>Ga0209607_1000294_pt1 | contig 45125 bp, 38 predicted proteins | sample AD_UKC117_MetaG_FD_184413 | JGI IMG/M metagenome (GOLD analysis project Ga0209607, IMG submission 184413) | Active sludge microbial communities of municipal wastewater-treating anaerobic digesters from Hong Kong - AD_UKC117_MetaG (SPAdes)... | ecosystem: Engineered > Bioreactor > Anaerobic >... | reverse complement strand
AGTATAACACAAGAAAAACGGACGGGACACACCACGTCCGAAACAAGCCTGTTCTTTGTTGCCGGGGATTCTTTTTATCCTGCCATGAAAAAACGAAGGGTTCTCAGGGGCCTGTCCGCTGAGCGGAGTATCAGGGGCGGAGCTCCCTGAAAGAAACTTTTAGTCGCTGGTTTCGAGCGAACGGATCAGCGTCTGCGCCACGAGCCTGCGCGTCTGGCGCGCGTCCATGGCAAGTTTTTCAATATAACGGTGCGCGGTGGCTTCGTCCATGCCGCGCCGTTCGATGAGCATCCATTTTGCGCGGTTGACGAGGCGCACTTCCTCCATCTTTTCTTCCAGCGTGGCGGTCTTGCGCTCCATCGCCGCAAGCTTGCTGCGTGTTGCGGCCATCAGCGCCGCCGCCTGGCGGATGTTCTGCGCCGAGCAGGGCTTGGCGAGCGTGATGACGCCCGCGTCTTCCACCTGGTCGGCCACCTGTTCGTAAGATTCACTGGAGACGATGAGCGCCACGCAGCACATCCGGCTTGCAGCGAGATCGAGCGCGAGCTGTGCGCCGAACTCGTCCGGCAGAGGCGTGTTGATGAACACGAGGGAAAACGGGGTGTCGAGCATCAGCCTGCGTGTTTCGGCGGCGGAGCCGCGCATGACGACGGGCGAATAGCGGGACGGCAAAAGAACGCCCGCAATGCCGGCACGCGTGCGCTCGGTTGCCGAAACGATCAATACGCTATTCTGCTTTTCGCAGCCCGACGCCAAATGCTTCGCCTCCCGTTAAAATTTCAGTTGCCGCAGGAAGCGTAGGCGTTCAGGATTCCTTCCGGCAGCACCGCATGGACAAATTCGCTTTCCGACGCGGCGGCAAACGCGGCCTCGCGCGTTGCGGGCAGCTTTTGCAGTCCCTTCGTGACAGAAGGGTCCGCCGTAAAGAGGTTGACGTTGGTCGGCGGCGGCGGAACGAGCCCGCGCCTTACGCCGTCCAGCCCGGCGCGCAGGATCAGCGCGAATGCAAGGTAGGGATTGCACGCGGGGTCGGGCGAGCGCAGTTCGATGCGCTCGAATTCTCCTTTTGCGGCAGGGATGCGGATGAGCTGCGAGCGGTTCTCCGGCGACCAGGTGACATACCGCGGCGCCTTGTGCTCGCCGAGACGCGCATAGGAGGCTTCCACGGGGTTGAGAAACGCCGTGATTTCCGTAATGTGCTCCAGCAGGCCCGCCATAAACGCGTCCCGCAGGGCCTGTGTATGCGGCATGGCGAGCGAAAGGTTGATATGCATGCCGTTGCCGCTTTCCTTTGGCAGCGGCTTGGGCGAAAAGTCGGCGAACAGTCCGTTTCGCATGGCGATGGTGCGCACGACGGCCGCGAACGTAATTGCGTTGTCCGCGGCGCTCAGCGCGTCCCCATAGCGAAAATCGATTTCGTTCTGGCCGGGGCCGTCCTCGTGGTGCGAACTTTCCGGATGGATGCCCATTTCGCTGAGCGTCAGGCAGATTTCCCGGCGGACGTTTTCGCCGCGGTCGAGCGGGGCGATATCCATGTAATGCGCGTTGTCATACGGCACGTCGGTCGGATTGCCCGCTTCGTCGAGCCGGAAGAGATAAAACTCGAACTCCGTGCCGAAGTTGACGATAAGGCCTTCCTTTGCGGCTTCGGCGATCGCGTTTTTGAGGATGTTTCGCGAGTCCAGCGGAAACGGCGTCCCGTCCGAACGCAGCACGTCCGCAAACAGCCGCACCACGCGGCCGTGACTGGGCCGCCAGGGCAGCGCCGTGAGCGTTTGCACATCGGGATGCAGCAGCAGGTCGGAATGCGCCTCGTCCCCAAAGCCGCGGATCGCGGAGGCGTCGATCGAGATGCCGTTGGAGAATGCGCGCGGCAGTTCCTCCGGCATGATCGAGATGTTTTTCTGCGTGCCGAAAACGTCGCAGAAAGCAAGGCGGATGAACTTCACGTCCTCCGCGGCGGCGTAATCGATGATTTCCTGTGCGGTGTACATCTTTTTCCTGCACCCTCTCTGTAAAATGCTGCCGGATGCTTCCGGGGTCAGTTGGTCACGTAAAGCTGGCGATAGGGGTCGTTGGAGTTCGGCGTGAGCAGCCAGAACGGCTTGCCGTCGTCCGGAATCGGCCTGTTGAAGAGCGCGGAGTAGCGCTTCAGGTACGGTTCGATTCTGGCGAGGTCGTCGGCGTTTGCTTCACACACACGTACCTGCCGCGGGAATTTTTCGCGCCTGATTTCGCCGCGCACATAAATCGCCCCGCCGTGCATGCCTGTGCCGCAGAAGTAACCGAGCACCTCTCCGACCTGATCGAGCCCGAGGACGATGATGGTGCCGCCGGCCTGATATTCGCCGAGGAAGCTGCCGCAGCGTCCGCCGACGACGAGTACCGGCGCGGTGTCCCCGTACGCTTTCATGTGTACGCCTGCGCGGTAGCCCGCGCTGTCGCGCACATAGATGCACCCGCCGCGCATGCTGTAGCCGACCGTGTCGCCGACCGAGCCGTGGACGATGATTTCTCCTTTGTTCATGGTGTCGCCCGCCGCATCCTGCGCGTTTCCGTAGACGACGATTTTTCCGCCGTTGAGATATGCGCCGAGCGCGTTGCCGGCCGTGCCGCGAATGGTAAGCGTGCCGCTGTCCATCGCGTCGCCGAGGTAACGCTGGCCGAGCGCGCCGACGATTTCAACGTCCGAAGCGGCCTGGCGGATGCAGGCATTGAGCGCGTGATAGTCCGTTCCGCGCGCGTCGATGCGCCGTACTTCTGGGTTTTGGTTTTGTTCCATATCGTTCACCCTTATCAGTCGTTGTTCGTTCGGGGAGGCCGGGTACCGCAACTTCGCTTACTCTCCTGCGTGTTTTACGCCGAGCACCCGCAGCTCCACCTCGTTGAGGCCGATGCCGCGCAGCATGGCGCGGTTGCCGCAGAGCGCTTCGATGGAGTTGATGCCCATGCCGCCGAGGAATTCTTTGATTTCGCGGTTCCAGGCGGTCACGAGATTCACGAGCCGCTGCGCGCCTTCTTCGGGGTCGAGCCGGTCGACCAGGTCCGGCCGCTGGGTCGCGATGCCCCAGTTGCAGATGCCTTTGTGGCAGGAGCGGCAGAGATGGCAGCCGAGCGCAATCAGCGCCGCGGTGCCGATGTAGACCGCGTCCGCGCCGAGGGCGATCGCTTTGACCGCGTCCGCGCTGGAGCGGATGCTGCCGCCGACGACGAGGGAGACGTTGTTGCGGATGCCCTCATCGCGCAGGCGCGCGTCAACCGAGGCGAGCGCGAGCTCGATGGGGATGCCGACGTTGTCGCGGATGCGCGTCGGCGCCGCGCCGGTGCCGCCGCGGAAGCCGTCGATGGCGATGATGTCCGCGCCGCTGCGCGCGATGCCGCTTGCGATTGCGGCGATGTTATGCACGGCAGCGACCTTAACGATGATCGGCTTTTGATAGCCGCTCGCTTCCTTTAAAGAGTACACGAGCTGCTGCAGATCTTCAATGGAGTAGATGTCGTGATGCGGCGCGGGGGAGATCGCGTCCGACCCTTCCGGGATCATGCGCGTCTTGGACACGTCGCCGACGATCTTTGCGCCGGGCAGATGCCCGCCGATGCCGGGCTTTGCGCCCTGCCCCATCTTGATTTCGATGGCGGCGCCGGCGTTGAGATATTCCTTATGCACGCCGAACCGGCCGGAAGCGACCTGAACGATCGTGTGGTCGACAAAGGGATAAAGCGACTCGTGCAGGCCGCCTTCGCCCGTGTTGTAGCAGGTGCCGAGCTCCGTTGCCGCGCGTGCGAGCGCTTCGTGTACGTTGCGGCTGACCGAGCCGTAGCTCATCGCCGAAAACAGGATGGGCAGCTTGAGCTCGATCTGCGGCGGCAGGTCGGTCACGAGCGCGCCGTCCTCCGTGCGCGCGACGGCCGTCGGCTTTTTACCGAGGAATACGCGCGTTTCCATCGGCTCGCGCAGCGGGTCGATGGAGGGATTGGTCACCTGCGAGGCGTTGACGAGCAGCCGGTCCCAGTAAACGGGGTAATCCCGGGAATTGCCCATGGAGGAAAGCAGCACGCCGCCGCTGTCCGCCTGCCGGTAGATTTCCTTAATGGTATCACAGCTCCAGTTGCGGTTTTCGCGGCAGGAGTTGGGATTTTTTACGATTTTGAGCGCATGCGTCGGACAATAGGCCACGCAGCGCTGGCAGTCCACGCATTTGGTTTCGTCCGCAATCATGCGGCCCGTCCGCGCGTCGAAATGATGCACACCGTTGGCGCACTGGCGCTCGCAGATGCGGCAGTTGGTGCAGCGGGCGTCGTCGCGGATCAATTCAAACTCCGGGTAAATATCGGTCACAGGCACTGCTCCGCACCTCCGTTCAGGGTAACGATCACGGGTTCGCCGCCGCGCGGCGCGTAGAGACGATCGAGCGTGGGCTCCATATAGCGTATGGCGCATTCCTCGCTGGCGACATACACCATTTCGCCGCGCTCGCCGACCACCATGGAGCGGAGTTTGAGCCGGTCGTTGAGCGCGAGCATGCCGCCCTCGAACCCGAGCAGGATGGAAAACGGTCCCGTGACGAGCAGACTGCCGAAAACATTGCGAAGATACGTCAGGCGTTTCTGTTCGGCTTCGTCCTTCATTGCGATGGTGCTCCAGAACGGTGCGGCGATGACGCTCGCGAACTCGCTCAGCGTCAGATGCACTTTTCTGAGCAGATAGTCGGCGATATAGGTGAGCACCTCGGTGTCCGTCTGCAGCGTACAGCGGTAGCCGAACATTTCGATGAAGCGGCGGTTTGCGTCGTAGCTGGAAATCTCTCCGTTGTGGACGATCGTGTAGTCGAGCAGCGCAAACGGATGCGCGCCGCCCCACCAGCCCGGCGTATTGGTCGGATACCGCCCGTGCGCGGTCCAGCAATAGCCCTCGTATTCGTCGAGCCGATAAAAGTTACCGATGTCTTCCGGGTAGCCTACGCCCTTGAATACGCCCATGTTTTTGCCGCTGGAGAAGACGAAACACCCGGTAAAGGTGGAGTTGATGCGGATCACCGCGCGCGCGACGTATTCCTTCTCATCGAGCTGGCTGTCGCGCAGGCGATTGGGATGCGGCGCAACGAAATATCGCCAGATGAGCGGCTCGTCCGTTATCTTTTTGGTTTTTCGGATCGGTATTTTCGAGAGGTTGACCACCTCGAATACATGATCGAGATATTTTTCACAGGAGGATCTTGCCTCCGCGTCGTTATAAAAAACGTGCAGCGCATAAAACTCCCGGTTCTGCGGGTAGATGCCGTATCCGGCGAACCCGCCTCCAAGGCCGTTGGAGCGCTCGTGCATGCTTGTCATGGCGCGCGACACCAGGTTTCCGGGGATGAGCGAGCCATCCTTTGCGAAAACACCGGCGATCGCACAGCCGGACGGAATGCGGATTTCACCTTCCCGCAGCGCCATTTGATTCGTGTCCCCTTTACGCGTTATACAACGGCGTTCCCGCGTACCCGCAAAAACCATGCTGCCGCAGGAAATTTCCCTTTTAGAGTTATGCAGCGGGCCAATCGACCGCGTTTACGCAAAAAGCGCCCACGCAGCGGACGATTGAGCCCGCAGGATGAACGCCGTTGTTCTTGCGCAGTATACATAATATAGAATACGGCTGTCAAGTAAAAAATGAATGATATACACTTTTAAACTGCAAAAAACGAAAATCTAAATATTTTTGGTGACACAAAAAAGAAATCCGTGCAGGAAAACGAATTAAAATGAAGGAAATCCTGCAGAAATAAAGCATTGACAAGGACGGTGACCCGCTGTATAATACCCGCATATTATTTCAGAACGGCAAAGGCGCCGCGGAAGAAACCGTGGTGCCGTTGCCTCTTTTTTTAAGAGGTATAGATAGGAAACAGGAGGAGAGAATCAAAATGGGTAAAGTAACGGAAACTTTTGGCTGCAAGGTATTCAACGACGCGGTGATGAAAGCGCGTCTGCCCAAGGACACGTACAAGGCGATGCAGACCGCCATTAAAGAAGGGCGGCGGCTGGATCTTTCCGTGGCGAACGTCGTGGCCAATGCGATGAAGGACTGGGCCATCGAAAAAGGCGCAACGCACTTTACGCATTGGTTCCAGCCGCTGACCGGCATTACGGCGGAAAAGCACGACAGCTTTATTTCGCCCATCGCCGGCGACGGCGTAATCATGGAGTTCTCCGGCAAGGAGCTTGTCCGCGGCGAACCCGATGCATCCAGCTTTCCTTCCGGCGGCCTCCGCGCAACGTTCGAAGCGCGCGGCTACACCGCATGGGATCCAACCAGCAACGCATTTATAAAGGAAAAAGTGCTCTGCATCCCGACTGCGTTCTGCTCCTATGGCGGTGAAGCACTGGACAAAAAAACGCCGCTTCTGCGCTCGATGGAGGCCATCGACAAGCAAGCACTGCGCATTCTGAAACTCTTCGGCAACGCGGACGTGGCCAAGGTGGCCACCACCGTCGGGACCGAGCAGGAATACTTCCTTATCGATAAGGCGGCGTACGACCGCCGGCCGGACCTGATCTACACCGGCCGCACGCTCTGCGGCACCCGATCCCCCAAGGGACAGGAGCTTGACGATCATTATTTTGGTTCCATCAAGCCGCGCGTGCAGGCCTTTATGGAAGACCTCAACGAAGCGCTCTGGGAGCTTGGCGTATTCGCCAAGACTGAGCATAACGAGGTTGCGCCCGCGCAGCATGAGCTTGCGCCGGTCTTTACTACGACCAATATCGCGGCCGATCATAACCAGTTGACCATGGAGATTATGCAGCGGATTGCCAAAAAGCATGGTCTGGTCTGCCTGCTGCATGAAAAACCGTTTGCCGGCGTCAACGGCAGCGGCAAGCACAACAACTGGTCGATGTCGACAGACACCGGCGTGAACCTGTTGGAGCCAGGGGAAACGCCTTTCGAGAACGCGCAGTTCCTTCTCTTCCTCTGCGCGGTGGTTCAGGCGGTGGACGATTATCAGGACCTGCTCCGCGTTTCGGTGGCGAGTGCAGGGAATGACCACCGCCTAGGGGCGAACGAGGCCCCGCCGGCGATCGTCTCAATCTTTGTGGGCGACGAACTGTTTGAAATTCTGGAAGCGATCGATTCCGGCGCCGCTTACGGCGGACGCGAGAAGACGCAGATGAAGATCGGCGTGCACGTAATCCCGCATTTTCCGAAGGACACGACCGACCGCAACCGTACCTCGCCGTTTGCGTTCACGGGCAATAAGTTCGAGCTGCGCATGCTCGGTTCGAGCCAGTCGGTTTCGGACGCGAACATGGTGCTCAACACCGCGGTTGCGGAGTCGCTGCGCAAGTATGCGGACGCACTCGAATCGGCCGCCGATCTGCCCAGCGCGCTGCATGCGCTGATTAAGAGCGTGATCCACGAGCACAAACGGATCATCTTCAACGGCAACGGCTATGACGAAGCGTGGGTCACCGAGGCGGAAAGCCGCGGACTGCTCAATTTGAAAACCACGCCGGACTGCCTGCCCTATCTGATCTCGCCGAAGAATATCGAGCTCTTCGGGACGCACCGCGTACTCAGCGAAAGCGAGCTGAAGGCACGGTATGAGATTATGATGGAGAACTATAAAAAGATCGTGTGCATCGAAGCCATGACCCTGCTGGACATGACGCGGCGCGACATTTTGCCGGCGTCCTGCGCGTATCAGCATAAGCTCGCCGAGACCGTCGCAGCCAAGCGCGCGGCCGGCAGCATGGCGGACTGCACCTATGAAACGGAAACGCTGGGCACGGCGGCGGCATTGACCAAGGCTGCGTACGAGAGTGTTAAAGCACTCGAAGACATCCTGACCGAGACCAAGGCCGAGGAAGACACGAAGAAAGCGGCGCAGCTCTGCAAAGACGGCCTGCTTCCGAAGATGAGCGAGCTGCGCGCGAGCGCGGATGCGCTGGAAACCCTGGTCGCCACGAGCGACTGGCCGTATCCGACATACGGTGAACTGCTCTTTGGCGTAAGATAGAAACCGCGGGAGGCGACGATTTATGTGTTCAATTATGGGATATCTGGGCAAGCGGATTCCGCTGGATCTGCTGGTCGACGGATTTTATAAAACGATATCGCGTGGACCTGATCTGTCGCGTATGCTGAGCGTCGGAGACGGATACCTGATGTTTCACCGTCTTACGATTATGGGACTGGAAAAGAGCGGTATGCAGCCGTTCGAGCTGAACGGGGACGCGGTCGTCTGCAACGGCGAACTCTACGGCTTTCGAAAAATGCGCGACGCATTGTTTTCCGGATATGACTTCAAGAGCGGCTCGGATTGCGAGCTGCTCTTACCCATGTATCAGCGTTACGGGACGGACATGTTTTCCATGCTGGACGCGGAGTACGCGCTGATCATTTACGATCACAAAACGGACTCCCTGGTCGCGGCGCGCGACCCGATCGGCATCCGCCCGCTGTTTTACGGGTACGACGTGGACGGCAAAATTCTTTTTGCCAGTGAAGCGAAGAACCTCGTGGGTCTTGTGGAGACCGTTCGGCCGTTCCCGCCGGGACATTACTGGAAGGACGGCGAGTTCGTCCAGTATGCAAACCTCACGGACGTTGCGGACTATTCCGAAGACGAGCTCGACGCGGTCTGCGACAACATCCGCGAAAAGCTTTCCCTCGGCGTGGTCAAGCGGCTGGACGCGGACGTGCCGGTCGGCTTTTTGCTCAGCGGCGGGCTGGACAGCTCGCTGGTCTGCGCCATCGCCAACAAGTACCTGCCGGGGCCCATCCGGACGTTTTCCATCGGCATGCGCGACGACGCAATCGACCTCAAATATGCCAGGCAGGTTGCGGAATACCTCGGCGCGGAGCATACCGACGTGATCATGACGGTGCAGGAGGTCATCGGCGCGCTGCGCACGGTTGTGCGCGTGCTGGAGACCTACGACATCACGACCATCCGCGCGAGCGTCGGGATGTACCTCGTGTGCAAATATATCCACGAAAACACCAACATCCGCGTACTGCTCACTGGCGAAATTTCGGACGAGCTGTTTGGATACAAATACACGGATTTCGCGCCCAACGAGGAAGAGTTTCAGAAGGAAGCCAAGAAGCGCATCGACGAGATTTATATGTACGACGTGCTCCGTGCGGACCGCTGTATCTCCGCCAACTCGCTGGAGGCGCGCGTGCCGTTCGGCGATCTGGATTTCGTGAAATACGTCATGCGGGTCGATCCTGCGCTCAAAATGAACCGCTTCGGAAAAGGCAAATACCTGCTCCGTCGCGCGTTTGAAGGCGACTATCTGCCGCACGACATCCTTTATCGCGAAAAGGCCGCTTTCTCGGACGCCGTGGGGCATTCCATGGTCGACCAGATTAAGGCGTATGCCGAAAAGCTCTATACCGACGAAGAGTTCGAAGAGCGCAGCGCGAAATATACGTTTGCCAAACCCTTTACCAAGGAGTCGCTGCTCTATCGCGAATTGTTCGAGGCCGAGTATCCCGGACAGGCGCACATGGTCAAGGATTTCTGGATGCCCAACCGCACCTGGGAAGGCTGCAACGTCAACGACCCCTCCGCGCGCGTACTTTCCAACTACGGCGCGAGCGCGGTGTAACGCCGCCGGATTTGCTATCCTCGTACGCCGCGGGAATTCGCTCCTCCTGCGGCGCGTTTGGCCGGTCTTCTCCCGCCTGAACATCGGGAAGACCGGCCCCCTTTTTCCCCTTGCGCTTGACTGAAACTTAACATGGGCTTTACAATGTCTTTATATTATCGGGACAGGGGATAAAAGTTTCGGGGTTTACGGGCAATCAGCATTTCTAACTGCCCTTTCAAAAAGATATTGACGACAATGATACAAAGGGGATGATTCGATATGACGCTGGATTTGGCGAATCAACTGGAAGCGCTTGCGATGTTCGGGCGTGTGCTGCTCGCCGCCGTACTTGCCGGCGTAATTGGTTATGAACGCGAGCACGTGCAGCGCAACGCAGGCATGCGCACGCATATCCTCGTTGCCGTTGGCGCGGCGCTGGTGATGTGCTGCGGCGAATACCTGATGAAGAAATTCGGGTCGACGAGCATTGACCCTGCGCGTATGGGCGCACAGGTAATCAGCGGTATCGGCTTCCTTGGCGCGGGCACGATTATCAAAGAGGGAATCTCTGTGCGCGGACTGACCACGGCGGCGAGCCTCTGGTGTGTTTCGTGCATCGGCCTTGCGGCGGGATGCGGGAGTTACCTGCTGGCCATTGCCGTGAGTGTGGTCGTCATCATCGTGCTGCGCGTACTGCGCAACATGGCGCATAACCAACGCAAAAAGAGCAACCGCATCATCATGCAGATCGTTCTCTCAATGGAAGGGAACAGCCTCGTTTCCCTGCAGGGCGACCTGCAGCGGATGGGGTGCGTCATCGAGGAGTTCAGCTTCGCTATTGACGCCGGCCATCTCAAGCGGCACGTGTATCTGCACCTGCTCCTGCCGAACCGAAGCGATTTGACACCTTTGATGGAGTGCCTTTCCAAGATTGAAGGCGTGGTTTCGGTGGAATCCGTTTACGAGTAAAGTTTGCCGCTTTCCGGCGAAGCACCAAAAAAGACGCGCGAGAATCGCGCGTCTTTTGCAAACAGCCGGTTTAGCCTTCGATCATTTTCAGGATGAACGCTTTGTTGCGTGCACCGACGGCCTTGTCCGCAATTTCACCGCCGCGGAAGACCATGAGCGTCGGGATGCTCATTACGCCGTATTGCGAAGCGAGAGCGGGCTGCTCGTCGATGTTGACTTTGCAGACTTTGACCGCGGCCGTTTCTCCCGCGATTTCGTCCACGATTGGAGAAACCATACGGCACGGACCGCACCAGGGCGCCCAGAAATCGACCAGTACGGGGAGCTCCGCTTCCAAAACCTCTTTACGAAAATTACTGTTTGTCACGTTGACGACTGCCATGCGCAAGACTCCTTTTCCGGAAAAATTAGCTGCCGAGCGGCCGCTTCCTGTCTATAGTATAACGCATTTATTATGCCTTGTGGGGGTAAAAACGTGAAAAGCATGCGAAATTCCATGGCGGCGGCGGTGCGTTTTGCGGCAACCGCTTTTCTTTTTGCATCCGGTAGGGTAGAGTAAAATAAAACGCCGGGCATGGCGGACGAAGGAGGAAAAGCGGCATGCGCATTCTGACGCTTACCGTAACGCAGGCGCAATCCGGGCGTACGGTGAAGAGCCTGCTGAAAAACGAGCTTGCCGCTTCCGGCGCGCATATTTCGCGCCTCAAGCGCCGCGAGCGCGGCATTCTGCTCAACGGCGAAACATGTTATGTCACCGCCCGTGTTTCCGCCGGGGACGTGCTGACCATGGAGATCGGCGACTTGCCGGACGGACATATCGTGCCGATGCCGTTTCCGCTCGATGTGCGCTATGAAGACGAGGACCTGCTGATTCTCGATAAGCCCGCCGGTATCGCCGTGCATCAGTCCACGCGCGACCCGGGCGAATGCACGCTTGAAAACGCCGTCTGCTGCTACCTTGGCGGCAATATTTCGCCGCACCCGGTCAGCCGGCTGGACCGCGGTACGAGCGGGCTTATGACGTTTGCCAAGAGTGGATATATTCATGAAAGGCTGCGGCGTACAATGCATACCGAGGCGTATTTTCGTGCATATCTGGGAATTGCCGCCGGGCGCGTGGAACCACCGGCGGGAAAGATCGAACTGCCCATCGGCATGGCGGAGGGTTCGGCGTATAAGAGGGCGGTGACACAGCAGGGCGTATATGCCTGTACTGAATATGAAACGATGGCGCGTTCCGAACGGTTCACGCTGCTGCGGCTGCTGCCGCAGACCGGGCGGACGCACCAACTCAGGCTTCATATGGCGGCGATCGGATTTCCGCTGGCGGGCGACTGGCTTTACGGCGAAAAGGACGAAACGCTGATTGCGCGGCCCGCGCTGCATTCCGCCGAACTGGCGCTGACGCACCCGATTACGGAAGAGCGAATCTGCCTGTGCTCCGGACTGCCGGAGGATATGCGTGCGCTGACGGACGGGATGGAAACGTACCGGAAAGGATGAAGACGATGCAGACGGACGTAATAACCAGAAACGGGCGGCAGATCGCCGTTGTAACGGCGGAAGGCAAGCTGCTTGAAACCGTGCAGGATGCACTGGACCTGATGGCCACGGTGCGCTACGAAACCGGCTGTGAGCGCATTGCACTCTATAAAAGCGCGGTCGCCGATGCGTTTTTTATCCTGAGCACGCGGCTTGCGGGGGAAATCCTGCAAAAGTTCGTCAACTACCATATGAAGCTGGCCATAATCGGCGATTATTCCCGCTACACCAGCAAGCCGCTCAAGGACTTTATCCGCGAGAGCAATGCGGGAAACGACGTCTTTTTTGTGCCGTCGCTGGAGGAGGCGCTCGATCGGCTCTCCCGCGCAAAATAACGCTTCCGGCAAAAAAAAGGCCGCGCTTTTTGCGCGGCCGGGATGTTTTTCCGGATTGCCGATCAGATAATGCCAAGCGGGATCAGCGTTGCAAGCAGCACGATGTTGACGCCCGCAAGCGATGCGATCCATTTTTTCTGCGTTTTCGGTTCCTTGTCGTAGATGAGGTAGCTTGCAAGGAAAAACGGGATGTAGGTCGTGATGAACACCGGGATTGCGCCCCACCACGGATAGACCCAGATGAAGGCCGGTGTCCACGCAAGGAAGATTTCAACGAGCGAGAAGAACAGGGCGCTGCCGATGGCGAACACGATGCGGTTATTGACGCCGAGGATTTTCATGTTCTTGTCCTTGGGCAGCAGTTTGGAGGTAAAGCCCGCAACCGCAAACATCATCGAAAGCTCCCAGCTTACGCCGATGAGCAGGATGAAAGACGTGCTTTCCGGCGAAACCGTCCAGAGCGCGTAGCCGGAGAAGTGACAGATGACCGCGTTGGCGATTTCGTAGAGCCAGTGCACGCTGTAGAGCATCAGCGCCGCGGCGATGGCCTTGTAGTTCTTCTTGTGGATTTCGTCCACATAGAGCATTACGACGAATGCAAGCAGCGCAATAAACGTCCAGTTGAAATTGCTGGGGTCGCGTACGGCCGCTTTTGCAGCGTCTGCCAGGGATTTATAGGATTCGTCACCAAAGAGCATGAGATATCTCCCTCCCGAAAATGAATTGTAGATAAGGAATGCCGACTTGCTGGAAATAATTGTATCGTGCGGGCCCCGGCATGTCAATTTGCACAGGAAAGGAATCGCAATGCAAAAACTTTTAGGCTGCTTGAAAATATCTGGACATTTTTCAGGAAAGCGGTTATAATAAACATGCGTTATTCTTTTAGAAAAATAATGAAGAAAAAAGCAGAATCGGAGTCCACGATGGAAGACCGGACCGAACCGGCGGAAAAAAAGAACGAAACTCTGAAGCGGCGGATGAGTCCCGCGCGGATGCTGGCGCTGCTGGGGCTTCTGCTGGTTGTTATATTCCTCGTGTCGTTTTCGCTCGGGCGTTACGGCGTGCCGGTCCCGCAGGTGATACGCATTCTTTTCAGCCGGATTGCGCCGCTCAAGCAAACCTGGACGGCGGAGATGGAGACGGTTGTGATCAACATCCGCCTGCCGCGCATCCTCATCGCGTGTTTTGTCGGCTGTGCGCTTTCCGCCGCGGGCGCTTCGTTTCAGGGCGTGTTTCAAAACCCGATGGCGGCGCCGAACATTCTCGGCGCTTCGTCCGGCGCGGCGTTCGGCGCGGCGCTGGCAATCCTGCTCGGCGCATCCACGCGGGTCATTACGACCGCCGCGTTTATCTCCAGCCTGATTGCCGTGTGCCTGGTGTTTTTTATTGCGCAGCGTGCGCCGGGACTGCGGGTGGTCAACCTGATTTTAGCCGGTATTATGATCGGTTCGCTTTTTACGGCGGGGACTTCCTATATAAAACTCGTCGCCGATCCAAGCGACCAGCTTCCCGCCATCACGTACTGGATGATGGGCAGCCTCACGGGCGTAAAGCTCCGGGACGTCGCGTTTGTAATCTGGCCCATGGCGATCGGGCTGATTCCGCTGTTCCTTCTGCGCTGGCAGATCAACCTCCTTACGCTCGGGGACGAGGAAGCCCGAACGCTCGGCGTCAACACCAATCGTCTGCGCTTCATCGTGATCGTCTGCGCGACGCTCATCACCGCGGCGAGCGTGTCCGTCAGCGGCGTGATCGGCTGGGTGGGGCTCGTGATTCCGCATCTTTGCCGTAAACTCGTGGGCAGTAACTATCGCTATCTGCTGCCGGCCTCCATGCTGGCGGGCGCGGCGTTCTTGCTGCTGGTGGACGACGTTTCAAGGAACTTGCTTGCCGTGGAAATCCCAATCGGGATTCTCACCGCGTTTATCGGAGCGCCGTTCTTCATCTATCTGATTTCCAAGAGGGAAAAAACGCTTTGACGGCATTGCCGCAGGGAAAGGAAGGCCGCCATGGGAATTGAAGTAAAAGATTTAAGTTTTGCCTACTGCACGCGCAAAGTGCTGCGGAACGTATCGTTCACCGCCGGAGACGGGCGGCTGCTTGCGGTGCTTGGGCCGAACGGCGTCGGCAAAACCACGCTGTTCCGCTGCATCCTCGGGCTGCAGCATCGTTATGGCGGCAGTATTTCGATCGACGGCGAAGACGCGCGCGCCATGACGGCGCGGGAACTTGCGCACCGCGTGGCGTATATTCCGCAGACGCACGGACAGGCGTTCAGTTATTCGGTGCAGGATATGGTGCTTATGGGCACCACGCACAGCATGCCGACGATGTCCGTTCCGCGGCAGCGGGAGCTGGACACCGCGCAGGCGGCGCTCGAACGACTGGGGATTTTGCACCTTGCCGAAAAGAATTTTTCGCACCTCTCCGGCGGCGAGCAGCAGTTGGTTCTGATTGCCCGCGCACTTGCACAGCAGACCAAAACGCTTTTGATGGACGAACCGACCGCGAGTCTCGATTACGGCAACCAGGCGCTCGTGCTCCGGCAGGTGCGTACGCTTGCGGACGACGGGTATGCCGTGCTGATTTCCACGCATAACCCGCAGCATGCGCTCTGGTATGCGGACACGGCGCTTGCGCTGCTCGACGGCGAAACGGCGGCGTTCGGCCCGCCGGAGGACGTGATGGACGCGGAGCTGATCCGGCGGCTTTACGGCGTGGAAGCGGAGATGGTGCAGACCGAACACGGCGCGCTGCTTTCCCCGGTGTTTGGTACGCGCTGCAGCGAACAGGCCAGAACGGGAGATACCCGATCCGACATAAAATCAGCTTAACCAGTCAGGAGGAAACATGTATGAAGAAAGCATTCGTGCTGCTGCTGGCGCTCATTATGGCGCTGTCCGTATTCGGATGCGCTGAAAAAGCGACGGAAGCCGAAGTGAGCGAAGAACCGGCCGCGACCGAGGAACCGGCTGCGGAGGCGACTCCGACGGAGGAACCCGCACCGACCACGGTTTCGTTTACCGATTCCGTCGGGCGCACGGTCGAAGTCCCCGCGGACATTACCAAGGTTGCCGTTTCCGGCCCGCTGGCACAGATTGTGCTGTTTGCGCTCTGCCCGGACAAGCTCGTTGGCGTTGCAAGCGCCTGGGATGCGACGGCGGAAGAATACCTTGCGACCGAATATTATAATCTGCCCGAACTCGGTCAGCTCTATGGCGGCAAGGGCGAACTCAACCTTGAAACCCTGCTGGCCAGCGGCGCGGAGGTCGTGATCGACGTCGGCGAACCGAAGGACACCATCGTTGAAGACTTGGACGCGCTGCAGGAGCAGACGGGTATTCCGTTTGTGCATATCACGGCGACCACGGAGACCATGGGCGACGCATACGTCAAGCTCGGCGAACTGCTGAACATGCCGGACGACGCGGAAATCCTGGCGGCGTACTGTGACCGTGTGTACGACAAAACCATCGAGATCGCGGACAGCGTGGAGAAGGTCAACCTGCTCTACTGCCTCGGCGACGCCGGGCTCAACGTGATTGCACAGGGCAGCTACCATGCGGAAGTGATCGACCTGCTGTCCAACAACCTTGCGGTCGTGGACGCGCCCTCCAGCAAAGGCACCGGCAACGAAGTGGACATGGAGCAGATTTTGCTTTGGAATCCGGACGTGATTCTGTTTGCGCCGGACAGCATTTATGATACCGTCGGCGACGACGCAACATGGCAGCAGGTGAACGCGATCAAAAACGGCACGTATTACGAGGTCCCTTACGGACCGTACAACTGGATGGGCTTCCCGCCGTCGGTGCAGCGTTACCTTGGCATGATGTGGATGGCGCAGTTGCTCTATCCCGATAACGCGCAGTATAATCTCTACGGGGAGGTTGCCGAATACTTCAAGCTCTTCTATCACAGCGAACTGACGGAAGATCAGTATAACGCGCTGGTCGCCAACTCTATCGGCGCCCAGCAGGCGCTTGAACCCGCGGCATAAGGTTCTTTATGGAAAAACTGTTTACCGGTATGCGGGACGCGCTGGCGCGGGGGGAAGACCTTGCGCTCTGCACGATCATCGCAAGTTCCGGCTCCACGCCGCGCGGAAGCGGCGCGAAAATGGCTGTATTCGCCGACGGTTCCTCAATCGGAACCGTCGGCGGCGGCGCTGTGGAGTACCACAGCATCCGCCTTGCAAAACAGGCGATCGAGCAGAAATCCGCTTTTACGCACGGCTTTAACCTTTCCGCCAACCAAACGGCGGATATCGGCATGATCTGCGGCGGGCAGGTGGTGGTGTATTTCCAGTACTTTGCCGGCGGGGACGCGCGCGCAATCGAGCTGTTTACCGCGATCGCCGCGCTGTTTTCCGAACGGAAAAACACCTGGCTGATTACGCAGATCAGCGACGGCGGCGTGACACAGACGGGCGTGTACTCGCATGAAAACGGGCTGCGCTTCATCAGCGGCGTTTCCGAGGAAACGATACGCCCGATGGTTCATTCCCGCGCGGTACTGCAAAGAGGGGAACCGACCTATTATGTCGAACCGCTGACGGTTGCGGGGCACACGTATGTGTTCGGCGGCGGGCATGTTTCCCGCGAACTTGTGCCGGTGATTGCGCATCTCGGTTTTTCACCGATCGTGTACGAGGACCGCGCGGAGTTTGCCGCGGAGGAACTTTTCCCCGGCGCGGCAGGCACGGTCCTCGGTTCGTTTACCGATCTTTCTGCAAGTATTTCGATCACCGCGAACGACTATGTGGTCATCATGACGCGCGGACATCAGGCGGATTTCGACGTGCTGCGCCAGGCGCTGCTGACCGAAGCGAGTTATGTCGGCGTGATCGGCAGCCGGAGCAAGATTGCAGCGACCAACAGGCGCTTACTCGAATCCGGTATTCCGGAAGAGGAGCTCAAGCGTATCCACGCGCCGATCGGGCTGCCGATTCAGGCGGAAACCCCGGCGGAAATCGCCATAAGCATCGCCGCGGAACTGATAGAGCACCGGGCGGCGGGAAACGGCGGTGGCAAATGAACGAACGAAAGCATATCCTGATCTGCGGCGAGGTTGGCGTTGGAAAAAGCACGCTGATTCAAAAACTGCTCAAAAAAAACAGTCTTCCGGTATACGGGTTTATCACCAAACGGCTGGAAGCGGACGAAACCGGATTTCATCCGATTTACATCCATCCTGCGGACGCGCAAGCCCGCGCACACGAGCAAAAAAACCTCATCGGTACCTGCGACAGCAAAGTGCATAATATCGTGACCGACACATTCAATACGCTCGGTGTGGAATACCTTAAAGCCGAGCCGGGCGGGCTAATCGTCATGGACGAACTCGGCTTCATGGAGGCGGGCGCACAGGCGTTTGTCAAAAGCGTGTTTTCGGCGCTCGACGGGGATATCCCGGTGATTGCGGCTGTCAAGGCGAGATTCGACGTGCCGTTTTTAAACGCAGTCCGCGCACACGAAAACGCACGGCTGTTCATGCTCACAAAAGAAAACCGGGATTCGGTGTACGAAGAGCTGCTGCCGGTTGTTTTAAGTTGGAATCCGTAATATACTATTGAGAACGCACAAACGGACCGACGGGAGGTTACGGATATGTCAGTGGAACAAATCGGATGCTGCGGGGCGTACTGCAAAACCTGCAAGGCGTTTACGACGCATGTCTGCAGAGGCTGCAAAACGGGATATACCGCAGACGAACGGTCGCTGAGCCGCGCAAGATGCAAAATGAAAATCTGCTGCATCCAGAAGGGGCTCGCCACCTGTGCGGACTGCGAACGTTATGCGGTCTGCGAAACGCTGCAGGGATTTTACGGGCACGACAGCGTGAAATACGGCAAGTATCGCCTGGCAACGGAGTATATCCGCGCGCACGGGTACGACGCCTTTTTGCAGATTGCCGACCGCTGGAACGGCGCATACGGAAAATACGAAAACCGATAAAGAATAAAACCAGGGACGGTATGATTTCCTTGGGTTTAACAAAAGACGCGGGCAGCCTTCCGGTTGCCCGCGTTTTTTAACTGCGCGGGTATATCGCGTTATTGACGGGTAACATATTTACGCGGGGAAATGCCGTATTCATTGCGGAACGCCTTGTAAAACCCGCTGTATTCGGAAAAGCCGCACTTCTGCGCGACGCTGGTGAGCGGCAGGCCCTGCTGCATGAGGTTTCGCGCCAGGATCATCCGCTTTTGCAGCAGCATCTGATAGATCGAAACGCCCGTTTCGCGGCGGAAAACCCGCTCCAGATAATATTTTGAAAGAAAAACGGTTTTGCTCAGCTCGTCCAGCGAGACGGGCTCGCTGATATGCGCGTCCAGATATTTGGAGACGCTCTTGATCAGCGCGCTGATATGCACGTCCGGCTTGGGCAATGCGCGCTCGCGCCCCGCACAGGCGCGGTTGAGCGTCACGAGCAGTTCGGCCGCCATCGAGTTGCAGAGCACGTCCTTTCCGAATTGCTTGCTGCTGCTGGCGCCAAGCAGCGCGAAGAACTGCCGCGTGATGCTCTCGCGCTGTTCGGCGGAAAGGCGGTTCACGCTCAGGCGCTGCGCGGAAAAACAGGCGGAAAGATCTGTCTCCGGCGTGGAAAGCCGCTCCACAAACGAGCGGGAAAGCCAGAGCACCAGCCGTTCGTAGGGACGGTCGGTCTGCGTGAAAAGCGGACGGTGCAGCTGGTTCGGCCCGATGAGCAGAAGATCGCCCGGGATGATGGTGAACGAAGCGCTGTCGATTTGATAGCTGATGTTGCCCGAAAGCAGCAGATAGCATTCATAAAAGTCGTGAAAATGCAGAGAAACGTGCAGTTCACGGCTGTCTTTGTAGTGGTAAATTTCATAATCCTCCAGAAGCATATGCTGCCGCTGCTGGAAAACGTGCTGAATCAGTTCGGCGTCTTTCTCCATAAACTCAGTATAGAGCAAGAATGTCAATGTTTCAAGCACGATTTTGATAGAACCTGTAGAATCCTGTTGATATGCTTATGGTGCGGGTCAAATCTTTATTAAAAGCTCGCAATCCTGCACAAAACGAATCCAATCACAGGGAAAGAGGGAACAATATGCCGAAAAAAGCAAGATATGCAATCGCGTGCCCGACGAGCATGGGCGTGCGTATCACGCCGGAAAACCGCCAGAGCGTGCACATCAGCAATCGTTTCATGCTGCAGAGCACGAGCGCGGAATCCAACGTACTCAATATCGCATCCTCGCTGGGCCGCGAATGCCTGGTGCTGACCAAGTTTGTCGAGGGAAGCCCGATTTCGCTGTTTATTCAAAACGAGCTCCGCGGCCGCAACATCCGTTACGAAGGCGCAAGCGTCCCGCAGGGAGGCCCCTGGGGATACCGGCACCAGTTCAATATTGCAGACAGCGGATTCGGCCTTCGCGGCCCGCGCGTCTGGAACGACCGCTCGGGTGAGGTCGGGCGCACGCTGTCCATTGAAGAATTCGACATTCCCCGTATCTTTGGCGAAGAGGGCGTCGAAATCCTGCACATTTCCGGTCTGATCGCTGCGCTTTCGCCCGAAACCGCCGTGTTCTGCGCCGAACTTGCGCGGCAGGCCAAATCGTACGGCACAAAGGTTGCGTTCGACCTCAACTATCGCGCGTCGTTCTGGGCTGGCCGTGAAAAGGAGCTTTCCAAGATTTTCCGCGGCATCGCTTCGCTGGCGGACATCCTTGTCGGCAACGAAGAAGACTTCCAGCTTGCGCTCGGCATCAAGGGACCCGAAGCGGGCGGAAAGGACCTCGCCGCCAAGATTGAAGGCTTTAAGGGTATGATCGGCGAAGCGCGCAAGGCGTATCCGAATGCGAAATATTTTGCGACCACGCTGCGTGAGGTGGTCAGCGCCAACGAACACCTCTGGGGTGCGATCGTCTGCGCGGACGGCGAATGGTATATCGAAGAGCCGCGCAAAATTCCCGTGCTCGACCGCATCGGCGGCGGGGACGGATTTACCGGCGGACTGCTTTACGGCGTGCTCAACAATTGGGAGCCGGAGCGCTGCATGCAGTTCGGCTGGGCGACCGGCGCGCTGGCGGTCACCGATTTCAACGACTATGCTTCCCCTGCGGACGAAGAGCAGGTTTGGAGCATCTATAAAGGAAATGCGAGGGTAAAACGATGAACGGAGCAGATATCGGATTAATCGGGCTCGCCGTAATGGGCGAAAACCTGGTGATGAACATGGAGTCGAAGGGCTTCTCGGTTGCGGTGTATAACCGCACGGTGGAAAAGGTCGACCGCTTTACGGCCGGCCGCGCCAAGGGGAAGAACATCGTCGGCTGCCATTCTCTGGAGGAACTCAAGGCCGCACTCAAAAAACCGCGTAAAGTGATGCTCATGGTCAAAGCCGGCCAGCCGGTCGACGACTATATCGAAAAGCTGCTTGGCGTGCTTGAACCGGGCGATGTAATTATCGACGGCGGCAACAGCCACTTCCCGGACACCATCCGCCGCACGGCGTATGTTGAGAGCAAGGGACTTCTATACGTCGGCACCGGCGTTTCCGGCGGCGAAGAAGGCGCGCTGAAGGGCCCTTCCATGATGCCCGGCGGGTCGAAGGACGCATGGCCGCTGGTCAAGCCGATCTTTCAGTCGATCTGCGCCAAGGTCGAGGACGGCACGCCCTGCTGCGACTGGGTAGGCGAAAACGGCGCGGGCCATTTTGTGAAAATGGTCCACAACGGCATCGAATACGGCGATATGCAGCTCATCTGCGAAGCGTACCAGCTCATGAAGGACGTGCTCGGCATGAACCCCGCCGAAATGAGCGAAGTGTTTGCGGACTGGAACCGCGGCGAACTGGACAGCTACCTCATCGAGATTACGCGGGACATCCTTGCGTATACCGATACGGACGGCGCGCCGATGGTGGACAAAATCCTCGACACGGCGGGACAGAAGGGCACCGGCAAGTGGACGGCCATCTCCGCGCTGGACGAAGGCGTTCCGCTCACGCTGATCGGCGAAGCGGTGTTCGCGCGCTGCCTTTCGGCTATGAAAGAAGAGCGTGTGGAAGCGGCCAAGGCGTTCCCGCATGAAGTCAAGGCCTATGCGGGCGATAAAAAAGAACTCATCGACGCGATCCGGCAGGCGCTCTACGCCAGCAAGATCGTTTCCTATGCGCAGGGGTACACGCTCATGCGCACCGCGGCGAAGACCTACGGCTGGAACCTCAACTACGGCGGCGTGGCGCTCATGTGGCGCGGCGGCTGCATCATCCGTTCGGCCTTCCTCGGCAAAATCAAGGAAGCGTACGACCGCGATCCCGAGCTGAGCAATCTGTTGCTCGATCCGTATTTTACAAACACTGTTAAATCCTGCGTGTCCGCATGGCGCAAGGTCGTCGCGGCGGCGGTCGAAACGGGCGTGCCGGTGCCGGCGATGAGCGCGGCGCTGACGTATTTCGACGGCTACACGACCGGACGGCTGCCCGCGAACCTGCTGCAGGCACAGCGCGACTACTTCGGCGCGCATACTTATGAACGTGTGGACAAACCGCGCAAGCAGTTCTTCCACACCAACTGGACCGGCGAAGGCGGCGATACGTCCGCTTCCACCTACACTGTTTGAGGAGGCGTAATCTATTATGAAATTACCGTATCGGCCGGATTTTTCCGGCAAAGTGGCCGTCGTGACCGGCGGCGCGGGCGTGCTTTGCAGCATGTTCGCAAAAGCGCTTGCGCTCTGCGGCGCGAAAGTTGCAATCCTTGACCTGGCCGGGGACAAAGCCCAGGCGCTCGCCGACGAAATCAAGAGCGAAGGCGGACAGGCGATGGGCGTCTCGGTCAACGTGCTGGAAGCTAAGAGTGTTGAAGAAGCGCATCAGGCGGTCCTTAGTGCGTTCGGTCCCTGCGACATCCTCGTCAACGGCGCGGGCGGCAACAACGCCAAAGCGACCACAGACGACGAGTTTTTTGATCACACGGACTCTTTCCTCGAAGGGAAGAAGAGCTTTTTTGACCTTGACCCCGCAGGGTTCGACTTTGTGTTTGGGCTGAACCTCAAAGGCACCCTGCTTCCGACGCAGGCTTTCGCGCGGGATATGGCGGAGAGGAGCGCTGGCACGATTATTAATATATCCTCCATGAACGCGTTTACACCGCTGACAAAGATACCCGCCTATTCCGCTGCGAAAGCCGCCGTTTCCAACTTCACCCAATGGCTTGCGGTGTATTTTTCCCATACCGGCATCCGCGTCAACGCCATCGCGCCGGGCTTTTTCTCGACGCAGCAGAACGCAAAACTGCTCTGGAACGAAGACGGCACGCCCACCGCGCGCACCAACAAAATCCTGCGCAACACGCCCATGGAGCGCTTCGGTGAAGCCGAGGAACTCATCGGCGGACTGCTCTTCCTGCTGGACGACAATGCATCCAGCTTTGTGACGGGCACGGTGCTGCCCATCGACGGCGGTTTCTCCGCATATTCGGGAGTGTAAGCATATGGACCTCTGCCTGCGCGCAAAAACCGAACAGGGACTTACGGACGGCGAGCTTCGCGAAGCGCTGCTTTCGTTCTGCGGCGCGCATCCCGCAAAAAAGGTGCTGATTCTCCCGCCGGACTTTACGCGGTACCACAGCAAGGCCGGGTTCATTACGAACGTTTGCTATCACTGCTACGCCGACCGCGGCGCCGTGGTCGATATTCTGCCGACGCTCGGCACGCACCGCGCCATGACGGAAGAAGAAGCGGCGGACATGTGCGGGGATATTCCGTTTGAACGGTTCATCGTGCATAACTGGCGCACCGAGGTGGAAAAGATCGGCGAAGTGCCCGGCGAATTCATCTCCGGCATCACGGAAGGCCTCTGGACCGAGCCGATCGGCGTGGAAGTCAACCGCCGGATCATGGACGAATCGTACGATCTCATCCTTTCGCCGGGGCAGGTCGTCCCGCATGAGGTCATCGGCATGGCGAACCATTCCAAAAACGTGTTCGTCGGCGCCGGCGGCGCGGAGATGATCAACAAGTCCCATATGGTAGGCGCCGTGTTCGGCATGGAACGCATGATGGGGCGCGATCATACGCCCGTGCGCGAAATCTTCGACTATGCGCTCACCCATTTTCTGGCGGAACGGCCGGTTATCTTTCTTTTGACCGTGACCACCGCGCCGGGCGGGCAGATCCATACGCACGGACTGTTTGCCGGCCGCGAGCGGGACGTGCTGGAGGCGGCGATCGCTCTGGCGCAGAAAAAGAACATCGACTTTGTGCCGCACGGTCTGAAAAAGTGCGTGGTCTATCTCGACCCGAGCGAGTTTCACAGCACCTGGCTGGGCAACAAGGCCGTTTACCGCACACGCATGGCCGTTGCCGACGGCGGCGAACTGCTTATCCTTGCGCCGGGGGTCGAGACCTTCGGCGAAGACGGTGCGGTCGACAAGCTGATCCGCAAGTACGGCTACTGCGGGCGCACGAAAGTGCTGGAGCTCTTCCGCAGCCCGGAATGCGACGACCTGCGCGCCAACATGGGCGCCGCGGCGCATCTGATCCACGGCTCGTCGGACGGGCGGTTTACCGTGACCTATGCGGTGCGGCCCGAAATGCGCGAACAAATCGAATCCGTTCATTTCCGCTCGGCGGACGTGAACGAAATGATGAAACGCTACGACCCGCAGAAGCTGAAATATGGCTACAATACCATGCCGGACGGCGAGGAGATTTTCTTTGTGCCGAACCCGGCGCTGGGACTTTGGATCGACAAGGAACGCTTCGAGCGCGAGGGCGGCGCGCTGTAAAGCCGCCCATTTAACAACAATCGGCATACTCGGATCATCGTTCCCCCTTACCCCGTTAAAGCCTGCGCGAAAGCGCGGGCTTTAACTTGTCCCAAGGACCTCTGGAATTATTAGGGGCCGCAGTCCTAACCCGTTTTTCCGGCTGTGCCGGTTGGGCGGTTCTAATAGGGAAAAACCATTCTACGGTACAAAACGAAAGCGCCGCCCGGGTGGAGCCGGGCGGCGCTTTCGCTTGTTCTGGTTGCAGGGTTACGGGATCAGGGAAAGAATTTGCGGCTTGGGCCTTGCGCCCGCCGTCTGGTTGACGATTTTACCGTCCTTCATGACGATGAGCGTGGGGATGCTCATTACGCCGAAACGTGCGGCCAGCTCGGGCTGTTCGTCCACGTTGACCTTGCCCACCTTGAGATCGCCGCGTTCTTTGGCGATTTCGTCGATGATGGGGGATACCATGCGGCACGGGCCGCACCAGCTTGCCCAGAAGTCGAGAAGAACAGTTTTGCTTTCCTTAAGGATTTCCTGATCGAAGTTATCCTTCGTAATGGTCGTGACAGACATCGTGATCGCTCCTTTGCTTTTCGTTGTGCTTATCATACCGCGTGTCTTGCATTGCAACAGTGACTATGTTACATTGGATAAAATCTTTTTTCACCTGTGAACATGCGCGGGAAAGGGAAAATAAGGAAGCGACGCACCGTGAAGCTCGTGATTATCTTCGGCCCGCATGCGGTCGGCAAAATGACCGTTGGGCAGGCGCTTTGCAAAGAGACGGGCCTGAAGCTGTTTCATAACCACATGACAATAGAACCCGTATACGGGCTGTTTGAAAACGATCCCGCCGAACGCTCGCGCCTGACCGAACTGTTCCGCGAAGAGATATTTAAAAGTTTTCTTAAAGGGAACGAATACGGCATGGTGTTCACGTTTATGTGGGCGTTCAACGCGCAGCAGGACTGGGCGTATATCGATCACGTCGAGTCGCTTTTTAAAGACGCGGGCGCGGACGTTTACTATGTGGAGCTTACAGCGGAAGAATCGGTCCGCAGGGAACGCAACAAAACGGAGAACCGCCTTCTGAACAAGCCCAGCAAGCGGGATATTGCGTTTTCGGATGCGCTTTTTACGCGTCTGGAATCAAAATACCGGCTCAATTCACTGCCCGGTGAGCTGGACAAGGAAAATTATATCCGCATCGACAACACGTACCTTTCGCCGGAGGAAGCCGCGCGGGTGATACGGGAACGGTTTGTGCTCTGAACGGGCGCAGCGAATCGCTCTCAAATCGCTTTATCACGCTGTCGCGGCGCTCAAAAAAAGCCTTAAAACGGGCGTTTTTGAGGCGATTTTATATTATTTGATTGTATTGACGGCGCACCGTATCGGGGGATAGACTCAAAGTAGTCACGAAACAATTCTCACACGATACGGGAGTAAAAAAACAGATCATGATACAACTCAACGGGACGGACCTTTCACTCGAAGAAGTCGCGCGTGCTGCGCGCAAGCTGGAAAAAGTTGCCATTTCGGAGCCGGCGCAGCTCGCCGTCTGCCGTGCGCGCGCACTCGTGGACGAAAAGTGCAAGAGCGGCGCGGTGGTTTACGGACTGACGACCGGATTCGGCAAGTTTGCGGACAAGCGCATTGAAAACGGCGATACCGAAGCGCTCCAGCGCAACCTCATCGTCAGCCATGCCTGCGGCACGGGCGACCCGCTGCCGGCTGACGCGGTGCGCGCGGTGATGCTGCTGCGGCTCAACGCGCTCGCCCGCGGGTATTCCGGCATCCGGCTCTCCACAATGGAGACGCTCCTTGCGATGCTCAATTCCGGCGTGCATCCCGTGATTCCGGAGAAGGGCAGCCTCGGCGCGAGCGGCGATCTTGTCCCGCTGGCGCATATGGTGCTGCCAATGATTGGTGAAGGGGAAGCGGAGTTCGGCGGCGAAGTTTTGCCCGGCGCGGAGGCGATGCGGCGCGCGGGGATTCCGCTTGTGAAGCTCGCGGCCAAGGAAGGACTTGCGCTCATCAACGGCACGCAGGTGATGACCGCTGTGGGTGCGCTGGCGGTCTGGGACGCGCTGCAGCTGCTAAAAACGGCGGACGTTATCGCCGCGATGACTTGTGAAGCGCAGACCTGCATTACTGGCGCGTTCGACGCGCGTATCCACGCGCTGCGCGCACATCCCGGGCAGATCGCTTCTGCGGAAAATCTGAGAAAGTTGCTTTGCGGCAGCGGATACTGCGGCGAAACCGTCGCCGGAAAGGTGCAGGACGCATATTCCATCCGCTGCATTCCGCAGGTGCACGGCGCGAGCCGGGACGCCGTTTTTTACGTGCGGGACGCCGTGCTGCGGGAAATCAACGCCGTGACGGACAACCCGCTGATCTTTCCGGAAGACGGGGACGTGATTTCAGGCGGCAACTTCCACGGCCAGCCGATGGCGCTGGCGTTCGATTTTCTCGGCATCGCGCTTGCGGAACTGGCGAACATTTCCGAGCGGCGTACCGAGCGGCTGGTCAATCCGTATCTCAACAACGGGCTTCCCGCGTTTCTGACCCCGAACGGCGGACTCAACTCCGGCTTTATGATCGCGCAGTATGCGGCGGCCGCGCTGGTCTCGGAAAACAAGATCCTTGCGCATCCCGCGAGCGTGGACTCCATCCCGTCCTCGGCCAATCAGGAGGACCACGTGAGCATGGGCACCATCGCCGCGCGCAAGGCCGCGAGTATCCTCGGCAATGCTTCGCGTGTGCTCGCCATCGAACTGTTTGCGGCGGGACAGGCGATCAGTCTTGCCGGAGAAGATAAACTCGCGCCTGCAACAAAGGAGGCGTTCGGTGTTCTGCGGCGGGAAGTGCCTTTTATTGAGCATGACACGGTGATGCACGAGCAGATGGCGAAATGCGAGCGGATCGTAAAGAGCGGGAAACTGATTTCCGCCGCGGAAGCGGTCTGCGGCGAACTGAACTGAAAGAAAGGCGGCAAGCGATGCAAAAAGAAGAAGATTCCCGCGTACAAACGATTTCCCTTTCCGAAGAACTGCCGGAAGCGCCGTCGTTCGACCCGGCTATGCGCCGCGCGCCGGACCGCGGATATCGTCTGAGTCCCGCGCAGACGCGGCAGGCGCTTAAAAACGCGCTGCGGTACGTGCCGGAAAGCCTGCACGAAACGCTTGCGCCGGAGTTTTTGCAGGAGCTCAAAACGCGCGGGCGCATCTATGCTTACCGCTACCGTCCGCAGGGACGCATCTACGGAAAACCGATAGAGGCATACAAAGGCAAATGCCCGGCAGGCAGGGCGTTTCAGGTGATGATCGACAACAATCTCGATTTCGACGTGGCGCTCTACCCTTACGAACTGGTTACCTACGGCGAAACCGGGCAGGCATGCCAAAACTGGCTCCAGTACCGGCTTATCAAGCGCTATCTCGAAGAACTCACCGAGGAGCAAACGCTGGTGGTCGAGTCCGGTCATCCGCTCGGGCTGTTTCCGAGTGCGCCGGGCGCGCCGCGCGTAATTCTGACCAACGCGCTGATGGTCGGCATGTTCGATAACCAGGACGACTGGGAAATCGCCGAGCAGATGGGCGTCGCCAACTACGGGCAGATGACCGCGGGCGGCTGGATGTACATCGGCCCGCAGGGTATTGTGCACGGTACGTTCAATACGATTTTAGGCTTTGGGCGCAAGTATCTCGGCGTGCCTGCGGACGGCGATTTAAGCGGCAGGGTGTTCGTTTCATCCGGCCTTGGCGGCATGAGCGGCGCGCAGCCTAAGGCGGCGCGCATCGCGCGTGCGGTGGGTCTCTTTGCGGAGGTTGACCGCTCCCGCATCCAGACCCGGCTCGATCAGGGGTGGGTGGACGTCGTTACCGCCGACCTTGACGAGGCGTTCGCGCTTGCGGATAAGCACCGCCGGTCGGAGGAAAGCATCTCCATTGCTTACCACGGCAACATTGTCGATCTGCTGGAAGCGGCGATCAAGCGGGATTTTCAGATCGACCTGCTCAGCGACCAGACTTCGTGCCACAACGTTTACGGCGGCGGGTACTGCCCGGCCGGTCTGACGTTTGCGGAGCGCACGGCGCTGCTGCACAGCGACCGCGAAGCGTTCGCGCGAAAGGTGGACGCGTCGCTCAAACGGCATATCGCCGCAGTCAAGATGCTTACGGACCGCGGCGCGCGTTTCTTCGACTACGGCAATTCATTTCTCAAGGCCGTGTTCGACGCAGGCGAAACATGGATTGCTAAAAACGGGACCGACACGAAAGACGGGTTCGTTTTCCCGTCCTATGTGGAGGATATCATGGGTCCGATGCTTTTCGACTATGGCTACGGGCCGTTCCGCTGGGTGTGCCTGAGCGGAAAGCACGAAGATTTGCAAAAGACCGACCGCGCGGCGATGGAGTGCATCGATCCGGACCGCTGCTGGCAGGATCGGGACAACTACATCTGGATCCGGGACGCGGAGCAGAACCGGCTCGTGGTCGGCACGCAGGCGCGTATTCTTTATCAGGACGAACTGGGACGGCGCCGCATTGCGCTGAAATTCAACGAGATGGTGCGCACCGGCGAAATCGGCCCGGTCATGATCGGACGCGATCATCACGACGTTTCCGGCACGGATTCGCCGTTTCGCGAAACCGCCAACATCAAGGACGGCAGCAATGTTATGGCCGACATGGCCACGCAGTGCTTTGCGGGCAACGCCGCGCGCGGCATGACGCTCTGCACGCTCCACAACGGCGGCGGCGTGGGAATCGGCAAGGCGATCAACGGCGGGTTCGGGCTGCTGCTCGACGGCAGCGAGCGCGTCGACCGCGTGATCGAAAGCGCGATTTCGTGGGACGTGATCGGTGGCGTGGCGCGCCGGAGCTGGGCGGGCAACGAACACGCGCTCGAAACCGCCGCGCGCTATAACGAGCGCGAAGCGGGCAAGGCGCACATCACGCTGCCGCATCTGGCGAGCGACGAACTGCTCGACCATGTACTGGGGGAGGGCGGGGTCCTTTCTCTTTGAAAAGAGAAAGGACATAAAGAGAAACTCTCTCATTTTGCGATAAAGCAAGGCAAATTTTCTCTGTTTCTCTCTTTTTTAAAAGAGAGAAAACGCAATTCAATTTCGTGCTAAAATAAAAGAAAATTTCCTCTGCTTTTCTCTTTCTTATAAAGGGAGAAGGGAAAGAAGACAAGAAACGATATGGCAAAACTCATTGAGTGCGTACCCAACATAAGCAGCGCGGACGCGGCGGTCGTGGAAGAAATTGCAAACGAAGTGCGCAATACCCCCGGCGCGGTACTGCTGGACGTTTCGAGCGATTGCAGTCACAACCGTTCGGTCATCACGTTTGTGGGCGACCCGGCGGGCGCGGAGGAAGCGGCCGTCCGGCTCGCCAAAGCCGCGGCGGCAAAAATTGACATGACGAAGCACCGCGGCGAGCACCCGCGCATGGGCGCGGTGGACGTGATTCCCTTTATTCCCATCCGTGAGACGAGCATGGAGGAGTGCGTTGCGCTTTCGCGCCGCGCGGGCGAGCGTATCTGGCGCGAGGCGGGTATCCCCGTGTTTTTGTACGAAGCCTCCGCCACCGCGCCGAACCGCGAGAACCTCGCGGCCATCCGGAAAGGGCAGTTCGAGGGCATGCCGGAAAAGATGCTGCAGCCTGAATGGGAACCGGACTTCGGCGGGCGTAAAATCCACCCGACCGCGGGCGTGGTCGCCGTCGGCGCGCGCGCGCCGTTGATTGCGTTCAACATCAATCTTTCCACGTCCGACGTGACGATTGCGGATAAAATCGCGCGGGTCGTGCGGTATTCCGGCGGCGGGCTGAGCTGCGTCAAGGCCATCGGCGTGCTGCTCAAGGAGCGCAACACCGCGCAGGTTTCCATCAACATGACGAACTACTGCAGCACGCCGCTTTACCGCGTGCTGGAGTTCGTGCGCTTCGAGGCCGCGCGCTACGGCGTGCGCGTGATCGGCACGGAGGTCGTCGGGCTTGTGCCCATGCGCGCGCTGATCGACAGCGCGGAATACTATCTCGGCATTGAAAACTTCGAGCCGGAAAAGCAGGTGCTCGAATACCGGCTGGAATAGCGTTTGTTTCGGGAGAAAAACATGCTGCTGATTCGTAATATCGCTCTTTTGCAGACCCCGCTCGGCACGGTGAGCCGGAAGGGCTGTGCACAAGGTGAAAACCGCAAATACAAAAATGCCTGCGTGCTGCTCGACGGCGGACGCATTGCCGCCGTGACCGAAAACGGTGCGGTGCCGGCCTGCCCTGCGGACACGGAGGAGCTGGACGCGGGCGGGCGGTTCGCTACCCCCGGCTGGATCGATGCACATACCCATCTCGTGTTCGGCGGCTGGCGGCAGCATGAAGTGCCGCTCAAACTCAAAGGCGCGAGCTATCTGGAAATCCTGCAGTCCGGCGGCGGCATTTTGGACACCGTCCAAAAGACACGCGCGGCAAGCGAGGACGCGCTTTTTGAGCGTGCGTCCGGTTTTTTGGACGAACAGCTTTCGCTTGGCGTGACGGCCACGGAGATCAAGAGCGGATACGGACTCGACCTGGAGAACGAATTAAAACAGCTGCGCGTGATTGCAAGACTCGGTCAAACGCATCCGGTCGGCGTGGTGCCGACGTTTCTCGGCGCGCACGCCGTCCCGCCGGAATTTGCGGGCGATGCGGACGGATATGTCGATTTTGTGTGCGGGGAAGTCCTGCCGCGCGTGGCGGCGGAAAAACTGGCGAAATACTGCGACGTTTTCTGCGAAACCGGCGTGTTTTCGGCGGGACAGAGCCGCCGGATTCTCGAAACGGCGCGTTCTTTCGGGCTGGGACTGAAAATCCATGCGGACGAGATCGATTCCCTCGGCGGAACGCGGCTTGCGGGCGAGCTTGGCGCGGTTTCCGCCGAACACCTGATTGCGACCACCGACGCGGACATCGGCGCGCTGGCAGAGAGCGGCGTGACCGCCTGCCTGCTGCCGCAGACGTCGCTTTATCTCAATAAGCCGTTTGCGCGTGCGCGGGAAATGATCGAACGCGGGGTGGCGGTCGCCGTGGCTTCGGACTTTAATCCCGGGTCGTGCCCTTCGCTGAATCTGCAGCTCTGCGCGAACCTTGCGTATTTAAAATACCGCATGACGCCGGAGGAAATTCTCACGGCGCTTACGCTCAACGCGGCCTGTGCAATCGGCCTCGGCGGCACGCACGGAACGATAGAGCCCGGCAAGCGGACCGACCTTGTGCTCTGGGACGCGGACGGCATGGAATACCTCTGCTACCGCATGGGAAGCAACCTTGCAAATACGGTAATCAAAGGCGGCAAGGTCGCGGTTGCCCGCTGACGCTTTCGTTCGGTTCGTCAAAGAACTTTGCAGGGAATCCACCCTGCACCACACCTAAGGAATAAGTCCTTTGGGAACGCCTGATTGTTTTCAAAAAAAGCGTGGTTTTAGGGCCGTTTTGACCCTAAACAGTGGTTTGGAGGCGGAGCCTCCAACGCCAGCCCTTCATCGGCAGACAAAAAGGCGGGAAGCAAATTTGCTTCCCGCCTTCGTTGCTTAGCCGTGTGAAATCCGTCAGATCGTTTTGAGTTTGCTCGTGTCCAGCTTGTCGAACGCCATGAGGAACGCATAGAGTTTCTGCGCGATGATATGCACGCCGCCGACGCTGTTGCTCTCGATGTTGAGCGGCATAAGCGGGTCGTGCAGGGACATCCGCAGCAGGAACCATCCGTCGCCGTCGTCCGCGCCGAACGAAACGCGCAGGCCTTCGTGGTTTTCTTTGGCCACGTCCCAGCCCTGTTCTTTGGCATATTCGCCGAGGTCGCGCAGCAGGCCGTTGCCGTACGCCTGACAGTCCGCGCAGGAGAGGTTCATGCGCACCTCGGTGCTTTCGGTGGGTTCGGCAAGCGAGTCGATAAGCGAAAACAGCGTGCGCCCTTCCTTTTTGAGCTGCGCCATTTTGATGAGCAGTTTGGTGATGAGGAACGCTCCGTCGTCGAGAAAATAGTTTTCCTTGAGCGCGCCGTGGCCGGACGTCTCGATGGCAAGCTGGCAGTCCCGGCCTTCCGCATTGATGCGGATGGCTTCGTCGATGACGTTTTTATAGCCGCGCTTAAAGCGATGGTGCACGCCGCCTTTTGCTGCGATGAACGCTGCGAGCCCGCTGGACGTGATGGAGTCGGTCACGATGGTCGTGCCCGGGTGTTCTTCCAGCAGCACGGCGGAGATCAGCGCAATCAGGCGGTTGCGGTTGATTTCCCGGCCGTCCGCGGCGACCGCGCCCGCACGGTCCACGTCCGTATCGAAAATGACGCCCATGTCGGCGTGATTTTCCAGCACGCAGGCGGTGACCGCCTTCATGGCCTCCTCGTTTTCCGGGTTCGGCGCGTGGTTCGGAAACATGCCGTCCGGATTCAGGAACTGGCTGCCGCTCGTGTCCGCGCCGAGCGGAACAAGCACTTTGTCCACAAAGAAGCCGCCTGCGCCGTTGCCCGCGTCCACTATGATGTGGAAGCCTTTAAGCGGATGGTCGTAGTCCGGCGCGTTCACGCTCTTGCGGATGCGCTCGACCAGACCGGACGCGTAGACGGAAAGGAAGTCGACCGCGGTGCGTTTGCCGCGCTCTGCGGTCGGGATAAAAGCGTTTTCCTGCGCGCGTGCGAGGATGGAAGCGATCTCCACTTTCTCCAGCCCGCCGTCGCGCGTGAAAAATTTGATGCCGTTGCGGTTCCAGGGCAGATGACTTGCGGTGAGCATGATCGCTCCGTCGTATTCGTATCCCGATGTGACGGTGCTCATGAACATGCTCGGCGTACTGGCCATTCCGAAATCGGCAAGGTCCGCGCCCATCGACAAAACGCCCTCCGCAGCGGCGGCAAGCAGCCGTTCGCCGGAAAGGCGCGAATCGCGTCCAATCGAAAGGCGAAGGTCGCTTTTGTTAAATTTTTCCTGTAAAAACAGAACGAACGCTTTGGCGATGTTCGTGACCGCCTCGTCCGTCAGATTCACCGGCTGTCCCTCGACGCCTTCCATTGCAACGCCGCGGATATCGCTGCCGTTTTGCAGCTTCCGATATTCCATTTGTCAAATCTCCCCGCTTTCTCGTGGATTTGCCCGCCCGGGACACTTTGCCAAAGACGGACGGTAAAGCCGAATTTTTCTCAAATACATTGTCGCATCAGGCGTGCGGTTTGTCAATCGAAGCGGGCGCAGGGGCGCGGCGAAACGACTGGAACGCCGAAGGAAAACATGGTATTCTATAAGCAGGAAAAAAAGGAGTCAACTTAAGCATGCGCATCGGCATCCTGGGAGGCACGTTCAACCCCGTTCACAGCGCGCACGTGCAGATGGCGCGTATTGCGCGGGACGAAGCGGCGCTGGACTTGGTGCTCCTTATGGTTGCGGCGGACCCGCCGCATAAGCGTGTTGAAGGCGAAGTGCCAGCAGCAAAGCGCCTTGAAATGGTGCGGCTTGCCGTTGCGGACGAGGCGGACATCGAACCGAGCGACCTCGAAATCAAGCGCGGCGGCAAGAGCTATACCCTCGATACGCTCGATGAACTCAAAGCGCTCTATCCGCAGGCGGAACTGAGCCTGATTGTCGGGAGCGACATGCTGGCCGACCTGCCGAACTGGCATCGCCCGCAGGACGTGCTCGACCGCGCGGACGTGCTTTGCGTACCGCGTGTGGGACTGCATCTCGACGAGTGCAAAATTGCCGGGGAACTTGCGCTGCGCTATGGCGCGCGCGTGCAGGTGCTGAAAGGAAAGGCGGAACAAATTTCTTCCACGCAGGTGCGCGACCTGTTGGAAGCCGGGCGCAGCGTTTCCGGACTGCTGCCGGAAACGGTGGAGCAGGCCTGTTATGAAAGCGGCGTATATTTCCCGGCGGACGTACGCGCGCTGCAGGGGAAACTTCGCGCGGCGCTTAAGCCCGGGCGTTACAGGCACGTCTGCGGCACCATGCGCGCGGCGGCGGCACTCTCGGAGCACTGGCGGCAGGACCCGGAGAAACTGCGTGTTGCCGCGCTGCTGCACGACTGCGCAAAATGTCTCGACCCGCTGGAGCAGGAGGTATTATCCGGCGACGACACGGAGATAACGGCGGTCTATCACGCGTTTGCGGGCGCGGTGCTGGCCAAAACGGAGTATGGTATCACGGATGAAAGCATCCTCCGCGCAATCCGCCTGCACACCACCGGGGACGCGGGCATGACGGACTTCGACGCGGCGGTTTACGCGGCGGACCTGATCGAACCGACGCGCACGTTTCCCGGCGTCGGCGAGTACCGGGAGCGCGTTTCGCTCGGCATCGATAGATTTATGTGTTATGCGCTGCGCCGCGTAGGAGAGTTCATCGGCCGGTCGGACAAGGCTTTGCATCCTGCGACACAGCGGGCGCTGGAATATTACGAAAACAAATTGACTGAAAAGAAGAAAACGGAGGGAAGCCATTGAACGAGACCATTCGGCGGCAAGTGGACGGCATTTGCGAAACACTCTACAACAAAAAGGCACAGGACATCGTGGCCATCCATGTGGCGGACAAGACGATCGTTGCGGACTGGTTTGTTATCTGCAGCGGGCGCGCGGTGTCGCAGGTAAAAGCGCTCAGCGACGAACTGGAAGAAAAAGCGGACTCGCTTGGCCTGACGCTGCGCAGGAGCGAGGGATATTCCGAAGGCAAATGGATCGTAATGGACTATGCGGATGTGCTTGTGCATATTTTTTATCCCGAGGAGCGTAAATACTATAATATGGAGCGCCTCTGGGACGAAGATGAAAGCGCAATCTACTATTCCAGACAAAAGGAAGAAGACGCATAAGCGCGCATCGAACAGGTGTACTCTAAAATAGGAACCGGAGGATTGAGATCATGACGGAAGAGCTCAACGGCATCCTCATGCGGTTTGCCGAGTCCGGATGGGACCTGATTTCCATTCCGGCGCAGCGTTATCTGAGCGGCGAGGATTGCCACGACACGCTGATTAAAGCCGTCCGGACGGCGGACGCGGAATGCGGTTCCTGCGGGTGTGAATACGATGCGCTCTACAAACGCTTTCTTGAACTGCAGGACGAGCTGTAAGATTGTTTGCCGGCGTGCCTTTAGAAACATACTTCAAATAAAAACCTGCGGAACGCGCGGGTTTTTCTTTTCGTGCTGCTTTTTTGACGGCGCTTCAAACAAAATGAAAAAGAAATGCAACGATTTGCCGATTTGCCGAGTGTTCCTTATGAGGGCGGGCAGAGACGTTTGCAATGGAAAATCGATTGTGGCATACTGTGTCTATCAAGTTTTCCGTCGGCAGACGAATCCGATTTTATTGCATCAATTCCGTACCCGCTGTGCGCGGAGGGGCAGTCAAATGCCCGTTCTCCGCGCGCGGAAAGGAGCGCTTATGAAAATCTCGAAAGGAAGCGTGCTCAGATTCATGGCCGCCGGCGTTGCCGCGCTGCTTCTCATCGGCCCCGCCGCCGCGCTGGCGGAAGGGGACAAGACGGCGGTGACGATCACCGGCGTGAGCGTGGAAAGCAAAACCTATGACGGCGCGCCCGTTTCGCCGAGCGGCGAGCCCGTTATCAAGGATGCGAGCGAAAACACCGTGACGATCGCTTCCGACGGGCTGGTGTACGCCTACGCGAGCACGGACGGCGGGACCTACCTGGACACAACGCCGCCCACGAACGCCGGCGCGTATACGCTTACGATCTCCGTCTCCGGTGGCAACGCGACCTATGAAGGGTCGAGCGACCCGATTCCGTTTACAATCTCCAAGGCGACGCTGAGTGTTAACCCGGACGGCGGCAAAACGCGCTATGCCGGGCTGAACGACCCTGCTTTTACATTTTCCTGCACCGGTCAGATTCCGGGCGAGACGCCTGCGTTCAGCGGCAGCCTGAGCGGCGAAGCGACGATTTCCTCTGCGGAGGGCGTGTATGACATCGCAATCGGCTCGCTCGCGCTTTCGGACAGTGGCGCGTTCCTCGCGGACAACTATACGCTTTCGCTTGCGCCCGACGCGGCTTACCGGGTGGTGAATTATCCGTCCGACGCGGTGGCGACGCTCGCGTCAACGAACCTCGGAGCAAACGGTACCTATACAGGCGACGTCACGCTCAACGCGCCGGACGGGTACGAGATCGCTTTTTCGTCCGCGGGCGAATGGGCGGCTTCCGTCACCAAGACGGACTGCGTGACCGACGACAACGCCATCTATTATTACCTGCGTGTTTCCGGCGGGAATTATGATGGCGCGATCACCGAGCGTAAGATGCTTTCGGCGAAATACGACGCTGCGAACCCCGTTGTTTCGCTGTATTCGCCTACGACGGACGCGGCGGTTTCCGGCAATCAGAAAATCATCCTTTCGCTTGACGAGTATGCCGCCGCCGGTTCCGGCGCGAGCATAAGCGTATCCGCAGACGATACGACCTATACCGCCGAGGTGGCGAACGCATCCGCACTGGGCGATGCGTCCGGCGGACCCTGGTATTTCGTGTTCGATTTAAACGACTTTTCACCGGTGCTTTCGCTGACGGCGGGTACGGAATATACCGTTACCGTCCCGGCGGGCATCTTTACCGATGCGGCGGGCAACGGCAACGCGAAGCTGATCGCTGTGTTTACCACGTCCGCTTCCGGCGGGCATGCGGTCGTGTTTACGCAGGCCAACGGCCTTTTGAGCGTGCGGACGGGGACGGACGACGCCGTTGTGAGCGGACAGGCCGTAGCCGACGGTACGCAGCTGATCTTTGACGCGCCGGCGGAGGGTGGATATTCGCTGAACCAAACTATTTTGGAAGATGGAACGGAAAACGGGAGCGCCGAGTTAAGCGCTTATACGCTTTCGGGCGATCTGGAGGTGTATTATACCCGCGTGCTGTTGGATTTCAGCGGCACGGCGACAATTTCCGGAACCGTTAAGGCGGGCGAAACGCTGACGGGCGGGGTTGACGGAGCGAACCAGAGCGATTCGTCCGGGTGGACGTTTACCTGGGTGCGGCGTGACGGCGGCGTTGATACGCCGCTTGCCTCGGGCGGCAGCGGCACAAGCTATACGCTCACCGCGGCGGACATCGGCAAGACGATCCGCCTGGCGGTAACGGACTCGGTCTGCGTTAACGGAGTTCTTTATAAAGAAACGGTGACCGTTGCGAAGGCGGACTATGCGGGCAGCGCGGTTTCCGCACCGGTGATTGAAACGCTCGGCGAAACCGAAATTGCGCTGACGGCCACAGACGGATATGAATATTCCGCCGGCGGCACGACCTGGCAGGACAGCCCGTCGTTTACGGGGCTTACCAGCGGGCAGAGTTACGACTTTTATCAGCGGGTCAAGGCAACGGACACGGTGAACGCGTCCCCCAAGAGCGAAAAAACGACTGCGGCCACCATTTCCGCGCTGACAGGCACGGTGTCCATTTCCGGCACGGCACAGTCCGGCCAGCTTTTGACCGGCTCGATTGAAGGCAGCAATAACACCGGCACGCTCACGTATGCCTGGAAGCGTGGAACTACCACCGTGGGCACGGGCACGACGTATACGCCCGGCGCCGCGGACATTGGGCAGACCCTCACACTTGAAGTGACCAGCAGCGTGCAGACGGGTACGCGTTCGGCGGCGAGCGCGGCGGTGCTCAAGGCAGTCTGCTCGCAGTCCGTTCCCGCCGCGCCGACGCTGGCAAGCGCGAGCGCGACGAGCATTACGCTCACCGCGACACAAGGGTACCAGTACTCGCTCGGCGGTACGGCCTGGCAGGACACGACGACGTTCCATAATCTTTCGATCGGCACGAGCTATATGTTCTATCAGCGCGTGAAGGAAACGGACACCGAACTGGGTTCGGCGAGCAGTCCGGGCGCGCCGCTTACAACGCTCCCCGCGCTCAGCGGCGTAATTATGATATCCGGTGAAGCGCGTTACGGCATGACGATCGTTGCGAGCCTTACGAGCACCAACAACACCGGCACGCTGACCTACACATGGAAGCGCGGCACGCTCACGGTCGGCACCGGCACGACGTATGTCGTCGGCGCGCTCGATATCGACAACCAGCTTTCGCTTGAAGTGACGAGCTCCGATCAGGGCGGCAGCATCACCCGCTCGTTCGGCACGGTGCAAAAAGCATATTATTTCGGGGACACGCCGAGCGCGCCGACGCGCTACAGCCGCACCACAAGCAAGATCGTTCTCAAGAACGTCGACGGTTGCGAATATTCCAGAAACGGCACGACCTGGCAGGATAGCACGACGTTTTCCGGCCTGAGCGCCGGTACGACTTATACGTTTTACCAGCGCTACAAGGAAACCACCACTATGGAAGCTTCCCCGACAAGCGCTTTGCTGAAGACGGCAACGCTTTCTTCAAGCAGTTCGGACGACGATTCGTCGACTTCCGCAACGCCCACGCCCACGCCGTCCTCTTCGTCGGCAACGGCGCTCTACAGCTACACGCTCAACAGCGACGACACACGCATCCTTTACTCCGTCATGAAAAACCTCGCGGAGGGCAACAAAACGCAGGATGTGACCATTAAACAGAGCAATGTGGAAATCACGTTCCTAAAGGGCACGATGACGGATAGCTACACCAAGCTCTGGTACGATTTCGGCACGAGCATCAACAACTCCATCGCCGAACAGACCGCAAAGCGCATCGCCGGGGACGCATATGTTGCGACCATACACTTTAATTACGACGGTACGCTGCCCGGCACCGCGAGCATCCGTTTATGGCTCGGCGCGGCGAACGCGGGCAAGACGCTCTATTATTACAAGCTTGAGGACGACGACACGCTCACGTTCATGCAGACCGCCGTTACGGACAGCACGGGCTGGGCGACCGTCACGCAGACGAGTTGCTCGGACTACGTGTTCCTCGATCAGGACGTCGAGTCCGCCTCGGCAAACCCGACGCCGTCCCCGGATGCGAGTGCCGGTGTTTCCCCGACGCCGACGCCCCTGATTGCGGCGAACGATACGTCGTCTTCCGGACTTTCGGCGGAAGGATGGTTCATTGCGGCGCTCGTGCTGCTGGCCATCGCGCTGATTGTCGGCGGTATCTGGCTCTATACAAAGAACAGGGACGAATATTGACCAGTCCGGCGGCGGATTGACAGCCGATAAAGAAACGACAAAGGAGTGCCGAAGGTGAAAACGAAAGATCTGGAAAACCAGGTGCGCAACGCTTCCAATTTTGAGCATGTTGCGGAGCGCTGCAAGTCCGAGTTTATCGACGACGGCTGCGCTGCGTATCTGGAACAGCTGATGGAAGCGCACGGCGTTTCAAAAAAGAACCTCATCATCCGCGCGAACATCGAGCGCGGGTATGCATACCAGATTTTCCGCGGAGACCGTGCGCCTTCGCGCGACAAACTGCTGCAGATTGCCATCGGTCTTTCCGCAACGCTGGAGGAAACGCAGAAACTGCTCAAGCTGGGCGGCAAGAGCGAGCTGTATTCGCGCGTGCGGCGGGACGCGGCGATTCTCTTCTGCATCGAAAAGGGATATTCTATCATCGACACGCAGATTCTTCTTTCGGACCGCGACCTCCCGCTGCTTAAGGAATAGCGGAACGATATGCGCATCTCACCGCCCGGCGCTGCAGCGCCGGGCGGTGTTTTGATGTGCCGCGGGGAATATTATACGATATAATAGAAAAAAGAGTCGTCAAAAACGGAGGCAAAGACACGATGGAACGAAATATCAGTCCCGAAACGCTGGAACGGATCGTCCGGTTCCAAAAGGACGAGCTGACCGGCAGTATTTTGTACGAAAAGATAGCCGCGCGGCAGAAGCAGGAAGGCAACCGGCATGCCTTCCTCGAGATTGCCAAGGCGGAGCGCAGTCACTACGAAGTTTGGAAAAACTATACCGGCAAAGACGTTGCGCCGAACCGTGCGCGCATCTTCTGGTTTCTTCTGATGAGCCGTATTCTCGGCGTAACGTTTACGCTTAAGTTTTTCGAGCGCACGGAAGAGCTCGGTATCCGTGAAATGGAGGCGGTAGAACACGACCTGCCGGAAGTGCGGCCGATCATCGCAGAGGAAGAAGAGCACGAGGACCAGCTGACGGCCATGGTGGACGAAGAGCGCCTCCACTATGTGGGCGCAATCGTCCTCGGCCTCAACGACGCGCTGGTCGAGCTGACAGGCACCATCGCGGGGCTGACGTTTGCGCTTGCGAACAACCGGCTCGTTGCTCTCTCCGGCATCATCACGGGCGTTTCCGCAACGCTTTCCATGGCCGCTTCCAACTATCTTGCGCAGCGCGCGGAAAACAATCCGGAAGCGCTGAAATCCAGCGCTTACACAGGTGTTGCGTACCTGATTACGGTGGTTCTAATCGTTCTGCCGTATCTGCTGCTTCCGAACGAATGGTATATCGAGGCGTTTGCAATTATGATTTCGGCGGTCGTGCTCGTGATCCTCTTCTTCAATTATTATGTTTCCGTGGCGCAGGGACTGCCGTTCTGGAAACGCTTCGGCGAGATGGTCGCCATCAGTCTCGGCGTCGCGGCGCTTTCGTTTGCAATCGGACTTGCGGCCAAAGCGCTGCTCGGCGTCGATATTTAACAGATTCCGGCGGGTTTGAACGCAAATCGATCGGGAGGAGTTTGTTATGAAAAAGCGCAGTTTACTGCAAACACTCGGGCTGCTGGGCGTGGTGAGTCTGCTTTCGTATGCCGCGGCGGTCGTGTTTGCGCCGCTGGCATATCCGGGCTACGATTGGATGCGGCAGGCGGTGAGCGATCTTTCGGCTGCCGACGCGTCTTCCAGAACGCTTTGGAACAGAATTTCGAGTCTTTACGGCGTATGTGCCGTCGTTTCGGCGACGCTTGCGTGCATTTTTGCACAGGGCAAGCTGAACCGGCCGCTTCGGCTGGGGATTTCGCTGTTTGCAATCATGAACTGGGTTTCGTTCGTCGGGTACGAAATGTTTCCGCTGAGCGAAAGCGGCTATGCCGGTACGTTTCAGGATTTGATGCACATGGTCGTTACCGCAGCGGTGGTGCTTCTTTCCATCGTTTCGCTTGCGCTGCTGATTGTCGGCGGGTTTCACAGGCGCGCATATCCTTCGCTGGCTGTTTGGGCGTGCGCCGCGCTGGCGCTGATGTCGATCGGTGCAATCGGAACGGGCGCCGCACCCGCGAATCTGTTTGGCGTATTCGAGCGGTTCAGTTTGTTTGCCGCAGTCGGATTTACCGCCGCGCTGGGGATTTATCTGTTTAACGGGTTTTCCGGGATGCGGGAAGCGGAAAAGGGCGCGTAAAGGGCGAGGCGCACAAACGCCGCCGTGCAGATTTTATCTGCACGGCGGCGTTTTTTAAAAGAATCGATTGTGATGGCGCGAATTACAGGCTGTCGCCGAAATCTTCACGGAATTTCGCGATGAGCCGCTGCTGCCAGTCGCCGATGGGCTCGAGGCGGCCGAAGAAGAAGCGCAGCGTGGCGGGTTCTTCAACGAAGTTCAGCCCGCCGACGAGCCTGCGGTTTTCATACAGCCAGCTGATGCGGTCTACCGCGTAGAGCACCTGACTCATTGTGAAGACGCGCCTCGGCAGAGCCAGCCGCAGCAGTTCCATGGAGGCGATGGGCTCCGTGCCGTCCGGTTCTCGCTGTTCGGAGAGCGTGCCGCGCTCCATGCCGCGCACGCCGCCAGCGATAAAGGTTGCGGCCGCGAGCGCCGCGGCGGGATATGCGTGTGCATCCACATGGTCCAGGAACTTCCGCGCGTTAATATGGCAGCCAAGTCCGCCGGCGGGCGTGATAACAGGCACGCCGCGCTTTTTGAGTTCGTCGACCATAAATTCGATGAACTGCGGTCCCTGGGAAATAACGTCCATGTCCATGGTTTCTTCCAGGCCGACCGTCATGGCTTCCATTTCGCGCACACTCATGCCGCCATAGGTCAAAAAGCCTTCGAACAGCGGGATAAAATCCTTCATCTGTTCATAGTAAGTGCGGTTGAACATGGCGATGCCGCCGCCGCGCGCAAAACCAAGTTTGCGTGCCGAGAAGTAGATGATGTCCGCCTGCGCGCACATTTCGCGCGTGATGGCGCGGATGCTCATGTCCCTGCAGGCGGCTTCGCGCGTTTTAATAAAGTAGAGGTTGTCCTGCATTAAGCTTGCGTCCAGCACGACCGGGATGCCTGCGGCGTGCGCCATTGCGGAGGTTGCTTTTAGGTTTTCCAGCGAAAACGGCTGGCCGCCGATAAGGTTGGTGCCCGCTTCCAGACGCACAAAGGGGATGTGCTCCGCGCCGACGCGATCGATGCACTCTTTGAGTTTATCGAGGTCAATATTGCCCTTAAACGGGAAATCGCTCTCCGGTACGCGGCCTTCGTCGATCACCAGTTCTTCCACCGAGCCGCCGACGCGCGTGACGTGCGCTTTGCTGGTCGTGAAATGGAAGTTCATTGGGACAACGTCGCCGGGCTTGACAAACGCTTCCGCAAGAATGCTTTCGCAGGCACGGCCTTGGTGCGCGGGCAGAAAGAACTTTGTGCCGAACAGCTCGTGGATTTTATCCTCCAGCCTGTAGAAGGTTTCGCTGCCCGCGTAGCTGTCGTCCGCAATCATCATGCTGGCGGTCTGCCGGTCGCTCATGGCGTTGACGCCGCTGTCGGTGAGCATGTCCAAAAACACGTCCCGGTTTCGCAGCAGGAAGGTGTTGTTGCCCGCCTCGGCGATTGCTTTGCCGCGCTCTTCGACCGGCAGCAGGTTTAGTTTCTGCACCACGCGCACCTTGTGCATTTCAAGCGGGATCTGCGCGCCGGAAAACATTTTGACTTCACTCATGGTTCCTGGTTCCTCCATCTACTTCTCTTTTTTTATAAAAAAACGGCCCTTCCGCCGATTGACGGAAGGAACCTTAAAATATGGAAAGACCAATAAAAAATACCTCCCGCCTGTTCGGCAAGAGGACGAATTTTTTCGCGGTACCACCTCGGTTTGCCGTTTCCTCGCGGAAAGCGGCCTCAACAGGTACGGACGAACGTCGATACCCTGTCTTTATTAACGGGGGAAACCCCGTCCGTCCCTACTCGGAAAACACGTTTCAGGCGGCGGCTGTTTGCGCGTATTCGCGGGGCGGTCCCATCTGCCTTGCACCGACCGGCAGCTCTCTTGCGGGACGCGGGGAAAGGAATTCTTTGCCCGTTACTATTTCGCAGTCATAGCCTTTTCTGTATCAAATTAACAAAAGTATAACGGCCAAAACGACACTTGTCAAGAAAAAGAAAAAGGCGTTTTTGCGCTAAAATTTTGGAAACCGAGGTAGTAATGCGGATTTTATGTGGCGAAAAGTTCACGAAATGTTCTTTGCACGCGGGAAGATCGGGTTGTATAATGGTTGCGTTATATTGGATGGTATACCCATATTCGATCAGCACTCGCTTCAGATTGGAGGAAGTGAATAGATGATATGTAAAAAATGCGGCACGTTCAACGCCGAGAACCTGACCCACTGCAAAGGTTGCGGCGCAAAACTAAACGGAGACGAAACGAGCGCCGCGGCGGAAGAAACTGTGGACACGCAGGAAGACGGCAAGCCTTCGCGCGATTTTGTGAAGGCGCCGGCCTGGCCGACGCGCGCATTTTCCGGCGCGCCGGAAAACCAGCCGCTTTCGTCGTCCGCACCCGAGGCGGCCAGCGCGCCGTCCGGCTCGTTCCATCCGACGATCCCGCCGCGTGCGGCATCGCTGCCGATGGGCGACCCCTGTGATTTTTGCGGAAAAGCTACGGTTGCCGATGCGCCGTTTTGCCCCTACTGCGGGCAGGACCTGCGGGCGCCGGCGGAAGAGGCCGACACGCAGCAGGACATGCGTGCGGCGCAAGCCGCTGTTGCGCCGTCCGCTTTGGACGAATTCGACGATGATTTCGACGACGACGAGTTCGACGACGAGGAAGAATACGAGCCGAAGAAATCGAAACGGCGCGGAACGGGGAAAATGGCCCGCCGCGACGACGATTTTGACGACGAGCTCGACGAATACGACGAAGAATTCGACGACGACGAGTTCGACGACATGCCGAAAAAACGCAGCAAGGGCACGACGATCCTGTTCTGGAGCCTCATCGTCCTGCTGCTGGCGCTGATCGCCGTGTTCGGCATGTATATTGCAAAGAAAAATTTCGACGGCGATATCGGCAAGATGTTCTCTTCGATCGGCAGCGTGTTCAATAAGAACAGCACGCAGGACGTCGATGCGGACAACACGACCACGATCGACACTTCGAGCGAAGGCAACATGTACACCGCTTCGATCAGCGAATACACGGACCCGACTACGAGTGAAGTGTATTTTGACATCGATATTTATGCGCCGACGGGCAGCACGGTCCGCATCATTACGGACGCTACCCTGAAGAATAACACCGCGACCGTGCCTTCCAACGATCATGTAATCCTGCGGATCGCCAGGGACGTGTTCATGCCGAACGCGCCGGTCGAGAGCGAGGTTCTGACCATATCCCCGAACATCCAGGTGATTTCGACGGACGGGCAGACCACACAGCTCACCGTGCCGGACATCACCGTGACGGTGCCCGTGCTGAGCATGACGATCACCGAGCCCACGACGGACACGGTAAACGCAACATACGACAACAGCCCGATTGCAATCATCGGCCAGGTCAACGATTACGACGGTGAGATCGCCGTGTTTGTCAACGACCAGCAGGTTTATGTCGACAGCACCGGCATGTTTACTTCCAGCTATACGCCGACGGCGTCGAGCACTTCCTCGGCGACAACGACCACGGTCGACGATACTGCGACGACGGACGAAACGACGACCGACGAGACGACGACGGACGAGACGACGACGGACGAGACGACGACGGACGAGACGACGACGGACGAGACGACGACGGACGAAACAACGACCGGCGAAACGACGACCGACGAGACGACGACC
>Ga0209607_1000291_pt1 | contig 45350 bp, 38 predicted proteins | sample AD_UKC117_MetaG_FD_184413 | JGI IMG/M metagenome (GOLD analysis project Ga0209607, IMG submission 184413) | Active sludge microbial communities of municipal wastewater-treating anaerobic digesters from Hong Kong - AD_UKC117_MetaG (SPAdes)... | ecosystem: Engineered > Bioreactor > Anaerobic >... | reverse complement strand
CGACAAGGAGATCGCCATCACCGAGCCCATGGCGGCCAAGGGGGTGGTGTCGGAGGTCGAGATCCTGCGCATGAAACGCCAGTCGAACGACCTGCAGCTACAGATCACCGAGCGGCGCAACAAGTTTCAGTCCGATGCCAACACCGACCTCGTTCGGGTGGAGGCCGATCTCGCGCAGAGCGAGGAAGCCGCCGCGGCGCGCGCCGACCCGGTGAAGCGCTCCGAGATCAAGGCACCACTGCGCGGCGTGGTGAAGAACATCAAGATCAACACCGTGGGTGGCGTGGTCGGCGCAGGTCAGGACATCATGGAGATCGTCCCCGTGGATGGCCCGCTGCTGGTGGAGGCCTACATCCGCCCGCAGGACGTGGCCTTCATCAAACCCAATGACGATGCGCTGGTCAAGCTCACGGCCTACGATTACGCGATCTACGGTGGCCTGGAGGGCAAGGTCAAGCTGATCAGCCCCGACACCTTGCAGGACAACCGCCGGCCGAGCGAGCTCAAGCTCAACCCGGACGAGTCGTTCTACCGCGTCATCGTCCAGACCACTTCGCACGACCTCAGGGACAAGAACGGCAACGATATGCCCATTATTCCGGGCATGATCGCCACGGTGGACATCAAGACCGGCGAGAAGACCGTGTTCCAGTACCTGATCAAGCCCATCACGCGTCTCAAGCAGGCCCTGCGAGAGCGTTGAAGGCTGCCTCAGAATGTTCGTTTGCTCATTTATTCATAGCTGATGACGGCGACTGCACCTGGGCGAAAGTCCGATTTGATGCGCAAGATCGGCCGCGGCGCCCCGTGGCTCGCGCTGGCGGCCGGGTTGCTGGCTGCCGGGCCAGCGTGCGCCGCCGACCTGCCGGCGCTGATCCGCGACGCACTGCGCGCCGACCCGGCCGTGCTGGAGGCGCGTGCCAACGAAGAAGTGGCCGAATCCCGCCTGAAGGCCACCCAGGCTCAGCAGTGGCCGGTGCTGGGCCTGCAGGCCGGCAGCAACGTGGTCAACCCGAACAGCTACTACAGCACGCCGTTCCGCGGCGTCACGGGCAAGCTCAACCTGTACTCGGCCGGTGCCATCGGTGCCTCGGTCGAACGCGACCGCTACAAGCAGCAGTTCCAGCAGTTCAAGATCGAGGAAACCCGCGAGCAGGTGGCTTACGACGTCGCCATGCTGTACCTCCAGGCGCTGGCCGGCAAGGAGTTGGTGGAGACGCAGCAGCAGAACCTGGCGCGGCACCAGAAGATCATCGACGACCTGCAGATCATCGTCGACAACGATCCGGGCCGTCGCTACGAGCTGGTGCAGGCCCAGTCGCGCGCGCTGCAGGTGCGCACCAGCATCGTCGACCAGGAAAAGAACATGCGGCTGGCGCTGTCCAAGCTCACCCGCTTCACCACGCAGGAGGCCACGCTGGCGCCGCTGAAGCCGCAGGAATGGGAAGCCGCGCTGCCGCCCAACTTCCTGGAAAAGCCCCACCCCAGCCTGGAGGCGCTGCGGCGCGAAGCCGATGCCGTGCGGCGCGACCAGAGCCAGATGGCCAAGTCGCGCTGGCCCCGCATCGATCTGGAAGCGGGCGTCGGCAACCATGGCTATGCCCGCCTGGTGGCCAACTGGTCGTTCTTCGACCGCAGCGCCGATTACACGGTGGAAAGCGCGGCCAAGCAGATTGACGCCGCCGACCGGCGCCTGGACCTGATGCAGCGCGAGCTGGACCAGCAGGCCGCCACCGCCAAGGCCGACATGGCGCAGAGCCAGCTGCAGATCAAGGCCTCCGAGCAGCAGATCGGCGCCACGGCCGAAGTCGCCAAGCTCTACGAACTGCAGTTCAAGGTCGGCCGTCGCAGCCTGATCGAGCTGGTCAATGCCTATGCCGAGCTGGCGTCGGTGGAGCTCTCGCGCGTGGTGGCCGAGGCCAATTTCCGCAGCGCCGTCGTCACCTACCTGCACGCCCACGCGGCGCTGGCGGACTGGGCGCAGGCGGCCAAGTGATGGCGGCTGCCAGCCGCGCCGGGGCCGCGGCGTGATGAACCATCCCGGCAAGCGCACGGTCCTGAACGTCGGCGGCAGCTCCCGGAACATAGCGCTGCCCGCGATCTACGCCGGCTACGAGCATCTGCTGCTGGACATCGACCCCAAGGGCCAGCCCGACCTGCTGTGCGACGCCCGCGAGCTGCAGACCACGGCAGCAGCCCGGTTCGACGCCGTCTATTGCTCGCACAACCTGGAGCACTACCACCGGCACGATGTGCCCAGGGTGCTGAAGGGCTTCGTCCACGTGCTCAAGCCGCAGGGTTTTGCCCACATCCGGGTGCCGGACCTCATGGCCGTCATGAAGGAGGCGCTGGCGCGCGGCCTGGAGCCCGACGACGTGCTCTACCAGAGCCCGGCCGGGCCGATCCAGGTGCTGGACGTGCTGTACGGCTGGGGTATGGAGATCGAGCGCAGCGGGGTCGATTTCTATGCCCACAAGACGGGCTTCAGCCGCAAGCTGCTGACCAAGGTGCTGATCGACGCCGGTTTTCGCAAGGTCTACGCCACCATCGGGAGCCTGGAAATCTCGGCGATGGCCTTCCTCGTCCCGCCGGACCAGGCGACGCGCAAGGCGTTGAACCTGCCCGAAGACTGAGGCTCAGTTGAGCGCCATGCTCAGCTTGCGGCGGTAACTGGACAGCAGCGCCGCCTGCGGGTCTTCCTGGGCGGAGGCTTTGCCGGTGAGTTCGATGCCGCCGGCACTCTTGCCGGGCGTGGCCGCGCCGGCGCGCTGGGGCGGCGGGGTGAGCAGCTCCAGGATCGCCACATAGGTCTTGCGCGCGGCCTGGTCGTTCCAGGCCTTGTCGCGCATGACGATCTCCAGCAGCTCGTCCATGCTGGCGGCCCACTGGCCTTCGGCCATCAGCGCCTGCGCCTTGGCAAAGCGGGTGTCGAAATCCCGCTTGTTTTCGGCGATCTTGGCGTCGAACTGCTCCACCGGCCAGTTGCCGCGCTCGTCCTTCTCGACGAACTCCATCGCATCCAGCCAGCGGCGCAGCGCGTCGAAGCGCAGCGGGCGCGGCTCGCGCGCCAGCGGTTCTTCCAGCGTGGCGGCCGCTTCCTCGTAGGCGCCGGTGGCGATCAGCAGGCGCACGTAATCGTAGCGGGCATCGTCGTTGGCCGGGTCCTGGGCCAGCGCATCGGCCAGCTTCTTCAGGGCGGCGTCGGTGTCACCGGATTCCAGCAGCGCCTCGGCTTCATCCACCTCGGCCTCGGCGGCGACGGCGCCTTCGCTCGGCACGTGCTTGTCGAGGAACTGGCGCACCTGGCCGGCCGGCAGCGCGCCGGCAAAGCCGTCGACCGGCTGGCCGTTCTTCATCAGGATGCAGGTGGGGATGGAGCGGATGCCGAAGGCGGCGGCCAGCTCCTGCTCCTTGTCGGAGTCGATCTTGGCCAGCTTGAAGCGGCCGCCGTACTCAGCCTCCAGCTGCTCCAGCACCGGCCCGAGCGACTTGCATGGCCCGCACCAGGTGGCCCAGAAGTCGACCAGCACCGGGGTCTGCATGGAGGCGGCGATGACTTCGGCTTCGAAATTCTGTACGGTGACGTCGATCATGGGCGGTCAGGTGCGGGCAAAATCGGGGAATCCAAGGCCATTGTGCAACACCCGTCATGACGAGCCCCCGCGTGGGCGTGGTCATGGGCTCCAGCAGCGACTGGGAGACCATGCAGCACGCCGTCCAGATCCTGCAGCAGTTCGAGATTCCGCACGAAGCCCGCGTGGTTTCGGCGCACCGCATGCCGGACGACATGTTCACCTACGCCGAGGCGGCCGTGGGCCGCGGGCTGAAGGCTATCATCGCCGGCGCCGGCGGCGCGGCGCACCTGCCCGGCATGCTGGCGGCCAAGACCGTGGTGCCGGTGCTGGGCGTGCCGGTGGCCAGCCGGCACCTGCAGGGGGTGGATTCGCTGCACAGCATCGTGCAGATGCCCAAGGGCGTGCCGGTGGCCACCTTCGCCATCGGGCAGGCGGGCGCTGCCAACGCGGCGCTGTTCGCCGTCGCCATGCTGGCCACCGAAGACGCCGCGCTGTCGCGCCGTCTGGAAGCCTTCCGCGCCCAGCAGACCGCCGCCGCGCGCGCCATGGTGGTACCCCCGCCGGGGTCGGTGTGAGCGCGCCGGTCATCCTGCCCGGCGGCGTGGTGCATGGCCGGCCGGCCATGCTGGGCGTGCTGGGCGGCGGCCAGTTGGGCCGCATGTTCGTGCACGCCGCGCAGGCGCTGGGCTACGACACCGTGGTACTCGATCCGGACCCGGCCAGCCCCGCCGGCCTGGTGAGCCACCACCTGATCCAGGCCGACTACCGCGATCCCGATGCCCTGCGCGAACTCGCCGCGCGCGCCCTGGCCATCACCACCGAGTTCGAGAACGTGCCGGCCGACGCGCTGGCCGAGCTGGCCCGGCTGCGCCCGGTGTCGCCCGCGGCCGAGGCGGTGGCCATCGCCCAGGACCGCATCCGCGAAAAGGCCCACTTCGCCCGCTGCGCCGCCCGCAGCGGCGTGGCGCCGGCGCCCTACGCCGCCATCGAGACCGAGGCCGACCTGGCCGCCGTGCCCGACGCGCTGCTGCCCGGCATCCTGAAGACCGCGCGCCTCGGCTACGACGGCAAGGGCCAGGCACGCGTGGCCTCGCGCGAAGAACTCGCCGCCGCCTGGCGGCGCATGGGCGGCGTGGCTTGCGTGCTGGAGCAGCTGCTGCCGCTGGCGCTGGAGTGCTCGGTGATCGTCGCGCGTGGCCAGGATGGCCAGGTGGTCAGCCTGCCGGTGCAGCGCAACCTGCACCGCGGCGGCATCCTGGCGGTGACCGAGGTTCATGAACAAAATCTGCCTCCGGCCCTTGTGCAGCGGGCGCAGGCAGCTACTGTTGATATAGCAAACGAGCTGCGTTACGTGGGCGTGCTGTGCGTCGAATACTTCGTGCTGGAAGATGGCACGCTGGTCGTCAACGAGATGGCGCCGCGCCCGCACAACAGCGGCCACTACACGGTGGACGCCTGCGACCTCTCCCAGTTCGACCTGCAGGTGCGCACCCTGGCCGGCCTGCCGCTGGTGCAGCCGCGCCAGCACAGCGCTGCCGTCATGCTCAACCTGCTGGGTGATCTGTGGTTCGACGCCGCCGGCCAGCCGCGCAGCCTGCCCTGGACCGAGGTGCTGGCCCTGCCGGGCGCGCACCTGCACCTGTACGGCAAGACCGAGGCGCGCCACGGCCGCAAGATGGGCCACCTCACCTTCACCGCCGCCAGCGCCGGCGAGGTGCGGGCCAACGCCTTGCGGGCGGCCGAACTGCTCGGGCTGGAAAGCTTTTGACCCCTGAATGTTGATCCCCCCTGAGTCGCTGACGCGCCTTCCCCCCAGGGGGACAACGCCGGTGCCCGGTACAAGCCCGGGCACGGCGTTCGCTGGCTTGGCCTGCTCCGCGGCCGTGGGGGGGTTGCCTTGTCGAGGGGTGCTGGGCGGGACGGGCTCACCTAACGGCGAGCCTGCGAGCGGCCTGCTTCGCGGACGTTCGGGTGCCCCTGGTGTTCACCTCTTCGGAGCGCGCCTTGATTCTTGATGGCGCCTCGCCCGAAGCCATCGCCCGCGCGGCCGAGGCGCTGGCGGCGGGGGAGCTGGTCGGGTTGCCCACCGAGACGGTGTACGGCCTGGCGGCCGATGCCGGCAACGACGCGGCGGTGCGCGGCATCTTCGCCGCCAAGGGGCGGCCGGCCGACCACCCGCTGATCGTCCACGTGGCCAACCAGGCCGGCGTGGCGCGCTTCGCGGCCGAGGTGCCGGCCTTCGCCGGCCGGCTGATCGACGCCTTCTGGCCCGGCCCGTTGACGCTGATCCTGCCGCGCCGGCCCGGCATGGCCGAGGCAGCGGCCGGCGGCCACCCCACGGTGGGCCTGCGCTGCCCGGCGCACCCGGTGGCGCACGCGCTGCTGGCGGCCTGCGCGGCGCGCGGGGTGCACGGGCTGGCGGCGCCCAGCGCCAACCGCTTCGGCCGCGTCAGCCCCACCACCGCCGCGCACGTGGCGGCCGAGTTTGGCGACGCGCTGCTGGTGCTGGACGGCGGCGCCTGCGACGTCGGCATCGAATCCACCATCGTCGACTGCTCGCGCGGCGCGCCGGTGCTGCTGCGGCCGGGGCAGCTCGGCCAGGCCGACATCGAGCGCGTGGCGGGCATCCGGTTGCTCTCTAAAGAGGAGCTGGCTGCGCCCGACCCGCAAGCGCCGGGCACGCTTTTGGCTCACTATGCGCCCAACGCCAAACTGCGCCTGATGGAAGCCGCCCAGCTGCGCACCGCGCTCGACATCCTGGGCCCGGACGCCGCCCACATCGCCGTCTACGCCCGCACGCCGCTGCGCAGCGCCTCGGCCAGGCTCATCGTGCGGCGCATGCCGGACGACGCGGCCGCCACCGCGCAGCAGCTGTTCGCCGTGCTGCGCGAGTTCGACGCCGCCGGCGCCAGGCTGATCTGGGTGGAAGCGCCGCCCGCCGATGCGGCCTGGGACGGCGTGCGCGACCGCCTGACGCGTGCGGCCGCCAGCGCATGACCGCTGCCGCGCGCTTGACGCGACCTCGTTAAACTAGCCGCCCATTGCATTGCTCGGAGAATCAGCCATGAATTCAGCCTGGACACGCCGCGCGGCGCTGGCGGCCATCTGCAGCTCGGCGGCCCTGCTGGCGGCCTGCGGATCGGGCTCGGTGGCGGGGGCCATCACCCCTGCCCGCTTCATCTCGGTGGGCGACGGCTTTGCCGACGTCGGCCAGAACGGCTACCGCTTCACCGTCAACGACGGCACCAACAACTGGACGCAGGAGCTGGCCTCGCACTACAGCCTGACGCTCACCGCCGCTTCCTCCGGCGGCTGGAGCTACGCCCAGGGCGACGCGCGCGTGGACACCGTCGACACCACCAGCGGCACCAACGCGCCCAGCGTCAAGGACCAGATCGACACCCTGCTGGCGCGTGTGACCTTCGCCGACGACGACATCGTGCTGGTGGGCGGCGGCATCGCCGACATCGTGAACGCCGTCAGCACCACCGGCATCAGCAGCGACACCACCGCCACCGTGTCGGCGGCCGGTACCGCCCTGGGCGCGCAGGTGCGCCGCCTGGTCACCGCCGGCGCGCAGCACGTGGTGATTGCGGGTGTCTACAACCTCGGCATTTCGCCCTGGGCGCGCAACATGGGCCAGGGCAGCGCCGTCGAATCGCTCACCACCGCCTTCAACGACGCGCTGCTGGTGTCCATCGTCGACCTGGGCGCCAACGTGCTGTACGTGGACCCGGCGCTGTTCTTCAACCTGGTCTACAACAAGAAGATCAAGATGGACAACGTGAACGACCCGGTCTGCACCACGCCCGACGCCACCACCTGCAACACCGGCACCCTGCTGGCCGGCGTGGACTACACCAAGTACCTGTTCGCCGACCAGCTCTACCTGACGCCGGCCGCGCAGCGCCTGTTCTCCACCGACACCTTTGACCAGAACGCCTACACCAAGCTCAAGCAGCGCTGGTGATCGGGGCGCCGCCGCTCCCTGAGCAGGACGCAGCGCAACCACGGAAAGCCGGCCTCTGGGCCGGCTTTTTGCTGGCCGGCGCAAGGCTCGGGCGATGCGGCGGCTCGTCCATGCGGCGGCTCGTCCGTTTGGCGGCGCTCAGCTGGAAGCGGCGCGCGCGCGGGCACCCTGGCGCCAGGGGCGCACGCCCAGATCCCCCGCGTCCTCGGCCGTGGTGGCGCGCAGGGCTTCCAGCAGGCGCCCGGTGGTCGGCGCGATGCTGCGGTCGCGCATGGTGATGATGCCCACGGGCGGCAGATCGATCGGCACCTGGATCGGGATGATCGACACCCAGCCCTCCTGCACGCCGTAGCGCGCCACCGACTGGGCCAGAAAGCCGATCGCCGGCCGCTGCCGCACCAGCGCCAGGGTGTTGAGGAACGAGGCTGTCTCCACCACGTCCGTCGGCGGATCGAGCCGGTGGCGGTAGAACATCTGGTGCAGCTTGACGCGCGAGGTGGCCCAGGGCGGCGGCATCACCCAGGGCTCGCCCACCAGATCGGCCCAGTGCACGCGCTGCCGGCGCGCCAGCGCGTGCTCCGGGTGGCAGACCAGGCACATGGCGTCGTCGTACAGCGGCTCGGTGTGCAGGTCGGGCGCGGCGTAGCCGGGTTCCAGGCGGCCGACGAACAGGTCCAGCTCGCCGGTGCGCAGCCGGGGCAGCAGGCGGGTCAGGTCGCCCTCCTCGATCGACACCGTGGCCTGGGGCGAGGCCGCCTTCATGCGCCGCACCGCCCGCAACAGCAGCCCCGGCGTGGCCGCCACCATGGCACCCACGGCCACCCGGCCGGCCGCCCCGCTGGCGGCGGCGACGATCTCGTCCTGCGTGCGGGCGTGGTCGGCCAGCACGCTGCGCGCAAAGCGCACCACCGTGGCGCCGGCCGCCGTGGGCTCGGTGCCGCGCGTGGAGCGGGTGAACAGCGGCAGGCCGTACATGCGCTCGACCTCCGCCAGCATCTTGGACACCGCGGGCTGCGTGAGCGCCAGGAACTCCGAAGCCCGCCCAAGATGGCGGAACTGATCCAGCGCCACCAGCAGCTGCAGGTGGCGCAGCCTCAGGTTGGAGCGCAGCGCGCGGTCGGTCTGGCCCATGGCAGAACATTCCAGAATGGAAAGAAGAGTGTCCAATTATTCATTGGAATTTCATGGGATGGCGGCCAACAATGCCCAAGCGGACCTGCCCGCCCACGAAACAAGGAGACAAGCCATGACCCTCACCCGTCGTCAATTCACGCTGGCCGGCCTCGGCGCCGCGGGGATCGCCGCCGCACCGGCGCTCCGGGCTGCCGGCTACCCCGACCGGCCCATCGTCTTCATCTGCCCCTGGTCGCCCGGTGGCACGGCCGACACCACCATGCGCGCGCTGTGCCAGGCGGCCTCCAAGGACATCGGCCAGAGCATCGTGGTCGAGAACAAGGCCGGTGCCTCCGGCATGATCGGCCTGCGCGCCATGGCCAACGCCAAGCCCGACGGCTACACCATCGGCCAGATCCCGATCTCGGTGACCCGCTTCTCGCAGCTGGGCACCGTCAAGCTCGACCCGATGACCGAGCTGACCTACATCGCCCGCGTGTCCGGTCAGACCTTCGGCACGGCGGTGCTGCCCACCGCGCCCTGGAAGACCCTGCAGGAGCTGGTGGCCGACGCCAAGGCGCGGCCCGGCAAGATCACCTTTGCCAGCGCCGGCGTGGGCGGCGCCACCCACGTGGGCTGGGAAGAGTTCCTGATGGCCGCAGGCATCCGCATGAACCACATCCCCTTCAAGGGCGGCGCCGAGGCGCTGCAGGCGGTGCTGGGCGGCCACGTGGACCTGCTGGTGGATTCCAGCAGCTGGGCACCCATGGTGCGCGACGGCAAGCTGCGCCTGCTGGCCACCTGGGGCGAGCAGCGCACCCAGGCGTTCAAGGACGTGCCCACGCTCAAGGATCTGGGGTACAACGTGGTGGTCGATGCGCCCAACGGCATCGGCGCCCCCAAGGGCCTGGATCCGGCCGTTGCGGCGCGGTTGCGCGCGGCCTTCAAGGTGGCGGCCGCCAGCCCGGAGTTCTCCAACGCCTGCGCGCAGATCGAGGCGCCGCTGATGTACCTGGACGGCCCCGACTACGCGAAGTACGTGGAAGCCACCTACCGCAAGGAAACACAGCTCATCGACCGCCTGAAGCTCAAGGAGCTGATGGCCAAGGGCTGATCACTTCACTTCGCCAAAGACATGCCCATGACCCCACCCGCCGCCGATGCCGCCACCGTTCTGCCGGCCGGGCCCGCGCCCGCCGGCACCTCGCCGCTGATCCGCCTGCACGAAGGCGACAACGTGCTGGTGGCGCGCGAGCCGCTGGCCATCGGGCGGGTGCTGCTGGAGTTCGGCCTGCGCCTGAAGGCCCAGGTGCCGGCCGGCCACAAGATCGCGGCGCGCCGCATCGCCGCCGGCGAGCCGGTGAAGAAGTACGACACCGTGATCGGCGCCGCGCTGCGCGACATCGAGGCCGGCGAGCATGTGCACGGCCACAACCTCGGGCTGGTGGACTTCGCGCGCGACCCGGGCTTCTGCCAGGACGTGCGCCCGGTGGCCTATGTGCCCGAGGCCGAGCGTGCCAGCTTCCTGGGCATCGTGCGGCCGGACGGCCGCGTGGCCACGCGCAACTTCATCGGCCTGATCTCGTCGGTCAACTGCTCGGCCACCGTCATCAAGAAGATCGCCGAGCACTTCACGCCCGAGCGGCTGGCCGCCTACCCCAACGTCGACGGCGTGGTCGCCTTCGCGCAGACCAGCGGCTGCGGCATGTCCTCGCCCAGCGAGCATTTCGACGTGCTGCGTCGCACCATCGCCGGCTACGCCAATCACCCCAACCTGGCGGCGGTGCTGATCGTCGGCCTCGGCTGCGAACGCAACCAGGTGGCCGACCTGGTGGCCTCGCAGGGCCTGACGCCGGGCGAGCGCCTGCGCACCTACGTGATGCAGGACACCGGCGGCACCCGCGCCACCATCGCCGAGGGTATCCGCGCCATCGAGGCGATGCTGCCCGCCGCCAACGACGTGCGGCGCGTGCCGGTGCCGGCCAGCCACCTGAAGATCGGGCTGGAATGCGGCGGCTCGGATGGCTTCTCGGGCATCACCGCCAACCCGGCGCTGGGCGCGGCCATGGACATCCTGGTGCGCCACGGCGGCACGGCCATCCTGAGCGAGACGCCGGAGATCCACGGCGTGGAATACATGCTCACCCGCCGCGCCGTCACGCCCGAGGTCGGCCAGAAGCTGCTCGACCGCCTGGCCTGGTGGGAGCACTACACGCGCGGCCACAACGGCCAGTTCAACGGCGTGGTCGGCCCCGGCAACCAGGCCGGCGGGCTGGCCAACATCTTCGAGAAATCGCTCGGCTCGGCCATGAAGGGCGGCACCACGCCGCTGCAGGCGGTGTACGAGTACGCCGAGCCGATCACGCAAAGCGGCTTCGTGTTCATGGATTCGCCCGGCTACGACCCGGTGGCCACCACCGGCCAGATTGCCAGCGGCGCCAACCTGATCTGCTTCACCACCGGCCGCGGCTCCATGTTCGGCAGCAAGCCGGCGCCCACCATCAAGCTGGCCAGCAACACGCCGATGTTCACGCGCCTGGAGGAGGACATGGACATCAACTGCGGCGCCATCCTCGACGGCGAGCTGGACGTGGCGCAGATGGGCGAGCGCATCTTCCGCCAGATCCTGCGCCACGCCAGCGGCGAGAAGACCAAGAGCGAGCTGCTGGGCCTGGGCGATCACGAGTTCGTGCCTTGGCACCTGGGCATCGTCAGCTGACCCTAAACTCGGCGGTTCCCCCGTTTCCCCGCATCGAGAGAGACAAGCATGAGCAAGACCCACAAGATCGCCGTCATCCCCGGCGACGGCATTGGCAAGGAAGTGATGCCCGAGGCGCTGCGCGCGCTGGAGGCGGCGTCGAAGAAGTTCGGCTTCCGGCTCGATCTGACGATGATCGAATGGGCCAGTTGCGACTACTACGCCAAACACGGCCAGATGATGCCGGACGACTGGAAGGCCCAGCTGGAGGGCATGGACGCCATCCTGTTCGGCGCCGTCGGCTGGCCTGCCACGGTGCCGGACCACGTGTCGCTGTGGGGGAGCCTGCTGAAGTTCCGGCGCGAGTTCGACCAGTACATCAACCTGCGCCCGGTGCGCCTGTTCGAGGGCGTGCCCTGCCCCCTGGCCGGCCGCAAGCCCGGCGAGATCGACTTCCTGGTGGTGCGCGAGAACACCGAGGGCGAATACACCAACCTCGGCGGCGTGATGTACGCCGGCACCGAGCGCGAGATCGTGGTGCAGGAAACAGTGATGAGCGCCTTCGGCGCCGACCGCGTGCTGAAGTTCGCCTTCGAGCAGGCCTCAGCCCGCCCGCGCCAGAAGGTGGACGTGGCCACCAAGAGCAACGGCATCGCCATCTCCATGCCCTGGTGGGACGGCCGCGCCGACGCCATGGCCAAAAACTATCCCAAGATCGCGGTCGAGAAGCACCACATCGACATCCTCACCGCCCGCTTCGTGCTGCAGCCGCAGCGCTTCGACGTGGTGGTGGCCAGCAACCTGTTCGGCGACATCCTGAGCGATCTCGGCCCGGCCTGCACCGGCACCATCGGCCTGGCGCCATCGGCCAACCTGAACCCAGAGCGCAAGTTCCCCAGCCTGTTCGAGCCGGTGCACGGCTCCGCGCCCGACATCTACGGAAAAGGCATCGCCAACCCGGTGGCCATGATCTGGTCGGCGGCGATGATGCTGCAGTTCCTGGGCGAACAGGCGGCGCATGACGCCATGCTGAAGGCCATCGAGCAGGTGCTGGCCCAGGGGCCGCAGGGCACGGTCACGCCCGATCTGGGTGGCAAGGCCTCGACCAGCCAGATGGGCCAGGCGGTGACGGCGCGCATCGGCTGAGGTGCTATGAAATCATAAGCTGTCTGCGCCCGCCAGATCTGGGCTGCAGGCCTGTTTTGCTCATGATCTGAAGGCCGGGGCCAGCGCGCCGCGCGGCTGGCGGAAAATCGGCGCTGGCGCTCCCTGCGCCTGCCGACCGCCATGCCCAACGACTCTCGCCAGCTCCCCGCGCCCGACCCCGTAGCCGCCATCGCCACCGCGCCCGGCCGCGGGGCGGTGGGCATCGTGCGCGTCTCCGGCACCGGGCTGGCGCCGCTGGCGCGGGCGCTTACCGGGCGCGACCTGGCGCCGCGCATGGCCACCTACGGGCCCTTTCTGGAGGCCGATGGCAGCCCCATCGACCGCGGGCTGGCGCTGTTCTTCCCGGCGCCGCATTCCTACACCGGCGAGGACGTGCTGGAGCTGCAGGCGCACGGTGGCCCGGTGGTGCTGCAGCTGCTGCTGGCGCGTTGCCTGGCGGCGGCCGCCGAGCCCGACGCGGCCAGCGGCCGCCCGCGCCTGCAGCGCCTGCGCCTGGCCCGGCCCGGCGAATTCACCGAACGCGCCTTCCTGAACGGCAAGCTGGACCTGGCGCAGGCCGAGGCGGTGGCCGACCTGATCGACGCCAGCACCGAGGCAGCGGCGCGCTCGGCCAGCCGCTCGCTCTCCGGTGCGTTCTCGGAGCGCATCCACGCGCTGCTGGAGCAGCTCATCCACCTGCGCATGCTGATCGAGGCGACGCTGGACTTTCCTGAAGAGGAAATCGACGTCCTGTCCAGCCACGACGTGCGCGGGCAGCTATCGAAGTTGCAGCAAACACTGGCCGACGTGCGCAGCGCAGCGCGCCAGGGCGCGCTGCTGCGCGAGGGCATCACGGTGGTCATCGCCGGCCAGCCCAACGCCGGCAAGAGCTCGCTGCTGAACGCGCTGGCCGGGGCGGAGCTGGCCATCGTCACCCCGGTGGCCGGCACCACACGCGATGTGGTGCGCCAGACCATCCAGATCGAGGGCGTGCCGCTGCACGTGCTCGACACCGCCGGCCTGCGTGCCGGCGCCGACGGCGGCGCGCCGCTGGACGCGGTGGAGAGCATCGGCATCGAGCGCGCCTGGCAGCACATCGGCGCGGCCGACGCCGTGGTCTGGCTGCGCGACCTGGGGCGCCGCGATGCTCCTGATTACATAGCTGCCGACGAAGAATTGGCGCTGGCCATGGCCCAGAAAGTGCCTGAATCCGTGCCCGTGATCCAGGTCTGGAACAAGCAGGACGCGGCGCCCGGCGCGGCGGTGCCGGCAGGCACCATCGCCCTCTCGGCGCGCACCGGTGCGGGCCTCGACGCGTTGCGCCGCCGCCTGCTGGAGGTGGCCGGCTGGCAGGCCGGTGCCGGCGACGGCCTGTTCATCGCCCGCGAGCGGCACCTGCAGGCGCTGGGCAGGGCCGCCGCCGACCTGGACGCCGCCGCCGCCCTGCTGGCGCAGCCCGCCCCGGCGCTCGACCTGCTGGCCGAGGAACTGCGCCTGGCCCAGCAGGCGCTGGGCGAGATCACCGGCGAGTTCAGCGCCGACGACCTGCTGGGCGTGATCTTCGCCCGCTTCTGCATCGGCAAGTGAGCGCCCACCTGGGTGCGGGCCGACGCACCCTGGCCAAAAGTGATGCCCTGAACGGGGGATAGGAAGCGCGGCCTCTCATGCCTAAACTGGCGCATGGCCACAAGAGCCAGGGAGGTTTGCCCATGGAAATACTGGAAGTTCCGGCGTCGGTGCAGCAGGAAAAAGGTGTCGAGCAGCTGCGCGGGCTGATCGACGCCATCCACGGCGGCGGCGCCTACGATTCGCTGCCGCTGCGGCTCGGCACCTCGCAATGGGACGTGCTGGCCGACTACCTCACACCCTGCTCGATCCGCACCGGCCAGGTGCCGATCCAGCGCGGCGTGCGCGACCGTACGCTGTACCTGGTCGAATCCGGCACGCTCACCGTGCACCTGCAGGAAGGTGCCACCGGCCGTATGCGGCTGGCCGTGCTGGCGCCCGGCACCGTGGTGGGCGAAGGCGCGTTCTTCTCCGGCGAGCCGCGCAGCGCCACCGTGGTGGCCACGCGCGACAGCAGGCTCTGGAGCATGACCCACTCGCGCTTCCAGGCGCTGGCGGCGCAGCACAGCCCCATCGCCGTGGAACTGGCCATGGCCTGCGCCGCCGTGGTGGTGCGCCGGCTGGCCCACACCACCATGCGGGTGGCGGTGACCTGAGTCACGCGGCCCGGCCCGTCTGCCGGGTTTTTGGAACCGAATCGGCTGCCAGCCGTTTTGCAGCGGGCGCAGGCAGCTATCGAATCAAAAGCAAAAGTGCCATGATGGCACCTTGGGAGTGCGCGCCGCGGCGCGCCAAGGTGATCGAGGGGCAGCCGCCCCAGCGCCGGTTCGCGATGCGAGGCCAGGCAACCTGGATTCCAAGTCAAATTGGCCTCCAGGCCTTGCCTGGCGGGCGCAGGCAGCTATCAAAACAAAAGCGACCTTGCCTCTTGGCGGGGCAGATGCCGGCGCCGGACGGGCCGCTCAGTGCCCGGCGAAATCCACCAGCGTGAACAGCGGCAGGCCGGAATCGCGCAGGCGCTGCGAGCCGCCCAGCTCCGGCAGGTCGACGATGGCGGCGCCTTCGGTCACGGTGGCGCCCAGCTTTTCGAGCAGCTTGCGGCCGGCCATCATGGTGCCGCCGGTGGCAATCAGGTCGTCGATCAGCAGCACGCGCTCGCCCTGCTTCACGGCATCGGTGTGCAGCTCGACGGTGGCACTGCCGTACTCCAGCTCGTAGGTTTCGGCCACCGTGGTGAAGGGCAGCTTGCCGCTCTTGCGGATGGGCACGAAGCCGACGTTGAGCTCGTAGGCCACCACCGCGCCCAGGATGAAGCCGCGCGCGTCCAGCCCGGCCACCACGTCAGGGCGCAGCGCGGGCGTCATGTAGCGGTGCACGAAGGCGTCGATCAGCACGCGGAACACCTGCGGGTCCTGCAGCAGCGGCGTGATGTCGCGGAACTGCACGCCGGGCGACGGCCAGTCGGGCACGGTGCGGATGCGCTCGCGCAGGTAATCCGACACGGGCAGGCTGGCGGCGTTGAGGAGGGTCATGGCGCGCGGTGCGGGTCGCTTGGGGCCCGGCCATTGTGCCGCAGCGGGTGCGTCCGGTGCGGCCGTTGCCCGCCCCTGAGGATGACGGCGCCAGGCCTCGACGGACGTGGAGCAGGTCAAGCCGGGACGCCGGCAATACGGGGAAGCCGCTCAGCCTTCCAGCACCAGGCGCGCAGCGGCCAGAGCCTCTTCATGACCGGACAGCAGCAGGGTGTCACCGGCCAGCACAGCCGTGTCTTCCGTGGCCGCCACCGACTGGCCGGAGCGCCGGCGCAGGCTCACCGCCCGCACCTGCGACACGCCGGACAGCACCTCGGCCAGCGGCTTGCCGGCCAGCGCGGAACCCGGTGCCAGCGTGACGGAGGCCATGCGCTCGCCGGCTTCGTCGGGCGTGGGGGCGTCATCGGCGTCGGGCAGGTAGCCGCGCAGCAGGTTGTAGCGGTGCTCGCGCTGCTCCTGCACCACGCGCAGCACGCGCCGCACGGGCACGCCCACCAGCGCCAGCGCGTGGCTGGCCAGCATCAGCGAGCCTTCCAGCGCTTCGGGCACCACCTCGGTGGCGCCGGCGGCGCGCAGCTTCTCAAGGTCGCGGTCGTGCTGGGTGCGCACGATCACCGGGACGTGCGGCGCATGCTCATGCGCGTGATGCAGCACCTTCAGAGCGCTGGCGGTGTCGAGGTAGGTGATGACCAGCGCGCTGGCCCGCGCCAGGCCGGCGGCCATCAGCGACTGGGGCTTGGCGGCGTCGCCGTAGGCCACGCTGTCGCCGGCGGCGCTGGCTTCGCGCACGAGGTCGGGGTCGGCGTCCAGCGCCATGTAGGGGATCTGCTCCTGCTCCAGCAGCCGCGCCAGGTTCTGGCCGCAGCGGCCGTAGCCGCAGATCACCACGTGACCCGCGGTGTTGATGGTCTTGCGGGCGATGCTGGTCATCTGCAGCGACTGCTGCATCCATTCGCTCGACACCAGCCGCAGCACGATGCGGTTGCTGGCCATGATGATGAAGGGCGTGGCCAGCATCGACAGCACCATGGCCGCCAGCACCGGGTTGAACAGCTGCGGCGCCACCAGGCCCTGCCGGCCCGCCAGCGTCAGCAGCACGAAGCCGAACTCACCCGCCTGCGCCAGGTACAGCCCGGTGCGCAGCGCGGTGCCGGCGCTGGCGCCCAGCACCCGCGCCAGCCCGGCCACCAGCAACAGCTTGAACAGCACCGGCCCCACCACCAGCATCAGCACCAGCGGCCACTGCAGCAGCACCAGGCGCCAGTCCAGCAGCATGCCGATGGTGATGAAGAACAGGCCCAGCAGCACGTCGTGGAACGGGCGGATGTCGGTCTCCACCTGCACGCGGAACTCGGTTTCCGAGATCAGCACCCCGGCGATGAACGCGCCCAGCGCCAGCGACAGGCCGGCGTGCTCGGTCATCCAGGCCAGCCCCAGCGTGACCAGCAGGATGTTGAGCATGAACAGCTCCTCGCTCTTGCGCCGCGCCACCAGCGTGAGCCACCAGCGCATCACCCGCTGGCCGCCCCACAGCAGCAGGCCCACGGTGATGGCGGCCTTCAGGCCGGCGGTGAGCAGCTCGCCGGCCAGCCGCTCGGGCGAGGCGCCCAGGGCCGGGATCAGCACCAGCAGCGGCACCACCGCCAGATCCTGGAACAGCAGCACGCCCATCACGCGCTGGCCGTGCTCGGATTCCAGCTCAGCGCGGTCGGCCAGCAGCTTGGCCACGATGGCGGTGCTGCTCATGGCCACGGCGCTGGCCAGCGCCAGCGAGGTCTGCCAGCTCACCTGCCAGTACTGCGGCAGCAGCATGGCCAGGCCGATCGAGCCGAAGGTGACCACCAGCATGGTCAGCACCACCTGCAGCAGGCCCAGGCCGAACACGTGTCGGCGCATGGCGCGCAGCTTGCCGAGGTTGAACTCGAGCCCGATGACGAACATCAGGAACACCACGCCGTACTCGGCCAGGTGCCGGATGCCCTCGGCGTCCTGCCCGAAGGCGAAGCCCAGTGTGTGCGGCTCGATCAGCACGCCCACCACCAAGTAGCCCAGGATGGCCGGCAGCCGCAGCCAGCGACACGCCGCCACACCCAGCACTGCGGCCACCAGGTACAGCAGTGTCAGGTCCAGGGAGCTCATGCCCGATGCTAGCAAGAACCGTGCGCAGCCCCGGCTGGCGCACCACGGACCGCAGGGCGCACCGATAGAATGCGCGGCCATGAGGTTCGACCCCGCGCACGCGCTGCGCCTGGCGCAGGAAACGCTCGACATCGAGGCCCAGGCCCTGGCCCGGGTGCGCCAGCGGCTGGGCGAGCCGTTCGGCCGCGCAGTGGCGCTGATGCTCGACGTGCAGGGCCGCGTGGTGGTCATGGGCATGGGCAAGAGCGGCCACATCGGCCGCAAGATCGCCGCCACGCTGGCTTCCACCGGCACCCCGGCCATGTTCGTGCACCCGGCCGAGGCCAGCCATGGCGACCTGGGCATGATCAAGCCGGTGGACGCGGTGCTGGCCATCTCCAACAGCGGTGAGAGCGACGAGCTCACGGCCATCCTGCCGCTGGTCAAGCGCCTGGGCGCGCCGCTGGTGGCCATCACCGGCGGGGCCGGCTCCACGCTGGCGCGCCATGCCGACGTGGTGCTGGACAGCAGCGTCGAGAAGGAAGCCTGCCCGCTCAACCTGGCGCCCACCGCCAGTACCACCGCACAGCTCGCGCTGGGCGACGCGCTGGCCGTGGCGCTGCTCGACGCGCGCGGTTTCAAGGCCGAGGATTTCGCCCGCTCGCACCCCGGCGGCGCGCTGGGCCGGCGCCTGCTCACCCGCGTGGCCGACATCATGCGCACGGGCGACCAGGTGCCGCGCGTGACGGCAGGCACCGGTTTCTCCGCGCTGATGCAGGAGATGACCCGCAAGGGCCTCGGCGCTACCGCCGTGCTGGACGAGCGCGGCGCGCTGCTCGGCATCTTCACCGACGGCGACCTGCGCCGGCTGGTCGAGACCGGCGGCGACCTGCGCGCGCTGACGGCGCGCGAGGTCATGCACGCCGGCCCGCGCACCGTCGACGAGCAGGCCCTGGCGGCCGAGGCCGCCGATCTGATGGAAAAGCACCGCATCAACGTGCTGCTGGTCACCAACGCGGCCGGCGCGCTGGTCGGCGCGCTCAGCGCCAACGATCTGATGCGGGCGAAGGTCATATGAGCGGCCCGCCAACACCCCGCACGCCGGTCGAGCCCGCGCTCGCCTGGCCGCCCGAGCTGCTGCTGCGCGCGCAGGGCGTGCGGGTGGCGATCTTCGATGTCGACGGCGTGCTCACCGACGGCGGCCTGTATTTCGGCCCCGAGGGCGAGGCGCTGAAGCGCTTCCACACGCTCGACGGCCACGGCATCAAGCTGCTGGCGCGCGCCGGTATCGAGCCGGTGGTGATTTCCGGGCGCGACTCGGCCGCGCTGCGCCAGCGCCTGTCGGGCCTGGGTGTGCGGCACCTGCGGCTGGGCACCGAGGCCAAGCTGGCCGCCGCCGAGGCCCTGTTGCCCGAACTGGGCGCCGGCTGGCACGAGGTGGCCGCGATCGGCGACGACTGGCCGGACCTGCCGGTGCTGGCCCGCGCCGCCTTCGCCTGCGCGCCGCCCGGCGCCCATGCCGAGGCGCTGGCGCTGGCGCACCACGTCACCCGCGCGCGCGGCGGCGAGGGCGCGGCGCGCGAGTTCTGCGATCTGCTGCTGGTCGCCTCCGGCCGCTACCGCGCGCTGCTGGACGAGGCGCTGGCCGCGCCGGGCGAGGCCGCATGAACCGCCAGCGCCTGCTGCGCCAGTGGCGCGACCAGCTGTCGGCCTGGCTGCCGGTGATGATGATGGCGCTGCTGGCGCTCGGCACCTGGTGGCTGGTGCGCAGCGCGCCCAAGCCGCCGTCCGCCGAGACCGAACGCCCGGCGCGCCACGAGCCGGACTACTTCATGCGCGATTTCTCGGTGCGCAGCTTCGATCCGCAGGGGCGTATGACCACCGAGTTGCGCGGCCCCTCGGGCAACCACTTCCCGGACACCGACACGCTGGAGGTGAAGGATCCGCGCATGCGCTCCTTCGACGAGCAGGGTCAGCTCACCGTGGGCAGCGCCGACCGCGGCGTGTCGAACGCCGACGGCTCGGAGGTGCAGCTGTACGGCAACGCGCGCGTGGTGCGCGAGGCCGTCACGCGGTCTGGCGGCGGGGTGGTGCCGCGCGCCGAGTTCCGCGGCGAGTACCTGCACGTGTTCGTCGACGAAGACCGGGTCAGCTCGGACAAGCCGGTCGAGCTGATCCGTGGCAACGACCGCTTCACCGGCGACCGCTTCGAGTACGACAACAAGACCGGCGTGGCGCGCCTGGACGGCCGGGTGCGCGGGCTGCTGATACCGTGAATTGATGCATCCCCGCGAGTCATTTTCAGCTCTTTGGTTGCTCCAGCCCGGCGCAGGCAGGTCTGGAACCGCCGGCCTCAGCCCCCTCGCCAGCACATTCCGTGGGCGCTGCCGTTCGCTGCCTTGCGCCGCCGTCGGGGACGGCAGAGCAGTTCGACCTGGGCCGCCAGCGGCATGAAGCCGCTCGTCTTCATCACTGGTGCGTCCAGCGGCATCGGGCAGGCGCTGGCGGTGCGCTACCACGCGGCCGGGTTCCGGCTCGCGCTGGTGGCGCGGCGCGGGGCCGAGATCGAGGCCTGGGCGCGCGAGCAGGGCTGGCCGGAGGCCGATTGGCGGGTGTTGCCGGCCGACGTGGCCGACATTGCGAGCATCACCGCCGCCGGCCAGCGCTGCCTGGCCGAGTTGGGCGTGCCCGACGTGGTGATCGCCAGCGCCGGCATCAGCGTGGGGGTGGATACGGCCGAGGCCGCCGACCTGGCGGTGATCGCCCGCACCTTCGCCACCAACAATGTGGGCATGGCGGCCACTTTTCATCCCTTCGTGAGCGCCATGCGCGCGCGCGGCAGCGGCCGGCTGGTGGGCGTCGCCAGCGTGGCCGGCATCCGCGGCCTGCCGGGCCATGGTGCCTACTGCGCCAGCAAGGCCGGCGTCATCAGCTACCTGGAAAGCCTGCGGGGCGAGATGCGCGGCAGCGGGGTGAAGGTGGTGACCATTGTCCCGGGCTATGTCGACACACCGCTCACGCGCGGCAACCGCTACGGCATGCCTTTCCTGATGTCGCCGGAAGGCTTTGCCGACCGCGCCTTCGCCGCCATCCAGGCCGGCGTCAGCTACCGCGTGATCCCATGGCAGATGGGCGTGGCCGCCAAGCTGTTGCGCCTGCTGCCCAATGCCGTGTTCGACCGCCTGCTGGCCGGCCGCCCGCGCAAGCGGCGCCAGGGCGAGTAGGCGGGGCGGTTCATGGCCGGCCGGCGCGCCCGCGCGGCGGCCCGGCGGGCATCAGAATGCTCATCAATTAATAGCTGTCTGCGCCCGCCATATATGGGCCAGACGTGAAAAAGGCTCCCAAAGGGAGCCTTTCTTCAGCAGGACGCTGGCGCGATGTCAGTAGTTGTCGTCACTGTAGCCGCCGCCACCGTCACGGCCACCGCCGTAACCGCCGCGGCCGCCGCCGTAGCCACCACCGCCGTCACGGCCGCCACCTTCACGGCGGCCACCGCCACCGCGCGGGCCGGGGCCGTAGGGGCTGCGGAAACCGCCGTCCTGGCCGCCAGCGCCGCCACCGTAGCTGCCGCCACCGCCTTCGCGACGGCCGCCGCCGTAACCACCGCCGCCACCGCCGCCGCCGTAGCCGCCTTCACGACGGCCACCGCCGCCGTAGCCGCCACCACCGCCGCCGCCGCCGAAACCGCCGGAGCGGGGCGGGCGCGGCTCCATCGGGCGCGCTTCGTTGACCACGACGTTGCGGCCACCCAGGGGCTGGCCGTTCATGCCTTCGATGGCGGCCTGCGCCTCGGCATCGCTGCCCATTTCGACAAAGCCGAAGCCCTTGGAGCGACCGGTGTCGCGCTCCATCATGACCTTGGCGCTGGTGACAGAACCGAACTGGCCAAAAGCATCGGCCAGGTCGCCATCACGCACGGAATACGGCAGGTTGCCGACGTAAAGTTTGTTGCCCATGAAAACGGGACTCCTCAAATACACAAAAACAAGCGATGGAGTCCGCTAGGAGCCTTCAAAAACCTTGGCATGGCGCCTCGAGGTAGGAAAACTGACTGGAATCACCGCACGGGTTGCATCGCGTGCGCGTGGAAGATCCTCCTTGAACCGTCCAGACACACACCCGCGCGATTATGCGCCACAAGTGAGGAAGTCAAGCCAACTTCTTGAAACCAAGCAAGTTGTGTGGGTATTGGCCGTGGCGGATGCGCAACCTTGCGCCCGCCGAGCCCACGAGGCCAGCCAATTACCAGCTGACCTCGCGTTCCGGCGTGGCGGTGATCCGGTGGATGCTGAGGTCGGCGCCGTTGAACTCGTCCTCCTGCGACAGCCGGATGCCCACCAGCGCCCGCAGCGTGCCGTACACCACCGCACCGCCCAGCAGGGCCCACAGCACGCCGGTCAGGGTGCCGATGAGCTGTGCGCCCAGGCTCACCCCACCCAGGCCGCCCAGCGCGTGGGCGCCGAAGATGCCCGCCGCGATGCCGCCCCACGCGCCGCAGAGGCCATGCAGCGGCCAGACGCCCAGCACGTCGTCGATCTTCCATTTGTTCTGCGTCCAGGTGAACAGCAGGACGAACAGCGCGCCGGCCACCGCGCCCACCGCCAGCGCGCCCAGCGGATGCATCACGTCGGAGCCTGCGCACACGGCCACCAGGCCGGCCAGCGGGCCGTTGTGCACGAAGCCGGGGTCGTTGCGGCCCAGGGCCAGCGCGGCCAGCGTTCCGCCCACCATGGCCATCAGCGAGTTCACGGCCACCAGACCGGAGATTTTGTCCAGCGTCTGCGCGCTCATCACGTTGAAGCCGAACCAGCCCACGGTGAGGATCCAGGCGCCCAGCGCCAGGAACGGGATGTTGGAGGGCGGGTGGGCGCTCATGCCGCCGTCCTTGCGGTAGCGGTTGCTGCGCGCGCCCAGCAGCAGCACCGCCGGCAGCGCGATCCAGCCGCCCACCGCGTGCACCACCACCGAGCCGGCGAAATCGTGGAACTCCTCGCCCGTCAGCCCCTTGATCCAGCCCTGCCAGCCGAAGTGCTGGTTCCAGGCCATGCCCTCGAAGAACGGGTACACGAAGCCGACGATGATGGCGGTGGCGACGAGCTGCGGCCCGAAGCGCGCGCGCTCGGCAATGCCGCCCGAGATGATGGCCGGAATGGCCGCCGCGAAGGTCAGCAGGAAGAAGAACTTCACCAGCGCGTAGCCGTTGTGCAGGGTCAGGTGATCGGCTCCTAACAGGAAGGTGGTGCCGTAGGCCACCGTGTAGCCGATGAAGAAGTAGGCGATGGTGGACACCGAGAAATCCACCAGGATCTTCACCAGCGCGTTCACCTGGTTCTTCTTGCGCACGGTGCCGAGCTCCAGGAACGCGAAGCCCGCGTGCATGGCCAGCACCATGATGCCGCCCAACAGGACAAACAGGACGTCAGCGCCCTGCTTCAGTGCATCCATTCGAGAATCCCCGTCAGATTGATCTTAATTGGTGCATTCCAACGAAATTGGCGCACTTGCACGATCTTGATGCAAATATCATGCCAATTTGTTTCACTATGGTGCATTTGTTCCGCCTGTCACGCCGTATCAGGTGTGAAACGCACATGCCTGGGGCGTCGGGGCAAACGGGGGTGTTGTTGGCCGGGGCTAGAATGGCTGACGCGTCTGGCACGGGGTGGTACGCTGCCCCGCTGCCCGGATGTAGGCCGGTCGCACTATGGCGAAGAAGTTTCCCATCCATCCCGTCCACCCCGAGCGCTTGTGTTGGGGCTGCGACAGGTACTGTCCGGCAGACAGCATGGCTTGCGGCAACGGCTCGGAACGTGCGCAGCACCCGGTCGAACTGTTCGGCGACGACTGGATAGACTGGCAGCAGGAAACCGCACCAGCGTCGCAGCCCGCCGCCGCTCCCGCCGCTCCGGACGAGCCGCCCGATCGCATCAGTTCGGGGCCACGCGCTATACTGCGCACCTAGCGCCGATTTGCCTCTGCTTGCGGGCGCTCAATAAATTCCGCTAAATCCGAGACACGCATGCAACCCGGTTTCGATTTGGCGAACCGGGTTTTTTTATGGCCGCCGGGCTGCTCCCCAGGCAATCGCGGCCCCTTCGGGGCAGCGAACCGCGTACAGCGGGGAGCGTGGCGGGGGCACAATTTTCTTGCCATGTCGTTCATCGCCACGCCGCAATCCATGCTGTTCGAAGCGCCGCTCGCGCTGCAGAGCGGTGCGTCGATCGGCGGCTACCGGCTGGCCTACGAAACCTATGGCGAGCTGAACGCCGCGCGCAGCAACGCCGTGCTGATCTGCCACGCGCTCAACGCCTCGCACCACGTGGCCGGCGTGTACGAGGGGCAGGACAGGAGCGAAGGCTGGTGGGACAACATGGTCGGCCCCGGCAAGCCGGTGGATACCGACCGCTTCTTCGTCATCGGCGTCAACAACCTCGGCTCCTGCTTTGGCTCCACCGGCCCCAAGGACGTGAACCCCGCCACCGGCCAGGCCTGGGGCGCCGGCTTCCCGGTGGTGACGGTGGAGGACTGGGTGGCCGCGCAGGCCCGCCTGCTCGATGCGCTGGGCATCCGCCGGCTGGCCGCCGTGATGGGCGGCAGCCTGGGCGGCATGCAGGCCCTGAGCTGGACGCTGCAGTTCCCCGACCGCGTGCGGCACGCCGTGGTGGTGGCCAGCGCGCCCAACCTGACGGCCGAGAACATCGCCTTCAACGAGGTGGCGCGGCGCGCCATCGTCACCGACCCGGATTTCCACGGCGGCGACTTTTACCAGCACGGCGTGCTGCCGCGCCGCGGCCTGCGCATCGCGCGCATGATCGGCCACATCACCTACCTCAGCGACGACGTGATGAACGAGAAGTTCGGTCGCCAGCTGAGGGAGGCCGTCGCCGGCCACGCCAGCGGCTACCGGTTCAGCACCCAGGACATCGAGTTCCAGATCGAGAGCTACCTGCGCTACCAGGGCGACAAGTTCAGCGATTACTTCGACGCCAACACCTACCTGCTGATCACCCGCGCGCTGGACTACTTCGACCCGGCCCGCACCTTTGACGGCAGCCTCACCCAGGCCATGGCGCGCGCGCAGGCGGGCTTCCTGCTGGTGAGTTTCACCACCGACTGGCGCTTCGCGCCGGCGCGCAGCCGCGAGATCGTCAAGGCCCTGCTGGAAAACCGCCGCGCCGTCAGCTACGCGGAGATCGACGCCCCCCACGGCCACGACGCCTTCCTGCTCGACGACCCGCGCTACCTGGGCGTGGTGCGCTCCTATTTTCAGAACATCGCCGCGGAGATAGGGGCATGAGCGATGCCACCATGCAGCGCGTGATCGCCGATCTGGTGCCGGAAGGCGCCCACGTGCTCGACCTCGGCTGCGGCGACGGCGCGCTGCTGGAGCACCTGGTGCGCCAGCGCCGCTGCAGCGGCTACGGCATCGAGATAGACGACGCCAACGTGGCGGCCTGCGTGCAGCGCGGCGTCAACGTGCTGCAGCTCAACCTGCACCAGGGCCTCAAGGCCTTCCAGGACCAGAGCTTCGACGTGGTGCTGCAGATCGACACGCTGCAGCACCTGCGCAACGCCGAGGTCATGCTGCGCGAGACCGCGCGCGTGGGCCGCGTGGGCATCGTCGCCTTTCCCAACTTCGCCCACTGGCCCAACCGCCTGTCGGTGCTGCGCGGGCGCATGCCGGTGACGCGCCGGCTGCCCTACCAGTGGTACGACACGCCCAACATCCGTGTTGGCACCTACAAGGATTTCGAGGCGCTGGCGCGCAAGAACGGCCTGCGCATCGAAGACGCTTTCGGCCTGCAGGACGGGCGCGTGGTGCGCTGGCTGCCCAACGCCCGCGCCGGCACGGCGGTGTTCAAGCTTCGAAAAACATAGCTGCCTGCGCCCGTCATTACTGGGCTGGAGGCCAAAAACACCTGCAAAAGATGACCCTCGAACAACGCCACCACCACCCCACCGTGGAGCAGCTCGCCAACGCTCTGGCCAGCGGCCGCACCACCGCGCTGCAGCTCGCCGAAGCCGCGCTTGCCCGCGCCGAAGACCCGGCCGGCGAGGGTGCGCGCGTGTTCACCCGCCTTGACCGCGAACGCGCGCTGGCGCAGGCGCGCGCGTCCGACCAGCTGCGCGCGGCCGGCATCGTGCGCTCGCCGCTGGAGGGCGTGCCGGTGTCGGTGAAGGACTTGTTCGACGTCGCCGGCCAGGTCACCACCGCCGGCTCGGTGGCGCTGAAGGGCGCGGCGCCGGCCGCGCGCAACGCGCCGGTGGTCGACCGGCTGCTGGCCGCCGGCGCGGTGATCGTCGGCCGCACCAACATGACCGAGTTCGCGTTCTCCGGCCTCGGCCTGAACCCGCACTACGGCACGCCGCGCAACCCCTGGGGCCGCGAGTCCAATGGCGCAGGGCGCATCCCCGGCGGCTCTTCCAGCGGCGCCGCGGTGTCGGTGACGGATGGCATGGCGGTGGTCGGCATCGGCTCGGACACCGGCGGCTCGGTGCGCATCCCGTCGGCGCTGTGCGGGCTCGCCGGCTTCAAGCCGACGCAGCGGCGCGTGCCCACGGCGGGCGCGCTGCCGCTGTCCAGCTCGCTCGACTCCATCGGCCCGCTGGCGGCCAGCGTGGCGTGCTGCGCGGTGGTCGATGCGGTGCTGGCTGGCGAGCCGCAGCGCGAGCTGGCACCGCCATCGCTGGCCGGCCTGCGGCTGGCCGTGCCGCAGCACGTGGTGCTGGACGACATGGACGCCACCGTGGGCGCCGCCTTCGAGCGCGCGGTGGCCAAACTGCGCAAGGCCGGCGCCCGCGTGACCGATTTGCCGCTGCCCGAGTTCGCCGAGCTGGGCCGCCTGCACGCACGCGGCACGCTGGCCGGCGCCGAGGCCTGGGCCTGGCACCGCGCGCTGATCGCCCAACAGGGCGATGCCTACGACCCGCGCGTGCGCACCCGCATCGAGGCCGGCGGCAGGATGGGCGCGGCCGACTACATCGACCTGCTGGCCGCGCGCCAGCGCTGGGTCGCGCAGGTGCAGGCGCGCATCGCACCGTTCGACGCGCTGCTCATGCCCACGGTGCCGCAGGTGGCGCCGCCGATCGCCGAGCTGGAGCGCGACGACGCCCGCTACGCCGAGGCCAACCTGCTGATGCTGCGCAACCCCACGCTGATCAACTTCCTCGACGGCTGCGCGCTGTCGCTGCCCTGCCACTGCCCCGGCGAGGCACCCGTGGGCCTGATGCTGGCCGCCGCCGGCGGTGCCGACGCGCGCCTGCTGGCGCTTGGCCTGGCCGTGGAAGCGCTGTGGCGCAACCCCACCGAGACGTGAGCCTGCCTGGGCCGGGCGTGGTGGCTGAATGAAAGTTCATGATGTTTTCAGCCTCCAGCCCTTGCATGACGGGCGCAGACAGCTATTGATTTGATAGTCATCGGGTCATCGACATGCCACGCTTCGCCGCCAACCTGAGCCTGCTCTACCCCGAGCTGCCCTTCCTCGACCGCTTCGAGGCCGCCGCGCGCGATGGCTTCGAGGCGGTGGAATACCTGTTCCCCTACGCCTTCGCGCCGCGGGAACTGGCCGCGCGGCTGAAGGCGCACGGCCTGCAGCAGGTGCTGTTCAACGCGCCGCCAGCCGGCACCGATGCGGCGGGGGTCGAGGCCGGCTGGGCGGCGGGCCTGCGCGGCACCGCCTGCCTGCCCGGCCGCGAGGCCGAGTTCCGCGCCGGCGTGGCGCTGGCGCTGGACTACGCCGAGGCGCTGGACTGCCCGCGCATCCATTGCATGGCCGGCGTCGTGCCCGAAGGCGTGGCGCGCGAAGCCGCGCGCGCCACCTACCTGGCCAACCTGCGCTGGGCCGCGCGCGAGGCCGCGCGGGCGGGCCGCGGCATCCTGATCGAGCCGATCAACCCGCGCGACATGCCCGGCTTCCTGCTCAACCGCCAGGACGAGGCGCACGCCATCGTGCAGGAACTGGGCGAACCCGGGCTGCAGGTGCAGATGGACCTCTACCACTGCCAGATCGTCGAGGGCGACCTGGCCATGAAGCTGCGCCAGTACCTGCCCACCGGCCGCGTCGGCCACCTGCAGATCGCCGGCGTGCCCGAGCGCCACGAGCCCGACGTGGGCGAGCTCAACTACGCCTACCTGTTCGACGTGATCGACGCCGTGTCGGCCGACTGCGGCTGGCAGGGCTGGGTCGGCTGCGAATACCGCCCGGCGCGCGGCGCGGTGGCGGGCGGCACGTCGGCGGGGCTGGGGTGGCGGCGACGCGCGTGAGGCGCCGCGGCCGGACTGTTGGCCCAGGTGCATGAAGGCGTAACGGCGGTGAACCATCGGCGGGCCAAAATGGTCTGAGCGAGACTTGGCATCGCATGCGATCGGCGTATGCCTCTGGCCGATTCCACGCAGCGCCGGCCGCAACCTCGTCAAAGCCATGTTGTCACGTTCCACTGACCTGCCTCAGCCACGCTCCACGGATCGCGTGGATCGCCGCTGGTTCGGCGCCCGCCTTTCCTGGCTGGCGTTCGGCCTCGCGCTGCCCGCCCTCTCGGCCTGCGCCGCCACGCCGCCCGGCACGCGCTCCTACACGCTGCCGCAGGCGGAACTGCAGTCGCTGATCGACAGGCGCTTTCCGTACCGGCGCAGCCTGTCGGGGCTGCTCGACATCGCGCTGCTGCATCCGCGCATGCGCCTGCTGCCGCAGGAGAACCGCCTGGGCACGCAGCTCGACATCGCGGTGGCGGAGCGGGTGATGGGCACGCGCTACGACGGCAGCATGGACCTGGACTACGGCCTCCGCTTCGAGCCGCAGGACCGCACCATCCGCCTGGTCGGCGTGCGCGTGCACCGGGTCGAGTTTCCCGGCGTGCCGCCGGCCTACAGCCAGGCGCTGGCGCAGGCGGCCCCGCGCGCGGCCGAGCAGTTGCTGGAAGGCGCCGTGCTGCACGAAGTCAAGGCCGACCAGCTCGCCCTGCTCGGCGGTCTGGGCCTGGCCGTGGGCGAGGTGCGCGTCACCCCGCAGGGCCTGCGCGTGGAGCTGGTGCCGGGGCTGGGCAAGCCTTGACCGGGTGCCGCCAAGCACCCCGGTTTTTAAGTCAAAATGGGCTCTGGCCCATTGGTGGCGGGCGCAGGCAGCTATCAAACTAAAAGCGACCGGCGTTGCGGAGGGCGCCATGGCAAGCCCTGCGAAAGGCGCCCTGCGCTGACGCGGCCGCCGGCTGGCGCAGACCGCCCCGCCTACCCCGCCAGCGCAAAGTTGCGCGCCGTGCCCAGCCAGGTGGCGCAGAGCTGCTCGCGCCCCTCGGCGTCCACCGCGAACACGTCGGCGGCGCAGACGCTGAGGGTCTTGCCCGGCTGCACCACGCGGCCGCGGGCGACGATGTGGGTGCCACGCGCGGGCGCCACGAACTTCACCGACGCATCGACAGTGCTGTTGGCCCAGCCTTCGGGCAGCAGGGTGCCGGCCGCGCTGACGGCGGCGAAGTCGGCCAGCGCGAACATGGCGGTGGCCTGCAGCTGGCCGGGCGCGAAGCACCAGCCGGGCTGCACCGGCGCGCGCAGCGTGCTGGTGCCGGCGCCGATGGTGTCGAACGCCAGCGCCAGGGTCTGTGCCATCGGCATGGCCAGCACGGCGCGGCGCACGCGTTCGACCGAGGGCGCGTTCGGGATGGGGTTCATGGTTTGGGGCTCCTTTTCAAGGGGCGTTGGAAGGGCGATGGCGGCGGGGCAGCGCGCTGCCGGGTGCGGCGCTGCTCGAACCAGCCGATGTGGTCGACCAGCCGCGCGCGCAGCGCCTGCTGCTCGGCGATCAGGCGGTCGACCTCGGCGATGCGGCCCTGCAGGCGTTCGACCGTCTCGTCGATGGTGAGCGTGCACCGGCGGTAGCGTGGCAGCAGCTCGGCCAGTTCAGCTAGCGAGAAGCCGATGTCGCGGCCCATGGCGATGAAGCGCGCGTCGCGCACGGCCTGCTCGTCGAAACTGCGGTAGTTGCCCTGCCCGCGCGCGGCGATCAGCAGCCCCGCGTCCGCGTAGCGGCGGATGCGGTGCAGCGACAGGCCGCTGGCGTGGGCAAGTTCCGAGATGCGCATGGGCCCACTGTACGAAGCCTCGCACGGTGCGAGGCTCGGGTCCTACGCCTCGGCCAGACGCATGGGCGACAGCGCGGCGTGCGCCGCCAGCGTCTGCGCGCAGGCGCGCGCGGCCTCGGCGCCCTTGGCCACGAAGTGCTGGTGGAAGAAGGTGCGGTGCGCCTCGTGCTCGTGGAAATCCTTGGGCGTGAGCACGACCGAGAACACCGGCACGCCGCTGCCCAGCTGCACCTGCATCAGGCCGTCGATGACGGCGTGGGCGACGAACTCGTGGCGGTAGATGCCGCCGTCGACCACCAGCGCGCAGCAGACGATGGCATCCGCCGTGCGCTGCCGCGCCAGGGTTTGCGCCAGCAGCGGGATCTCGAACGCGCCCGGCACGTCGTGCACGCTGATGCGCGGTGGCGCGCCGGGCCACAGGCGCTCGCACTCGGCGGCGAAGCCGGCGTGGCCCTGGCGCACGATGTCGGCGTGCCAGCCGGCCTGGATGAAGGCGATGCGGGGTGGCCGCGCGGGTGCGGCGGCTGCGGCGGCGCCGCGGGTGGTGACGGGAGAGGTAGCAGGAAGCTGATTCATGGAAAGCTCCAGAGGAGAGGGTTGCCAGAATCAGGGCGCACGGCCGGCGCGCAGCCACGCGCGGGCAGCCAGGTGCCCGTGCGGCGGCCGCACGCCGTCGCGCTCTCTTTCATCCGGACTGTGACCGTCGGCCCTGGCTTCGCACCAGGTCTGCTGACCCCGCGGCCTCATGGCGAAGCTGCGGGCGCTCGCGGGCTCGCGGCTTGCGCCGCCTACCGCCGGTGGGGAATTCCGCCCCGCCCTGAGAACGCTGCACGGCGCCGGTGGCGCCGTGCAGGCGCGATGGTACGCGGCCGCGCGCCGCGCCGACGCGCGTGGGTGACAGCGGCTGCGCACCAGCACGCGGCGCGGGTCACGGTTTCAAGGTCAAACAGGGCTCCAGCCCTTGTGTGGCGGGCGCAGGCAGCTATGAAAACAGGATCACCCTGAAGTCTGCGGCTGGTCCAGCAGGGCCGTCAGCGCCTGCGCCGCGGCCGGGTTGCGCGCCTTGGCGCCGCTGATGAACTGGATGAACACGTCGCGCGGCCTGCTGGCCTGGGCGCGGGCGCCGGCCGGGTCGATGAGCGGCAGGCCGGCGGGCAGGCCGCCCGCCTGCCAGGTGCGGGCGCGCGCCGCCCATGGCGCCAGTTCGGCGGGTGGGTAGCCGGCGGGCTGGTCGGCGTGGCTGCGCATCAGGCGCGCGTAGCTGAAATCCGCCGTCGGGTCGAACACATTCGGGTAGTCGGGCGAATCGGTGGCGACGGTGGCCACGCCGTAGCCGCGCGCCAGCGCCAGGTACTCGGCACAGGCGAAGCTGGGGTGGCGCGGCTCCAGCACGTGGCGCAGTGGCAGGCCGTGGGTGGCGTCGGGCAGCAGGGCCAGGAAGGGTTCCAGGTCGTCGGCGTCGAAGGCGTGATGCGGCGGCAGCTGCCAGACGATGGGGCCGAGCTGCTCGCCCAGCGCCGCGAGCCCGCTCTCGATGAAGCGCACCACGGCGTCGGCGCCGGCCAGCAGCTCGCGCCGCATCGTCGCCAGCCGGTGCGCCTTGAGCGTGAAGACGAAGCCCGCCGGCACCTCGGCGGCCCAGCGCGTCCAGGTGGAGGGCGCGGGGGTGGCGTAGAAGCTGGAGTTGATCTCGATGCAGCCGAGCCGCCGGCTGGCCCAGGCCAGCTCCTCGGTGGCGCGCAGGCCGGGCGGGTAGAACGCGCCGCCGCGCCAGCCCTCGAAGCTCCAGCCACCGATGCCGACGCGGATGCGGGTGGCGGGCTTCAGGGGGAATCGCCGCAATCAGCTATGCAATCAATAGCTTCCTGCGCCCTCTGCGCCTGGGCTGGAGCCACAAAATGCTCTGAACCGGCACACCGCGATCAGCCGGCCGCGGCCGGGATGGCGAGGCCGCGCTGCACGGCCGGCCGGGCCACGAAGGCGTCCAGCACACGCTGCACGTTGGCGAAACGATCGAACTGCACCAGCTCGCCCGCGCCGTAGAAGCCGACCAGGTTGCGCACCCAGGGGAAGATGGCGATGTCGGCGATGCTGTAGCCGTCGCCCATCACCCAGGCGCGGCCCTGCAGGTGGCTGTCCAGCACGCCGAGCAGGCGCGCGCTTTCGCCCACGTAGCGCTCCAGCGGGCGCTTGTCCTCGATGTCCTTGCCGGCGAACTTGTGAAAGAAGCCGAGCTGGCCGAACATGGGCCCGATGCCGCCCATCTGGAACATCACCCACTGCAGCGTCTCGAAGCGCGCGGCCGCGTCCTGGGGCAGCAGTTGTCCGGTCTTGCCGGCCAGGTACACCAGGATGGCGCCCGATTCCCACAGCGCCAGCGGCTTGCCGCCGGGGCCGTGCGGGTCGAGGATGGCGGGGATCTTGTTGTTGGGGTTGAGCGAGAGGAACTCGGGCGAGAGCTGGTCCTGCGTGTCGAAGCTCACGCGGTGCGCTTCGTAGGGCAGGCCGGTTTCCTCCAGCATGATCGACACCTTCACGCCGTTGGGCGTGGGCAGCGAGTAGAGCTGCAGCCGGTCGGGGTGGCGCGCCGGCCACTTGCGGGTGATGGAGAAGGCGCCGAGCGGTGAGGTCATGCGCGCCAATATACGCCCGCCGGCACCCGTGCGCTGGCGCGGGCCTAGGGCCGCGCGAGGCTCAGCCCTGGAGCGTTTCGCCGGCCGGCGCCGCCGGTCGCGCCGGCTCGCCCACGTGGCCGCGCCGCGCGACCGAGCGCACCAGCAGGTAGAACAGCGGCACGTAGAAGATCGCCAGCAGCGTGCCGGTGACGATGCCGCCCAGCACCCCGGTGCCGATGGCGTGCTGGCTGCCGGAGCCGGCGCCCACCGCGATGGCCAGCGGGATCACCCCGGCGCCGAAGGCCAGCGAGGTCATCACGATGGGCCGCAGCCGCAGGCGCGCGGCGTGCAGCACGGCGTCCCACAGCGGCATGCCGCGGCGCTCGCCATCGGCGGCGAACTCGACGATCAGGATCGCGTTCTTGGCCGTCAGGCCCATGGTGGTGAGCAGGCCGACCTGGAAGAAGATGTCGTTGTCCATGCCGCGCAGGTTGGCCGCCAGCAGTGCGCCCACGATGCCCAGCGGCACCACCAGCAGCACCGAGATCGGCACCGTCCAGCTCTCGTACAGCGCCGCCAGCGCCAGGAACACCACCAGCGCCGAGATCAGGTACAGCGCCAGCGCCTGGCCGGACGAGAGTTTTTCCTGGTACGACAGGCCCGTCCAGGCGTAGCCCACGCCCGCCGGCAACTGGCCGACCAGCTTTTCCATGCGCTGCAGGGCATCGCCCGAGCTTTCGCCGTCGGTGGCCTCGCCCAGGATGTTGAACGAGGGCAGGCCGTTGTAGCGGTACAGCGCCATCGGCCCGTAGCCCCAGTGCGACTGCGCGATGCTGGAGAACGGCGCCATCTGCCCGCCGGCGGTGCGCAGGCTCCAAACGCCGATGTCCTGCGGCCCCATGCGGTAGGGTGCGTCGCCCTGCAGGTAGACGCGCTTGATGCGCCCGCGGTCGATGAAGTCGTTGATGTACACGCCGGCGAAGGAGGCCGACAGCAGCGCGTTGATCTCGCTCTGCGAGATGCCCATGGCGCCGGCCTTGCCGCGGTCGATGTCGACCTGCAGCTGCGGCTGGTCGTCCAGGCCGTTCAGCCGCACCTGGGCCAGGCCCGGCTCCTTGCGCCCCGCCTTGATCAGCTCGTTGCGCAGTTCGCGGAAGCGCGGGTAGGGCATGAGCGAGGTGTTCTGCAGCTGCAGATCGAAACCGGCCGAGTTGCCCAGCCCCGACACCGCCGGCGGCACGCTGATGACGATGCGCGCGTCGCGGTCGCCGGCGAAATGGCGGCGCGCCCGGTCGCGGATGCCGAACACGCTGTTGGCCTGGCCGGGGCGCTGGCTCCAGTCCTTCAGCGCCAGGAAGCCCTGGCCCTGGTTCTGGCCGGCGCCGGCGACGCTGTAGCCGGGCGAGACGAACACGCCGTCGATGTTGGCGGCTTCCTTCTCGCGGAAGTAGCGGCTCACGCGTTCGCCCACGGCGATGGTCTGCTCCAGCGTGGCGCCTTCGGGCAGCGTGAACTGCACCGTGAGGTTGCCCTGGTCCTCGTTGGGCAGGAAGCCCGTCGGCGTGGTGTGGAAGCCCAGTGCCATGCCACCGCAGATCAGCACGTAGATGGCGAGGAACAGCAGGCGCCGCGGCAGGCGCTTGCGCAGGCTGTCTTCGTAGCGCTGCGCGTTGCGGTCCACCTGCCGGTTGAACCAGCCGAGGAAGCCCGTGGTCTTCTTCTGGTGGCCGTCGGCGTGCGGCTTCAGCAGCGTGGCGCAGAGCGCCGGCGTGAGCACCAGCGCCACCAGCACCGACAGCACCATGGCCGAGACGATGGTGATCGAGAACTGCCGGTAGATGATGCCGGTGGCGCCGCCGAAGAAGGCCATGGGCAGGAACACCGCCGACAGCACCACGCCGATGCCGACCAGCGCGCCGGTGATCTCGCCCATCGACTTGCGCGTGGCCTCGCGCGGCGGGAGGTGTTCTTCCTCCATGATGCGCTCGACGTTCTCGACCACCACGATGGCGTCGTCCACCAGCAGGCCGATGGCCAGCACCATGCCGAACATGGTGAGCATGTTGATGGTGAAGCCGGCCACCGCCAGCACGCCGAAGGTGCCCAGCAGCACCACCGGCACGGCGATGGCGGGGATCAGCGTGGCGCGCCAGTTCTGCAGGAACAGGAACATCACCAGCACCACCAGCACGATGGCTTCGCCGAGGGTCTTCACCACGTCGTGGATCGCGGCCTCGACGAAAGGCGTGGTGTCCACCGGGTAGGCCACCTGCACGCCGGGCGGGAACTGGTCGCGCATGGCCTCCACCCGCTCCTTGATGGTGCGGATGGCACGCAGCGCGTTGGCGTCGGGCGCCAGCCGCACGATCACGCCGGAAGCCGGGTAGCCGTTGTAGCGGCCCGAGAAGTTGTAGTTCTCCGAGCCTATCTCGACCCGCGCCACGTCCTGCAGGCGCACCACCGAGCCGTCGGGGTTGGCGCGCAGCAGGATCTGGCGGAACTGCTCCGGCGCCTGGAACGCCGACTGGGCGGCGATCACCGCCGTGAGCTGCTGCCCCGGCACCGCCGGCTGGGCCCCCACCTGGCCGGCCGACACCTGCGCGTTCTGCGCCAGCACGGCGGCCTGCACGTCGCCGGGCGTCATGCGGTAGCTGCGCAGCTTGTACGGGTCGAGCCAGATGCGCATGGCGTACTGGCCGCCGATCACCTGCACCTCGCCCACGCCGCTGACGCGGCTGATCGGATCCTGCAGCTCGCTCACCAGGAAGTCGGCCATGTCGCCGGGCGTCATCTGGCCGGTGGTGTCGTACAGCGTGACCAGCAGATCGGTCGCGACGCCGGCCTTGCGCACCGTCACGCCCTGGTTCTGCACGTCCTGCGGCAGCCGGCGCAGGCCCTGCTGCACGCGGTTCTGCACCTGCGACTGGGCCACGTCCGGGTCGGTGCCGGGCTCGAAGCTCACCGAGATGTTGACACGGCCGGTGGAGTCGCTGCGCGCCGACATGTACAGGAAGCCGTCCAGCCCGGTGAGCTGCTGCTCGATGATCTGGGTGACGCTGTTCTCCAGCGTCTGCGCGTCGGCGCCCGGGTAGTAGGCGAAGATGCTCACGGCCGGCGGCGCCACCGGCGGGTAGCGCGTCAGCGGCAGGTGCCGGATCGCCAGCGCGCCCGCCAGCATCACGGTGATGGCGATGACCCAGGCGAAGATGGGCCGGTCGATGAAGAAGCGCGAGATCATGGGGCGCGCGACGCGGCGGCGGCCGGCCGGCCGGCGCCGGGTGCAGCGGGCTCGCGCGGCGCCACCACCTTGACCTGGGTGCCGGCGGCCAGCTCGCGGTTGCCTTCGACCACCACGCGGTCACCGGCCTTCAGGCCTTCGGTGACCAGCCAGTCGGTGCCGGCCGTGCGTGGCGTCACCACCGGCCGCAGCTCCAGCTTGTCGCCTTCGCCCACCACGCGCACCACCGGGTTGCCGCGCCGGTCGCGCGCCACCGCCGACTGCGGCACCAGGATGCCCTGCGGCGTGCTGCCCTCGTTCACCACCGCGCGCACGAACATGCCGGGCAGCAGCAGCCCCTCCGGGTTGGGAAAGCGGGCGCGCAGCGTGACCGAGCCGCTGTTCGGGTCCACCGTCACCTCGGTGAGCTGGATGCGGCCTTCGTGCGGGTAGTGGCTGCCGTCCTCCAGCAGCAGGGAGACACGCTGGCTGTCCGGCGTACTGTCCAGCTTGCCGGCTGCCAGCGCCTTGCGCAGGGCCAGCATCTCGGCGCTGGACTGCGCGATGTCCACGTAGATCGGGTCGAGCTGTGAGATGGTCAGCAGCGGCGTGGCCTGCGCCGCCGACACCAGCGCGCCGGGCGTCACGGCGCTGCGGCTGGTGCGGCCGGCGATGGGCGCCCTTACCTGCGCGTACTGAAGGTTGATGCGCGCGGTGTTCAGCGCGGCCTGCTGCACCTTGACGCTGGCCTGGGCCTGCTCGTAGGCGGCCGCGGCGTTGTCGTACTCCTGCTGGCTGATGGCCTTCTGCGGGAGCAGGGCCTTGTAGCGCTCGGCCGTCGCCCGGGTGGCGGCGACGCTGGCCCTGGCGCTGGCCAGGGCGCCCTCGGCGCGCTGCACCTCGGCCTGCAGGGGCGCGGGATCGATCTCGTACAGCACCTGGCCGGCCTTGACGGTGCTGCCTTCGGTGAACGGGCGGCTGCGGATGATGCCGCCCACCTGGGGCCGCACCTCGGCCACCATGGTGGCCGAGGTGCGGCCCGGCAGTTCGGTGTGCAGCGGAACGGCGCGCAGTTCCACGGTGCGCACCACCACCTCGGGCGCCGCGCTGGCCCGCGCCGGCGGGGTCTTGTCCTTGCAGCCGCCTGCGGCCAGGAGAAAAGCGGCGGACACGGCCAAACCCAGCCACTGGATCGGATTCAAGGCAGGTGCTCCTGGAAAGTGGGGTGCCGGGTGAGCCCGCTGCCGGGGCAGCCCGCCCGAAAGACAGCATGTTACGGTTTTGTACGCTGAAACGGGGGCACGGGTGAGCCGGCGCCGCGCAAAAAATTGCCGGTGGAGAGCGTCCGTGCGCGGACGTCGCCGTCCTGGCAGGTTCGGGACAGCCTGGCCACCGCGCGGAAGGAACGGCGCCCCGATGCGTCAGGTGTGCTGGCAACGCAACACCAATCGGCGTTACAGTGACATATTGCACGCTTTGCCACGCCGCACCATGAACGCTCCGCACCACCGCGAACTGCCCGCCCACGCGCTCGATGCCGCCGCCGCGCTCGAGCAGATCTCCGCCCAGTGGGATGGCGACATCCTGCGCCAGCTGACCGATTACATCGCGGTGCCCGCCAAGTCGCCCGGCTTCGATGCCGACTGGGCGCAGCACGGTTTCATCGACACTGTGGTGCGCAATGCCGCGCAATGGGTGGAGGCGCAGAAGGTGCCGGGGCTGAAGCTGGAGGTGGTGCGCATCGAGGGGCGCACGCCGGTCATCTTCTTCGAGATCGACGGCACCAAGGCCGGCAGCACCCAGACCGTGGTGATGTACGGCCACCTCGACAAGCAGCCAGAATTTTCCGGCTGGCGCAGCGACCTCGGTCCCTGGACGCCCAAGTACGAGGACGGCAAGCTGTATGGCCGGGGTGGCGCGGACGACGGCTATGCGGTCTACGCCGCCATCGCCGCGGTGCAGGCGCTCAAGCGCCAGAATGTGCCCCACCCGCGCATCGTCGGCCTGGTTGAAACCAGCGAGGAAAGCGGCTCGCCCGACCTGCTGCCCTACATCGACGCGCTGCGCCCGCGTCTGGGCGATGTGGGGCTGGTGGTGTGCCTGGATTCCGGCGCCGGCAACTACGACCAGCTCTGGCTCACCACCAGCCTGCGCGGCATGGCCAGCGGCACGCTGAAGGTGGAGGTGCTGACCGAGGGCGTGCACTCGGGCGACGCCTCGGGGTTGGTGCCCTCGTCCTTCCGCATCCTGCGGCAGGTGCTGGACCGCCTGGAAGACAGTGCCACCGGCCGCCTGCTGCCGGCCAGCTTCCACTGCGACATCCCGGCCGAGCGCGTCGAGCAGGCCAGGGCCACCGCCGCCATCCTGGGCGACGACCTGTTCAAGCGTTACCCCTGGGTGCACTACGACTGCGGCGGCGAGTCTCGCTCGGTGCTGCCTATGACGGGCGACCCGGTGGACGCGCTGCTGGCCCGCACCTGGCGCCCCACGCTCAGTGTGACCGGTGCCGAAGGCCTGCCCACGCTGCAGGACGCCGGCAACGTGCTGCGCCCCTACACCGCCTTCAAGCTCAGCCTTCGCCTGCCGCCGCTGGTGGACGCCGCGCAAGCCGTGCAGGACGCGAAACGCCTGCTGGAAGACAACGCACCCTACCAGGCCCGCGTCACCTTCGAGAGCGGTGGCGGCGCCACCGGCTGGAACGCGCCGGCTTCGGCGCCCTGGTTCGCACAGGCGCTGGACGCCGCCTCGCAGGCGCACTTCGGCGCACCCTGCGGCTACATCGGCCAGGGCGGCACCATTCCGCTGATGAACCAGCTGTCGGAGGGCTTCCCCACCGCGCAGATGATGGTCTGTGGCGTGCTGGGCCCCAGGAGCAACGCCCACGGGCCCAACGAGTTCCTGCACGTTCCCTACGCCAAGCGCCTCACCGCCGCCGTGTCCGACGTGATCGCGCGCATGCCCTGATGTCCGGCGCGACCGATCTGCGACCGCACCGCGCTGGCGATACCAGCCTGTCCACCCTCATGCCCCCCGGGGGCGACGAGGCCCTGGCCCTGCACGACTGGCCGCTGCCGGCCGACACGCCGGCGCGCGGCACGGTGCTGCTGGTGCACGGCCTCGGCGAGCACGCGGGCCGTTACGTGCAGGTGGCGGCGCGGCTGAACGAGTGGGGCTTTTCCGTGCGCGGCTACGACCAGTACGGCCACGGAGAATCCAGCGGCGTGCGCGGCAGCCTCTCCAGCGAGGGCCGCCTGCTGGAAGACCTGGCCACCGTGATCGACGACACGCGCAGCCGGCTCGACGACCGGCAGCCGCTCATCCTGCTCGGCCACTCGATGGGCGGCCTGGTGGCGGCGCGCCTGGTGTCGCTGCGGCTGCGGCGGGTCGAGGGGCTGGTGCTGTCGTCACCGGCGCTGGATGCCGGCCTCAGCCTGGGGCAGAAGGCGCTGCTGGCCACGCTGTACCGGCTGGCGCCGGATGCCCGCGTGGGCAACGGGCTCGATACACGTTACCTGTCGCACGATTCGGCCGTGATCCGCGCCTATGAAGCCGACCCGCTGGTGCACGACCGCGTGAGTGCGCGGCTGGCGCACTTCATCGCCACCGCCGGCCCGCAGGTGCTGGCGCGCGCCCCGCGCTGGAAGGTGCCGACGCTGCTGCTCTATGCAGGTCAGGACCGCATCGTCAGCCCGCAGGGCAGCGTGGATTTCGCGCGCGCGGCGCCGGCGGAGTTCGTGACCACCCAGGCGTTTCCCATGCACTTCCACGAGCTGTTCAACGAGCTGGAGCGCGACAGCGTGTTCCAGGCGCTGCACGACTGGCTCGTCGGCCACTTTCCGCTGATGGCCCTGCACGAGTAGCGCTGCGGGCGTCCGGCGCGGTGGTCAGGCAGCGGACGCCTTGGCCAGCGTGCGCCGCTGCGCCAGCCACAGCAGCGCCACGCCGGTGATGCCCAGCGGCACCAGCGAACCGAGGTTGAGCCAGGTCCAGCCCTGGGTGGTGACCAGCGCGCCGGAGGCGAACGAGGTGAGGGCCATGGTCGCGAAGACGCAGAAGTTGATCGCCGCCTGCGCGCGGTCCTTCTCCTCCGGCCGGTAGGCGGTGAGCGCCAGCGTGGTGCTGCCGGTGAACAGGAAGTTCCAGCCTACGCCCAGGAAGAACAGCGCGGTCTCGAACTGCGTCATCGACACGCCCGACACGGCGATCGCCACGCACAGCATGTTGAGCAGCACGCCGGCGCCCATCACCGGCAGCACACCGAAGCGGCGGATCAGGCTGCCGGTGAAGAAGCCCGGCGCGAACATGCCGATCACGTGCCATTGCAGCACCCAGGCCGTGTCGGCGAACGACAGCCCGCACACCTGCATCGCCAGCGGGGTGGCGGCCATCAGCAGGTTCATCACGCCGTAGCCCAGCGCGGCGCCCAGCACGGCGACGATGAACGCCGGCTGGCGCATGATCTCGCCCAGTGGCCGGCCGGCGGCTTCACCGTGCTGGCGCACGGGTGCGGTCGGGAAGTCGATCAGCGCCATCACCGCCATGCCCGCCACTGCCACCAGCGCCAGCGCCAGGTAGGCGCCGACAAAGGGCGTGGGCAGCAGGCCGCGCGTCCAGGCCGCCAGGTTGGGGCCGATCACCGCGCCGATCAGCCCGCCGGCCAGCACCCAGGACACTGCCTTCTCGCGGAATGACGGCTCAGCCAGCTCGGCCGCGGCAAAGCGGTACAGCTGGCCGTTGGCGCTGTAATAGCCGGCCACCACCGTGGCGGCCACCAGCAGCCAGAAGTCTTGCGACCAGGCCGCCCATGCCGCCAGCAGCGCCGAACCCAGCGCCACCGCCAGCCCGATCTGGAACGAACCGCGCCGCCCGAAGCGCGCCTGGCTGCGCGCCACCAGCGGCGTCGCCAGCGCGCCGCCGACCACATAGCCCATCACCGGCAGCGTCGCCATCCAGCCGAACGGTGCCAGCTGCAAGCCCACCAGCCCGTTGATGGCGATGAAGGTGACGTTGTTGGTCAGGAACAGACCCTGGCACAGGGTCAGCAGCAGCAGGCGGCGGTTCATGTTGACAGTGTAATAGGCCTCCGGCCACCAATTGACGGGCGCAGGCAGCTATTGAAATTGTAGTGATCTGGGCTGCTGGAAGCGGGCCGGGCTCGGTGGCGACTCAGTCTTCTCGGTCGCCAGGGGGCTTGCCGAGCTGCCGCATCAGCGCCCAGGCCATGCCGCCCAGCGCCAGCACGCCGGCCACCAGCACCGCCCACAGCGTCCACTGGCGCAGGTCGCGCTGCCCGCCGGGGGCGATGGTCGCCACGGGGGCCGCGGTTGGCGTGGCCACCGCAGGCGCGGCGCCAGCCAGGATGGCCTCCGGCAGCCTGCCCTGCGCGCCCGGCTCGTAGCCGGGGATCAGGCTGGGCAGCGGCAGATAGGTACCCGCGGCATCGGCCCGGCCGGCCGCCAGCGTGAAAGGCGGCCCGCCGCTGGCCACGAACACCAGCTGCGCCGGCGCCAGCCAGGCCGTGAGCTGTGGCGGCGTGGTGAAGCCGGGCGTGGCCGCGTCGGCCTCCAGCCGCCAGTCGCGCCATGCCCCGTGCGGGCCGAGCTCCAGAGGCGGGCTGCGCTGTTCCTGGCCGTCCTGCGTCAGGTGGAACACCACATGGCGTGCCAGCGGCGTCCAGGGCTGCTCGCGCTGCTGGCGCGCCAGCAGGCGCACCGGCACCAGAGCGTGGCTGCCTTCCAGGCGGATGTCCAGCGCCGCCACCGGCGTCGCGAACGGCAGGCGCCATTCGATCGCGTGCGGATCGCCGGCCGCGCCTGCAGGCAGGGCCAGCGGCACGGCGATGCGCGGCGGCGTCGCCACCGGCGGCACCGGCAGCAGGCGCACGCCGCGCAGCTGCACGGCGTCCGGCGCGGCGGCGCGGTCCCAGGTCACGCGCAGGTAGCGGCCCTGCAGCACGTCGCCGTGCAGCTCCACGCGGGCCGGCGCGGTCATGGTGCCGTCGGCGCCGCGGTAGGCGGTGACGTCGCCGAGCGGTTGCCAGTGCCGCAGGTCGCTGCTGGTGTGCAGGCGGAAGGCGAAGGGCCGCGCGGCGGGCCAGTCGGCGTCCAGCTCGATGGCCTGCAGCGCGGCTTTCTGCTCGCGGGTGTCGATCAGGGCGCCCACCAGCGTGGCGGCTGGCGCGCCGGCACCGGCCGGCGGGGTGTCGAGCCGCACCACGCGGCCGCCGGGGCCGTCCTCGATGCGCAGCGACAGGTTGTTGCCCGCGGTGGCCGTGCCAGGCTGGGCGTCGGCCAGGATCGGCAGCGCGGGCAGCGCGATCGGCGGCGGCGCGGGCACGCGCGTCTCGGGGCTGGAGCGATCCAGCGCCAGCGGCACCGGCTGGCCGGCGCCGTTGAACACACGCAGATCGCGCAGGTCGGCGGTCTGCAGTTGCGTCAGCACCTCGGCCGGCAGGGGCAGGCGCACGAGCCCGGCGCCGGCCGGCAGTTGCAGCGGCCAGCGCGCGGCGTATTGGTCGGGCGCATCGGCAGCGGCCAGCGCCGGCTGGAAAGCGGTCAGGGCCAGGCCGACGCCGAGCGCCAGATGCAGGGCAAGGCGTTTCATGCGGCCTCCTTGTCGATACGCGCGGCTGCCCTGGGCGGCAGCGGCGCCAGGTAACCGACCACCAGCATCAGCACACCTACGCCGATGAAGGCGATGATGCGTTCGCCACCACCGCGGTTGGACAGATCCACCAGGATCAGCTTGAGCACCACCAGTGCCAGCAGCCCGGCGCCGGCCAGCCACGCCGGCCGCAGGCCGCGCCGGTGCGCCGCCACCATCAGCGCCAGCGCCAGCACCGTCCAGAGGATGGCGTAGCCCGTCTGCACCACGAAGCTGTGGTAGAGCGCCCAGGCATTCCACGGCACCTGGAAGAAGTGGTGCGCCACGCGCAGCCACACCGTGCTGAGCACCACCAGCGCCAGCAGCCCGATCGCGCCCCAGAACACCGGCTGGCGCAGCAGGCCGGCGCCTTGCGGCCGGGGTTCCGCCGCGTTCACCATGCCGCGCCACAGCAGCAGCGCGCCCATCGCCAGCAGCACCGCCAGGTCGGTCGGGTTGAGCAGCGGGATGTAGGGCAGCGGCTCGGTGCGGCCGGACGACGTCCAGGCCAGCGCGAAGGCGCCCAGCCACAGCAGCAGGGCCAGCGGCGCGACGGCGCGCCAGTAGTAGGCCTCGGCGTGCGTGTTCAGCGGCCAGGCGAAGCGCCCGCGCGCGCTGGCGCGGTTGGCGCGGCCGGCCCAGCGCGTCAGGCCGGCCAGCACCGCCGTCGCGCTGGCCACGCCGATCACGCTGGCCCAGGCCGTGCCCCACAGCCGGGCGTGGTCGACCCCTGCAGTCAACGCATCGCCTACCAGGGCCATCAGCAGCCAGGCGGTGCCGGTGTGCTGCCAGTCCAGCCAGCGCGCCCAGCCGGGGTTCAGCAAATCTGCGCCGGCATGCTCGTTGCGGTGCAGCAGCCAGCCGTGCAGCGCCAGCGCCAGCGGCCAAGCCGGCCAGGCGAAGCCGTCGGTCACGTGGTGCCCCACGCCCCATTGGGCGATCAGTGCCAGCACCAGCACCGGCAGGCCGAGCCGGCTCGGCCACGCCGCCGCGGCCCAGCGCGTGCGCAGCGCCCACTGCAGGGCCGCCGCGGCGGACAGCAGCGTGGCGCTGGTCATCAGCCACTGCGCGGCGGTGGACGACCAGGCGGCCGTCATCGGCTGGTCCACCACCGGTGCCGGCAGCAGGCGCACCGATTCCAGCGACCAGGCCTGCAGCCACAGGATGAAGCCATAGAGGAACAGCGGCGTCGGCAGCAGCGCCTCCAGCCGCGCGTAACCCAGCGCCCAGCGCGAGCCGCTGTGCGGCAGCGGCCGGCGCGCCCAGTGCGCGATGGCCAGCGCCGGCAGGGCGATCAGCACCGCGCCGACGAAGCCCGGGTGCGCCAGCGGCCAGGCGGACACCGGCTGGCCCAGCGTGCCGAAGAAGCTCAGGCAGGCCAGCAGCTGCAGCACCAGACCGAAGGCGCGCGGCATCCAGCGCGCCTGCCGGGTGCCCACCCAGAAGGCCGCCGCGCCTTCCAGCGCCCAGATGGCACTGGTCCACTGCGCGTCCAGCGCCAGCGGCACCGCCAGCGTGACGAAGCCGACGCCCAGCGCCAGGAAGCACTCGACTAGCAGCCGGTAACCGTCGGCGGCGCGGCGCAGCAGCGCCGCCGCCAGCAGCAGATAGGTGGCGCCGAAGCCGAGCGCCGAGAACGCGGCGCCGTGCCAGAACGGCTGCACCAGGCCCGCTTGCAGACCGAAGCCCAGCAGCGGCGTGCCGAACACCAGCGTGTGATCCACCGCGTGGCTCACGCCCCAGCCCAGACGCAGCGGTGTGGCGCGCGCGTACAGGATGGACGCGGCGATGAAGATGGCGATGAAGCCGATCAGGAACGCCTGCGCGCTGGCATAGTGCTCCGGGCTGTAGCGCATCCAGCCCCAGGCGCCCGCGGTGCCAAAAGTGGCCACGAAGCCGAGCAGGTTCAGCTCGCGCCAGGCGCGCCGCGTGGCGATGAACAGGATCGCCAGGTTCAGCAGCGTGTAGTAGCTGAACAGCGCCACGTGGCTGCCCGCGCCGGTGGACAGCAGCAGCGGCGTGGCAAAGCCGCCGGCGAAGGCCACGAAGGCCAGCGCGCGCGCGTTCTGCAGCAGCGCCAGCGCGCAGCTCAGCGCGCACACCAGCACCATCAGAGCGAAGGCCGCCAGCTGCGGCACCAGCTGGTAGAGCCGGAAGGCGGCGAACACCGTGAGGTACAGCACCGCCACCCCGCCGCCCTGCAGCAGCAGCCCGAAGCCGGGCCTGGCAACGCGCTGCCGGAATCCCACCGCCAACAGCGCGATGCCGGCGGCGCCGATGCCCGCCAGCCGCAGCTCCACCGGCAGCAGCCCGGCCTGCGCCGCGTAGCGCGCGAGGAACGACAGGCCAATGAACAGGATCACCAGGCCCGCGCGCACGATCGGGTTGCCCTGCACGAACCAGTTGCGCACGCCGGCCAGGGCCTGATCGAAGGCGCTGGGCGGTGCGGGCGGGCGTGGCGTCGGGGCGGCTCTTGCGGGCGCTGCCTCAGGCTGGGCCGGCGGCAGGGTATCGGCGAAGAAGGCCCCGGCCGGTTCCGCTGCGGCCGGCGCGGCAACCCCGCTGGCTGGCGCCGCGGTTTCGAGCATCGGCTCGAACAGCGGGGCATCCGTGTCGGTCTGGTCGACGTAGACCGGCGGCGTACCGCCCGCTGGTGGCTGCACCGCCGCCGCCGGCAGCGCCCGCCTGGCCGCCTCGACCTCCTTGCGCACGCCCTTGCGCAGGGTCCAGCCCGCGGCCAGGCCCAGCAGCGCGCCCGTCACCACCTTGAAATCGGAACCGTAGCCCGGCCACATCAGGCCCAGGATGGCTCCCCAGACTGCTCCCCAGATCAGCATGCGCCCACCTCGCTCGTTGCGGGTGCTGCTCATATGGTGTGCACCCTTTGTGGGTGCCATTGTGCCCCTGAGGGTACCGCTTGCCTCAGGCGGGTGGCGCAGTATCGTCAGCTGCGACTTTGGGGCGCGCCAGGCGCGACCGGCGGCGGCGTCAGCCCAGCAGCAGCGCCGCCAGCGCGGCCAGCGGCGCAGTTTCGGCGCGCAGCACGCGCGGGCCCAGGCTGACGAGGCGGTAACCGGCATTGC
>Ga0209607_1000290_pt1 | contig 45398 bp, 28 predicted proteins | sample AD_UKC117_MetaG_FD_184413 | JGI IMG/M metagenome (GOLD analysis project Ga0209607, IMG submission 184413) | Active sludge microbial communities of municipal wastewater-treating anaerobic digesters from Hong Kong - AD_UKC117_MetaG (SPAdes)... | ecosystem: Engineered > Bioreactor > Anaerobic >... | reverse complement strand
GGTGGAGACCGGCCAGGTCATCGCCGTGATCGACGACGGCTCGGGCGCCGCCGCCGCGCCGGCCCGGCCCACCGGCCGCGCCGCCGAGGAGACGCCCGTCGGCCTGCCCGAGGAGGAGCCGGCGCCCGCGCCGGCCGCCGCCGCGGCGCCGGCCCGCCGCACCGAGACCCAGCCCAACAGCGCCGTGCCCGGCCGCCCGGTTCCCGCGGCCCCGGCCACGCGCCGCCTGGCGCGGGAGCTGGGCGTGGACATCAACGCGCTGGCCGGCAGCGGCCCCGGCGGCCGCGTGCAGCCGGCGGACGTGCGCGCGGCCGCGGGCGGCGGCGCCCCGGCGGCGCCCGCCGCCAAGGCGCAGGCCACCGTGGAATCGCCCCAGACCCGCGTGGCCGCCGACGCCGGCGCCATGATCCCCTTCGTGGATCTGGAGCCCCTGCCCGACTTCTCCCTGCAGGGCCCGGTGGAGGTGGAGCCCCTGCGCTCCATCCGCCGCAAGGTGGCGCGCAAGATGACCACCAGCATGGTCCTGGTGCCCCACGTGGCCCACATGGACGAGGCCGACGTGACCGAGCTGGAGGAGTTCCGCGTGCGCATGCGCGAGCAGCGCCAGGGGCGGCCCGGCGGCAAGCTCACGCTGCTGTCGTTCGTGATCCGCGCCGTGACGGCGGGGCTGCGGGCGGCGCCGGCGTTCAACGCCAGCCTGGAGCCGTTCAAGGAGGAGCTGATCTACAAGAAGTACTACAACATCGGCTTCGCGGCGGACACGGGGAAGGGCCTGGTGGTGCCGGTCATCAAGGGCACCGACGTGAAGAGCATCAACGAGATCTCCGCCGAGATCGAGGAGAAGGCCGCGCTGGCCCGCGAGGGCAGGCTGCCCGTGGACGACATGCAGCACGGCACCTTCACCATCACCAACGTGGGCCCGCTGGGCGGCACCGCGCTGATCCCCACCATCAACTACCCCGAGGTGGCGATCCTGGGCATGGGCCGCGTGCAGGAGAAGCCGGTGGTGCGCGACGGCGAGATCGTGATCCGCAAGATGCTGCCGCTGACCCTGGCCTTCGACCACCGCGTGGCCGACGGCGCCGACGCGGCGCGGTTCGTGGGCGAGCTGGTGCGCAACCTGTCGGACCCCAACCTGCTGCTGCTGGATACCTAGGAGACACGCCATGGTCATGGGCACGCTGAACCAGGAAGTGGAGACGGTCGTCATCGGCTCGGGCCCGGGGGGCTACGTGGCCGCCCTGCGCCTGGCCGATCTGGGCAAGGACGTGGTGCTGGTGGAGGAGCGCGAGCGCCCCGGCGGCACCTGCCTGCTGGAGGGCTGCATCCCCAGCAAGAGCCTGATCAACGCCGTGGAGCTGAGCGAGGCGGCCAAGCACGCGGACCGCATGGGGCTGAGCTTCGGCAAGCTCGAGGTGGACCACCGCAAGCTGCGCGCCTGGACCGACGACGTGGTGGCCACCCTCAGCGGCGGCATCAAGGGCCTGCTGGCCAAGCGCGGCGTGGAGGTCATCCACGCGCGGGCCCGCTTCGCGGATTCCCGCACCCTGAGCCTGGAGGGCGGCGGCACGCTGAGCTTCCAGAACTGCATCATCGCCACGGGCAGCAGCCTCAACCGGCTGCCCGCGGGCATCGACAACTCCGTGTGGTCCAGCGCCGACGCGCTGAGGCTGCCGGAGGTGCCGGGCTCGCTGCTGGTGGTGGGCGGCGGCTACATCGGCCTGGAGATGGGGCTGGTGTACGCCGGGCTGGGCACGCAGGTGAGCGTGGTGGAGTTCTTCCCCCGCCTGCTCATGGGCGCGGACCACGACCTGGTGGACGTGATGGTCAAGCAGGTCACCAAGCGCATGCACGAGGTGATGACCGAGTCCAAGGTGATGAGCATCACGCCCCGGGACGACGGCTTCGACGTGGTGATCGAGCACGGCGGCAAGACGGTGGAGAAGCGGTACGATCGCGTGCTGGTGGCCATCGGCCGCCGGCCCAACACCGACGACCTGGGCCTGGAGCACACGAAGGTGCAGGTGGACGAGCGCGGCGTGATCGCCACGGATGAGGAGTGCCGCACGGCGGAGAAGCACATCTTCGCCATCGGCGACGTGGCCGCGGGCCCCATGCTGGCGCACAAGGCGAGCCGCGAGGGCAAGATCGCCGCGGAGGCCATCGCCGGGCACAAGGTGGCCTTCGACAACCGGGCCATCCCGGCCGTGGTGTTCACGGACCCGGAGATCTCCTGGTGCGGCCTGACGGAGCGGTACGCCGAGGAGACGGGCGTGGCGATCAACGTGGGCAAGTTCCCGCTGTCCGCCCTGGGGCGCGCGCGGGCCATCGGCCGCACCGAGGGGTTCGTGAAGGTGATCTCGGAGCCGGAGACGGACCTGATCCTGGGCATGGGCATCGTGGGGCCCCACGCCAGCGAGCTGATCAGCGAGGGCGCCCTGGCCATCGAGATGGGCGCCACCCTGGCGGACCTCACGGACACCATCCATCCGCACCCCACCCTGAGCGAGGCGGTCATGGAGGCCGCCGAGGTGGCTGCGGGCACGGCGGTGCACGTGCATCGGCGCGGTTGAGCCGGCCGGAAGCAGGACGCTGCGGCGACGGGCCGCCTCCACGTGGGGGCGGCTCGTCCGAGTTGAAGAGAGGGGCTCAAGTCCCCGCACATGCCGCCGAAGAAACCGGAGCCTCATCAACCCTGGGCCGGCCGCCGCCCCACGGCCGACACGAAGGAAGGCTCCGGATGTTCAAGAAGCTGAACCTGGCCCAGACCATCGGCGTGGCCGTGGTGACCCCCCTGCTGGTCATCCTGGCCGGCTGTGTGTGGGTGACCTATCAGCTCAACGTGCTGGCGGACTCGGGGAGCGACCCTCGGGCGCTGATCCCCTTCGTTCTGGCCTGCGGCGGCCTGGGGCTGGCCTGGACCTTCGTCATGGGCTGGCTGGTGATCCGCAACATCACCGGCGTGCTGGGCGGCGTGGTGGGCGAGCTGGGCGCCGGCGCCCGCGAGGTGGCCCGCGCCTCCTCCAGCTTGGCCGAGGCGAGCCAGGTGGTGGCCCGCGCCAGCAGCGGCCAGTCCTCCAGCATCCAGCAGACGGTGTCGGCGCTGCATCAGCTCCGCACCAGCACCCAGGACAACGCCCAGAACACCGACTCCGCCCGCGTCACCGCGGCCGACGTCATGGCCCAGGTGGCCGCCTGCCAGGACGCCATGGGACGCATGACCAGCTCCATCGGGCACGTGCGGGCCAACGCCGACGACTCGGCGCGCATCATCCAGACCATCGACGAGATCGCCTTCCAGACCAACCTGCTGGCGCTCAACGCGGCCGTGGAGGCGGCGCGCGCCGGCGAGGCGGGCAAGGGCTTCGCCGTGGTGGCCGAGGAGGTGCGCGGCCTGGCGCAGCGTTCCGCCGAGGCGGCGCGCAGCACGTCGGCGCTCATCGTCCAGAGCCAGGGCCACGCCCGCGACAGCGTGGCGGTGTGCACGGACCTGGAGCAGGCCCTGGACGGGATCGTGCGGGGCAACGAGAGCATGAACCATCTGGTGAGCGGCGTTCACGACGCCGTGAAGCAGCAGAGCCACGGCGTGCAGGAGATCAACGACGCCGTGGACGTGATCGAGCGCCTGACCCGCGAGACGGCGGGCAGCGCCCAGCAGACAGCGGCCGCCAGCCAGGAGTTCAGCGCCGAGGCTGTGCGCATGCAGAGCATGGTGGAGACCCTGACGATGATTCTCGATGGGAAGCGAATGAGCGCTTCCTGAGCGGGGTCTCCACTCGAAGGACCCGCGGACGGGCGACCGCGGGTCCTTCATCTTTTCCCCCCGGCCTGCTAGATTCCCTCCCATGACGCCGAACGACGACTTCCCCCTCTGGGACCGCGACGAGGACCTGCTGGACGCCGTGCGCGCCGACGGCCGCCCGCGCGTGCGCGTGCGCCGCAGCGACCGTGTGGAGGTGGTCATCGGCCGCGGCGGCAAGGCGGAGGTGGAGCTGGACCTGGCCGCCATCCGCGCCGACGGTGCGCCGGTGCTGCGCCGCCGCGGCGGCGGCTGCGCGGTGGTCCTGGATCCCGGCAACCTGTTGGTGTCCTGGGCGGCGCCGCGCGAGGGCGTGGGCGGCGTGACCAGCGCCTTCCGCGAGGCCACGGACTGGCTCATCGTCGGCCTGGACGCCGCCGGCTTCCCCGGCGTGCGCGGAGACGGCGTGAGCGACCTGGTCCTGGAGGGCCGCAAGGTGGGCGGCTCCTGCATCTACCGCACGCGGGGGCTGGTCTACTACAGCACCACGCTGCTCACGGACCCGGATCTGGACCTCATCCACCGCTATCTGCCGCATCCGCCGCGGGAGCCGGAGTACCGGCGCGGCCGCGCGCATCGGGACTTCCTGGGGGCGTTGCCGGGGCTGGAGGCCGGGGCGTTGCAGGACGCCCTGCGCCGAGGTCCCGGCGCCTGAAATTTCCCCTTCAATAATTTCTCCGCCTGCCGAAGGAAAGGGCATCGCCCCAACTGTATTCCGACGGTATCGGAGGACCTCCATGTTCGGTTCCCTGGGCATCACGCGAAAACTGATGCTGGCCTTCTCCCTGGTGCTGGTGCTGCTCGTGGCGGTGGCCCTGCGCTCCATCCTGGGCGTGGGCTCCATCGTCACCGAAGCGAAGCACGTGAGCTGGGGTGCGGAACTGCGCTCCGAGCTGGTGGCACGCGAGCTGGACCACGTGGGGTGGGCGGTGCAGGTCAGCTCGCTGGTCACGGACAGCAACGTGCACAGCCTGGACGTGGAGCTGGATCCCTCGGCCTGCGCCTTCGGCCGCTGGTTGGCCGGGCCCGTGCGCCGGGAGGCGGAGCGGTCCATGCCGGATCTGATCCCGCTGCTGGCCAAGATGGAGGCGGATCATCGGAGGCTGCACGACTCGGCCAAGCACATCCAGCACGCCTACGTGGCGGTGGACCCGTCGCTGGGCCGCGTGATCGAGGAGGCCCTGGTGGCCCATCTGGAATGGAACCACCACCTGATCGAGGCCTTGGAATTCCGCGATCCGCAGGAGCTGAACGGAATCCAGGACGATCACCTCCGCTGCGATTTCGGCCGCTGGCTCCACAGCCAGGACGGAGGCCAGCGCCTGCGCGGCCGCAGCGCCGAGCACGGACGGATCCTGCAGACCATCGAGGTCGACCATCAGGCCATGCATCAGCACGCCAGGGAGGTCAAGCAGCAGGCCGCGGCCGGCGACTGGGACGCGGCCACGGCAATGGCCTTCCATGAGATCAACGACCGCGCCGACGCCCTCGTCGCCGCCCTCAACGGCCTGGACGTCCTCAACGAGCGGGAGCTGGCCGGACTGCAGGAGGCCCGGCGGATCTACGCCGAGGAGACGCGCCCGGCCCTGGCCGATGTGAAGGCCGGCTTCCGCAGCACCCTGGCCGAAGTGGACGAACACGTGGACACCGTGGCCGAGCTCCTCGGCGTGGCCATGGGCGTGAAGCGGGACGTGGTGATCATCGCGCTGGTGGTGGCCATGGTGGGCATGGCGGTGTCCTGGCTGATCGCGCGCCAGCTCTCACGCATCCTTGCCCGCGTGGCGTCGGGGCTGGAGCAGGGCTCGGTGCAGGTGGCCGCGGCGTCCACCCAGGTGGCCAACGCGAGCCAGGACCTGGCCCGCGGTTCCAGCACGCAGGCCTCGAACCTGCAGCAGACCAGCGCCTCGCTCCAGGAACTGAACGGCGCCACCAGTCAGAACGCCTCCAGGCTCCGCGGCGCTCTGGACGCCGCCGAGGCCGTCCGCGGCGGAACCCAGGAAGGGCGCGACGGCATGGGGCGGCTCAGCGGGACCATCGGCCGCATCAAGGAGTCGTCGGACCGGTCGGCCCAGATCGTGAAGACCATCGACGAGATCGCCTTCCAGACCAACCTGCTGGCGCTGAACGCCGCGGTGGAGGCCGCGCGCGCCGGCGAGGCGGGCAAGGGCTTCGCCGTGGTGGCCGAGGAGGTGCGCAGCCTGGCGCAACGCAGCGCCCAGGCGGCCCGCGATACGGCCGGACTCATCGGCCAGTCCCAGGAGCTCGTGGGCCAGGGCGTGAGCATGACCGAGGAGGTGGCGTCGCTGCTGGAGCGCATCGCCGACGCGGCCGATGGCATGTCCTCCCAGATGAGCGACGTGGCCATGGCCACCGACGCCCAGGCCCGGGGCGTCTCCGAGATCAACTCCGCCGTGGAGCAGATGGATCACATCACCCAGCAGAACGCGGCCAGCGCGGAGGAGACGGCCTCGGCGAGCGAGGAGCTCATGGCGCAGTCGGGCGAGCTGGGGGCCATGGTGGGGCAGCTCCTGGAGCTGATGCACGGGAAGGACGGCGCCCGCGGGAGCGCGGCCGCCGCGACCGCCGTGCGGAGCGTCGCACCGCCGCTTCCCAAGGCTGCGCCGCCTGCGGCGCGATCGTCCCGGACGCTGGACGAGGTGGTCTTCCACGACTACACGGATGCGGACCTGGACGAGTTGATCGAGATCTGATCCCGTCCGCAACGCCGGCCAAGAGAAAGGGCGCCTCCCGCGGGAGGCGCCCTCGTCGTACGGATCCGGGGATCCCTACTACTTCACCAGCTGCATGGTGCGGGTCTCGGAGAAGCCCTCGCCCTGCAGACGGTACATGTACGTGCCGGAAGCCACGTTCTTGGGAGCGAAGACGACCTCGTGACCGTCGCCGGCCTCGAGCTCGCCGTCCACCAGCGTGCTGACCACATGGCCGCGCACGTCGAAGACCTGCAGGCTCACGCGGCCGCTGCGGGGCACGCTGAACTTGATGGTCGTGGCGGGGTTGAACGGGTTCGGGTAGTTGCCCATGTCGGCGCGCACCAGGGGAGCGGCCTCCACGGCGGTCACGTAGGACGTGCCCTTGGGGTCGAAGTTGGTCCAGCCGGCGGTCCACTGCTCGCTCATCGGCAGCTCGGGGTCGAAGGCGCCGCGGTAGGAGGTGACCTCGAAGTTGGCCAGCTCGGGCATGGCGGCCAGGTCGAAGTTCGCCGAGCCGATCAGCTCGGAACCGGGGGCCGGCACCGGGTTGGGGTTGTTCATGTCGGACATGTCGGTCAGGCCGATGGCGCTGGGCATGCGGGTCAGGGCGCCGATGTTGTCCCAGCCGGGCGTGTTGAACCAGGTCTCGATGCCGGGCCAACGGGTGAGGTCGTTCACGCCGCTGGTCTGCTGGCTGACGTTGCGCAGACGCAGGATGCCGGCCACGGCGTTGGCGATGGACGCGTCACGGATGCTCATGCCGCGGGGGCAGCCCATGACCACGGAGTTGTAGATGCTGTTCGACGAGTTGCGGCGCAGCACCATGGTGTACTGGAAGCTGTGGCCCGGGGGCAGGTTGCCCACGATGTCGTCGGTGCGCTCGGGACCCACGTAGGTCACGTTGCTGAACAGCGGGTGCGTGAGCGGCGTGTCCGTGGAGCCGGAGCCGTCGTTGTCGGACTCGAAGCCGTTCTGCTCGCCCGTGGGATCCCAGTAGTTGGGGTCCCGCAGGGCGAACGCGTACTGGACCTCGCCCACGTAGCCGAAGTCGGTGTCCCAGCCGTCGTCCGAGCCGCCGAAGATGGCCAGGTGCTTCGCGTTCACGGTGCCGCCGAACCACTCGTAGGAGTCGTCGAACGAGTAGCTGACCTGGATGTGGTCCAGCACGGTGCCGTCGCCGACGCCGCCCATGGTCAGACCGTTGACCTCGTTGTTGAGCTGGAAGCGGTAGCCGGGGAACTCGATGCGGGTGTAGGTGATCGAACCCGAGCTGTCGTGGGGGTCGGTGCCGCCGAAGGTGCCGGCGATGATGCCGCCCTCGATCAGCGGATCGACCTTGTTCACGGGGGCGCGGCCCAGCAGGATCACGCCGCCCCAGTCGCCGGGCTCGCGCATGCCCTCGGGCTGGCGGCTGGTGAGCACCACGGGCTGCTCGGCCGTGCCGTTGCAGAAGATCTTGCCGCCGCGGGTCACCACGATGGTGGCGGCGGTGTCGGCCTGCACCACGGTGCCGGCGGGGATGGTCAGGTTGAAGCCGTCCTCCACGTAGTACAGGCCCGTCAGGGTGTACAGCGTGTCGGGATCCAGAGTGCGGTTGTAGGTCTGGGAGAAGGCCGTACGGCCGGAGTTCAGGCCGGGGCCCAGGATGGCGGAGCCTTCGTACGCGCTCGGCGGGGTCGCCAGAGCGGACGCGGCCATGACCATCGCGAGCGCCAGCAGCAGAGTGCCTTTCTTCATCAGGGTTCCTCCTGAGATGTGACGTCGATCGGTTCCAATGACGAGTGGTTCCACTGATTGCACCGGGAATCGGAACGGTTCGGAAGCGGCCGCGTGTCAAGTTTTGGCGGACTTCGAGTGGAAGCGGGCCTTGCGAATGGTGCGGCTTCCTCCGGACATGTTCCTCCTCTGCGGGAAAAGGGGCTTCGATGCTGCCGCCCGGCGGCCCCTCCGCCGTGACGTCCGCGACGCCGAGTCCGCGGGGCCCCGCCGCGGGGCCCCCTCGCCGCGTATCAGAAGCTGGCGGCGAACGACAGTCCTGCGGACACGCCGTACGCCCGGGTCTCGAAGGGGAGTTCGTCGGACCCTCCCCACAGATAGGTCTCCTGCGTGTCGAGCAGGTTCTTGACCGTGGCCTTCATGCGCCAGCTGTCGCCCAGACGCTGGACCAGAGCCACGTCGAGCAGCTCGCGGGGCATGAGGTACACGTTGGTCTTCTCCGTGTCGCCCACCTTGTCCAGGCGGCGTCCCACGCGGTTGTAGAGCACGTTCAGCGACGTCCCCAGCCGCGGGTGCTCCCACAGCAGGGAGAGGTTGACCGCCCACGGGGCCTGGCCCTGCAGGAGGCGCGTCTTCTCCGTCGCCACGGGGTTGCCCTCGCCGTCCGTCTCCACCTCGAGGTAGTCCACCTCGGACTTCACGTAGAAGTAGTTGGCGGTGAGGGTGAAGCCGTCCAGCAGGCCGGCCAGGAAGCCCAGGTTCTTGCGGGCCTCCAGCTCGATGCCGGAGTTGCGGGCGCTGGGGGAGTTGGTCCAGGTCTGCACGAAGCGCTCGGGGTTGGCCTGCAGCGTGTCCTCGATGGCGTTCGTGAAGGACTTGCGGAACACGCTCACGGCGAGCACCTCGCCGGGCTTGGGGAAGCACTCCAGGCGCAGGTCCCAGTTCTCCACCTCGGCCTGGGTCAGGTCGGGGTTGCCCTTGATGTTCCGGTCCTCGGCGAAGTTGTAGTAGTTGATGGGCGAGAGCTCGCGGAACTCGGGGCGGTTCACGGACCGGGAGTAGGCCCCGCGCACGTTCAGCGTGGGGGCGGCGTGCCAGGTGAGGTTGGCCGAGGGCAGCACGTTCCGCTCGTCGATGAGCGCGGTGATCGTCTCGGCGTTCTCCAGGGCGGGCGGCGTGATCACCTCGATGCGGGAGTCCTCCACGCGGAAGCCGCCGGTCAGGCGCAGGTCGGCGCCGGCCAGGCGGAACTCGCGGTCGCCCATCAGGTAGGTGGCGGTCACGTCCTGCGTGGCGTGGTAGGTGCCGAAGTACCCCGTGGCCAGGTCGAAGGCGAAGGAGTTGTCGGTGCCGCCCGGAGCCCAGTGGAGGTTCTCCGGGATGAACATGCTGCCCAGGCTCCACTCCAGGATCTCGCGGTTGTCGGAGCTGACCACGGAGTTGTCGTAGGTGTAGGCCAGCTGGTTCACCTCGCGCTCGCGCTGGGTCCTGAGCAGGCCGGCCTTGAAGCCGACGCCGAAGGCGTCGTAGCTCACGTTGAAGCTCCTGCCGTCGGTCGTCTCGTGGTTCTCGTTCCACATGCGGTAGTTGTCGCGCATGGCCAGGACGCGGGGGGCGCCGGCGGGGGCGGGCTGCTCGTCGAAGGCCACGTACTTGCGGTCCGGTTCGTCCACGGAGGTCTTGAAGCGGTACACGGACCAGTCGCAGCGCAGGCGGCTGTCCAGGAAGCTGTGCTGGCCGGTCAGCTTGTTGAGGTCGAGGGCGCGTTCCTTCCACTCGATGGTGGTCTTCTCGCCGTACTCGGGCCCGGTCTCCGGCAGGCCGGCGCGGAACGTCACCTGGCTCAGGGCGCTGCGGTTCCAGAAGTTGTTCAGCAGGAACTTGTGCCTCCGGGCGAGCCTGTAGTTCAGGTTCAGCAGGCCGCCCAGCTGGTAGGACTGCTTGTACCGGGTGCCGTCGAAGTCGCGGATCTTGGACTCGATCACGATCGGGTCGATGCCGGGGATGTTGTAGACCGTGCGCTGCGTCGGGTTGTCGTGAAATTCCTCGGCGCGGAAGGCGTTCTTCCAGGTGATGGAGGCGATGGCGCCGAACTCGTCGATGTCGCGCACGAACCAGCGGTTGCCGTAGCCCAGGCTGGCCGAACGGTCGGGCTCGGCCGTGAGCTGGGAGAGGACGTACGTGTTCCTCAGGTCCGCGCGGGCGGCGTCGGTGCGCAGGACGCGGTCCACGCCGTTGTTGGGCGATCCCAGGTTCACGGGGATCCGGGCCAGGGACTCGGGCAGGGCGCGCGAGCCGTCGTCCTGGGCGCGCCAGTCGCTGCCGCTGCGCGGAGCGGCCAGCATCTCCTCGCCCGTGGTCAGGCTGTTGGAGCCGCTCGACGCGGTGAGCTTGATGATCTGGTCCTCGGGGAACTCCAGCGTGTTGATCTTCACGGTGCCGCCGCTGAGGTCGCCGGGCATATCGGGGGTGCCGGACTTCTGCACCTCCATGTTGGCCAGCAGGCCGGCGGGGATCAGGTCGTAGGCGAAGCTCTTCTTGTCGCGGTCGATGTCCGAGCCCACCACGGTCACGCCGTCCAGCATGGTGGTGTTGTAGCGGTCGGGCATGCCGCGGATGAAGACGTACTTGTCGTCCACCATCATCAGACCGGTGACGCGGGAGAGGGCGTCGCCGCTGGTGGCGTCGGGCGACAGGCTGATCTGGGCGGCGCTGATGGCGTCGCCGATGGTGGGCGCGGCCATGCGGTTGGCGAGGATGGCCGTGGGCGTGGAGAGCACGCGCTCGGCGGTCACGCGCAGGTCCTCGATGCGGAAGGCGCCGCCGTCGGCGCCGCCGGTCTCCGGCAGCAGGCCCACGTCCAGGTCCAGGGTCTGGTCGGCGGCCAGGGTCAGCTCGGTGACGATCTTGGTCTGGTAGAACTCGTAGGTCACGCGCAGCTCGTAGGTGCCGGGGGGCACGTTGTCCAGGCGGTAGCGGCCGTCCAGGTCCGTGAAGCCGCCGATGGTGGTCTCCAGCAGCGCCACGGTGGCGCCGATGAGCTCCTCGCCGGTCTTCTCGTCGGTGATGGTGCCCTGCAGCACGGCGGCGCGGGCCGACAGCGCCGGCGCCGCGAGCAGCAGCAGGCCGACGAGCAGTCTGTGGTGGAAGTGGGCCATCGTCTCCATGTCCTCGGCAGTGGGATCGTGACGACGGGGTCGCGGCGTCTCGGCAACACCCGGGTGAGCAGGAGGCATGATAGGAGCCGGTCGTGAAGCGTCCGTGCGCGTCGGATCAGGGTTCCGCGAATTGCGCGTGAGCGGTCCGTGGACGACGGGTGAGCGGAGTGTGAAAGCCGGGAGAGGAGCGGTCCGGTCTTCACGGACTTTTGGCGGGAGAATCGTGCGGCATTCGGAATCGCCGCCTATCGTGTCCCGAGCAGAGGTCCGGGGGCGACAACCCGGACGGGAACGCTCCGGGAGATCCGTGCCGAGACCCGGATCCGTTCTTCCCTTTTGACTCGGGATCTGTATGATGTAACCGGTTCCCCGTGCCGAATCCGGATGTTTCGCCTTTTCGGGGCCGACCCCGAATCCCACGAGATCAGAGGAAGGACCGCCATGTCCAGAGCCGTCGTGACCGCGCTGGTCCTGATGCTCGCCGCCGTCCCCCTCCTGGCGCAGGACAGCGCCCGGGATGTGGAGAAGACGGTGGACGAGACCGTCGGGACGTACCAGCAGACCCAGGCCGCGAAGACCGAGTGGGCCCGCGAGGAGGACGCGCTCACCGCGCGCTACCGCGCCGCCCGCGCCAACGTGGAGTACCTGTCCGCCCAGCGCGGCATCCAGCAGGCGCGCGTGGACGCCCTCAACGAGCGCATCGGCGAGTTCGAGCGGCGCCTCACCGAGGCCACCCGGCTCAAGGACAGCATCCAGGACACCCTGGACATGGTCATGATCCAGTTCGAGGACTGGGTGGAGCAGGACCTGCCCTTCCTGCCCGAGGAGCGCGCCAGGCGCGTGGCTTCGCTGAAGGACGACATGGCCCGCCCCGACGCCACCAGCGCCGAGAAGCTGCGCCGCCTGCTGGAGAGCCTGCAGGTGGAGGCCGGCTACGGCGCCAGCGTGGAGGTCACCGAGGCGCAGATCGACGTGGCCGGCGAGGAGCTCTACGTGGACGTGCTGCGTCTGGGCCGCCTGGCCCTGTTCTGGAAGACGCCGGACGGCGAGCGCGTGGGCGAGTTCGACCAGGCGTCCGCGAGCTGGGTGGAGCTGGACGGCAAGTACCGCCGCAACATCATCAACGCGATGGAGATGGCCACCCGCATGCGTCCCATCGAACTCATCGCCCTGCCCCTGGGGAGGATCAGCCGATGAAGCGCATCATCCTCACCGCCGTCCTGCTGACGCTGGCCTTCGCGGGCGCGGCCTCGGCCCAGGACATCCGCGAGGCGGCCCAGAAGGCCGCCGCCGACAAGGCCGCCGCGGCCCAGGCCGCCCGCGACGCCGAGCAGAAGATCCTGGGCGACCGCACGGCCCTCACCGCCGAGGTGCAGAAGCTGGAGGCCCAGCAGCGCGAGCTGGAGGACACCCTGGCGCGCCTGGAGCGCGAGGAGACCCAGGGCACCGCCAGGCTGGAGCGCCTGGAGAAGCAGTGGTCCGAGAGCGAGCTGGAGTTCCAGGAGATCTCCGGCAACGTGCGCCTGGCCGCCCGCGACCTGCAGGCCATGCTGCTGCAGTCGCCGCTGACCGGCCTGCGGCCCGAGCGCCTGGCGCCCATCGACCACATCCTGCGCCAGGGCTACTTCCCGGACATCGACGACATCACGGCCATGGTGGACGCCCTGTTCGAGGAGGCGCGCCTGAGCGGGCAGGTCTCCGTGCACCAGGCGCCCTTCGTGGCCCGCGACGGCGCCGAGACCACCGGCGACGTGCTGACCCTGGGCCGCTTCACGTCCGTGTACGACAAGGACGGCGAGGTCGGCTTCCTGCGCTACGCCCCGGAGACGCGGCAGTTCTTCGCGCTGTCGGCCCTGCCGGGCGGCTCGGCGGGGAGCACGCTCGAGAAGTACCTGTCGGGCGAGGGCGAGTCCATGATCGTGGACATGAGCGGCGGCGCCGCCCTGCGCCAGGTCACCCATCAGCAGAGCTTCACGGACCAGCTCCGCGCCGGCGGCCCCCTGGTGTGGCCCCTGGGCGCCATCGCCCTGGTGGCGGTGCTGCTGATCATCTACAAGTTCGTGGACCTCACGCGCATCGGCGCCAACACGGACAAGTCCATGTCGCTGGTCAACGAGCTGGCCGGCCAGGGCAAGTGGGACGAGTGCGAGGCCCACGTGCTGGCCAACAAGGGCCAGGGCAACCCCGTGAACCACGTGCTGGAGGCGGGCCTGCGCTCGCGGCACGAGGACCGCGAGACCCTGGACAGCGTGCTGACCGAGGCCATCCTGCGCGAGATGCCGCGCCTGGAGCGGGGCCTGTCCATGCTGGCCATCTTCGGCGCCGTGGCGCCGCTGCTGGGCCTGCTGGGCACGGTGACGGGCATGATCGACACCTTCCGCGTCATCACGCTCTTCGGCACCGGCGACCCCAAGCTCATGTCCGGCGGCATCAGCGAGGCGCTGATCACCACGGAGCTGGGTCTGGCCGTGGCCATCCCCATCATGCTGCTGCACACCTACCTGTCCCGCAAGGTGGACGGGATCGTGGGCGACATGGAGGAGAAGGCCGTGGGCCTGAGCAACATCATCCACAAGGAGCGAGCGAAGCATGCCCGAGGCACTGTGGCAGGCGCTTGAGTACCTGAAGCAGGGCGGCTGGACCATGATCCCGCTGATCGGGTTCAGCCTGCTCATGTGGATGTTCATCCTGGAGCGCTGGTGGTCCTTCCGTCGGCTGGAGAGCAGCGACATCAAGATCACCCGCGCCGTGAAGGCGATGGACGAGGGCAGCTACAAGGGCGTGCGCGAGGGCCTGCGGGCCCGGCTGGTGCGTGACTTCCTGGAGCGCCGCGCCGGCGAGCCCGACGTGGACCGCCGCGTGCTGCAGGAGTGCACCCTGGCCCTGCGCCACTCGCTGAAGGACCGGCTGGCGGCCATCGCCGTGCTGGCCTCGGTGGCGCCGCTGCTGGGGCTGCTGGGCACGGTGCTGGGCATGATCGAGACGTTCGACGTGATCTCGGTCTTCGGCACCGGCAACGCGCGGGCCATGGCGGGCGGCATCTCCGTGGCCCTGGTGACCACGCAGAGCGGCCTGATCATCGCCATCCCCGGGCTGTTCATCAGCGGCGCCCTGGCGCGCCGGGCCCGCCGCCTGGAGAACAGGCTGGACGAGGTGGCCGTGATCCTGGACCGGCACATCAAGCTGGGCGGCCCGGCGCCGTCCGCGGAGGTCGAGGCGACATGATCAACGTGAGAAAGACGATCCGCGGCAGCGGCGACGGCGTGGACATCAACATGGGCCCGCTCATCGACATGGTGTTCCTGCTGCTGATCTTCTTCGTGGTGACCACGAGCTTCGTGAAGGAGAGCGGCATCGACGTGCAGCGCTCCACCGCCGCCACCGCGGAGACCAAGGAGCGCGGCAACATCATGGTGGGGCTGTCGCCCGAGGGCGAGGTGTACTTCGAGGGCAAGAAGGTGGACGTGCGCTCGCTGCGCGCGCTCATCGAGCGGTCCCTGGCCGAGGATCCGGAGAGCGCGGTGGTCATCGTGGCCGACAAGGCCAGCGAGACCGGCGACGTGGTGCAGGTGATGGACCAGTGCCGGCTCGCCGGCGCCAAGGAGGTCAGCCTGGCCGCCAAGCGGGAGGGCGAGGAGGGATGACCGGCGCCCGCAAGCGCTCGCCGCTGATCCTGCTGCTCGCCCTGGTGGGGGCCGTGCTGGTGAACGTGGCCCTGTTCAGCCTGGTGACGCTGCTCTCGCAGGAGCGCGCGCCCCAGCAGGACGAGATCGACGCCACGGGCGTGAGCCTGGTGTCGCTCAAGCCGCCCGAGCCGCCCGAGCAGGAGGAAGTGAAGGAGCCCAAGCCGCCCGAGCCCAAGCAGGAGCTGGACTTCGAGCCGGACCTCACGCCTCCCGCCCTGGATCTGGGCGCGCCGGGCCTGGCCGGCGGCATCGCCATCAACCTGGGCCTGAGCCGCCTGGACGACGGCATGGACCAGAACGTGGTCTTCAACGCCTACGAGCTGGACACGCAGCCCGAAGCCATCATGCGCAACGTGCAGTACCCGTACAAGGCGCGCGAGAGGGGCATCGAGGGCGTGGTGCAGCTCAAGCTGCTGGTGAACAAGGACGGCACCGTGGGCAAGGTGGAGGTGCTGGGCGAACGTCCCGAGGGGATGGAGTTCGGCACCCAGGTGGAGAAGGACGCCGTCAACTGGAAGTTCACGCCCGGCCGCATCGCCGGCGAGGCCGTGACCGCCTGGGTGGTCACCAACGTCCGCTTCGAGCTGTAACCCGACGGAGCCGAGCATGACCCTGCGCACCGCCGTGATCCCGTTCCTGCTGACGCTGCTGCTGGGCGGCGCCGTGAGGGCCCAGGAGGGCGCTCCGGCCGCCGACGCCGCGGCGTCGCAGAAGCCCATGGAGACCATCGCCGACGTGCCCAGCAAGGGCCGCCTGGCCCTGGTGCAGGCCGCCGAGGCCCGCCAGGCCGGCGAGTACGGCCGCGCCGTGGCCATCCTGCAGGACATCGTGGACAACCATCCCAAGCTGGACCACTACCTGGTGCGCTACCACCTGGCCAACAGCCTGGTGCTGGCCGGCCGCACCGCGGAATCGGTGGCCCAGTACAAGGCCGCCGTGGAGCTGGAGCCGCGCCACTCGGACTCGTGGCTGCGCCTGGGGCAGGCCGCCTTCGAGACCGGCGACTACTTCCAGGCCGCCACCGCGCTGGAGAAGGCCTTCGGCACCGCGGACACGCCCCAGGCCGCCTGGCTCTACTACGCCGGCGTGGCCTATCTGCAGAACGAGGACCCGGTGGACGCCGCCCGCGTGCTGCGCGACCTCTGCACCGGCCGCTGGGGCAAGCCGGAGCTGGACTGGTTCCGCGCCCTGATCGCCGCCGAGAGCCAGAACGGCAACCGCCGCCAGGGCGAGAAGGCCGTGGACGACATGCTCAAGATCTACCCCAGCGAGCCCGACGCCTGGAACCTCAGCTACCAGCACGCCCTGCAGTACGAGGACTACCGCGCAGCCGCCGTGGCCCTGAAGGTGAAGGACTATCTGCAGCCCCTGGACCCCGAGGAGACCGTGCGCCTGGGCGACATCCTCAGCGCGGCGCAGGCGCCGTCCTGGGCCGCCAAGCACTACCGCGAGGCCCTGGGCGCCGAGCCCACCAGCGAGGACTACGAGCGCCTGGTGCGCGCCCACCTGGCCGCCCACGAGCAGGACGAGGCCTTGGCCGTGCTGAGCGACGCCCTGCGCACGGCGCCGTCCTTCGACCTCTGGAACATGAAGGGCTACGCCGCCTACGAGCGCGAGGACTACGCCACCGCCCTGGACGCCTTCGCCGAGTGCCTGAAGCTGGATCCGGAGTACGGCCGCGCCCACACGCTCATGGGCTACTGCGCCCTGCAGATGGACCGGCTGGCGGAGGCCGAGCGCTACCTGACCAAGGCCCTGGACACCCCGGCGGAGCAGACCACCGCGCGCGGCCTGCTGCGCGACCTGAAGCGGCGGCGGGAGGCCCTGAGCGAGTAGCGCGCTGTTGCGCCCGCCGCGCCCGCCGTGCATACTCCGGTTCAGCCGAGAACCCGAGGTCCCGACGGGGGGAGACCGACCTGGACCGCGCACCCACCGCACCCGCCCGCGCCGCCCTGCTGCTCTGGGGCGTCTGCCTGGCCGCCGCCTTCCTGGGCTGCGGCCCCGCCGCCGACCAAGACCTGTCGGCTTCTTCTTGGTTCGACGATGAAACCGCTTTCATGGACAGCCTGGGCCACGCCACGTTCCGTTGGTTCTGGGACCTGGCGGACCCCTCCACCGGCCTGATCCCGGACCGCGCCCCCAGCGAGAGCTTCGCCAGCGTGGCCGCCACCGGGTTCGGGCTCACGGCCTACCCCATCGGCGCGGAGCGCGGCTGGATCACGCGCGAGCAGGCGGCGCGCCGCGTGCTGCACACCCTGCGCTTCCTGTGGACGGCGCCCCAGGGACCGCAGCCGGCGGGGGTCATCGGCCACAAGGGCTTCTTCTACCACTTCCTGCACCTGGACACGGGCGCGCGGTTCGAGACCGTGGAGCTCAGCACCGTGGACACGGCCCTGCTGCTGGCCGGCGCGTTCTTCTGCCAGTCGTACTTCGACGGGAGCAGCGCGCAGGAGGACAGCATCCGCGCCCTGACCGACAGCCTCTACGCGCGCGTGGACTGGCGCTGGGCCTCGCCACGGGCGCCGCTCATCGGCCACGGGTGGGATCCGGAGCGCGGCCACCTGCCCTACGACTGGCGCGGCTACAACGAGGGCCTGCTGGTCTACCTCTTCGCCCTGGGCTCGCCCACGCACGCGGTGGCGCCGGCGGCCTGGGCGGAGTGGGAGGCCGGCTACCGCTGGGGCGAGTTCGAAGGCTACGGCTACTTCGGCTTCGGCCCGCTCTTCGGCCACCAGTTCCCGCTGGTGTGGCTGGATCTGCGCGGCGTGCAGGACCGCCTGACCGCCGAGCGCGGCCTGGACTACTTCGAGAACGCGCGCCGCGCCACGCTGGCGCAGTACTCCTACGCGCGGCGCAACCCGTCGGGCTTCCGCGGCTACGGGCCGGAGCTCTGGGGGCTGAGCGCGTGCGACGGGCCGGTGCATGGGGAGTTCGAGATCGACGGCGAGACGCGCCGCTTCGAGACCTACTGGGCCCGCGGCGCCTGCTTCACCGAGGTCAACGACGACGGCACCGTGGCCCCCTACGCCGCCGGCTCCTCCTGGCCCCTGCTGCCGGAGGTGGTGGGCCCCACGCTCATGGCCATGGCGCGCATCCACGGCGAGCACCTGTGGCACGAGTACGGCTTCCTGGACGCCCTGAATCCCACCTTCACCGTGGACGCGCCCGTGCAGCACGGCCGCGTGGTGCCGGGACGCGGTTGGTACGACACCGACGCCCTGGGCATCGACCAGGGGCCCCTGCTGGCCATGCTGGAGAACCACCGCTCCGAGCTGGTCTGGCGGGTCATGCGCCGCAACCCGCACGTGGTGCGCGGGCTGCGCGCCGCCGGGTTCCGCGGCGGCTGGCTGGGCGACGGGAGCGACGCGCCGTGAGCCGTCGCCCGCTCCTGATCCTGGGCCTGGCGTTCCTGCTGGGCTGCGGCCGCGCCGACGACGGCGTGGTGCGCTTCTGGGCCATGGGCCGCGAGGGCGAGGTGGTGCAGGAGCTGGTGCGCGACTTCGAGGCGCAGAACCCCGGCGTGCGCGTGGAGGTGCAGCAGATCCCCTGGTCCGCCGCCCACGAGAAGCTGCTCACCGCCTACGTGGGCGGCGCGGTGCCGGACCTGGCGCAGCTGGGCAACACCTGGATCGCGGAGTTCGCGGCCCTGGACGCGCTGGCGCCGTGGGACGATCACCTGGCGGCGTCGGGCATCGATCCCGCGGACCAGTTCCCCGGCGTGTGGGAGACCAACAAGGTGGACGGCACGCTCTACGGCGTGCCCTGGTACGTGGACACGCGCCTGATCTTCTATCGCTCGGACCTGCTGGCCGCCGCCGGCTTTCCGCAGCCGCCGCGCACCTGGGCCGCGTGGCGCGCCGCGCTGGAGGCGTTGAGCCGCGACAAGGAACGCGGGCCCTGGGGCGCCTACCTGCCCCTGAACGAGTGGGCCCTGCCCGTGATCCTGGGCCTGCAGAACGGCGCGTCGCTGCTGGCCGACCACGCCACGCGCGGCGCCTTCACCGCCCCGGAGTTCCGCGGCGCCTTCGACTGGCTGCTGGACCTCTACGACGACGGCCTGGCCCCGGTCACGGCCGCGGGCACCATCGCCAACATGTACCAGGAGTTCGAGCGCGGCACCTTCGCCATGGTGGTGACCGGGCCTTGGAATCTGGGCGAGTTCAAGCGGCGTCTGCCCGCGGCCATGGACGGCGCCTGGGCCACCGCACCCATGCCCGGCCCCGACGGTCCGGGCGCGTCGCTGGCCGGCGGCTCGTCGCTGGTGGTGTTCCGAGACGCGAAGCACGCCGACGCCGCGCGCCGCCTGGCGGCCTACCTCTCGCAGCCGGAGCAGCAGGCCCGCTTCTACGAGCTCACCGGCGACCTGCCCGCCCACCGCGGCGCCTGGCCTCTGGCCGGGCTGGAGGCCGCCCCGCGCGTGGCGGCCTTCCGCGCCCAGCTGGAGCGCGCCGAGCCCACGCCGGTGATTCCGGAGTGGGAGCAGATCGCCGACCTGGTGTGGCGCGCCACCGAGGCCGCCGCCCGCGGCGCCGTCACGCGCGACGAGGCTCTCACGCGCCTGGACCGCCAGGTGGACGACGTGCTGGAGAAGCGCCGCTGGCTGCGCGAACGCCGGGAGGTGGCGCCGTGAGCGTGGAAGCGAGGCAGCGCCGCGCCGCGTGGCTGTTCCTGGCGCCGTCGCTGGCGCTGATCGCCGTGTTCTTCGTGCTGCCGGTGGCGGCGGGCCTGCTGCTCAGCCTCACGGACTTCGACATCTACGCCGTGGCCGATCCGTCCACCATGCGCTTCACCGGCCTGCAGCGCTTCGCGGACCTGCTGCGCGACGCCGAGTTCTGGAACGCGCTGCGCAACACGCTCTATTTCGTGGTGGTGGGCGGGCCGCTGTCCGTGGCCACCAGCCTGGGCGCCGCCATCCTGCTCAACGACCGCCTGGTGCGCGCCCGCGGCGTGTTCCGCACCGTGTACTTCGCGCCGGTGCTGACCACGCTGGTGTCCGTGGCCATCGTCTGGCGCTATCTGTACCACCCGGGGTACGGCCTGCTGAACTCGGCGCTGGCGGCCTTGGGCGTGCAGGGGCCCGACTGGCTGGGCGACCCGCGCTGGTCCATGCCCGCCATCATCCTGCTCGCGGTGTGGAAGAACTTCGGCTACAACATGCTGATCTTCGTGGCGGGGCTGCAGGCCATCCCGCGCTCCCTGTACGAGGCGGCCAGCATCGACGGCGCCGGCGCCTGGGCGCGCTTCCGCCACGTGACCCTGCCCGGCCTGGCGCCCACGTTCTTCTTCGTGGGCGTGACCACCATGATCGGCTACTTCCAGGTCTTCGCCGAGCCGTACGTGATGACCCAGGGCGGCCCCGTGGGCAGCACGCGCACGCTGGTGCTGCACATGTACGAGGAGGGCTTCCGCTGGTGGCGCATGGGCGAGGCGTCCGCGCTGGCGGTGGTGCTGCTGCTGATCACGCTGGTGGGCGCGCTGATCCAGATCCGCATGGCGGGAGGAAGGCGATGAACGGCCGCGGCGGACGCACGGTCCTGCTCCACGCCGGCCTGATCCTGGGCGCGGTGCTCACCCTGGCGCCGCTGCTGTGGATGACCGCCGTGTCGTTCATGGCGCCGGGCGAGGCCAACACCGCGCGGCTCAACCTCTGGCCCCAGGACCCCACGCTGGACAACTACCGCCAGCTCTTCGGGCGGCTGGACATGGCGCGGTCGTTCCTCAACAGCGCCGTCGTCACGGTGCTGGCCACGGTGCTGTCGGTGCTGGTGAACTCCCTGGCCGGCTACGCCCTGGCCAAGCTGCCGTTCCCCGGCCGCGACACGCTGTTCAAGCGCCTCACCGCCGCCATGGTGGTGCCGGCTCAGGTGGGCATGCTGCCCCTGTTCCTGCTGCTGCGCGAGCTGGGCCTGGTCAACACGTACGCCGGGGTGCTGGTGCCGTACCTGGCCAGCATCTTCGGCATGGTGCTCATCCGGCAGTACGCCCTGGGCATCCCCGACGACCTGCTGGACGCCGCCCGCGTGGACGGCGCCGGCGAGCTGCGCATCTTCCGCACCGTGGCGCTGCCCATCATGACGCCCATCCTGGCCACCATGGCGGCGTTCACGTTCCTGGCGGCGTGGAACGACTTCATGTGGCCGCTCATCGTCCTGTCCGACGACGCGCTGCAGACCCTGCCGGTGGCCCTGGCCAAGCTGGCGGGCGAGCACGTGCAGGACACGGAGCTGATGATGGCCGGCAGCGTGGTGACCATCCTGCCGCCGCTGATCGTGTTCCTGCTGTTCCAGAAGACCTACGTCGAGGGCATCACCGCCGGCGGCGTGAAGGAGTGATCGCCATGCGCGCCGTCCTGGTCGGCCTGCTGCTCTGCTGCGCCGTGTCCGCCCTCGCCGCCTCGCCCGCCCCGTCGGGACCGCTGGTCCTGGACGACGGTTCCCGTCCCGAGCTCTGGAGCGCCCACCCCGCGGACGGCGTGCGCATGGCCATCGTGCCCGGACAGGGGGAGACCGACGCCGCCGTGCGCATGGACTACGACTTCAGCGGCGGCGGCTGGGCCATCCTGCGTCGGCACGTGGGCGTGGACCTGCCGGAGAACTACGCCCTGCGGTTCCGCCTGCGCGGCGAGGGGCCGCGCAACCACCTGGAGTTCAAGTTCCTGGACGCGAGCGGCGAGAACGTGTGGTGGCGCGTGCTGCGCGACGTGGAGTTCAGCGGCGAGTGGACCACGGTGACCGTGAAGAAGCGGCAGGTGGATTTCGCGTGGGGGCCGGAGCCCGGGCCGCTGACGCGGATCGAGGATCTGGAGATCGCGGTGACGGCGGGCGAGGGCGGTGCGGGGTCGCTGTGGGTGGATTCCGTGGTGCTGGAGGAGCTGCCGCCGCCGTCGGCCGCGCCGCCCGTCCCCGTGGCCGCCGCGTCCACGGGCGACGGCGCCGCCGCCCTGGACGGCGACCCGGCCTCCGCCTGGATGCCCGTGGACACCGCGCCCGTGCTGGACGTGGACCTGGGCGCGGCCCGCGAGTTCGGCGGGCTCACGCTGACCTGGGGCGAGGGCGGCGCGCCGGCGTCGTACCGCGTGCGCGCCCGCCTGGCGGACGAGGAATGGACCACCGTCTGGCGCGCCGAAGGCAGCGACGGCGGGCATGATCCGGTGCCCATCCACGAGGCCGAGGCCCGCCATCTGCGCCTGGAGCTGGACGGCCCCGCCGCCCTGGCGGAGCTGGAGCTCATGCCCCTGGCCTGGTCCGCCACGCGCGAGGCCACGGCCATGGCGGAAGCGAACCGCGTGCGCCGCGGCCTCTACCCGCGCGGCATCACGGGCGAGCAGGCCTACTGGACCGTGCTGGGCCCCGACGCCTCGCCCCTGGACGCGCTGATCTCCGAGGACGGCGCCGTGGAGCCGCGGCCGGGCGGGCCATCGGTGGAGCCCTTCCTGGCGCGCGGCGACACCCTGATCACCTGGGCCGACGTGACCGTCACCCACGAGCTGGCGGACCACGTGCTGCCGCTGCCCGTGTGCACGTGGCACGGCCCGGGCTTCGAGCTGGAGATCGCACCGGTGCCCGTGCGCCAGAACGACCGCGACCGGCTCTCGGTGCGCTACACCTACCGCAACCTCTCCGATCAGCCGCGCGTGGAGTCGCTGGTCCTGGCCGTGCGCCCCTTCCAGGTCAATCCCCCCAGCCAGTTCCTCTCGGTGCCCGGCGGCACGGCGCGGGTGGGCGAGGCGTCGGTGCGCGGCAACGCGGTGATCCTGGACGGCCGCCCCTGGCTGGTCACCCCTTCCGACGCCCTCATCCGGGGCGCCGCAGCCTCCTACGCCATGGGCGACCTGGTGGCCGACCGGCTGGCCGCGGGCGACTTGCCCTCCAACCGTACGGCGCGCTGCCCGCACGAGGCGGCGTCCGCGGCGCTGTTCTTCGTCCTGTCCACACCCGCCGGCGGCGAGGCGGTCATCGACGTGATGCTGGCCCTGGATCCCGACGACCCCATGACCGAGGCCCTGGGTCCCGTGGCCAAGCTGCGCGAGGACGCCCGCAGCGGTTGGCGCGCCGCCCTGGGCGACTTCCGCCTGGAGATCCCCGCCGCCCCGGAGGTGGCCCGCACCGCCACGGCCCAGCTGGGCTACGTGCTGGTCAACCGCGACGGCCCCGGCATCCAGCCCGGCACCCGCAGCTACCGCCGCAGCTGGATCCGCGACGGCGCGCTCACGAGCTGGGCCCTGCTGCGCACCGGCCTCGTGCAGCCCGCCCGCGAGTTCCTGGAGTGGTACGCCCCCTACCAGTACGACGACGGCAAGATCCCCTGCGTGGTGGACCACCGCGGCGCCGACCCGGTGCCCGAGCACGACAGCTCCGGCGAGTTCATCTTCCTGGTCCACCAGCTGGTGCGCCACACCGGCGACCTGGACCTGGCCCGCGAGATGTGGCCCCGCGTGCGGGCCGCCGCCGACTACCTGGACCGCCTGCGGCAGACGCGCCGCACGCCCGAGTTCGCCGGCACGGAGTTCTGGGGCCTGCTGCCCCCGTCCATCAGCCACGAGGGCTACAGCGCCAAGCCCATGCACTCCTACTGGGACGACGCCTTCGCCTACCGCGGCTTCCGCGACGCGGCGCGGCTGGGGGCGCTGCTGGGCGAGGAGGACGCGGCCGCGCGCTACGACGCCATGGCCGACGAGTTCGGCGCCGACCTGGGCGCCTCGGTCGCCAGGACCATGGAGGTCCACGGCATCGACTACGTGCCCGGCTGCGCCGACCTGGGCGACTTCGACCCCACCAGCACCACCATCCTGCTCAGCCCCGGCGAGGCGCAGGAGGTGCTGCCGCCGGGCGCGGTGGAGCGCACCTTCGACCGCTACTGGGACTTCTTCACCGGCCGCGCCTCCGGCCGCGACCCCTGGGACGCGTACACGCCCTACGAGGTGCGCAACATCGGCGCCGCCGTGCGCCTGGGCGAGCGCGACCGCGCCGTGGCCATGACCGAGTGGTTCCTGGACGACCGCCGCCCCGCCGGCTGGCGGCACTGGGCGGAGGTGGTGTCGTCGCAGGAACGCGTGCCGCGCTTCCTGGGCGACATGCCGCACACCTGGGTGGGGTCGGACTTCGTGCGTTCCGTGCTGAGCATGGTGGCGTATGAGGAGGCGTCGTCCGGAGAGATCGTGATCGGCGCAGGCCTGCCGCCGGCGTGGCTGGCGGGCGAGGGCGTGACGCTGCGGGGCCTGCACCTGAGCGGCGGCCGGCTGGATCTGCACCTGCGCGCGTCCGGCGACGGCTACCGCGTCACCGCGTCGGGAACCGCGGCCCCGTCGGGCGGGTTCGTGCTGCGGCTGCCCGACGTCGACGAGCGCCGTCTCGAGGCCCTGCCCTTCCACGTCGTCACCGGGAACTGAACGCCGCGGAGAACGCCATGGAACTCTTCATCGTCCAGACCATCGTCATCGGCCTGCTGCTCTACGTGGTGGCCAAGCTCACTCCGGGCATGGAGGTGGACGGCGTGGGGCAGGCCCTGCTGGCGGGGCTGGTGCTGGGCATCGTCAACGCGCTGGTGCGGCCGGTGCTGGTGATCCTCACCCTGCCCATCACGGTGCTCACGTTGGGGGTGTTCCTGCTGGCCATCAACGCGCTCATGCTGCGCCTGGTGGGCGCGCTGGTGCCCGGCTTCCACGTGAAGGGCTGCCTGCCGGCGCTGGTGGGGGCGCTGCTGCTGAGCGTGCTGAGCTTCGGGGCGACGTTGATCATGTAGACGCGCCGCGGACCCTGGAGCCCGCGGCGCGTCCGCTCCGCTGCCGCCCGCGGCTCAGCGCAGCAGCGTCAGCCGCCCAGTCCGCCGCTCCGCCCCGCAGGTCAGACGGGAAACGTAGAGTCCCGACGGGACCTCGCCGCCGCGGTCGTCCCGACCCCTCCAGACCACCTCGTGACTTCCCTGCGGCAACGCGCCGTCGTGCAGGACGGCGACGCGCCGGCCCTGGACGTCGAAGATCTCCAGGAGCACGCGTCCGGACGCGGGGATGTCGAAGCGCAGCGTCGTGACGGGGTTGAACGGGTTCGGCACGTTGGGCCGCAGGCGCAGCGCGGCCGTTCCGGCGCCCGGCGCATCTCCGCCCTCCACGCCCACCTCGTCCTCGTTGGACGCGCCCGGCGTGGGCTGCGCGAAGGTGGTCCACGCGGCGCCGCCGTCGGTGACGCGTCCCTCGCTGACGTCGGCGGTCTGGGCGCCGAAGACGCGGCTGTCGATCAGCTCGTTGCCCGCGGCGAGCCGCCCGAAGAGGCCGATCTCCTCGCCGCCGCCGCCCAGCTTGAAGTTGGCGTGGAGGGGGCCGTCGCCCGCGTCGTCGTCGCACCAGACCACCAGGAACGCGCCGGCCGCGAGGGTCGTGTCCGGGAAGGACCACCGGTCGGTGTCCGCGAGGTCGTCGGACAGGAAGAGGCCGCCCAGCTCCACGGCGTCGGGTCCCGGGTTGTAGATCTCCACCCAGTCCTCGCAGGCGCCGGTCTCGTCCTGGAGTCCGGTGTCGTTGAGGGCGAGGAACTCGTTGATGAAGAGCACGACCGTCTCGGGTTCTTCGGGGTTGAGGTTGTCGGCGCCGGGCGTGGCCGCGGACAGCGTGGTCCAGCCGCCGTCGCCGTGGGGCCAGCGCCCGTAGCTCACGTCGGCGGCGAGGGCGGGGAAGGTCACGCGGTCGATGACCACGGCGCCGTCGGTGAGGAACACGTCTTCGCCGTCGGCGTCGAGCTTGAAGGGCGCGTGGAGGTCGCCCTGGGCGACGTCTTCGTCGGCCCACACCACCACGCTGGCGCCGGGCGCCAGGACCAGCGACGGAAACACGAAGTCGGGCACGCCCTCCAGATGGTCGGTCAGGCCCAGCCCGGCCAGGTCGACGGCCGCGCCGCTGGTGTTGGTCACCTCGATCCAGTCCTCGTACTCTCCCGCCTCGTCGGCGACGGTGGCGTGATTGCTCGCCATCACCTCGTTCAGCACCAGCCCCTCGATCGGCGTCCAGGTCCCGATCGCTCCGCTCAGGTACGCATGGCGGGCGTTGATGAACGTCTGCAGGGGCGGGATCGCCCGGCCGGGAGGCGGGCCGAAGGATGCGTACACGGTGGAGGTCATGCAGGACTCGAACTGCGAGACCGTGAACATGGAGTTGGGATCGGTCTCCACGTAGGGACGGATCAGGTCGCGCAGCTCCTCCATGCGCGCGAGCAGCACGGCGGGCTGCGCCGCGCCGGCCATCAGCGTCTGCATGTGGCCCAGGTAGACGTCCACGTAGGCGTCCACCTGCCAGAGCCGCTCGGCCAGGGGACGCTCCTCTCCGGGGTTGGGGTTGGTCCAGAACGGATCGAGCTGCTGGAGCTGCGTGGTGGACAGGCCGTACATGTTGAAGACGCCCCAGGCCTCGTTCTGGTCCCACTTGGTGAAGACGAAGCGGTCGTCGCGTTCGCGGTGGTAGAGGTAGAAGTTCGCGCAGCGGCCCACGTAGCTGTCCAGGTTCACGATGAAGTTGTCCACGGCCAGCATGGCCAACGCCGACTCCACGTCGAGCCGGTTGTGCAGGCTGTCCGGCAGGGCCGCGACGGGGGTGCCGTTGAGCGTGTCGATGAAGTCCACCAGGTCGGACCAGTCGTTGGCCGTCTCGTTGGTCTTGAGCTCGTAGGCGTCGTAGTAGTCGGACTCGGCCGGGCCCAGATCCTCCAGCGAGCCGTGGGGTTCGCCCTTCCAGAGATTGCCGTCCTCGCCGGCGCCGTGGCGGCTCTCGAGGAACTCCTGATCCTGCTGTTCCACCAGCAGATAGAGGCCCCAGTACGTGCCGTTGATGTACACGGCGGCGTAGTTGGTGCGGCAGGAGGCCATGCCGAGGGCGTCGCAGAGCTCGTAAGCGGCCTTCTCGCGCACGGAGCTCGGGTCCAGGAAGCAGTTGTTGAGGTTGAGCTTGTCCAGCCCGGCGATCTCCTGCCCCGGCACGAACTCGTCGAGGTCCAGCTTGAAGGACTTCTTATCCCCGTAGTAGCCCCAGTAGCTGCTGTTGCCCTTGAAGCGCACGCCGATGCTGGCCAGGGAGATGCCGGCGATGTCCAACGAGGCCTCCAGGTACGGCGGGTCCTCGAAGTTCTCGAAGTTGGCGGTGAGCTGATCCCACCAGTCCGGCTGCGCGAAGGTCAGGTGGACCTCGTGGACCGCGTCCCCGTCGAAAAGGGGGTGGGCCGGCGGCGGCAGGGCCGCGACGGCGGCGGCGGCGGCGAGCACGATGGCGGCGGTGACGGACAACATCCGTAGCATGGTCGATCTCCTCCGGGCGCATGGGGCGGATCCTCCTGACGCGAACCCCAACACTCCGGGCGGCGATGTCTTTCGGTGGCGACGACGGAAAAAAGAGGAAGACCGGAGCGTGCTCCGGTCTTCCTGCAGGGCATCCCGCCTGGCGGCTCCGGTCGTGCTCCGGATCAAGCGTTCCCGATGATCTCCGCATACGCCAGCGCGCTGCTCTTCCACCGCCGCGCCATGGTCTTCCGGTCCACCTGGAACAGCCCGAAGGTGGGCGCGTAGCCCTGCGCCCACTCGAAGTTGTCCAGCAGCGACCACGCGTAGTACCCGCGCACGTCCACGCCCTCGGCGATCGCCGCGCCCACGGCCGCGATGTGGTCGCGCAGGTAGGCGGTGCGGTGGGCGTCGGGCACCACGCCGTCGGAGCGCACGGCGGGGTCGTGGAGGGCGGCGCCGTTCTCGGTGATCATCAGCGGCGGCGGGCTGTAGCGTTCATGGAGCCAGACCAGGGTGCGGCGCAGGTCGTCCGGGATGATCTCCCAGTTGAGCATGGTGCGCTGCAGGCCGGGGCGCGGCACGCTGGCGGCGTGGTCCGGCAGGTGGTGGTCGTCGTGGCGCACGGCGGCCGAGGTGTAGTAGTTCAGGCCCAGCCAGTCCAGGGGCGCGCTCATCTCCGCGAACTCCGCCGGCGTGGGATCCCGCCACAGCTTGCCGTAAACGTCCTCGACGCCTTCGGGCCGCAGGCCCAGCAGCACCTGATCCAGGTACAGGTGGTTCATGCTGGTCTGGGCGCGGGCGGCCGCGGCCACGTTGCGCGGGTCATCGTCCACGGGGCTCTTGGGCTCGATGTTCACCACCAGGCCCACCTGCGCCTCCGTCTCTGCGCGCAGGGCCTTCACGCCGCGGCCGTGGGCCAGCAGGATGTGGCGCACGGCGGTCAGGGCGTCGGCGGTGCTGTTGCGGCCGGGGGGATGGCTGTCGTGCTGGTAGCCCGCGTCCACGATCACCCACGGCTCGTTGAACGTGCACCAGTAGGGCACGCGGTCGCCCAGGCGGCGCGCCGTCACGGCGGCGTACTCGGCGAACCAGTCCGGCGATTCGGGCGCCAGCCAGCCGCCGCGGTCCTCCAGCGCCTGGGGCAGGTCCCAGTGGTAGAGCGTGAGGTTGGGGGCGATGCCCTTGGCCAGCAGGGCGTCGACCAGGCGGTCGTAGAAGTCCAGGCCCGCCGCGTTCACCGTGCCGGTGCCCTGGGGCAGGATGCGGGTCCAGGCGGTGCTGAAGCGGTACGAGTTCACGCCCAGGCGCGCCAGCAGGTCCACGTCCTCGCGCCAGCGGTGGTAGTGGTCGCAGCCCTCGCGGCCGTCGTCTCCGTTGCGGATGCGGCCGGGGGTGGCGCACCAGCGGTCCCAGATGCTCTCGCCGGCGCCTTCCTCGAACGGAGCGCCCTCGATCTGGAACGCGGACGTGGCGGCGCCCCAGAGGAAGCCGTCGGGAAACTTGGGGGTAGGAGCCACGTCGGTCACTTTCCGTTGGGGCCCAGCTCCACGCGCACCTCATGGGGCTCGCCGTCGCCGGGCAGGGGGATCACCGCGGCGCCGCCCACCGGCGTCAGGGGCGCGCCGTCCAGGTGCACCTGGGTCACGGTCTCGGGTCGGCCGCCGGCCACGGTCACGCGGATGGTGAACTCGGCGTCGTCCTGGGGATTGCGCCAGCGCGCGGCGTAGCCCGGCCAGTCGTCCGGGATGCAGGGGTCCACCACCAGGATGGAGCCCTCCATCACCTGCAGGCCCAGGATACTCTCCACGGCCGCGCGCAGCATCCAGCAACTGGAGCCCGTGTACCACGACCAGCCGCCGCGGCCCACGTGCGGGGCCACGCCGTACACGTCGGCCGCCACCACGTAGGGCTCGATGCGGTAGCGCGCCACCTGCGCGGGCGTCTCCGCGTGCTTCACCGGGGTGAGCATCTCCAGCAGGCGCGCCGCGCGGTCGCGGCGGCCGAGCTGGGCCAGGGCCTTGATGTACCACAGCGCGGCGTGGGTGTACTGGCCGCCGTTCTCGCGCACGCCGGCCACGTAGCCCTTGATGTAGCCGGGGTCGTGGGGCGTGTCCACGAACGCCGGCGCCAGCAGCTTGACGATGCCGGCGTCCTCGTCCACCAGGGTCCGCTCCACGGCGTCCATGGCGCTCTCGGCGCGCTCGCGCGGGGCCACGCCCGACAGCACGGACCAGGCCTGGGCCAGGGTGTCCAGCTGGCATTCGTCGGAGTCCTTGGAGCCCAGGGGCGCGCCGTCGTCGTAGTAGCCGCGGCGGTACCAGGCGCCGTCCCAGCCGCCCTGATCCAGGGCCACGGCCAGGCGGTCGCGGTGGGTCTGGTAGGTGCGGGCGCGGACGGCGTCGCCGCGGGCCTCGCACAGGGGGATCCAGGCGTCCAGCACGCTGCAGAGGAAGAAGCCCATCCACACGCTCTCGCCGCGGCCCAGCCGGCCCACGCGGTTCATGCCGTCGTTCCAGTCGCCGCACCCGAACAGCGGCAGGCCGTGCTCGCCCGTCTCCAGGCTGCGGTCGATGGCGAGGCAGCAGTGGCCGTACACGTCCAGGTCGCGGCCCGACGGCTTGGCGGCCAGGAAGGCCTCGTCCTCGCCGTCGGCCAGCAGGCGGGCCTGCAGCAGGGGCGCGCGTTCGTCCAGCAGCTCCAGGTCGCCGGTGGCGTCAAGGTACTGGCCTGTGAGCAGGGGCAGCCAGAGCAGGTCGTCCACGAAACGCGTGCGCAGGCCGCGGTCCAGGGGCGGATGCCACCAGTGCAGCACGTCGCCCTCGGTGAACTGGTGGCCCGCGTGGAGCAGGATCTGCTCGCGGCAGAGCTCCGGGCGCGTGAAGAGGAAGGCCGTGGAGTCCTGGAGCTGGTCGCGGTAGCCGAAGGCGCCGCCGCTCTGGTAGAAGGCGCTGCGCCCCCAGATGCGGCAGCTCAGGGTCTGGTACGCCAGCCAGCCGTTGATCATGAGGTCCAGGGCGGACGACGGGGTCTCCACCTGCAGGCCGTCGGCCAGGGCGCGCCAGCGGTCGCGGGCCTTGGTGAGGGCCTCGCCGGCCTTGGCGGGCTCGCGCAGGTCCGCGGCCAGGCGGCGGGCGTGGGATTCGTCGTCGCCGTCGGCCAGCAGGAAGCTGATGAGAGCCTCCTGACCGGGTTCCAGGGTCAGCTCCACGCGCTGCACGAAGCCGGCGGCCGCGCCGTGGCCGGCGCCGTGGGCGGCGGGCACGCCCAGGGCGTCGCGCAGGGCGGCGTCGGTGCCGCGGCGGACAACGGCCCCGGGAAGGGTGCAGGCCGACGTGGCCACGGTCACGCGCCCGGCGAACGGTCCGGAAGCCACGTTGCGCGCCAGCAGCAGGCCCGCCTCCTGATCCTGCCAGGTCCGCACGAAACGGCCCTGGCCGCCGGGGCGGTCGCCCAGCACCAGGCGCTGGCTCAGCACGGCGGCCAGGCGGCGCGGACGGCGGCCGCGGTTGCTCAGCCGCACGGTGGTGAAGCGCACGGGCTGCTCCGCGTGCACGCCGATGGTGGTGTCCGATGTGAGGCCCTGCCCCTCGCGCAGGAAGCGCGTCACGCCGAAGCCGTGGCGCACCTCGTAATCGCCGCCGTCGGGGCGCGGGCCGGGCGTGGCGGACCAGGCGCGCGGCTCGTCCAGATCGGCGATCCACACGGCCTCGCCGTGGGGGTCCAGCAGGGGGTCGTTGTTCCAGGGCGTCACGCGGTGCTCGCGGCTGTTGCCGCTCCAGGTGCAGACCGAGCCCGTGTCGCTGACCAGGCAGCCGAAGCCCGGGTTGGCGATGATGTTCACCCACGGGCGCGGCGGCAGCACGGGGCGGCCGTCGGCGTCGGACGGCACGCGGATCACGTACTCGTGGCCGCCCTGATGGAAGCCGCCGTGGCCGTTGAAGTGGCGCAGGGGCTCGGCGGTGCTGAGGCGGCCGGCGCCGGCGGGGGCCGCGGGCGCGGCGGGCGTCGGCCGATGGTGCATGGTCGGCACGTCGCCGCGCGCGTCCAGCAGCAGGGCCGCGCCGGCGATCAGGCGCGCGTCTTCGCGCGGGGCCAGCTCGCCCGTGCGCAGCGCGCGCAGGCCGGGGGCGTGGGCCGGGGCCGCGGCGTCGTCGTCCAGCAGCAGGACCAGCTCCACCTCCGGCGCCAGGGTCCGCCAGTAGGAGAGCATGGCCAGCAGGGCGGCGGGATCGGGGAGGGAGCGGCCGCGACCGTCGTAGGCGGCGTAGGGCACGTCCGACGGCGGCGCCGCCGGCGGTTCGGGCGCGAAGGCGTCGGGCGCGCTGCGCACCAGGTCGGGGTGGTCCACCAGCATGCCGGCCAGGGCGCGGTTCCAGGCGCGGGCCCGCTCGGCGTCCAGGCCCAGGGCGTTCAGGGCGGCGGCGGCCTCGCCGCGGGCGGTGCGGAAGGCGTGCAGCACCGCGGCGTCGTCGGCGAAGCGCTCGGTGAGCTGGGCGGCGGCGGCGGGGTCGGGCGCCACGGCGGTCACCAGGGTGACCAGCGCGCTCTCGCCCGGCGGCAGCGTGAGGGTGCGGCGCAGGGCCAGCACGGGATCGAGCACGTTGCCGGCCACGTCGCGCAGGGGGGCGCGGGCCACGTCCGGATCCGCCAGGCTGGCGGTGCTGCCGCGGCGCACCAGCGCCTCGCGGTCGCTCTCCCAGCGCACGGGGGCGTCGCCGGGCATGGCGTGCAGGAGGCAGGGGTGTCGTTCATCGGCCCCGCGAGGCCGGCGCCGGGCGAGCAAGGCGCGCCGGCCCCGCAGGGCCTCCGTCTGGATGAAGAGCTTGGAGAACACCGGGTGCGACCAGTGGGCCGCGCCGGGCAGGAGCACCGGCTCCACCAGCGAGGTGAGCTCCATCTCGTGCTCCACGTCGTCGCGGTTGGCCAGGGTGACGGCCCGCAGCTCGGCGCCGCTGATGGGGTCCACGCAGATCTCCAGGAACACGTCCACGCCGTCGCGCAGGTCCTCCACCACCGCCGCGCCGGGCTCCCAGTCCAGGCGGCAGCGGTCGTGTTCGCCGGGGTGGCGGGGGCGGCCCACCACGCGCGCCGTGCCGGTGGCCGTGTCGCGGACGTGGAGGAAGTGGCCCTCGCGGCGGTCCAGGGGATCGCCGGACCAGCCGGTGCCCAGCAGGCCGTCGTGTTCCAGGAAGCCGCACCCGTCCTGATCGATGAGCGCGCGGGCGCCGCCGCCGGCCAGGATGTGGATTCCGAAGGGGTTGGGATCGGTGGTGGGGCGCTGGTCGGACACGGGCTCTCCCGACGGTTCAGGGTGGCTCTGCGAGCTTATCGTGTAACCGTTATCATCGGTCCTTGTCAAGGGATCCGTGGCGATTCCGGGGGGCGTCGCCGAAAGAAGATGTTGACATCGTGACGAATCTATGAAAACGTTTTCATGCTTGCGAGGATCCGGACCGGTCCGCCGGTCCCCTGTCACGAGCGAGGAGTGAGGTTTGGCCACCATCCGCGACGTCGCCAAGGCCGCCGGGGTATCCATCGCCACGGTGTCCCGCGTCTTCAACAACAGCGCCCTGGTCACCCGGGAAACGGCCGAACGCGTCTGGCGCGTGGCCAACGACCTGGACTACTGGCCCAACTCGGCGGCCATGAGCCTCACCACCAACCGCACCCGCACCCTGGGCGTCCTGCTGCCCGATCTCTACGGCGAGTTCTTTTCCGAGATCATCCGCGGCATCGACGACCGGGCCCGCCGGGACGGTTACCAGATCCTGGTCTCCGGCTTCCATGACGATCCCGGCCGCGTGCTCGAGATCGCGCGCAGCATGCTGGGCCGGGTGGACGGCCTCATGATGCTGGTGCCCGACGAGAGCATCGACGTGGTGGCCAAGGTCCGCCGCCGGCTGCCGGTGGTGCTGCTCAACCCCAGGGAAGAGCAGAATCATTGCAGTTCCGTGCGGTTGGACAACCGGGGCGGCAGCCTCGGCATGATCCAGCACCTCGTGGGCATGGGGCATCGGGACATCGCCATCGTAACCGGGCCCCAGACCAACGTGGATGCCGACGAGCGCCTGCTCGGCTACCGGGAGGCCCTGCTCGCCGCGGGGCTCAAGCCGGATCCGACGCGGGAGATCGCCGGCGATTTCCGGGAATTCTCCGGCTTCAAGGCCGCCGAAGAGCTGCTGGCCCTCGCGCCGCGGCCCACGGCGGTGTTCGCCACCAACGACAACATGGCCGTGGGCCTCATCAGCGCCCTGACCGCCGCCGGCGTTCAGGTGGGCGAGGACATGGCCGTGACCGGTTTCGACGACATCACCATCGCCCGCTACCTGAGGCCCGCCCTGACCACCGTCCACGTGGACGCGTTCGCCATGGGCCGGGCCGGAGCCGAGCTGCTGCTGACGGAGGTCCAGTCGGAGGAGGAGGTGGAGCCGAGCCACGTGGTCATGCCCGCGGAGCTCGTGATCCGCGAATCCTGCGGCGCGGACGCCTCCCAGGCTCAGGACGGCCAGGGACGGAGCGCCGCGGGTTGACGATGGACCGCCACGACCACCACCAGGGGGGAACCGAATCATGAAACACCTGCTGACGACGATCCTGCTGGGAGCCCTGCTGACGACGGCCGCCGCCGCCGCCGAGGCCCCCCGCGAAGACGTCATCTGGGCCCGCGTGGCGTCCGGCACGCTGACCCTGGACGGCGTCCTGAACGAGCCCGAGTGGTCCGCCGCCGAGACCAAGACCCTGGTCTACGGCACGGATTCCGGCAAGCCCGGCTCCGGCTGGAAGGCGGAGGCCGGCTGGCCCCCGTCAGACCCCACCACCGCCACCTTCCGCTTCCTGGCCCAGGGCGATCAGCTCTGGATGGCCGTGCAGGTGCAGGACGCCTCCCTGGGCGGCTCGCGCGAGTTCAACCGCTTCGACGGCCTGCTCATGGCGCTGAAGAACCACCTGCCGGACGCCGGCTCGCCCGCGCCTCCCGCGGAGTACCTCTACAGCCTGTGGAACCCCGACACGGTGGATCCGCAGCCCACCACCCAGGACATGAACTTCATCGGCTACTGGGGCAACTTCCCGCCCGAGGGCGCCGTGCGCACCCCCGAGCAGATCGCCGCCTGGGACGCCGTCACCGTCTTCGACGGCACCGTGAACGACGACGCCGACACGGACGTGGGCTACACCATCGAGATGCGCTTCGACGTGGGCGTGATGGGCTACGACCTGAGCAAGCCCGCGGGCGAGATCGTGGAGTGGAACGTGTCGGTGTACGACACGGACTGGTTCTGGCCCCTCAACGCCCTGCAGTTCAGCTCCGGCCGCGTGTGGTGGCAGGGCCCCTGGGGCAACGCGTCCATCTACAACGAGGTGCGCGTGCACGTGCGCAGCGACGTGACCACCGCCAGCGGCGCCGTGCCCGACGTGGGCGCCGAGCTCACCGTGCCCTACATGGCCACCGCCGCGGTCGCCGTGGACGGCGACCTCAGCGAGCCCGTGTGGAGCGACCCCAGCGTCTACACCTGGGACATGCGCTGGGGCGACGACGCCCTGCGCGACACCTACGAGGGCGTGGGCCCCTACCGCGCCGGCCAGTACCAGCCCCCCGTCAACGGCGGCCAGGCCCTGGTCATCGATCCCGCCGACGCCACGCTGAAGATGTTCGTGCAGGGCGACATGCTCTACATGGGCTTCGACGTGCGCGATCAGATCGTGCAGTACCACCCGGTGTTCGACCGCTGGGACGGCTTCATGGTCCTGATCAACGACTACGAGCTGCGCGGCAACGACCAGAACCTGCAGGGCTACCGCCTCAGCTTCCAGGTGGGCGAGGACGGCGAGGCCGTCACCCAGGACTACCTGTCCACCCTGGTGGCCGGCGGCGACGCCGAGGTGGCCATGAACCTGGTGGGCACCACCACCGTGGACACCCTGGGCCAGCAGGCCGACGAGGGCTACACCGCGGAGCTGGCCATCGACCTCACCAGCCTCGGCTACCCCATGGGCCTGGGCGACCGCGTCCTGTTCATCGGCGTGAACATGCTGGACGGCGACTCGCTGATCCCCACCACGGACAGCTACGGCACCCGCACCTGGTGGTACCGCGAGTACGAGGGCTCCTGCTGCCCCGTCTGGGCCCACATGGCGGAGCCCGCGGTGGCCGTGGGCGATCCCGAGGACACCGCCGCGGTGCGCTCGCGCGTGTTCCCCAGCGAGCGTCCCACGGTGACGTACTTCCTGCCCGGCCAGCGCGACGTGTCGCTGCGCGTGTTCGACCTGCGCGGCCGCGAGGTCGCCGCCCGCCAGCTGGGCGTGGTGGCCTCCGGCGAGCACACCGTGCATCTGTTCGACGGCGGCGTGGAGCAGCCGGCGGGCATGTACCTGTACCGCCTGGACCTGCGCGACCCCGGCACCGGCGCCCTGACCAACGCGCTGACCGGCCGCTCGATCCTGGTCAAGTAGTCCGCATCCGCCGCGCCGGCGTCTCCCTGGGGAGGCGCCGGCGCCGGGTGTGGGGATGGAACCTGCGAGGACGAACAACCCCCGAGGATGGAGAACGTGGACGCACGCACGCTCCGCTATCTGCTGCTCGCCGCCGCCGTGGCGGCCCTGGCCCTGCCCGCCGCCGCGGGCACGCGCGGCCGCATCTCCGGCGCCGCCACCGACGACCTGGACCTGCCCGTGGTCTACGCCACCGTCACGGTCCTGGGCACCGACCTCGTGTCCCACACGGACGAGCAGGGCCGCTTCATGATCCTGGACGTGGAGCCCGGAAAGTACTCGGTCCGCATCAGCGCCCCCGGCTACGACAACGTGACCATGACCGACGTGCTGGTCTCCGCGGACCAGACCGCCAAGGTGGACTTCAGGATGCGGGAGATCGCCTTCCGCATGGAGGACGTGGTGGTCAGCTCCATGCGGCCGCCCGTGGAGCTGGGCCTGACCAGCAGCCAGGCCAACCTGAACATCGAGGAGATCGAGCAGCTCCCGGTGCAGAGCCTGGAGGACGTGGTGAACCTGCAGGCGGGCGTGGTGGACGGCCACTTCCGCGGCGGGCGCCGCGGCGAGGTGCAGTACCAGGTGGACGGCATGAGTGTGAACAACGCGTTCAACAACGAGTCGTCCGTGAACGTGGACCGCTCCCTTCTGCGCGAGGTGCAGGTGATCAGCGGCACCTTCGACGCCGAGTACGGCCAGGCCATGAGCGGCGTGGTCAACGCGGTGCTCAAGAGCGGCGGCGAGGACTTCGAGTGGAACGCCGAGGCCTATACCGGCGCCTTCGCCTTCCCCGGCCGCAGCGAGGCGCGCGTGCTCGACGACACGGTGCACCTGGGCGGCATCCAGAACTACCAGCTGGGCCTCAGCGGCCCCACGCCGCTGCCCCACACCACCTTCCTGCTCAGCGCCCGCCGCTACGTGTTCGACGACTTCGCCTGGGGCCGCCGCGAGTTCCTGCCCACGGACCGGGCCTTCAAGGAGGACGAGGGCGGCAACCTGGTCTTCGACCCCACTCCGTCCGGCGACGGCGAGGAGGTGCCCCTGGGCTACTCCCGCGAGTGGAGCGGCGTGGTCAAGCTGACCAACGACGGCCTGGAGAGCACGCGCCTCAACTACCAGGCCCTGCTGGGCTACACCGAGAGCCGCGCCATGGACTGGGCCTTCCGGCTCAACCCCGAGGGCCTGAGCACCCGCGAGCGCTTCTCCATCGCCCACGGCCTGGACGTGAACCAGAGCCTGGGCGAGGCCACGTTCCTGGACCTCAGCGTGCGCCAGAACTACGTGGACTACACGGACCGGGTCTACGACGACATCTGGGACCCCCGCTACGACGCCGCCCTCTACCCCGACGGCGTGAGCTACTACGAGGACGGCGCCATCATCCAGGGCGTGCAGTTCACGCGCTACGTGCAGGAGTCGGACACCTGGCTGTTCAAGAGCACGCTGTCGTCGCAGGTGGCGCAGGTGCATGCGGTGAAGATGGGCGTGGAGGCCAGCCGGCCGCGCGTGAAGTTCGGCAGCTCGGGCATCCTCAACTACACCACCTCCACCACCGGCTCGGACACCCTGCAGCGCATCACGGAGGACTCCGCGGAGTTCCCCCTGGCCAAGACCTACGAGCCGGTCACCTTCGCCGCCTACGTCCAGGACGCCGCCGAGTTCGACGACCTCACCGTGCGCATGGGCCTGCGCTTCGAGAGCTTCGACGCCAACGCCACCGTGCCCAGCGACCTGGCCAACCCGGCCAACTCCATCGAGGGCGTGCCCGAGAGCCATCCCGTGGACACCACGGTGAAGACCAGCCTCTCGCCGCGCCTGGGCCTGTCGTTCCCCATCGGCGACGACGCCGCGCTGCACGCCAGCTACGGCCACTTCCGCCAGTTCCCGGCCCTGGGCACCATGTTCAACAACGTGGACTTCCGCCGCCTGGCCTCCTTCCAGGCCAGCAGCGAGGTCTACGCCATGGGCAACCCGGACATCAAGCCGGAGACCACGGTGCAGTACGAGGTGGGCTACAAGAAGGCCGTGAGCTACGACTTCGGCTTCGAGGTGACCACCTTCTACAAGGACATCCGCGACCTGCTGGGCGTGGAGTTCCTGGAGATGTACAACGGCGCCACCTACTCGCGGCTGACCAACGTGGACTTCGGCAACGTGTTCGGCGTGACCGTGGCCCTGGACCACCGCGCGCTGGGCCCGCTGAGCGTGGGTCTGGACTACACCTGGCAGCGCGCCACCGGCAACAGCAGCGATCCGCTGGAGACCGCCTCCCGCGCCGCCGCCGGCGAGGACTCGCGGCCGCGCCTGGTGCCCTTCAACTGGGACCAGCGCCACACCCTGAACCTGACCGGCGCCTACGAGGGCCCCGGCGGCCTGCTCCTGAGCACCGTGGTGCGCTGGCAGAGCGGCCAGCCCTACACGCCCCAGATCGAGGCCGGCTACGGCACCGGCCTGGTGGTCAACTCCGGCCGCAAGCCCGCCAGCCTCACGGTGGACCTGCGCGGCGAGAAGCCCCTGGCCGCCGCGGCCAACGCCAGCCTGTTCTTCCGCGTCTTCAACCTGACGGACACGCGCTTCGTGAACGGCGGGGTCTTCGCGGACACGGGCAGCCCCTACTATTCGCGGTTCCCCGACGTGGACCGCGTCACCCTGAACAACCCGACCCGCTACTACGCGCCGCGCCGCATCGAGATCGGCGTGCGCCTCGGAGGTGGACGATGACGCGCCGCCCGCCCCTGCCGGCGATCGCCCTGGCCGCGGCCCTCCTGCTGGCCGCCGCGGCCCCCGCCGACGTGCCCGTGCCCGTGCCCCTTGCCGAGCGCGGCCACCACGACAACGAGCGCGTGGGACAGCACGACGCCAACAACATCCGCACGCGCTTCTGGAGCTACGGCATGGTGGGAGACTTCCCCATCGACGCCGGCAACGTGGACCTCAGCGTGTTCCACAGCGTGGAGGTGCCCAAGGGCTCCGGCATGAACTACAGCGACGGCTTCACGCCGTTCGTGCTGGCCAAGATCGAGCAGGCCGACGGCACCGAGAGCTACATCATGGAGACGGGCTTCCGCGAGCGGCAGGGCAACAGCCCCTTCCACAACCGCGACATGCGGTTCGAGCCGCGCCCGGGATACTTCCAGCCCGACCCCACCATCAACGCCGGCCGCTCGCCCGCCATCAGCAACGACCCCCGCACCTGGCCCGACTCCTGGCCCGACCGCCTGGACGAGGCCGACGATCCGGGCTGGTCCGGCAGCTGGAACGGCTACTTCGGCAAGCAGATCGTCGCGGACCAGGAGAGCTACATGGTCCTGGACGACGACTACTACGACGCCTGGAACTTCTACCCCGACAGCCGCGACTCCACGCGCAACGGTCTGGGCCTGCGCATCGAGGTGCGCGGCTTCCAATGGGCCAACCCCCAGGCGCGCAACGTGATCTTCTGGCACTACGACATCACCAACGAGTCCACCACGGACTACGAGGACAACATCGTCTTCGGCGCCTACATGGACTCGGGCGTGGGCGGCTCGGCCCTGAGCTGCGACGGCATCTACGAGAGCGACGACGACAACGCCTACTTCGACCGCACCTTCGACGAGCGCGTCATCAACTTGGTCTACACCTGGGACAACTACGGCCACGGCAAGGACCTGACCAGCTCCTGCGGCCGCACCGGCTACCTGGGCTACGCGTACCTGGAGACGCCGGGCAACCCGCTGGACGGCGTGGACAACGACGAGGACGGCATCACGGACGAGCGCCGCGACGCCGGCCCGGGCGCGCCCGTCATCGGCCAGCCCGCCATCCTGAGTTACGTGGACGCCAACTACGACCGCGCCCGCTTCGAGGCCGAGTACGGCCCCGTGGAGGAGCGCCCGGCCTACGTGGCCGGCGTGTGGTGGACCGGCGACGAGGACATGGACTGGACCGCCGACAACCACGACCTGGGCGCCGACGGCCTGGCCGACACCGGCGACACCGGCGAGGGCGACGGCATGCCCACCGCGGGCGAGCCCAACTTCGACGGCACGGACCTGAACGAGTCGGACCAGATCGGACTCACGGGCTTCAAGATCAACCGCATCCGCGCCGGCCAGGGCAACCCGGATCAGGAGACGGACGGCATCGTCTTCTTCACCAACAACGACGAGTGGCCCGAGCGCCTCTACGAGCAGTTCACGGACCCTGATCCGGACGTGCGCTTCGGCGACCCCCTGGGCAGCAACTACAACATCGGCTTCCTCTTCGCGTCGGGTCCGTTCAAGCTGCGTGCCGGCCAGACCGAGCGCTTCAGCCTGGCGCTGGCCTACGGCGCGGACCTGGAGGAGCTCAGCCGCAACGTGCAGACGGTGCAGACCATCTACGACGCCAACTACCGCTTCGCCGTGCCGCCCCCGGTGCCCACCCTGGCCGCCGAGGCCGGCGACGGCTACGTGCGCCTGAGCTGGGACGCCGCCGCCGAGACCGGCTCGGACCCGGTTACCGGCGAGTTCGACTTCGAGGGCTACCGCATCTACCGCGCCACGGACCCGGACTTCCTGGACGCCCAGGTCATCAGCGACGGCACCGGCAGCGGCCCGTTCGGCAACGGCAAGCCGGTGGCGCAGTTCGACAAGATCGACGGCATCTCCGGCTTCAGCTCCCAGACCGTGGACGGCGTGGCCTACTACCTGGGCAACGAGAGCGGCCTCACGCACACGTGGACGGACCACAGCGTGACCAACGGCCAGCTCTACTACTACGCCATCGCGGCCTACGACTACGGCAGCGAGGAGTACAACTTCTTCCCGTCGGAGAACAGCATCGCCACCTCGCGCACCCTGCGCGGCGGCCTGATCCTGCCGCCCAACGTGGTCACGGTGCGGCCCAACGCGCGCGCGGTGGGCTTCCAGTCGGCCACGGCCGAGGCGGCGGAGCAGATCGCCGGCCGCGGCGCCGGCGAAGTGGGCGTGGAGGTGGTGAGCTCCAGCCTGGTGCCGGACGGCCACGTGTTCCGGCTGACCTTCGCCACGCCGCATCCCGACAGCCTGCGCGCCTCGTCCTACGCGCTGACGGACACCACCACGGGCGAGGAGATCATCGAGCGCGGCACGGACCTGAGCGGCCAGGGCATCGGCGCCACCGGCGCGGGCCTGCTGCCGGTGATCGCCACGCCGGCCATCACCAGGCTGGACAGCACGCGCACCGGCCTGCGCGAGGGCTCGGCCACGGACGCGGTCATCGCCGCCAGCTACCAGACGGTGCTGCCCATCAACCGGGTGCGGCCCGGCTTCCCGGACGACCTGGTGCTGGAGTTCAGCGACACGGTGCAGGACACCTCGCTGACCATGTTCCCGTTCACGGCGCGGGCGGCCAAGTTCAAGGTCACCGCCCTCAGCCCCGACGGCGACCGCCGCATGGACTTCCGCTTCCGCGACCTGGACGGCGACAGCACCCTGAGCACCGTGGGCGAGGTCATCGACGTGGTGACCTACACCGAGGAGGCTCCCACCACGCCCCAGGTGACCTGGCGCTTCGAGATCAGCGCCGCCGCGGGCGATCCCACGGTGCCGCCCACCGCGGGCGACGTCTTCGACCTGGCCCTGGCGCGCCCCCTGAGCGCCGACGACGTCTTCATCTTCCGCACCCAGGGCGAGGCCGCCGCGGGCGCCGCGGGCTTCCAGCCCTACGTGGTGCCCAACCCGTACATCGCCTCGGCCAGCTTCGAGCCGGAGCGGTACAACATCACCGGACGCGGCGAGCGGCGGCTGGAGTTCCGGGGCCTGCCCCAGGACTGCGTGATCCGCATCTTCACCGTGACCGGCGAGCTGGTGCAGACCCTGCGCCACGACGGCTCGCTGGACGGCTACGTGACCTGGGACCTGCGCACCAAGGACAACCTGGACGTGGCGCCGGGGCTCTACATCTACCACGTGGACGGCGGCGCCCACGGCACCAAGTCCGGCAAGTTCGCCATCATCAAGTAGGAGGGAGGCGTCATGACCAAGCGGATCCTGATCATCCTGACCATGACGGCGCTCCTGCCCGGCGCCGCCGCGGCCCAGTCCAACGTGGGCACGGCCCTGGCCCAGTTCCTCAAGATCGAATCCAGCGCGCGTCTGGCCGGGGCGGGCAACGCCGGCGCCGGCGCCGCGGGGGGGATCGAGACCGTGCACTACAACACGGCGGCCATCGGCATGATCGAGGGCTCGCAGGTGCTGGTGACCCACGGCTTCTGGTTCGAGGACATCGCCTACGACCACGCGGCCATGGCCTTGCCGGCCGGGCCGGGCAACCTGCTCGTGTCGGTCACGTCGCTCAACTCGGGCGACATCTCCGTGACCACAGTGGACAACCCCCTGGGCACCGGCGAGCGCTACACCGTGGGCGACGTGGCGGTGGGCGTGGGCTACGGCCAGAGCCTCTCGGACCGCTTCTCGGCGGGCGTGCGCGTGAACTACATCAACGAGCGCATCTACCACACCACGGCCACCATGTTCACGTTCGACACGGGCGGCCACTACCGCCTGAACGACCGCGGCGCCGCCTTCGGCTTCAGCCTCACCAACATCGGCACCCGCGGGCAGTACACCGGCCGCGACCTGGCCATCCAGTACGACGACGACCCGGACGTCTACGGCGACAACAGCTCCCTTCCCGCCTACCAGTTCACGGACAAGTTCCCCGTGCCCATCCTGTTCCGCATCGGCCTGGCCTGGCCGGTGGCGCTGGGGGAGGACTCCGGCCTGCTGCTGCTGGCCGACGCCCTGCACCCCAACGACAACAGCGAGAGCGTGAACCTGGGCGCCGAGTGGAGCTGGAAGGACACCCTGGCCCTGCGCGTGGGCTACCAGACCCTCTTCCAGACCGACAGCATGCAGGGCCTGACCTGGGGTTTCGGCGTGCGCGGGGATCTGGGCGGGCGCACCTGGAGCCTGGACTACGCCTGGGCCGGCCACGACTACCTGCAGGACACCCACCGCATCGGCCTGGTCCTGGGCTTCGGCCGCGGCGGCATGAACGACACCGTTGGAGGCACCCCGTGACCATCCGCGCCGCGCTGACCGCCGCCCTGCTGACCCTGCTCCTGGCCGCCGCGGCCTCCGCCGCCCCCCTGCGGCTGGGCCCGCCGCCGGGCGCGGACAAGAGCCTGACCACGCCGGCCCTGCTGGACAGCCTGCAGCGCACCGCCTTCCTGTTCTTCTGGAACGAGGCCAACCCCGTCAACGGCCTGATCCGCGACCGCAGCCAGTTCGCCTCGGCGTGCAGCATCGCGTCGCAGGGATTCGGGATCACGGCCATCTGCATCGCCATCGATCACGGCTGGGTGAGCCGCGAGGAGGGCCGCGCCCGCATCCGCCTGGGCCTGGAGACCCTCTGGAACGGCGCCCAGGGCCCCCAGTCCTTGGGGGTGAACGGCTATAACGGCCTGTTCTACCACTTCCTGGACATGAACTCCGGCCTGCGCACCTGGAACTGCGAGCTGAGCACCATCGACACGGCCCTGCTCATGGCGGGCGTGATCGACGCGCGGACCTATTTCGACACCGACGACCCCCTGGATGTGGAGCTCCGCGACCTCTGCACCAGCCTCTACGAGCGCGTGGACTGGGCCTGGGCCCGCGACGGGGGCAACGGGATCAAGATGGGATGGCTCCCTGGAACCGGTTTCACCCAATTCGGGCGCTGGATCGGTTATAATGAAGCCATGATTCTTTACATATTGGCACTAGGGTCGCCCACGCACCCGGTGCCGGAGCTCGACTGGACGTACTGGACCAGCGGTTACTGGTGGAGCACCTACTACGGGTACTCCTTCGTGAACTGCCCGCCTCTGTTCACCCATCAGTACAGCCACTGCTGGATCGACTTCCGGGGCATCCAGGATCCCTGGATGGCCCAGCGCGGCATCGACTACTTCGAGAACTCCCGCCGCGCCACCCTGGCCAACCGGGCCTACTGCATCGCCAACCCCGGCGGCTACTGGTACTACGGCGAGCAGTACTGGGGCCTGACCGCCAGCGACGACCCCTTCGGCTACGCGGCCCACGGCGCGCCCCCGGCCTGGAGCGACAACGGCACCATCACGCCCACGGCGGCGGCCGGCAGCATCGTCTTCACGCCGGACGAGGTGATCCCCACGCTGCACGCCATGTACGACAACCTGGGCGTGGCCCTCTGGGGCGAGTACGGCTTCAAGGACGCCTTCAACCTGAACGAGTTCTGGTGGGCCACGGACTACATCGGCATCGATCAGGGTCCCATCGTGATCATGATCGAGAACTACCTGAACGAGAGCGTCTGGCAGCGGTTCAACACCGACCCGGACATCCTGCGCGGCCTGCAGCGGGCGCGCTTCGAATCGGTCACGGCGGCCACGCCCGCCCAGACCTTCACCGTGGAGGCGTGGACGTCGCCCAACCCGTTCAGCACGGGCACCACGGTGAGCTACCGCACGTCAAGGACCGGTCCCGTCATGCTGGAGCTCTTCGATGCGAAGGGCCGCCGCGTGAGGACGTACGAGGACCAGGCCACCGACAAGGGAGTGCAGGACATCGTCGTGGACGCGGCGGATCTGGCGAGTGGGATCTACTTCTACCGCCTGACCACCGACGCGGGCACGACCTGGAAGCGCTGCGTCCTGGTGAAATGATGCCCGGCAGGACGCGGATGACGAGGAGGTGCAACGGGCGTTTTTGCGAACGATCGAACTTTCGGTCCCGAACAACCATGAGAGTGAAAGGAAGACAACCATGAGGCCGAACAAGACCCTGATCCTGACCGCCGCCGTCCTGATGCTGGCCGTGGCCGCCATGGCCACCACCACCCCCAGCGGCGTGGTCGTGAACGAGCGCATCTGGAACGACTGCCCGACCAGCACCATCACCTCCACCGTGGGCGCCGGCAGCGTGAACCTGGTGGAGCAGAAGCAGTTCTGCGGTGCCGGCTGGGGCAGCCGCCACAACTGGCGCTTCAGCGACGGCGTGAGCGCCCTGCAGTTCGCCAACGGCGACGGCTTCCGCTTCAGCGCCGACATCACCCTCAGCGGCACCGGCGAGGCCGAGGCCGGCCTGTCCATCGCTCCCTGGTGGAGCCCCAACGTGGACGGCGTGTTCAACCTGCGCACCACCGACGGCGAGATCGCCTGCTTCGGCGGCCGTCTGCCCTTCTACAGCTTCACCAGCAGCCAGGGCATCACCTACACCAAGGGTGAGACCGTGCACTGCCAGATCACCTACCTGCCCAACATGCTGTCCCCGACGAACCCCGGCACCATCGAGTACGTGATCGTCATGGGCGGCACCACCTACTCCAGCGGCGTGCTGAACTTCGGCGAGGGCAACCCTGCCGAGCCGTACGGCCTCTGGGGCATCCTGGACGACGCCCAGGCCGGCGCCAACATGCTGCACTTCCTGCAGCAGGGCGAGGTGGACGGCTACATGGAGTTCGATTTCCAGAACATCACGTTCGAGGATCTCGGCACCGTGGCCAACGAGGAGATGACCTTCGGCCAGGTGAAGGCCCTGTTCCGCTAGGACCGACGTTCCTCGTCGGTGAACGGCCGCCCTCGGGATCGCCCGGGGGCGGCCGTTTCCGTTGGGGG
>Ga0209607_1000287_pt1 | contig 45880 bp, 35 predicted proteins | sample AD_UKC117_MetaG_FD_184413 | JGI IMG/M metagenome (GOLD analysis project Ga0209607, IMG submission 184413) | Active sludge microbial communities of municipal wastewater-treating anaerobic digesters from Hong Kong - AD_UKC117_MetaG (SPAdes)... | ecosystem: Engineered > Bioreactor > Anaerobic >... | reverse complement strand
AGTAGTCAGTAGTCAGTAGACAGTAGACAGTAGTCAGTAGGCAGTAGGCATTCAATAGTGAGGAATTGATTGGGGACATAAGTTGGCAAAAATTTGGTGTTTTAACCGCTACATATGGAATGACAAAACAATGGAGGGAAAGAGTAAAGGGTAGGAGGTTCTATTTTGATTGTGATTATATGTCGTGCCTACAGCACTTAGAAATCTCATTGGATCTGTAACAGTGGATTGAAATCCACTGCTACAGGATGTGTCGAGCCGCTGGCTCTTAGGGACAACGTGTGCGATTCTTTATAACACAAATCAGCGGATTGAAATCTGCTGTTACAGGATGTGTCGAGCCGCTGGCTCTTGGGTTCGACGCGCGCGATTCTATTTAACACAAATCAGCGGATTGAAATCTGCTGTTGCAGAATGTGTCGAGCCGCTGGCTCTTGTGCCGGCACCAAGGATCTTCTTTAGCCTGGTCCAGGGAATGAATTCATCTCAGCGCCGGGGACATTCAGGTATATGTCGTGCCTACAGCACTTAGAAATCTCATTGGATCTGTGACAGTGGATTGAAATCCACTGCTACAGGATGTGTCGAGCCGCTGGCTCTTAGGGACGACGTGTGCGATTCTTTATAACACAAATCAGTGGATTGAAATCCGCTGTTACAGGATGTGTCGAGCCGCTGGCTCTTGGGTTCGACGTACGCGATTCTATTTAACACAAATCAGTGGATTGAAATCCGCTGTTACAGGATGTGTCGAGCCGCTGGCTCTTGGGTTCGACGTACGCGATTCTATTTAACACAAATCAGCGGATTGAAATCTGCTGTTGCAGAATGTGTCGAGTCGCTGGCTTTTCTGCTGGCATTAAGGATCTTCTTTAGCCTGGTCCAGGGAATGAATTCATCTCAGCGCCGGTTACATTCAGGTATATGTCGTGCCTACAGCACTTAGAAATCTCATTGGATCTGTAAGTGTGGATTGAAATCCACTGCTACAGGATGTATCGAGCCGCTGGCTCTTGGGTTCGACGCGCGCGATTCTATTTAACACAAATCAGCGGATTGAAATCTGCCTCTATACGATATGTCGAGCCGCTGGCTCTTGGTGTCGGCACAAGAATCTTCTTCAGCCTGATATTGGATGCATCGTCTGGTTCAATGTTGTATTTTTGATGCGATGAAGGAAATGGATCGGATGAAGATTTTTGTTTTGTTATTTCTCGGGACTGGGGGATTGTTGAATGCTCAGGATGTTTCTGCCTTTCAACTGGTAAATCAGATCTTTAGGAATCACTGCATTCAGTGCCATAATTCGAATAGCTCATCCGGAGGGTTGGACCTGCGTGGCGATGGCAGTACTTCCCAGGATAACCTGGATCGGATCTATCAGAATCTGGTCAATGTTTTACCACAAAATACAACGGCCCGGGGTAATGGCAACCATTTGATCCACCCGGGAAGACCGGACCGTTCGTTCCTTTACCGGAAAATCAACGGGACTTTTGACCCGGACGATGAACTGACGGCTGGAGAGGGCGATCAAATGCCTCAGGATATGTCTACAACCGTCAGCCCAAAAGAAAAAGAATATCTACGGCAATGGATCCTCTTTGGTGCTCAAAGAGATGGGTTGCCGTTTGATACGATATTGGTATCCCGCTATTACGCTGGAGAGGGATTGGCTGCTTTTCCAAATGGGCCGCCGGAAGCTCCCTGGCCGGGAGAAGGTTTTCAGATCAAGACAGGACCTTTTTTCCTGGCACCGGGTACCGAAGATGAATTTTTCCAGAAGTACGAGACCGGCCTCCAAGAGGCGGTGGAAGTTCCCCAGATTAAACTCGAGATCTCGGATTTCTCCCACCATTTTATTATGTATGAATCGACTAATGGCGGTATAGATCTCCCTGATGGCCTGCGGCGGGAACAAAACCATGCCAACGTCAACATCATTACAGGAGTACAGCGAACTGAGGATATGGTGCTTCCCGAAGGGACCGCCTTCCATTGGGATGCGCATTATGTGCTCGATTTGAATGCCCATGTCATTAATTACAGCCGTGATAAAATCTTTAAAGCGGAGGTGTACCTCAATGTTTATACTCAACCCGCAGGGACAGCAGCCCAGGAGATGCATGCCGTGCTGGTCCCGAATCCATTGATCGTCATCCCTAATACCGGTGATACCATACGCTATCAGCAAACCCTGCGGGTCCCTGAAGGACCGCAAATTTTTGTTTGGGGAGTGCTCGGTCATACGCATCGTTATGGCGTGGATTATAAGGTTTATGAGCTGGATCAAAATGGCACCCGGGGAGCTCTTCTTTACGATGCACAATGTGCGGACGGGATACCTGGGTGTTTTTCACCTTATTTCGATTATCAGCACATACCGACTCGTTTTTTTGATCATTTGCTGCCAATCCGGCTGGATCGCGGGATAGTGCATACAGCGGCTTGGGTAAATAATGGTTCACAGACCGTGCGCTGGGGGCCTACTTCGCAAGATGAAATGATGGTTTTAGGCGTATTTTATGTGTCAGACACCACCGGTCTGCATGTAACCACTTCGAGGCAAGATGGGGTAATTCCTGGCCTGATGGTATATCCTAATCCGGCTAAAGATCATGTTACCTTCCAAATTCCGGTCGATGAACCAGGTATCCTGAGGATTTATGATTTACAGGGCCGGATCATCCATCAAAAGGCATTTCAGGGAAGTGCTAATTATCAGTGGTTTCCTACCCGAAGCGCTTCGGTGATGTTGTATCAATACATCACTGAAAGCAACAGGCAGTTTTCAGGTAAGCTGGTTTTTGAATGATTTCATATCAATAGTCAGGCTGTCCTTTTACCCACTCGCTCCGGCGTTTTTTCCGGTCCGGAAGGATCCATTTGACGATCGGGGTTGCTTTGCTGCAATTTTATGCCAGCAAAAGTTAATAACCATGAGACAGCATTTTTCCCTAACCATTTTCTGTTTGATCTGCGGAGGGCTGAGTTTCCTCCAGGCTATTCCTAACCATCGCCTTTCTACTAGCTCTCACAATGGGAGTATAGTACGAATTACTGGCCAGCCAAAAGAAATTTTTGATGATGCCTGTTCGGCGACATCCAGTATCCAGATAACTGCTACAGGTAATTCGGCCTCCATCAGCTGGGAGGCGGTAGATGGCGTAACATCTTTTGATGTTGAAGTGGAGAGTGAACAAAACACTCCGGATTTCAACGTAGAACAACGTGTGACCGGAACTACCTTCGAGGTCAGCGGATTGACAGCTGGCGGATTGTACAAAGTCAAAGTGAAGTCCCGGTGCGGGGACAAACCGGAGACGGTTGTCTTCTTCACCGCCGGGGATGGAAGTACCGGGAACCCGACCGGCCAGCCGACTGGTAATTGTGCGGCGACGTCCGGGGTGACGGTAAACTCCACCGGGGCGACCGCTGTAATCAACTGGGAACCGGTAGCGGGCGTTGCAACCTATGAAGTGGAGGTGGAAAGCGAGCAAACGACGCAAACCTTTCATGTGGAGCAGCAGGTCAGCGGAACTACCTTCGAGGTCAGCGGATTGACAGCAGGCGGATTGTACAAAGTCAAAGTGAAATCCCGGTGCGGGGATAAACCGGAAACAATTGTCTTTTTTACCGCCGGGGATGGAAGTACCGGGAACCCGACCGGCCAGCCGACCGGTAATTGCGCGGCGACGTCCGGGGTGACGGTAAATTCCACCGGGACGACTGCTTCCATCAACTGGGAACCGGTAGTGGGCGTTGCAACCTATGAAGTGGAGGTGGAAAACGAGCAAACAACGCCAACCTTTCATGTGGAGCAGGAGGTCAGCGGAACTAATTTCGAGGTCAGCGGATTGACGGCAGGCGGATTGTATAAAGTCAAAGTGAAATCCCGGTGCGGGGATAAACCGGAGACGATTGTCTTCTTCACCGCCGGCGATGGAAGTACCGGGAACCCGACCGGCCAGCCGACCGGTAATTGTGCGGCGACATCCGGGGTGACAGTAAATTCCACCGGGACGACTGCTTCCATCAACTGGGAACCTGTAGTGGGCGTTGCTACCTATGAAGTGGAGGTGGAAAGCGAGCAAACGACTCCAACCTTTCATGTGGAGCAGGAGGTCAGCGGAACTACCTTCGAGGTCAGCGGATTGACAGCTGGCGGTTTGTATAAAGTCAAGGTGAAGTCCCGGTGCGGGGATAAACCGGAGACTGTGCTGATTTTTACCGCGGATGACGGCGTTACAACCGGTTCCGGTTTGGATGATGCCACCGGGAGTTGTGCGGTCGTGGAACACATCCGGGTCGAACCGCTTTCCGGTTCGAGTGTTCTGATAAGCTGGAGGCCAGCTGCGGATGTCAATAACTACGAACTTGAGGTGGAGCTTGAGGAATCTGATTTCCAGCAAAATCTGAATATCCTGACATCCGACACCTCGTGGCAGATAGATGATCTGGCCCAGGGGGGATTGTATAAGGTCCAAGTGCATTCAAAATGTACTTCAGGAGGAGAAACCCATTCTGGCGAGGTATTTTTTATTGCAGGGATGTCTGCTTCCGTCGAATCGCAGCCGATCCCGGATTCCTGTTTTTCGGTGAGCGGACTTCTGGTTAGTCCGGGTGATCCGGTTGCACGTATCACCTGGGATGCGGTGCCCGGTGCGTTGTATTATGAAGTGGAAATCGAGGCAGAGCAGACCAACATACCCTGGAAGCTCAAATTATTTGCCCTGGGTTCTTCAACCGAGGTGACCGGATTGGTCTCTGGGACGGCTTATCAGGTAAAGGTGAAGGTCATTTGCTCAGGCGGAACAAAGTCGTTGCCCTCCATTATCCGGTTTACCAATGGAAACGGGTTAGGCCAGGCTCCTTCGACGCTGGAAGTGGAACGTCGTACCCGGGAAATCAATAATCTGTCCCTTTCACCTAATCCGGCCAGGCACCTAGTCCATGTGCAAGTGGACAGCCCCATCCTGCAAGATGCCCGAATCACATTGACTGATTTCACAGGCAGGGTTTATTACCAGGCTATTCAGCAGGTACCTGCCGGGAGATTTGACTGGAGCGTACCATTGGAGCAGTTGGGTACCGGAATTTATCAGGTAACTCTCCAGGTTGGAAACCGAATTTCGGTCGGAAAGCTTTCTATATTTCAATAAATGGTTGAAGGCATCCGGACAAGCCGGGTGCCTTTTTTATTGATCTAACCGATAGATCGCGAGTGCGTCAGCCATTTTACGATCATTGGTTAACCGGGGTACTTTATTTTGTTCACCCAGTTTACCGATGGATTTCATATAGTTGCGAAATGCATTTGGCTGCATAGGACGGATCACCAGCTCACGCAGGATGTTTCCCTGGCGGAGATCTTTGTAATAAATATTTTGCGTTTGCATGGCCTGGTCCAAAGCCAAAGAAAAGGCGGCAGGATCAGCAGGAGGGGCCGCATATTCTACAAACCATTCGTGGTAGGGTGCGCCGTCTTCCGGTGGATTGATCTGTGGCGCGACCGTAAACTCAGTGACTTGTGCATGATGCTTGGTAATGGTATCCAATATCGCCTGATCGACTTCTTTGGCAATTACATGTTCGCCAAAAGCCGAAATGAAATGTTTGATCCGACCGGTAACTCGCAGTAAATAAGGGTTCGTAGAGGTAAACTCCACCGTGTCTCCGATACTGTAACCCCACAAGCCCGCATTGGAATTGATGATCACGGCATATTGCACACCGGTCTCCACCTGACCCAAGTGAAATCTCCGGGGTTGATCCTGATGGAAATCCTCCACCGGAATAAATTCGAAAAAGATGCCGGAATCCGCGTTAAGCAGTAAGGCTTTTTCGTCTGGCCGGTATTGAAAGGCGATGAATCCTTCGGAGGCGGGATAGGTCTCTACTTCATGGATCGGATGGCCTACCAACTCCTGCAATTTTGCCTGGTAAGGGGCATAATTAACCCCGCCATGGACATAGACGCGGTAATCAGGGAAGACTTCAGCAACGGTAGATTTACCAGTGATTTCAAGCAATCGCTCGTAGTACATCTGCACCCAGGGTGGTATACCGCCAATCAGTCGCAAGTCTTTCTGGACGGATTCGTGAACAATAGCAGTCAATTTGGTCTCCCAGTCGGAGATGCAATTAATTTCGTAAGAGGGTAATTTGCTTTTTTGGAGCCAGGAGGGTACCTGATGATTGACGATACCAGATAGCCGGCCGATCGCGATGCCATTGTGGGTGTCAAGGCGTGGTGTGCCGGAAAAAAAGATCATTTGCCCATCAAAAAACGAAAAATCATCAGCATAGTGGGCGTAATTGAATAGTGCGTTTCGAGCGGTATTGAAGTGATTGGAAAGGCTGTCCCGGGTGATTGGAATGTACTTGGTACCAGAGGTAGTCCCGGAAGTTTTGGCCAGATAAAGAGGCTTCCCTGGCCACAACGCATCCACTTTCCCAGCCTTAATGTCTTCAATGTAGCCTCTAAGAACCTCGTAATCCGAAATGGGTACCGCCTTGCAATAATCCTGGTAGGAACGCACTTTGTCCAGGCCATGATCCTGGCCAAACTGGGTCTTGCGCCCTTGATTGATCAGCTCCTGCAAGATGTCCATTTGTCGTTGTGGTGCTTCAGCTGCCATCTCAGCGGTCTGGCGTACGATGCGACGTGCGAGCGGTTTTACAAATGCTGCTTTTATTCCCATGCGACAAAAATACGTGAACAAATCGGAGTCGAAACCTCGGATTTTCATGGACCCATAAAAAGGATCAAGTCAAAAAATAGTTAATTGGAAAGCGTATTAAAGGCTTATATGTGAGATAGTGGAATGATTGGATCATCACTCCACCTAATCACATCCATCGCGTTGTTTTCAATTGGATTTTGGTATGCAGGATGGCTGTTAAGCACTTTGAATTAGGTGTGTTCTGATCTGAAAAAGATGCTGCAGTCTGATATCCAACCCACTGTTCTACTGCAGCATCCATGAAAACTCAAACACCAACATGCTTGATTACAATCCTTATAAGCTGGCCGATTGAGTTAGAATTTTCGTTCTGAATCCTAAATGTAAATCGGGGATTGACCACTCCAGTTCTTTTTAGATTTTTGGGTGTATTCTGTCGTCGAGTGGGGATAATCGATCCTTTTTTAGCGATTGGTGGCTTACCCCAATGGGTTTATGCGACGAATTAGCAAGGGTTTAAATTGCCGGGATACCGGGATGATTTTTTTGTTGATAAGCAGGATGCTATTTTCCTCAATATCCCTGATCTTATGCAAGTTGATGATAAAGGAACGGTGGACTTTCATGAGGTGGGGCTGGAGCAGTAGCTCATCGATGGCTTTCAGCGTCGAATGAACCATAAACTGTTCTTCTTCCGTAACGAAAGCCACATAATCCCCTTTTGTTTCAATATAAAGTAAGTTATTCAAGTCCAGTCGAACAATCCTTCCCTCGCTTCGTATGAAAAGGTCCGGGCTGGAAAGAGGCGGCTGATCATTTCGTACCAATTCGCGTACCCGATCCAGGGCATTGGATAATCGCTGCATGATCACCGGCTTCGTGATGAAGTCGATGATCTTATCCTTAAATTCAAAAGCCTGGAGGGCGTAGTCGGCGCGGGAGGTGACAAATATGACATAAGGAAGATACTGGACCGACTGGACCAAATCGAGACCCGATAACCCGGGTAGCTGAATGTCCAGTAACAGCACATCGACGTACTCATCTTCCAGTATGGTTAAAGCCTGGGTTGCATTCATGCAGGTACCGACGATTTCGATATCCGGAATCTTAGCGATTAACTTTTCAAGAGAGACGCGTGACATCTCATCATCATCAACGATCAGGCATCGGATTTCCATTACGGTTGAATAACGGATAAAGCTGTGAGTTGTTTGATGATGGCTGCTGTTCTTTCCCGGAGCTGTTGGATGAATTCTGTCTGTTCCGGCTGTTGCAGCGTCCCTTTTTCAAGGTTTAGTTCAAACACTTCAATCTCTTTAGCCAGTTCCGGGTATCCGATCATGGCGAAAGAAGGCTTGATCTTGTGCAATAGATGAATCAGTGATTCGGTATGCTGCTTCAGCAGTAATTGCGACATATGCTGCAATTCGTCGGGCATATTTCGGATGAACACATCAACCATGACAAAGTAATGATCCCAGTCTCCATCGTAGAGTTCAGTGACCGTTTGGTTCCTCTTTCGAGATTCAATTTGGGAGAGGGACGCCTCGCCGGGATAGTGCGCATCTACTGCCTGGATCATCAGATCGATGATTTGGTCCGGGAGAAAGGGTTTGGTTAAATGGTAATTCATCCCGCTTGCGAGCGCCTGTTCCTTTTCATCCATTAAGGCGGAAGCCGTTAGTGCAATAATCGGAATATGTTGATTGGCGTTACCATCCAGAGCGCGAAGCCGGACCGATGTTTCATACCCATCCAAATTGGGCATCCGGATATCCATCAGGATCAGGTCAAACGTGTTCCTATCCAATAAGTCCAGCGCTTTTAATCCATCTCCAGCCACCTCTGACAGCATGCCCAATTTGTGAAACAAACTCGTCAAATATTGCTGATTCATGGAGTTGTCCTCTACGATTAGCACGCGAATTCCCCGCAATTTTTCAATGGCAGCCTGACCGGACAATTTTTCAGTAAAAGGTATCTCAACCGCTTTGTCCATCCGCATCTGAAAGGTGAAAGTGGATCCCTGATTTAGCCGGGAGAAGACTTTTATTTCACCCTGATGCATCTCGATCAGTTTTTGACAAATGCTTAACCCAAGTCCGGTGCCGCCATATTGGCTTTGAATGGCTTTTCCTGCCTGATTAAAGCGATCGAAAATGGTAGAGATCCGATCTTCGCTAATCCCTATCCCGGTATCCTTAATGGAGAATTCGAAGATGAAATGATCTTCATTGTCCGCTAATAGCGAACCATAAAAAAGGATATGTCCCTGGTTGGTGAATTTCAGGGCATTGGTAAACAGGTTGATCAGGATCTGGCTAAGGACCGTTTTGTCCTCATTGACCTCCACCTGCAGATCCTTTTCCAAATGGATGAATAAAGACAACCCTTTGGATTGCACTGGTAATTGGAAGGAATGGGCCAGGGTGTGCACGTGATCGTAAAGATTAAAGCTTTTTTTATTAAGCTCGTATTTTCCTTCCGTGATCTTGGATATGTCCAGGATGTCGTTAACCAATGCGTGCAGAATTTCCGAAGAAGTGCGTAAAGAGGTGATTAATTCCTGCTGCTCTTTGTTCAATGGGGTGTCAACCAGGAGGTGTGTAGCCCCGAGAATGGTATTGATGGGATTGCGGATCTCATGACTCATGTTAGCGAGGAATTCCTTTTCTGCATCACGGGCGTTCTCGGCCTCTTGTCTGGCTTGCTCTAATTCCTGTTGCAATTGTTTTTGCAGCGTGATGTCGTAATGGATCCCAATGGAACCGATAAAGGTCCCGTTTTCGTCGTAAAAGGGAGCCCCGCCGATTAATACATTGATGATTTTCCCGGACTTGGTGACGATCTCGGATTCGTAAACATTGCTGATGCCTTTCTTCCTGCTTTCATCATTCCGGCGCATCATGTCTTTAAAATCGGGAGGCAGTAAAAGTTCAATGGCGTTTTGTCCTAATAATTCAACTTCGCGGTATCCGGTGAGTTTACAGAAACGGTCATAGGCCCGGATGATCTGCCCGTGTTCATTGACCTCCATGATGCCGAATTCCATGTTTTCGATGATCCCGCGATATTTTTCTTCGCTGCGCTTGATCTGAAGTTCCTTATCCTTGCGGGTACTGATGTCCTCGAAGTACCATAAATTACCAAAATATTCACCTTCAGAAACGATGGGAACAAAACTTAAAAGAACGGTCTTACCATTATTAAGCACGTATTCTTCACCGGCCTGTAGTTCCTTCTTTTCAAGGGTGGTCCGGATTTTAGCTGCAAAGGCATCGGGTGTTTTAAATACCTGTTTGTATTCGTAAAAGAGGTTGGGCAAATGGCTTCCCTCCAGGTCTGCCGGTTTTTCTTTGAGATTAAACAGGTTGCAAAAAGTGGGATTTGTGATAACGATGCGGTGGTCCTGATCTTCAATGACCATACCAGCCCGGATGTTGGTTACCAGTGCGGTCACCATGGTCATAAAGGATCTTAATTTCTGTTCTTTGTGGTATTTATCGGTAATATCCCTGGCAATCGCAGTGAAATAGGTCTTCCCATTCTCATCCTTCACGCGGGTCACATTCTGGCCGATCCAGATTTCTTCACCTGCGGCATTGACCACGGGAAATTCGAGGTAACTTTTCTCGAGACCATGGTCGCGCATGCGGACATAAAATTCATACACCTTGTGACGTTGGTCGGGCGTGACAAATTCAGCAAAATGGCGGCCTAGCAGGTCTTCTTTGCGATACCCAAATTGGTTGACAGCCTGGGAATTGACCAAGGTGAAGTAGCCATCCTCATCCACCAGATAGATGACATCTGTAGCATGCTCGACCAGGTTATCAAATGGATTACGTACCGGACGATAATCTTTTTCGTCTCCTTTCCAGCTCGTACCCATGCCGAGTTCCAGCGCCTGTCTGGTCGCTTTTAATTCTTTCCGCAGGATTTGCAGTTGAGCTTCGGCTTCTGCCAGGCGTTTTTTTTCTTGCTCAAATTGTTTTTTCCAGTTCACCGTCTCCTTTTCCATCATTACTCTTTAGGTTTATTCGATGGCTGTCCATCAGGAGTGAGGATTACTAAGATACAGCAATGATCGGCTATTTCCTTTCATCATCTTAGAAATGAATGGATTGCATGCTGGTGAACGGGATAAATGTCCGATGGGCAGACGAGTACCGGTTGAAGAAAATCAGAAGGAATATTTGGTGCAGGGAAGGTTAGAAACGCAGATCTTCTACGTGCGCACCCGGATATTTGTTGACATCCATCTGGAAGAAGTTGGCAGTAATCTGCTGATTCGGTTTCAGGGTGGTCAGCTGAAGGGACATCCTGACGCCGTCGCGATAGAATAACTCCAATGCTCTGGGAATGCTCTGGGGATCAAGGCTTAACCGCGCCTTGGAGACTTCTTCGTCACGAATTTTTGATTTGAACTCGATCAGGTCCAGGGTTTGGCCATGGTCTTTGACCTGGTCTACCAATGCAAAAAAGTAGCTTTGATCGTCGTAGATCTTCAGCCAGTCCAGCGGGGTGGCGTAACCCTCTTCCTGAACATCTGCGGCATCCTGGATCTGGATTTCATTGGCATCGCGCAGGTAGCTCCACATGGACTTGCCATCGCAAACCAGGGTGCGGTCGGGGAGTTCCAAACGGTATTTGGCACCCTGTTGATAGAGTTTGCCCGTTTGTTTGTTTTGAGTTTGATCCGGCATGGTCGTCGTCATCACAAAGTCGACCGTAACATCCGTCCACTGATCCATTTTGTCTTTGGTCATTTGCAGTAGATTGACTGCGCGGGAATCGGAAACTTCAAGGTCTGCACTGCGTGGGGTCTGAGCCCAGGCCAGGCTTCCTGCAAAGATGAACAACCACGTACAAATTGAACCACGAACCTTCATGAAAAGCATTTATACCAAGAACGATGACATTTCGTCATTAGTTTGATGGAAGCGTTAAAGTAGGGTTAAGCCCTTACTTTTTCTTTAGTTCCTCCAATAAGTGTTCCAATTCCATTTCAGAGAAGACCAATACTTCGCGTGGCTTGCTGCCATCTGCAGCTCCGACGATGTTCAGTTGTTCCAACTGATCCATAATACGTCCGGCGCGGTTATATCCGAGTTTCATCCGACGCTGGATCATAGATGTAGAGCCTAGCTGGTTTTGCACGACCAGTCTGGCTGCATCTTCAAACTGATCATCCAGTTCGTCCCAGGCCAGGCCAGATTCGCCGATCATGGCTTCTCCTTCCGGCTGGTATTCGGGCAGATAGAAAGGTTCGGAAAATCCGGGTTGGTCGTGGATATGGTCGAGTACGCGTTCTACCTCAGGGGTGTCTACGAAGGCACATTGCAGACGGATCATATCTCCTCCGACATTCAGCAGCATGTCTCCTCGCCCGATCAATTGTTCAGCACCGCCCCGGTCCAGGATGGTCCGGCTGTCAATCTTGCTGGTCACCTTAAATCCGATCCGAGCCGGGAAATTGGCCTTGATGATACCGGTGATGATGTTAACCGAAGGCCGCTGAGTGGCAATAATCAGGTGAATGCCTACCGCCCGGGCCAGCTGTGCGAGACGACCGATCGGTAATTCAATTTCTTTACCGGCAGTCATGATCAGGTCAGCAAATTCGTCGATCACCAGGATGATGAATGGCAGGAATTTGTGTCCGTTCTCGGGATTCAGCTCCCGGCGACGGTATTTGGCGTTGTATTCCTTGATATTTCGGGCGCGACCTTTCTTCAACAGGTCATAGCGTGTATCCATTTCAATGCATAAGGAGTTCAGGATGTTGATCACCTTGCTGGTCTCGGTGGTGATTGCTTCCTTGGCGTCCGGCAAGAAGGCCAGATAGTGTTCTTTTAGTTTGCTGTAGGGGAAAAGTTCCACTTTTTTCGGGTCAATCAGGACTAGTTTGACCTCACTGGGATGCTTCTTGTACAAAAGAGACATCAGGACGGTATTGATACCGACCGATTTACCCTGACCCGTTGCACCGGCAATCAGCAGGTGAGGCATTTTGGCCAGGTCAGCAACAAATACTTCATTGGCAATGGTCTTACCCAAAGCCACCGGAAGTTCCATTTTACTATCGTGGTATTTATCCGAAGCCAATACTTCGCGCAGGCTGACGACTTGTTTCTTTTTATTGGGTACTTCAATACCGATGGTCCCTTTGCCAGGAATCGGAGCGATGATGCGGATACCCAGGGCACTGAGGCTTAGAGCAATGTCATCTTCCAGGTTTTTGATTCTGGAAATCCGCACGCCTGGGGCCGGAACGATCTCGTAAAGGGTCACCGTAGGGCCGATGGTGGCCCGGATCTTGGTAATTTCAATTTTGTAATTCAATAGGGTAGAGATGATCTGGTCTTTATTGGCTTCCAGTTCCGCACGGTCAATTTCTACTTTCTCTTCACTGTAGTCATCGAGGAGCTCCAGCGTAGGAAATTTAAAACTGCGCAATTCATCCTGAGGGTCAACCGGTACATTCAGACCGATGTGTTCGCCATGCTGATGCGATCCCATCTCCACCGGTAGTGGCTGATGCTCGGCGCTTTCCTGGATCTCCAACTCGGTATCACTGGTCAAATCTTCAGGAGCCGGAGTGGTACCCTGGGGTTCAATCATTTCAAAGTCTACGTCGTCGTCCAGGGATTCTTCCCCATTGGCAAGCTGGGCAGCGTCAGGGACCACGAATTCCATTTGACCAAATTTATTGAAGCGGGCAAGGGATTGTTCGTCTTCTTCCGGCTCGATTTGATTGCTGCCGGGCTTGGTATAATAACTGGGTTTTAAGGGTACATTTTCGGTAACGGCGCCCACGCCTACGGCTATGGGAGATCTGGTGAAAGGCCATAATTTTTGCCAGGGTATTTGGGCATCTGAAAAATTCGGATTGATCGACCAGATGATGATGATGATAACGGTAAGCAATAACAGGGCATAAAGACCGACCTCACCGATAAAATTGCTAACCCAATACGTCAGTCCTTCGCCGATGGTACCTCCCCAAGGGAAAGCCGTTTTCAGGAAAAAAGCTTCGAAAAAGACCGACAGATAGATCATCAATCCCATGAGATAGGCAAAATGGTAGGTCAGGCTGTGTTCTTTTTTTCCGCGCAGAAGAAACCAGCCGAGTTTATACAAGAAAGGAAGCAGGAGGAAGGAAGACATCCCGAAGCCCCAGTAGATGAAAAAGTTGGAGAGGACGGCGCCCATACGTCCGCACCAATTCTGCATGACGAGATTGTTATCCCAAAGGGTCTGCCAGGAAAAGTGAAATACCTGATCCTGATCGGCACGCCAGTTAAAAACGTAGGAGATCAAAGCCAGAGCCAGGTAGGCGGTAAAGAACAGTACAACGATGCCGCCGATCTTGCGGTATCGCTCCTTCTTTTGGGTTTTGGTAATGGGCTGTTTTTTCTTTTTGTTCTTGGACGCCATGGGATTGAAACAATTAGATATTAAGAATATTTTTAATGCATCTCCACGCAAATATAGAATTATACATATAAAGAAAAAATGTAATGTGAATTTTTTTTCGGGAAATCGATCCGACGTCCGGACCCCTGGGCAATTTCGCTCGTGGTAACACTTCACGATCAGCGCGGAGTTTATTCCTTACCTGATGCTATGATTCTTCCTACGGACTTTATCCGCTGTAGCCAAGCGCTTGGGCAAAAGACTGTCAACACTTTCCCGCTACGCCTGGGCCGCACAAATGTCCATCTTCAACAGCTGTGTACCGGCACAGTGGTGGAACAGACTCAATTTTAGTTTTTGTCAAAGAGCCTGTAACTTTCCATCCAGCTAATCCGTAATTAGGTTGTATGAATGCCAAAGAATACAATCAATGTGTTGAAGACTATGCTGATGCGCTGTACCGATACGTGCATCGGGGCTTCAGGCACCTTGACGATGCGCAGGACATCGTGCAGCATTGTTTCGAGAAATTATGGATGAAGCGGGAACAGATCGGCCTACCGGAAGCGAAAGCATTCCTATACGTAAGTGCCCGTAATGCATCCATTGACGACTGGAGAAAAAATCATCGCGTCGTTTCTTTTGACACCCATACGCCGCAGGAATCGGGTTATGAACCGGATGAAGTTTTTGAAACGATGGATTTTGCCCGGGAATGCCTGCAACATTTGCCAGAAATGCAACGAAGCATTTTTTTACTGAGAGAGTACGAAGGACATGCGTATGAAGAAATTGCGGAACAACTGGAACTGACGCTAAGTCAGGTGAAGGTGAATTTGTTCCGTGCGCGGAAAAAGATCCATGAATTTATGCAAGAAAAAAAGATCGTGTTATGACCATCAATCGCCTGAATTATGAAAAATACGCCATCGATTACCTGGATGGCACTCTGTCTACGGACCTGCGCGAAGAAATGATGGCTTTTCTAAACGCCCATCCGGATATCAGAGAGGAAGTGGAGTGGCAGCAACAGTTTACTGCTCCGGCACTGACGGCAATCAGCCATCCGGATAAAAGCAAGTTACTGAAATCGGAACCTGTAATCCGGCAGCTCAAACCCATCTACTGGATAGCGGCGGCAGCTTCTGTTCTATTGTTGATCGCCTTTGGTTTATTCTGGAAGCCACAACAGGATAATCATCCCATGGCCTCCGGGGACAAGCAAATTGCACCGGCATCCGAAGCATCCAAACAAATTGCCGAACAGCAGGAAGAGCCTGGTCAGCAAATTGCGGAGACACCAACATTTAAACAGGATTTGGTCGAAAGCCCCGCTGCGACAATTTCCGCGGAAAGCAATCCAATAAAGCAGCAGGATTTATCAAGTCCCAAAACCAAACCCAGGCGTTCATCGGTCCAGGTAGCCCAGCATTCTACTGATTTGCCATCGATTCCGGAGACACCCAACCGCGAAAGTGAATCGGTGATCACCGATCAGCCTGATCGCGAAATAGCCTTGCTTGAGACCACTCCAACGAAAGATGAAGCCCTGGCACAAACCGAAACGGCTACCCGGGAAACTGCATTCATCGCATTGCCAAACCCGATTGAGACCCTGCCTACCCCGGAAGAAATTAATCCCATTGCCGAATCTGCTGTTGCATTGAGTGCACCGGTGTCGCAGTCAGAGGGCCGCAATCGACTCAATATTCTCAAACGTATGTTGCGCCCGGAAGCCTTCGCAGGAGCGGATGAATCCTTCTCCATTAGAGAATCGGTCATCCCCGAAGCTTTCGCCGGTCTATTTTCCAAAGATTAAAAAAACCTGATCATGAAATTATCATTCAAAATCATTCTGACTTCGGTGGTCTTAACGGCTTGGTGCACCTTAGCGGTTGCTCAGCAGGACTCGATGTCGCATACACCCCGCTACCGTACCGATCATTATGAAGCCGATACCATGTACAGCCATTCGATGGAATCGGATTCCAGGACGACAGTTTATCATCGCAGCAGATACCGGCATGACCCGATCAAAACCCGGTGGTTCTTATTAGACATCGGGGTCGGGTCCTACGTGGAAGATGTACCCTTGTATCTGGATAACGGCCTCAATCCATTTGACCAGGATCTGGGTAGAAGTACTAACCTTCAGATTCACCTCTACCAGCAACGGATCAATCTGGCCGGAGGAGTACTGAATCTTTTGCACGGGCTGGAATTTAATATCCAGGAATATGCTTTCGCCAATCCGGTGAGTCTGGTTCCCAATCAACCGGAGTTAACCATAAATCTCGATGATGGCGTTTCTTACCGCAAGAACCGGTTGCAGATGACCTATCTGACGCTGCCGATCATGCTGAATATTGAGACCAACCCCAACCATCATCATCGCTCATTTCGGATCAGTGCAGGCGTATATGGCGGTCTGCGGCTGAACTCAAATCTCAAGCAGAAAAGTGGAGCTTACGGCAAAGAAAAGATTCGTGATGATTTTAACCTGAATAAATACCAGTATGGGCTGCGGGGACAGATTGGCTTTGGCCCGATCAACCTGTACGGTACACTAAATATGTCACCCCTGTTTGATGAAAACCAGGATGCCGGCGCGAAATTGTATCCTTTTGCCATCGGGATTTCGCTGGTACCATTCTAAGCATAGTTAACCCATGAGAAAATGAAAGAGGCGCTGGACTTCATCCGGTGCCTCTTTTATTTTTCTCAAATTGCCTACTATTCTTGCCTTTGCAGGAGGGCACGGCCTTTTACGAAAAAGCATTTAACCCGGTCACATCATACCCGGTAATCAACAGGTGAATGTCGTGCGTACCCTCATAAGTAAGCACAGTTTCCAGGTTCATCATATGTCGCATGACCGGATATTCATTGGTAATCCCCATCCCTCCATGAATCTGCCGGGCTTCACGGGCGATGGTCAGGGCGGTATGCACGTTATTGCGTTTCGCCATGGAGATTTGCGCAGGGGAGGCTTTGCCTTTATTGGCGAGTGTGCCTAGCCGCCAGGTGAGCAACTGAGCCTTGGTGATCTCTGTGATCATTTCGGCTAATTTTTTCTGCGTTAATTGAAACTGACCGATGGGCCGGTCAAATTGGATGCGCTCCTGGCTGTACCGTAGTGCGGAATCGTAGCAATCCAGTGCTGCGCCGAGTGCTCCCCAGGCGATGCCATAGCGAGCCTTGGACAAGCAGGATAGCGGACCTTTCATGCCGCGGATTTCCGGGAAGACCTGGGATTTTGGCACCCGTACATCCTCAAAGATCAACTCGCCGGTGATGGAAGCACGCAGCGACCATTTACCGTGAATCTCCGGGGCAGAGAAACCTGGGCTGCCCGCTTCTACCACCATGCCGCGAACGACGCCTTCTTCATCTTTTGCCCAAACCACTGCCAGATCGGCAACCGGTGAGTTGGTGATCCACATTTTGGCGCCGTTGAGGATGTAGGCGTCGCCATCATCCTTAATATTGGTAACCATCCCGGCAGGGTTGGAGCCGTAATCCGGTTCGGTCAGACCAAAGCAGCCAATGAAATCGCCGGAACCCAATTTAGGCAGGTACTTTTTGCGCTGTTCTTCACTGCCAAAGCGAAAGATCGGATACATGACCAGAGAGCCCTGCACGGAAGCCATCGACCGGATCCCAGAATCACCCCGTTCCAATTCCTGCATGATGACTCCATAAGCCATTTCATCCATGCCGCCACCCCCATATTCAACCGGCAGGCTGGGGCCGAAGGCACCGATCTCAGCCAGGCCTTTGAACAGATGGGTAGGGCATTCGGCACGATCGGCATAGTCTTCAATAATCGGGGTTACTTCTGATTTGACCCAATCCCGGACCGCGGCCCTGGCCAGCAGGTGCTCTTCATCCAGTAACTCATCCATCAGGTAGTAGTCGTGATGCTGGTATTTATCGACTCGGTTAGCGCTTTTCATATGTTGGACTATTTTGCCGGCAAAGGTAGGAGAAGCGGGGGAAATGTTGAATGTTGAGGGTTGAATGTTGAATTGAAACTTCCGAAAAGTTCCAGATGCCATTTGAGATTATTAAGAGCAAAGAGCCAGAGGCTCGACTTATGGTGTAGCTGGGGAAGGCATGGCAGACCAGATGGGAAATGTTGAATGTTGAGGGTTGAATGTTGAATTGAAACTTCCGAAAAGTTGTGGATGCCATTTGAGATTATTAAGAGCAAAGAGCCAGAGGCTCGACTTATGGTGTAGCTGGGGAAGGCATGGCAGACCAGATGGGAAATGTTGAATGTTGAGGGTTGAATGTTGAATTGAAGGCTAATCCGATTAGATTTGCACTTCACAAAGCCATCATCACATGGGAACCATTGCCATCGAAGGCATGCAGTTTTATGCGTACCACGGATATTACAAAGAGGAGCGGAAGAAAGGAAATTATTTTGTAGTCGATGTTTATCTGGATCTTGATTTTACCAAGGCGGGGCGCGAAGATGGTATCCAGCACACCGTCAACTATGAAAAAGTATATAATCTCTGTGCGAGACGGATGGCGCGTACCCGAAAATTGCTGGAGGCTGTATGTGTCGAGCTGGCTGAGCTGGTTCACCGGAAGTATCCGGAAGTGAAGAAGACCCGCGTACGGATCTCCAAGCTGCATCCCCCGCTGGCCGGACCTTCCCAGCGCTTTTATGTCGAGCATAGTCTCAAACGGAAAAAACCCAAACGCAAAGATTTAAGTTTTTAATAACAAGCTTTTCCGCGCCTTGTGCGTCTTATATACAAATCGTCAACATCAAAACTATGAAGAAAAAAACCTTACTGCTGGCCTTGACGGCTTTCAGCCTGATGTCATGTGCTACCCTCAACGGCGTTTTGAGCCAGGCCGGCACCGTTCCCGTTACGTCCGAGGAAGTTGGTAAAGGATTGAAGGAAGCTCTCACCGTAGGCATTAGCAAAGGAGCCGAGGCGCTCGCCAAAGTAGACGGCTATTATAAAAGCCCCTACAAGATTCTGATGCCCGAAGAAGCACGCACCATCGCCAACAAGCTCCGGGTGATTCCGGGATTCGCCGACTTTGAAGAACAGCTGACTGAAAAGCTGAACCGGGCTGCTGAAGATGCCGCACAAAAAGCTAAACCCATCTTTGTGGATGCCATCACATCGATGACCATCGGCGATGCCTGGAATATCCTGAAAGGCCAGGACAATGCTGCCACCGTTTACCTCAAGCAAGAAACTTATCAGCCACTGTACGATGCCTTTAAACCGGTTATCGTGAGCTCGCTGGAAAAGGTTAATGCCTTGTCCTACTGGGAATCTGCGGTCACCGCCTACAACAAGATTCCATTGGTCAAGAAGGTGAATCCCAAACTGGATGACTATGTGAATACCCAGGCACTGAACGGCTTGTTCAGCATGGTTGAAAAAGAAGAAAAAGAGATCCGCACCAATGTGGGTGCCCGTACCACCGATCTGTTGCGCCGCGTATTCGGCCAGCAGGGCCGCGGCTAGGGTCGATTAAAATAAAGTAGAACACAGTAGGAACAGTCGGTGTGGATTAGGTCAGACCGGCTGTTTTTGTTTGGGGTAGTTTGAATATTATTGGCGTATATTTGTCCAACAAACTCACTTTCCATGCGCCCTTTTAGTTTGATTTTAGCAAGCAAAATCTTGCTGGTTGTCTTTAGTACGTTTGCAAAAGCGCAAAATATACCCTTGCGTAATGCTTCCTTTGAAGAGAATGCTTATTCAATGCCAGAAGAATGGATATCAGGGAATAAGAGCTTTTCAAAAAAAATCGCATTCATCCAGCCAAATGAAAAGACGGAAGTATCAAAAACAGCCTTCGACGGTAATTCTTATGTAGCCCTGGTAGTCCGGGAGACTGGTTACAAGGAAGCACTTGCGCAGAAGCTATCTCAGCCCATCCGGGGAGGATCTGCCTACGAATTTTCGATTGAGTTATGCATGTCTGAAAGATATGTTAGTCCATTGCCCAGTAGTCAGGAAGGCCCATCGCCCAAACCGTATATCAATCCGGTATTTTTCAAGATCTATGGGAGCGATAATCCACTCAATCGTGATGAGTTGCTAGCGATCATTGGTCCCGTAAATAATTTCAATTGGCAAAATTATACCGTCATCTTGGAATCTAGCAGGAATCATAATTGGTTGGTATTGGAAGCTGATTTTGACAATTGGAATCCCTATAATGGTCATGTCCTATTAGATAATGCTTCTGATCTCATTGAGGTCTTGGATCCGGAACCTGAGAAAAGCATTCGGATTGATCATTCGATCAAATTGTCTAATCCATCCTTTGAAGGTATTCCGCAGTGTTGTATGGCTCCCGTGGGGTGGAGGGACTGTGGGCCTCCAAGCCAGACGCCGCCGGACATCCAGCCTTCCGGGCAATTTGGGGTAACCGCCCCTGCTTTTAATGGAAGCTCCTACCTGGGTATGGTCGTTCGGGAGACTGGGACGACAGAGGCAATAGGCCAGAAACTTTCGTCCCCACTCAGAATCGGAGAAACTTACCAATTCAAACTTTGGGCTTCCTTATCGGAAGTTTATGAAAGTATGGTAGGACCATCCACAGGATTTGGATCTCCAACATCGGAAGGAATGCACCGTGCATCCTTTGTTCATCCGGTCGTATTAAAGATTTACGGAGGAAATGACTATTGCTCAAGGGAAGAATTATTGGGCGTAATCGGCCCGGTGGATCATTTCTACTGGGATGTTTATGAGGTCTTTCTAAAACCATCAAATCATTATACTCACCTCATTCTGCAGGCTGATTTTAATGGTTATCCGCCTTATAATGGGCACATCCTGATTGATAACGCTTCGGACCTGGTACCGGTTAAGGGTAAAAACTAATTCGATTTCATTCTCAGGGTTGGAAGCAGGCGAACATTCCCTTGCCAGAATCGTTAAATTGGTCTTAAATTGTAGCCGATTAAAACTATTTGCCGGATCTTAAACCTTTCCTAAAAAGAAAGTGACCGGATCGACACAACCAATGCGGAACCAAACAGTAACTCTTCTTTTTTTATTTATTTCTCTGGTAGCCTGGGGGCAGCATACTCCAGGATCCATTGAATTATTTAACTCCTCATTTGAAGGGATACCGCAGTGTTGCCAGGCCCCGTTGGGGTGGCGTGACTGCGGTTGGCCCGGTGAGACCCCACCGGATATTCAACCCTCCGGGCAGTTTAGTGTGACACGTCCTGCCCAGGACGGAAGGACCTACCTGGGCATGGTTGTGCGTGAAAATGAAACCTGGGAACGTGTAACGCAGGCGCTAACCACGGCCATGCATGCCGGTACTTGCTACTCCTTTTCCCTCTACCTGTGCCGGTCCAATGTTTATCTCAGCAAGCTGGATGCTAAAGAGGATTCACCACTAAAATCTTTTACAAAGCCTATCGTGCTGCGGATCTGGGGAGGTAACGACTACTGCGATCGCGCAGAGATGCTTGCCGAGACCCCGCCCATAGAGAATGCAGATTGGCGGAAGTATAATTTTAAGCTGGAGCCCAAACAGCATTATAAATTCATTATTCTGGAAGCGTATTATAAGACGCCGGTCTTGATACCTTACAACGGCAATGTTCTGGTGGACCATGCCAGTGCTCTGGAACCCATACCTTGTGATGATGAGCTTCCTGCCATCGATCCGGAAATCACGCCGCCGGTGGCTGAAGAAGAACCCCGGGTGATTAATCAGGCACCACCTACCCGTCCGCAGACTCAACCACAACGGCCACAGACTTCACCGGTGACGCCTACACCGGAGCCGGAAGAAGAAAAACCATCCCAACCGAAAATCCGGGTGCTTACGGAATTATACGGTGACCTGAAAGTGGGTCAGGTGGTTACCATCCGTAACCTGTATTTCCGGGAGAATTCTTTTGACATCGACTCGAAATATTTTCCGGTACTCGATGAGCTGTATGGGTTTTTAAAACAAAATAAGAACGTGCGTATCGAGATCGGAGGTCATACCAACGGATTGTGCGAGGATATCTTCTGTCAGCAATTGTCCCTCAGCCGTGCTCAGTCCGTTACGAAATACCTGGTAGACAAAGGAATTGATTCCCGGCGCATTGTGGCGAAAGGTTACGGTAAAAGCCATCTGATCGCCTCGGACAATACGCCCTACGGTAGACAAAAAAATCAGCGGGTGGAGTTAAAGATTCTTAGTATTCAGAGCTAAACGGGTAATGTTTCAAAACCCAGGGATTCCAGATCGGACCAAAAAGCCGGATAAGACTTTATGACTACCCCTGGATCTTTAATGACGATATTGTGTAGCATGGCCAATGGTGCCATAGCCATCGCCATCCGGTGATCCTCATAAGTGGCAAACTCCGGGGTTGTCCAAAAACGAGCTCTTCCTTCCACGATAAAATTGGCTTCCTGTGCGAGAAGGGTTGAGTCCCGGGGGGCCTCGTTAAATCGGACAGCAATCTTCTTTAATTCCGTTTGCATGGCTGCAATCCGGTCGGTTTCTTTGATGAAAAGCGTCTGTAATCCTGTAAATTTTCCCGTTACCCCCAGGCCACCACAACAGGCCATGACGGTTTGAGCCAGGTCCGGGCAGTTGATAAAGTCGTATTCAAATTCTGACGGCTGGGGACCTGAATTTTTGATAAGCCGGATGTGGTTTTCACCAAATTCTGTATGGACACCCAGCTTGACCATAAATTGGGCGATTGCCGCATCTCCTTGCAGGCTTTCCCGGTGTAACCCGAACAGTTTCAGATTACAGTGTTCACTCAGTGCAGCTATGCTGTAATAATAGGATGCTGCACTCCAGTCTGCCTCTACCTGAAATGGCCTGGCTTCATAGGCTTGCGGTTCAACCGTGATGGTTTGCCCTTGCCAGGTGTGATTTACTCCGAAAAAACCCATCATGCGCAGGGTCATTTCAAGATACGGCCTGGAAACGAGCTCGCCCTCCAGATTCAGCTCCAGTCCCATCGGGAGCCGGGGTGCGATCATCAACAAAGCCGATAAGTATTGGGAGGATACACTGGCGGGGAGGGTCAGGGTGCGGGTCACCTGTTCCCATTGTCCACCACTAAATCGCAAAGGAGGATACCCTTCGTTTTCCAGGTATTCGATACGGGCGCCCAGGGTTCGCAAAGCGGCCACCAGTGGCCCTATGGGGCGCTGCTTCATTCGTTCACTTCCCGTCAAGGTACAGGGCTTCCCGGACCAGGCAAGAAAAGCTGTAAGAAAACGGAAGGTTGTGCCTGCTGCGCCGGCGTTCAGCACCTCCTCCTGGGACGCTAAAAGGGCTTGCATGGTAGAAACGTCCTTGGAGGTTCCCAATCCGGTAATAGGAAAATCTTTTCCGGAGAGCGCCCGCAGGATCAAAGCCCGGTTGCTTATGCTCTTCGAGCCATCCAGCGTAACCGTCCCGGAAATTCTGCGATCCTTGCGATGCAATTCCAACTTGGATGGATAATCGAACCTGTTTAATGCTGTCATGCCTTAATCTGCCGTCATGTTTTCCCAAATCGTAGAATGGGCTCAAAAGTAAGGATTTGAGCGATATCTGCATTTGCCGGACACTTACCTGAAATGGAAGGCACCTTCGGATTATTTATTCAGAGCGCCTATCAACGATTCACTACCTTATTCTTCTTCGGACTGGGCATCCCGCTTCTTACGCACCCACTTTTCATGTTTATCGTAGGCATAGATAATTTCTTTCACCAGCCGGTGCCGGACCACGTCGGTCGGGTCGAGGTAGATGGTTGCCACACCCTGAAGGTGGTGCAACAAATCGATCGCCAGACGCAAACCTGATCGCTGATATCCAGGCAGGTCGATTTGTGACAAGTCACCGGTTATGATACACTTCGCCGATGGTCCCAGACGGGTGAGGAACATCTTAAGCTGCATGGAGGTTGCATTTTGCGCTTCGTCAAGCAGGATGTAGGCACTGTCCAGGGTTCTGCCGCGCATAAACGCCAGTGGTGCGATCTCAATGGTCCGGTTAGCCATGAACTGTCCCAGCGTCTCGGCAGGGATCATGTCATCGAGCGCATCGTAAAGGGGGCGCAGATAAGGATCTACTTTTTCTTTGAGGTCTCCGGGCAAAAAACCCAGGCTCTCGCCGGCTTCTACGGCCGGCCTGGTCAGGATGATCTTTTTGACCTGCCGGTTCTTAAGTGCGCGTACGGCCAGCGCCACCGCGGTATAAGTCTTACCGGTACCCGCTGGGCCTACCGCGAATACGATATCGTTATTTTCTGCGGCCTCCACCAGACGCTTCTGATTTGCAGTCTTGGCGCGGATGACTTTGCCACTGCGGCCATGGACAATAATGGACTGGTCTCCGCTCCCATTGCCCAGCGGGTCATAGGGATGGATGCCGTTCAGCAACTCGACGACCGTATCCATTTTCAATTCTTTTTCGCGGCGCAATACTTTAAGCATGACCTCCAGCTTGGCTTTCACCTCCTGGGTTTGTTTTTTGTCACCGGCTATTTTCAGATTGGTGCCCCGGGAGTTGATGGTTACATCCGGAAAGGCTTTGCGCAGCAGATTGAGTTTGGAATTGCGCTCTCCGTAGAGTTCGAGCAGATCGATACCTTCAACGGAAAGACTGATTTCACTCATTGAATTTGCCAAATAAGTATGGTTTTATTATGATTCAATACGTTGGCTGATGCCTTGTTTTTCCTTCAATAAGGTAGTAGACTTTTTCCAATACTTCAAATTGAAGGCTAAACGAATTAAAGATTTAATTAATATTTTATTTTTGTCCTAAATTTAAGGTTTTCCGGTTACGACCGCATAGCAACAGATTAAATTAATGTTAATAGATTCTGCAACATGAACCGGGTGGTAACACTTACAACCGATCTCGGCAACCAGGATTATTATGTCGGTATGATGAAAGGCGCCATTCTTTCCGCTTCATCAGGAATGCAATTGGTGGATATCACCCACGAAATTCCGTCCTACGACATCGTCCAGGGAGCTTACATTCTCCGAAATGTGTACAACCACTTTCCCCCCGGAACCGTTCACCTGATCAGTGTGAATAACAATTACAATGTTCAGAACATCTACATTCTTTTTGAGAAAGACGGTTATTTCTTTGTAGGTCCGAATAACGGGTTGTTTTCGCTGGTGTTTGAGCGGCTGCCCGATCAGGTGTTTGAACTGCGGGGCAGTAAAGGAGGCGCATTCCCGGTCCGGGATATATTTTCGAAAGTGATCCGGCAGCTGGATCGCGGTGATACCCTGAATGAGATTGGCGATGCCGTGTCCAATCTGGTGATGCGGATGAATCTGCAACCGGTTGTTACCAGATCGCATATCCGGGGATCTGTCATTCATGTGGATAAATTTGAAAATGTCATCCTGAATATCACCCGGGAGGTATTTGAACGGGCCCGGAAAGGCCGCGATTTTGCTTTGTTTTTTAAGCGTTTTGAACCCATTACTACGATCAGCGAGCATTATTTTGATGTGCCGGTAGGGGAGACCCTTTGCCTCATCAATTCCGCCGATCACCTGGAAATTGCCATCAATATGGGTAAGGCCGCCAGTCTGCTGGGTCTGAAAGAAGACGAGACGGTCCAGATTGACTTTTACGACGAGCCATGATCCGCCGATTGGTTCGCCTGCAGTTCCCGGAATCGTTTGGTCCGGAATTCAAAAGATTATTTACGGAACGGAAGGGACACATTTTGAATTTTCCAGGATGTGTATCTTTGGAACTTTATCAGGACGCGGATGCGCCCGGCGTTTGGTACACCTGGAGTAGCTGGCATAGCGCAATGGATCTGGAAAAATACCGGCAGTCGCCACTTTTCAGAGAAACGTGGAAAGTCATTAAGCCACAATTTTTAGTACCACCTCAGGCGTTTACACTTCGTCCAGAAAACGAGTGATCATGCAGATTTTACCAATTGCAGAATATACCATCCATATTGGGCCGGTCGGGGAAGCACTTGCTCCTTTAATGCAGCAATTGCGCTACAGCACCCTCTTCGTATTGGTAGACGAGCATACCGAATTGCACTGCCTGCCCCGAATCCGTTCATTGGTGGAAGACGCTGTTGTCATCCGCATACCGGCCGGAGAGGAAGCAAAGAACATTCAGGAATGTCAGCACATCTGGCAGCAATTGCTGGATGGGCATGCTGACCGCAAGTCCCTGATCATCAACCTCGGCGGAGGTGTGATCGGTGATATGGGCGGCTTTTGCGCCGGGACCTTCAAGCGGGGTATACCATTCATACAGATACCGACGACCTTACTGTCTCAAGTGGACGCCAGTGTCGGCGGTAAATTGGGAATTGACTTCAAACACATCAAAAACTGCATTGGGCTTTTCCGCAACCCGCAGGCCGTATTGGTCGATCCCCAGTTTTGTCTGACCCTGCCGGACCGGCAGCTGGCCAGCGGCATGATCGAGATCTTCAAGCACGGATTGCTCCATGACGTAGATCTCTACCACAAACTATTAGCGCTCGAATCGCTCACTGAGATCCTGGATGAAGAATACATCGGCCGGGCAATTGCCGTGAAACGGGAAGTCGTTGAGCAGGACCCCTACGAGGCCGGTTTGCGGAAGATTCTAAATCTGGGTCATACCCTGGGACACGGAGTAGAATCCTATTTCCTGGATACGGACCATCCATTATTGCATGGTGAAGCCGTGGCAATCGGTCTTATCGGTGAATTGTACATTGCCAGTAAACGCCTGGGATTTCCGGTTGAAGAACTTACCCGTATCGAACGATTTGTGAAGCGCTGGTACCCGGAAATAGCCATACCGGATGAAGCCCGGGGAGCGATCCTTCAAATCATGGCTCAGGACAAAAAGAATGAACGCAATCAATTGCATTTTTCGTTATTGAAGAAACCCGGAGAACCCTATATCGACTGTATCATTGAACCTGAATTGGTTCAAGAAGCGATCACCTATTACAATAATCAACTATCCGTACCAGTTTAATGGACAGGTAAGCCGAATTGACCAATCCTATGGCAGACACCAAATACAACCAGACGCTGGCTCGCAAAATTTATCGCATCCTGTGGGGATTGGCGATCCTTATGGTGCTTGGAGGCATCCTGTTTTTTATCATTCTCTCCCGGCAGGACCTGCCTACTTTTGAAGAGCTTGAAAATCCGGAGAACGAGCTGGCCACCGTCATTCTGGATAAAAATAAAAATGAACTGGACCGTTTGTTTATCCAGAACCGGGTGCCGGTTGCTTTTGAGGAACTGAACCCATACATCGTCCAGGCATTGATTTCGACGGAAGACGAGCGCTACTACAAGCATGCCGGCATTGATCTAGAGGCGTTGGGCCGGGTCGGGGTAAAGAGTTTGTTATTACGCAAAAAGTCTCAGGGTGGGGGAAGTACCATCACCCAACAGCTGGCCAAACTGATGTATCCCAGGATCGATCTGTCCAATATGAGTAAGATCCAGCAAATTATCAACCTTGGTCTGTCTAAATTCAAGGAATGGATCACGGCTGTAAAATTGGAACGTTCCTACACCAAGGAAGAGATCATCGCCATGTACCTCAATAAATTTGATTTCATCTACGATTCCTATGGGGTGCGTGCTGCTGCGGAAACCTACTTTGGTAAAGAGCAGGAAGATCTTATGCCGGAAGAAGCTGCGGTCATCGTAGCCATGTTGAATAATCCCTGGTACTACAACCCAAAGAAATTTCCTGAGAATTCCATGACCCGGCGGAACATAGTTCTTGCCAAAATGGAAAAGCATGGTTATCTGAGCCAGACGGAATTCGATTCTCTGCGTGTCCAGCCTATTGATATGACCAACTTCAAACGGAAGACCCAGTCGGATGGATTGGCGCCCTATCTTAAAGTTGAGATCCAGAAACGTGTTAAAGAGATTCTCGCCCAGCCAGAGACCAGAAAACCGGACGGAACAGAATACGATTTGTTTAAAGACGGACTCCAGATCGAGACGACCATTGACCCGGTTTATCAGCGTCTTGCCCTGGAAGCGGTCACAGAACATATGCCTAAACTGCAGGCATCTTATTTCCGGCACTGGAAAGGCATGAACCCGTTTACCTATGATATGGATGATCAACAGAAAGCGATCGTCCAGGCTACGCTTGAACGGATGGTCCATGAATCTGACCGGTATCAGACCTTGCGTTATGCCCGTATAGGGACACTGCTGCAAAAAATGCAGGAAGAAGTAGCCAACCTGGTCTATACCGATACGGAGATCGAATGGATGATCGATGAGGACAAGAAACCGGGTCGTATAGCGGGTTTACAAAGCAAAGGAATTATCCGCAAGGATAAGGCGCAACGCATGCGGGATGCGCTTAAAAGCCAGGAATGGGAAGCGTTAAAGGTAAAATACCAGGATCTGCAAAAGGAAACAGCTAAAGTTTTCGACACCAAAACGACGTGCCGGATTTTTGACTACCTGTCTCCGGGCTTTGAGAAGGATTCGGTAATGACCCCGATGGACAGTATTAAATACCACATGGAGATCCTTCAGACCGGGGTTATGGTGATGGATCCGACAACCGGGTTCGTTAAAGCTTGGGTAGGTGGCGTCAATCACAAATATTTCAAGTTTGACCACGTCACATCCAATCGGCAGGTAGGGTCCACCTTTAAACCTTTTGTCTATACCACCGCGGTAATGAATAACATCTCCCCCTGCACCGAGGTTATTGATCAGCCTTATACCATCGCTCCGGGAGAGAACAACTTTCACATCCCTGAGCCCTGGACACCTAAGAACAGTCACGAGTTTACCGGTAAAAAGATGAACCTGTACCAGGGGCTACGGGAATCGGTCAACTCGCTGTCGGTCTTCCTGATGAAAAGTTTTGGCAGTGCGGAGCCTGTACGTGAGACGGCCATATCGATGGGATTGAATGGAGATGAAATTCCTTCCGTTCCAAGTATTTGTCTGGGCACGCCGGAACTGACCGTGGAAGAATTGACGGGAGCCTATGGGGTATTCGCCAATAATGGTGAATACAACAAACCCATCATTATCCAATACATCCGTGACCGACATGGCAGGTTGATCTACCAGAATAAGCTTGTCCGTCACCGCGCACTGAATGAAAAAACCAATTACGTCATGGTACGCATGTTGGAGCAGTCCATTGGAAATGGAAAACTGGGACTGACCTCGCCGGAGGTTGGCGGGAAGACCGGCACCACCAACAATCACGTGGACGGCTGGTTTATGGGGATCCATCCCCGCGTGGTCATCGGCACCTGGGTAGGTGGTGACTATGGATGGATACGCTTCAGAACGCTTGATGCCGGCCAGGGCGCAGTTATGGCCCGGCCTATCTTCAATTTGCTGATGCGGAAGCTGGAAACGTTGTCAGCAGATGAATTCGATGCACAGACCGGATTCTCGGTACCGGCAGGCCGGTTGGGTATTACGATTGATTGTGAAGACTACAAACAAGAACCCTCCGCAGAGGATGTTTTTGATGTCGAACAGGGCTTGCAGGACGAATTTGATATCATTCATTAAACTGCCTCCCAAACAATAAAAATCACTAAATTTGCGGCTTTCCAGCCGGAACTTGAAGCATTGACTGGTTAAAAGCACCCCCGAAGAAATTCTTTTTTTGCAAACAGGATATGAAATGATCGTATTCAGAAATGCAGGTATCCTCATCCTGGGTATCCTTTTTTTATCACAATGCGTACCTGCAGTAAAACAGGAACAAGTCGAATTGGGCCTGGAAGTGGATTATCAACTGAGCGATACCACGGTCATGCACCTGGCGGATTGGCAGCAGAGTGGTCAAGTTCAATCGATCTATCCATTTCTGCATGTAGTCAATGCCACTTACCGTTACGCAGCTGCGTTGGATCTGGGATCCATGGCCGGACAGTATAAGACCGATTCACTGGTGCCTTTACTCACCGATCCTTCTCCCGTCGTGCGGGCTCAGGCTGCATATAGTCTGGGGTTAAGTGGAGATGCAGCGGTGGCCGCACCACTGGTAGAGGCATTCCAGCAATACGATTCTACCGGCCAGTATTATCTGGCTAACCGTGCGATCCTGGAGGCCATAGGGCGCGTAGGCGATACGGCTTTGCTCGAACCCATCAGTACCGTTGCGACCTATAAACCGACTGATACCCTTTTGCTGGAAGGGCAAACGAGGGCAATTTATCAGTACATGTTACGTGGTATCATCGATCCCGCTGGCACTGCTACAATGGTTAAGTATGCAACCAGTGCACTGTACCCCTATTCAGTGCGGCTTTTATCAGCACATTACCTGGGTCGTGCCAATCCAATAGACTTGTCCACCTACTCCAATGAACTGCTGGAAGGTCTGGCCAGTGAAGCAAATGTCTATTTAAGAATGCCCTTAATCCTCGCTGTGGGGAAAACCAAATCTCCGGAGGCATTAACCGAACTAAAAAAATCGGTTGTACAGGAGCCTGACTTTCGGCTGCGCTGCAATGCCATCCGCGCTCTGGGGAATTTTCCATTCAATCAGGCTCAGGATGTGATCGTCCGGCAGTTGAACGACGCCAATGAGAGCATCGCGTTAACCGCTGCCCAATGGATCAGTGATCATGCTACGGAAGGTGATCGCACGTTATTATCAAATCTCGCTTATGGAGATTACAGCGATCTGGTTAAAGCCAAGATTATTGGTGCTGCGCTCAGACATATTCCATATCCCTACGGCATAGCCCGTAATAATCGTGCCTCCATCCTCAGCCAGATGATCCAGAAAGAAAATAATACGACCATTAAAGGGTTGATGATCAAAGAGCTGGCTTACGATCTGAAATCGTATCGCGAGATACTCAAATGGGCGGATGACCTGGAAGCGCCGGTGCGAACCGCTGCCCTGGAGGGCATAACTTCTATGTTAAAAGATAACCATTATAACGCCGCCTTCGGGGGAGGCGAATCCGTCAAGAAAGAACTGATTTCAGCACTGATTACCGCTGCAAACCGCAGAGATCCAGCTGCCATTCAGTTAACAGCGGCTGTACTCGTTGATCCAAAAACAAAAAATCTGTGGACAACCAATGAGGTCAGCCAGATGGAAACATTATTCGCTTCGTTGAACGTTGATTTTGATCACGATGCCTACAATGGCCTCGGTGAAAGCCTGGCCAAACGGCAGGATAAAACCTATAAAGCCGAGCCAATTCAGAACTATGCGGATATCCAATGGAATCTGTTGTCCCAATACGAAAATGCCCAGGTTGTAGTTCAGACCGTCAGAGGAACTTTTACCATGCGGTTTTTTTCTGCCGCCGCACCATGTACGGTAAGCCGGATTATTGAATTGATCATCCAGGGGTTTTACGATGGCAAGGTTTTTCATCGTGTAGTGCCGAATTTTGTGGTACAGACAGGGTGTCCGCGGGGAGATGGTTATGGTTCATTGCCCATCACGCTGCACAGTGAACTGGCTCCTTTACAATACAATCAGGAAGGGTTGGTAGGCATGGCATCCAGTGGGAAAGATACCGAATCAAGCCAATTCTTCGTGACCTTATCTCCGACACCTCACCTGGACGGAAAATATACTATTTTTGCTAAGGTTATTTCCGGGATGGATGTAGTTCAATCGATCCAGCCGGGGGATCCGATACAAAAAATCAGCTTACAGTAATTGACCATGAAAACCACACCTTTAACGGATTTGCACCAGGCCTTGGGCGCAAAAATGGCTCCATTTGCAGGCTATCTTATGCCAATTTCTTATTCCGGAATTCAGGAAGAACACAAAGCCGTCCGTGAGCGTGCTGGTCTTTTTGATGTATCGCACATGGGTGAGTTTATCGTTAAAGGCAAACAAGCCTTGGATCTGATTCAGTACATAACATCAAACGATGTATCGAAATTAGCCATCGGTCAGGCCCAGTATTCCTGCATGCCTAACAGCCATGGCGGAATTATTGATGATCTGCTTGTGTACCGTCTGGATGAAGACCAGTGCTCTGAAGGTGAACAAGCTTTTATGCTTGTGGTCAATGCGTCCAATATTGATAAGGACTGGGACAATATCCAGCAATATGCCGGTCAGTTTGATACGCGGATTGTCAATATCTCTGACCAATCGGCCTTATTGGCGCTACAGGGACCTAAAGCGGCTGAAATTCTCCAACAGTTGACGGATGTCGATCTCAGTCAACTCAAATATTATCACTTTGCCAAAGGATCGGTTGCCGGGGTTGGTAATGTAATCGTATCCGCGACCGGATATACCGGAGCCGGAGGATACGAACTGTATTTTAACAATCATCATGCGGTCCAGCTGTGGGATGCTATCATGGAAGCCGGTAAATCTGCAGGCGTTATGCCGGTCGGTCTGGGAGCTCGCGATACCCTGCGCCTGGAAATGGGATACTGCCTGTACGGTAACGATATCGATGATACCACCTCCCCTTTGGAAGCAGGCCTGGGGTGGATCACAAAGCTTAAAAAAGGCCCATTCGTCGGCAAAGAAAAGATTGAGTTTCTGAAGCAGCAGGGCATTTCCCGCAAACTGGTAGGTTTTACCGTTCAGGATAGACGTGTTCCACGTCATGATTACCTTTTGTTTTCTGCAACTGGCCAGGAGATCGGCAGGGTCACTTCCGGAACCATGTCTCCTACGCTGGGCATTCCAATCGGGATGGGCTATGTGCCTGCTGATCTGGCTAAGCCGGGTACCGCCATTCAGGTACAGGCCGGCAGCAAATTTCTTGCGGCGGAGGTTACCGGCCTTCCTTTTCTTACCGATTGATTATCAGCTGTAAAGCAAAATATTCTGACCTTCGTTAAACAATTGCTTTGACCTGCGTATTTAAATGAAAGAAAATACGCGGCATGGATTATAAGGAAGGAAAAGCATTGTTTATTGAGCGTTGGGGGTTGTTAGGCACCCAATGGGGCATCAGCCGTACCATGGCTCAGATTCATGCGATTCTTCTGATTTCTCCAAAACCGTTGTGTACGGAAGATTTGATGCAGGAGCTTTTGATCTCTCGCGGCAATGCCAGCATGAATCTCAAAACATTGCTGGATTGGGAAATCGTGCACAAGACCCACATCATCGGAGATCGGAAAGAATACTACATCGCGGAAAAAGATATTTGGATTGTCTTAAGGCAGGTCATTCGACAACGCAAACGGAAAGAACTTGATCCGATGGTTGACATCCTTCAGGAAGTAACCAAGGTCCAGGGTGTGTGTGAAAAAAGTTCCGAGTTTTGCCGGATGGTTCAGGAACTCAGGCAATTTTCGCAAAAGGCCGATGTGGTGCTGGATAACCTGATAGAATCCGATCCGAACTGGCTGAGCAAAACCTTTTTTAAACTAATCCGCTAATCGCCTTGCCGGAAAGATGACCCGGTAGCTCAATGCGTTGCCCGTCATTTTTGGCATTTGGGATGATAAGCTTTATCTTCAGCACTTTTTAATCATGAAAAAATAACTGACTATGAAGAGATTACTTCAGCTAACAATTGCTTTTTCTTTTATTGCTTGTACGCTGCAGGCGCAGCAACTACCACAGAAGAGCCCGCATGCAAGCGTGTCTTATGTGCTGGGCGTTACGGAGATCAAGATTTCTTATTCTTCTCCTGCTGTTCGCGACCGTGATATATGGGGTGCCGTGGTGCCTTATAACGAGGTTTGGCGTGCGGGCGCCAATGAAGCTACTTTGATGCATTTCAGTACGGATGTAAGTATTGAAGGCGAATCCTTGGCGGCAGGAACCTATTCGTTTTTCCTCACACCTACCGATGGCGATAAATGGATGGCCCATTTTAACTCCGATACGACGCTGTGGGGAGCTTATGGATACGATGCTTCCAAAGATGTGGTCAGTACAGAGGTAGAGGTAAAGGGATCCTCAGTGAATGAGGAGTGGCTGAATTATACGATTAATGAGTTTTCTCAGGAGAGCGGTTATATTCGGTTGGCCTGGGAAAAGAAGCGCATCTACATCCGTGTAAGGGTGAAGACCGTTGATCTTTCAGTAGCCAATGTTGAGAAAGCGTTGACTACCGCGAAAGAAGAAAACAAATGGCAAGTATATGCCAGTGGAGCGCAGTACCTGGCCGATGCTGGCGAACAATTGGATAAGGCCATGGAATGGGCGAAAGAATCGGTCAGTCTGAAAGAGAGCTTCTGGAATTATTGGGTCCTGGCGCAGGTTCAAGCCAAGGCAGGTGACACAACAGGAGCTATCGCCAGCGCTGAAAAGAGCCTGGAGGTAGGAAATGCTGCCAACGAAGAATATTTTGGCGAATTCAAAGAAGGAATTACCAAAGCCATCGACTCCTGGAAAGATAAACCTTGAGTTAATTTCGCAATAGCTATTGTAGGCGTGACCCCGACAAAGGGTTACGCCTTTTTTTTGCATCAGAACAATCGATGTACTTGTGCATCACGGATATCAAACGGTTGTGATGCATGGGTATTGATCCACAGCACTCCGGGTTTTTTACCGACTCCGAAAGAACCAAGCTGCTCCTCCATTTGCAATGCTAAAGCACCATGATAGGTAGCCCAGCGTAAAACCTCGTCAAATGGGAGGTAAGACTGGTAACGAAGTATGGTTTTTATTTCTTCGAAGATGGAGAGCTGCCAGTTGGAGGTGAGTGAGTCGGTACCAATAGCTACGATAGCCCCTGCTTCCTGGAATTTGCGGTAATCGGGCATCCGGTTTTCGATGTATAGATTGGCATTGGGGCAAGTGACCCAAAAGGTGGAGGGGTTCCATTCCATAGCCTCCCGGATGTCTTCCAAAGTACTCATGGTGTTGTGCACCAGCAGGATTGGTTGGTCCGGATGCAGGCGTTTCCTGGCATAATCCAGGGAAGAAGTACCGGGAGCATCAAATTTGAAATCAATTCCAAATTCACGGAAAAATGACGGAAAACCGCCGCTTCCATCCTGAAACAGAGCGTCTTCATGAGGCGTTTCCTGATTGTGTAAGCTGATCGTGGAATTTTTGTCATTCTCCTGATGAATGTAACCGTACAGCTTATCCGAAACGGTGTAAGGCGCATGAGGCACGGCACTAACGGCATGTCTGGTGGATCGCTGATCGGTCAGTACCTGCTTGGATCTTTCGTAAGTTGCCAGGGCCTGGTGATCCTGCATGAAGTCGAAGAGCTCAACAAAAGAGTAATAATCGATCGGAGAGTTGGACTTAACCGCTACCGTATCTGCAGTATTGCAGATATCACCCACCGCCTGGATGCCGGCAACATACATGGCTCGATCCTCCCGGGCGATTGCTTCCTGGATGACTTCCGGTTCCACTTCACGTAAGCTGACCACCCCTTTAAGAAAAGGCAACAATCCGGTGCCCGTAGGTACCCGGTCTTTCAGGTGGGATAATTCGAGATGACAATGTGCATTGATAAATCCCGGTGTGAGTAGTCCTTCGCGGTGCATGACACTGGCCGGATCATGATTGGATAAGGGTTCGATAGCCAGGATCTTACCGGCCTCGTCCAGAATCAAGACCTGGCCTTTTTGGGGATTGCGGTCTCCTGGACAGAGATAGGTAGCCGTAATTTTGTGAATTGCCATGATGTCCGTTTAGGTAAAAAATCGCAAGCTATTCCGTTTGGGGGGCCAAGTTAGGATGTTAAATAGATTTTAATATCACCAAATCCGGGCTTCAAATGCGCTTAATGCACGAATTTTGTTCCCATCGCACCACTTTCAAACCTATTTTGCGTTTTGTAGAAATGAAGAATTTAAGAAGCTTATACCTTTTTCGCCTCCTGGGATTGGTGTTGATTGCGGGCACTTTCAGTACAGGATGCATTTCTGCGCAACAGACTACTTCTGGCAATCCCGCCTCAGGTGATGTGCTCCAATTTGAATACACGCATGTTTCTTTCGGTCCGGTCGTTAAAGGACAGACAAGAGACACGGTTTATCATTTTACCAATATCAGCAATGAACCGGTACAGATTGATTTGGTTTCGGCGTGCGATTGTACGACTTATACGTATCCGGAAGAACCCATTCCACCGGGAGGGAAAGGAACGTTGGCGGTAACCTTTGATTCCAGCAGTAAAGAAGAAAATGAAACTTTGACCGTGGACATCATCCTAAAAAATGTCAATCCGGCCACGGGTTATGCCTATGTCTATCAGGTTTCATATGATTTCGACCTGAAGCTGAAGTAATCAGTGGGCTGCTAATCCTTTCAGTAAATTGTGTAATTCCAATTCCGTTTGTTTTATACGGTTCTGGTGATCCGGTAGATCCGGATGCAACGGACGGTGATCAAGTTGTTGTACCAGTTGCTTTAAGGATCTCCAGGTCAATTGATCCGCTGGCTTCAGCATGGTATCCAGGAATCGATCAAGGATGTACTCAATGGCCAGCGACGTCGGATGCGTCATGTCCCGCTCGTAAAAACGGTAATCCCGCAACATGTCGATTTGGATCTCATAGGCGGGAAAATAATACAAATGGTCCGGGAAGGTATTGGCGAGGGCCTCGGCAGCAAGCAGCAAGGTGGCTTTACTGCGGTTATTTTCTACCAATCCATCCCTGAGGTATCGCACCGGTGACACCGTAAGTACGATCCGCACATCAGGATTTGTACGAATGAGTGTTTCCGTCAATGGGATCCACAGGTCAATGATCTGGCCCAGTGAAGCCCGGTTGCGCGAGAAAAGGTTGCCGGGCATTTTGTGACAATTATTAACGATCACATTCTTTTCCCGGTGGTTGTAATAATGTGCGCTTCCCCAGGTTAAGACCAGTGTATTGGCCTGCATCAACCGCTTTCTGCCGGCGTTAAATGCTTCCAGCATGCCCTGCCAAGCCGCTTCAGCGTCTGCTGCACTGAAGCGTCCATGATATTGCCAGTGATGGAAGAGGTCGTCCCTGTTGAACAATGCTTCCATTTTGGGCTTTTCATCTGCAATTAATTCGACAAGCTGCTGTCCAAGAGAAAGCGGATTGAAAGTTATGCCATAAGGGTTGATGCCTGTATCCAGGCGGTGATGGGCTAGAAGATGACCCAGGTTTTCCGCAAAACAAGACCCCATGCAGAGTAAGCGGTCTCCAAGCTTAATATGCCAGGAGGGAACAGGAATTTCTACGGGTGTCTGGAGCTTCATATGACGTGCATCAGGTAGTAAAATTATTGTATTTTGCGGGCTTCATATCAACAGATATGCATATTTGGGATCGATTATTCAAGGTTAAGGAAGCAGTTGGCGAACCACCTCTGCGTCTGGGACGGTATACCGATCTGTATAAGGACGAGGAGCAATACAATGCCTGGGACAAGGCGCTGGATGCTTATGAAGCAGAATCCTATTGGGATGCTATCCAGCACTTCATCGATTATCTGCGGGATCCGGGACTGGACAATGCAAAATCCTGGATTGAGGATCATACCCTCCAGTTTTCCTTCTTTCAGGGCTCAAAGCAGATTTTTGGAAGCGCTTCGGCAACCCATGTAAGAGCAGAGAGCAGAATAGCTTATTCCCAGGATATGAACATCGGCTTCCTGCGCCGGCTAATCGAGCAAAACTTTGCACTCAAGTATTCCCGGTTTACGCTGGACAACGAGAATTACATCACACTGGTTTTTGATACCGCGTTGGTTGATGCTTCTCCCTACAAAATGTATTATGCACTAAAGGAATTGGCGGTACATGCCGATAAGCAGGACGATTTGTTGATCACCGAATTCAAAGATCTGGATCCGGTTAATACCGGACATACGGTGTCCCTGTCGGCGGAAGAACTCGAACTTAAATACAACTATTTTCAGCACCAGATTCACTCCACGATCTCCTTCCTGGACGCTGCCAGAATCAATTACATGCAATATCCCGCATCCATCGGATACCTGCTGTTGGCCTTGTGTTATAAATTGGACTATTTGCTGGTGCCCCAAGGGACTTTAATGGAGGCTTTCGAGAAAATGCACCGGCTCTATTTTGCCAAGGATGATGAGACCCTCAATCAGAAAGTCATTCAGCTGAGGCGTGAGATGGAAGCTTTACAGGACATATCACGGGATGAATTTGACCGCCAATTGTACCTGACCAAATCGACCTTTGGCATTACCACCCCGGTCAATCATCAGCAAATCCAGGAATTAATCCAATCGGAATTTAACAACATCAATTGGTATCTGGAAAATGAATTCCCGGAGGTAGCGCTCGCCATATGCGATTACATCGTTGGATATTGTTTTTTTAATTATGCATTACCTGAACCGGATCGGGATTTGTTCCGGTTGTATTACCGCATTCGGGAAGCCTCATTTTTCCAGGATCTTGGCTTTCCCCAGCGGTATCAACAGCATGGAAAATTGGACAAGAAGAGTGTTCGCAAATCACTCGAAGCCATTGAAGATCAATACAAACCGCGATTTCCTCAATTACGGCTCACGACGCATGACCTGAACTATGAAGACCAGGCTATGTGCGCCCGGTCTTTCCTGGCCATGGTAGGAACCCAGGATCTGACAAAATTGTATTGATGGAAGAAGTAATTGAACGCCTCAAACAAATTATCGTCCAGATAGCAACTCCCTATGTGACGGGCACCGGATTTTTTCTTCCTCAGGATGGACTGATTATCACGAATGAACATGTGGTACGCGATAACCGGCAGGTGGTCATCCATAGCGATTGCATCCCCAAACAATTGGTTCCTGTCGTTTACCTTGACGAACGATTCGATCTGGCTTTTCTGGCATTACCCCAGCAAGTCCGCTGTAAGGACGGGGGGAAGTTGAGCCTGAAGGAAGAAGCCAGGGAAGGAGAAGTAGTGGTAGCAGCAGGTCACCCCTATGATCTCAAATTTACCGCCACGCAGGGTATTATCTCGAGTACCCTGTTTCGCAATGGAGACATTCGATATTACCAGCACGATGCGGCCCTCAATCCGGGTAATAGTGGTGGGCCACTGGTCAACATGGACGGAGATATCATCGGGGTTAACACCTTTGTAATCCGTGACGGGCAAAATATGGGATTTTGTTTGCCCTCAGGCTACATCCGGGCCGCCATTGATGAATTCAAAGCGGCGGGAAAACCAGAAGCCATCCGCTGCCCTGCCTGTTCAAACATCATCCATGCAGGCAATCTCTCTGGAAAGTATTGCGGGTTTTGCGGGGTGACGGCTTCCATGCCTTCTACCACCGAACAATACGAGCCTACCGGCCTGGCGGCAACCATCGAGGAGGTTTTGTCAAAATTGGGATTCAGTGTGCCATTGTCCCGCTTGGGCCCTAACAATTGGGAGCTACTTCGCGGCAGTGCCAAGGTCAACGTCAGCTATCACGAGAAGACCGGTCTGATCACGGGTGAAGCCTATTTGTGCTACCTGCCAAAAGACGGTAATAAGGCGCTGTACGAGTACTTGTTGCGCCAAAATTACAACTTGCAGGGTCTGACCTTCAGTGTCCGGGGAAATGAGATAATTTTATCATTATTGATCTACGATCAATACATGAATCCGGATTCGGCATTACATTTGTTCCAGGATTTGTTGGAGAAGGCCGACGAATTCGATAATATACTGGTTGAAAGCTTTGGAGCTATTTGGCGAGAGCCATCCTAATAACACACTATTATATAGCAATTGTCGTTTATCTTTAGGGAACAAGATTTAAGCAACGAACACCCGACGTCGAACATTCTAAATCGCTTAAAGCAGAATCTATGGAGTACAATGCATTACGTGCAATAAAGTCCGGACTCATGATATTGGCTGTGTCCTTTTTGGCAAATACAGTCAGGTCACAGGATATTCATTTCTCTCAGTTTTACATGTCTCCTCTGACTTTGAATCCGGCCATGACCGGCGTAATGAATTGCAACAATCGCTTCATCGCCAACTACCGCAATCAATGGGCTTCCGTATTGAAATCCAATGCCTACAATACCTATGCGGTGTCCTACGATCATAAGGTGCCGGTTGGACAATATGATAATTTTGGCATTGGGGGATCCTTCTACGGTGATGTAGCCGGGCAGCTCAATTTCGGCACGATGAAAGCAGCAGTGTCCGGATCCTTCAGTAAAAAAATGTTTGGCAATCGCCGCAATAGTCACTATATGGTAGCCGGTACATCACTGGGCTATGCGTTCCGAACCATCGATTTTACGCAGGCTCGGTGGGGGTTGCAACACGACAACAATGGCGGATTTGATCCTACCTTGCCGACCGGAGAAGAAGGCAAACTGTACCAGGACAATTTGTCTTTTGTCGACCTGAATGTCGGTTTACTTTGGTTTTCAGTGCTCAACAAAGACAACAACGTGTATCTTGGCGTTGCCTACGACCATTTGAATCAACCCAATATTGCTTTTGAAGAAGGAACAACCATCCCGTTATACGGAAAATATACCATCCACGCCGGTGGCGAGATCAATTTCAACAGGCAGTATTCCATATTGCCAGGTATTGTTTTACTGAGTCAGGGACCTTCTTTTGAAGTCAATGGAGGTACCAGTCTGCGCTTTCTTTTCGGACCAAGGGATGCACAACAATCGGTGCAGTTTGGATTATGGGCAAGGCTGGCAAATCATTATGAAAAGTCCATTTTGATGGATGCCATCATCCTGTCCACCCGGTTTGATTACAATCAGTTTGGACTGGGCTTTAGCTACGACATCAATACCTCTCCGCTCCATCAGGCCAGTGGATCCAACGGTTCATTCGAGTTCTCGCTGATCTACAAATTGTGTGGAGCTGAGAATCGGGGCGTGTATTGTCCTGAGTTTTAATATATTTACGATCGAACATATCCTAAGTTCTTGACTGCCCCTGGTCAGTGACTCCTGTGGAGTGCTGCTACACCCGGAATCATTCTGTAAAGACTGTTAAAGCATTTGGCCAATCGCCGGATATGTCTTAATTTCATGAATTACCTGGTTTATGTAGAGAACTGACAAAAAAATTGTCCAAAGAAAGAAAACCACCTGATTATGTTTGGAAACAACACAAAAAAAGACGTGAAAAGCAATACGTTACCATCTATGCCATCTCCCTCCGGACACTCTCTGAATAGTGTCGTTGAAGGTACCATTATCGAAGGTGATATTCGCACCGAAAGCGATATTCGGATTGATGGTAATTTGTCCGGAACCCTTAATTGCAAAGGGCGGGTGATCATAGGCCCGAAAGGAGTTGTCGAAGGTGATATCCGTTGTGAAAATGCCTTGATTGAAGGATCTTTTCACGGACTATTGTCTTGCAACGATACCCTGACTGTAAATGAAACTGCCCGCATCACCGGTGATATCAATACGGATAAGTTGGTTGTACACTCCGGCGCTACATTCAATGTGAATTGTAACATGGGTGTCAAAAATGCCACAAAAAATCACCCGGAAAAAAAACAGGAAATTAAACTGACACCCGGAGCTACGGACAAAAAGCCAGTGAAGGAAGAGATCATCTCCTTCGTGGAAGATCCCATTAAAAAGTAATTGTGGCACGTAATCCGGCCCCTAGGGTCAATGCGTATTTAAAATACACCGGAATGGCTCTGCAGATGGGAGCCATTCTTTTTTTCTGTATCTGGATCGGACAAAAAATAGATCATCATTTTGGCCTTGACAAACCCTGGTTTACAATGGCATTGGTTCTACTAGGGTTCATTGGGACCATTTATTCACTTAACCTGCAATTGCGGGAAGACAAGAAGTGACGACCCCGAGACAGGTTATCCGGATTATGCCAATCGTTTAGTACCTTTATTCACGATGAGCTCTGCACGGTTCTACCTTGGATTAGCCATAGTGCTGCTACTTTCTCTGGGCAGTCAGTTTTTCTTTGGCTGGTATTTGCCGGAATTGAAGCCTTATATTGGATTGGGGTATGTGGCCATGGGCTATTTTACGACATTATCCGTACTCATCTATTACCTGAGCAAGCGTTTGGGTACTCACGAAAATCCGTATTTGTTGCTTTACCTTACCTACGCGGTAATCCTGTTTAAATTGGCGTCCAGCGTAATCATTGTGTATGCATTCAAGCGATCCTACCACCCGGATACCCGGTATTTTGTCCTCCCTTTCATCGTCGTGTACATCCTCTTCACCATCTTCGAGACGGCCTACATGGCAAAATCGGGTCAGCTAAAGAGTAATGCCATTCCACGAAGCTGATCAGACCAGTTGGTTTTAGGGGGCCATCATCAGGGTGCCGGCCACTGACCCAATTGCTTCGTTCCTTTACCGGATTAGGCCATTCTTCCCGGATGAGTGCATGAATTGGAAGCAAATTTGCGATCTTTGAAGTGAATCCTTTCAGTATGGCCAGTGATCAAGATGCTATTTATCGTGTGCGTATTGCCGGTGCCGAACCAGTAATGATCAATCCGGAAGTCCTGTCCCATTTGGATGTTATTGCTACAGAAGATGGTCGTTATCATCTTTTATGGGAAGGGAAATCGATCCATTTTGAGATGCTGTCGCTGGACCTTGAAGCCAAACGGATGGTGATTCGTGCCGAAGGGCAGCAGTTCCAATTGGAAGTAAGTGATGCCCTTCAGTTGATGATTGAACGGTTGGGACTTCAACGTCATCGAAGCAACGCCCTGGAACAATTGCGGGCTCCTATGCCCGGATTGGTCCTTAAATTTTTAGTTCAACCAGGTGATCACATCGAGCCTGGCGATCCGGTGGTGATATTGGAAGCAATGAAAATGGAGAATGTGATCAAATCCACTGGACATGGCACCGTTGATCAACTACGGGTAAGTGAAGGCCAGCCGGTCGAAAAAGAAGAAGTCCTGATGTCCTTCCGCTAGGCCGAGTAACGGCTACTTCTTGATGTTATAATTTTGATTGAAGAAGGTTCGGTAATCCTCCACGCGTTTGGACTGCTGCAACTGACGCCAATTGTGCAAGCTGATCGGGAAAGCGTCGTAACGGAAACGGTCCGGTAAAAAGTCCTTTTTGTTTTTCTCAACCGTCTCAAAGTACGCCATGGCGTCCTGCTTGGTCTTAAAGTCCCGGATGATGATAACCGGGATTTCCTTTTGCACATCGAGGCCAATGGAAGAGTATTGAAACTTCTGATTGGAGAAATACTTGCTGTTGAAGTTATATACGTTGGATTTGGCATCATTCAAAGAGGCATCCTTGGAGTTGTAAAGGATGATCAGAAAATAATGCAATACGTCATTTCCTTCGTCCTTGTACGTTACGATGGAAGATGAATTGGTGCCGACATTCGCGTTAGGGTCCCCTCCGTACAACAGGCGCAAAAGCTCTCTTGCATGAATTTGTTCATCGGTATTGGGGTAGTTGGCAATAAATTGTTTCAATGCCTCCGTATAGGCGTCTTTACCCTCGGTGCCACCGATACAGAAGACCCCAAGCAATGCAAATTTGGCTTTTAATGCATTGTTCTTCCCAAAAAGTCCTTCTACGCCTTCCAGCAGTTGCGTTGCTTGTTGGTAATCGCCTTTCGAATAGATGTCAAATACTTGTTGGTAGTAGGCAGCCAGTTTTTGTTCCGGAGTCTCCTGACGGGCATAATAATCCGGATCCTTCAGGACGACTGCAAATTTGCTCTGGGGAAATTCACTCAGGATGCCATCCTTATACCGCGAGGCTTTGGCCAGATCATTTAGATCGGAATAGTCCAGGTACAGGTAGTAATAGGTCTCCTCTTTGTGGCTGGTCTCGGGATATTCACTGAGGAGTAATTCGTGCTGGTCGGCGGCCAGCTGATACCGGTCAATATTATCACGCAGCAGAATGCCCAACCGGAAACGGGCATCTTCAATCCTGCTTTTTGCCCGGGCTAAATCCTGCGCATTCCGGGGGACGTCTTTAAGGATTTGATAGATTTCATCATCTTTAACCTGATCCGTAGCGGGCTGTTGTTCGGCGACGGCTTGCTCCGTTTGATTGGCATCCGGGCGAAGACTGCGCCGCCAGTTATCCTCGTTTGCCCGGTTTCCCCATTTTTGGGAGAACTCCTTCAAACCCCGTTTGAGTTCTTTGTCATCGTAGGCAAAGAACGTGGAATTTGCAAATGGATCGGAACCTGCTTGCCCGGGTCGAACTACCTGGCCGGGTGTGGCTCTTGCCGCGAGCGGGTCGGGCCTTACGGTAGATTGCACATTCTTGGCAGCTTGCTCTTCTTCCTGCTGTTTCTTTAGCCGGGCTGCCAGTTCTCTTTTTTTGTCGTCTGGCCACTGCGAAACCCGGATCAAACTATCGGTAAGGGTAATGATATCAACTTGTTCTGCAATGGGCTTCAGGGAGATTGCGAGGTCCTGAACCTTATCCAGCCGTTCATCGGTTTTGAGCATGAATTGCTGCGTACTATCGTAATAATGATATGCCGGTGAGAAGTCATCTTTCTCATAATACAAACTGGCCAGCAGATAATAAGATTCCGCTTTCTGCAATTGCAGTTTGGCCGGTTGTCGGACGGATAGTTTCAGGTGCTCAATCGCAGCCGCACGGTCCCCTTTTGAAAGGTCGATTTGCGCCAGCGCATAATAGAGTTGGTCCCGGTATTCGGCATTTTTTGCTTCTTTGATCATATCATCGATCGCATCCAATGCTTTCCGGTCCGCCAGAGTGCCCGCTTTATTTTGCAGAACCACCTGCTTCAGCTTGGCATTAAATTCCAGGTCATACCCGGGACGATTATCCAAGACCTGGGTATAATGCGCTAGTGCCTGGTTGGCGTCTCCGTTCAATTCATACAATTGACCAAGGATGAAGGCAAGCCGGGCCCTTTCTTTTTTATCTTCACTCAGGTCATAACCCTTTTGCAGGGAGAGGATGGCCAACGCATAGTTCTCTTGGCGAATCGCATTGTCGCCCTCAGCGACTGCAGCCATCTGCATCACTTCTGTCGGCGCTTTGGTTTTTAATTTGAGTTCGTTGAGGATAGATTGGCAAGCGTAATAATTACCCTGGGCCGTCTGTGACCTGGCTAGCCAGACCATTCCCTCGTAGTAGGCCGGGGCCTCGCCAAAGGGTTTATCGTTGTCTTTTGCCTTTTCCGGCTCCTTATTCTGATCTTTTTTCTTACTGTCGGCAACCGGTGCTTTAGAATTTGGTTTATTTTCCGTAGCCGGGTCAGTTACAGCAGGGGTGGAGGTAGCTACCTGTTCTTCAGGCTTGGCGGATTCGTTAGCTGGTGGGTTCTTTTTGCGGTCGGCGATTGCTTTCTTGCGTGCCTTAATCTCGGCTTGCCGGGCTTTTTCAGCGTTTCGGCTGTTCTTTTTGCTGTTGCTGTTGTTTTTTATCGCGGCTTCCCGTTCTTTTTTTGTGGACTTGTTGCTGGAGGATTTTTTCTTGGAAGAGGTCTGCTTTTTCCTTTCTTTCATTTTAGCATTGCGGGCCTTGGCCTGTTCATCCTGTGTTGCCCGGCGATTATTCTTGACATTGTCCGGGTCAAACTCATCAACCAGGTACTCAAATGTTTCCCGGGCATCCTGATATTGGTGTTTGAGGAATTGGGCTTTGCCCATCATCAGGTAACTGTCATCGGTCCATTTACTTACCCGGTGCAGGTTGATGACGACAGACAATTTCTGGATGGCCTGATCCATATCCGGAGCTACCGCTGCAGGATTTTCCACATCGACATAATCGTATACCGGAAGGAGTTGGGTATAATTATCCTGATGTTGCTCTTCCAGCTTAAGGGTCGTCAGATAAACGAGCTCATTCGCGTTGAAATAACCATTGTATTTCGCCGTTGTATTTTGGTACAACTTGGACATGCCGCTGATATCGTCCCGGCGCTTCTGGGTAACACAGGAGG
>Ga0209607_1000286_pt1 | contig 45899 bp, 63 predicted proteins | sample AD_UKC117_MetaG_FD_184413 | JGI IMG/M metagenome (GOLD analysis project Ga0209607, IMG submission 184413) | Active sludge microbial communities of municipal wastewater-treating anaerobic digesters from Hong Kong - AD_UKC117_MetaG (SPAdes)... | ecosystem: Engineered > Bioreactor > Anaerobic >... | reverse complement strand
GGTCCGAGGGTCACGCGTACTGCGTCGGCGAGGGTGTTCATGCCCCGCTCGAGCGCGCGGCGTGCTTCCTCGTCGAAAGCGATAATCTTCGCCATCGGTTGAATTTCCTCCCGCACATGGGTGGTTGACTCAGGTCCCGGGTGCCCGCGACGGACGACCATCCACGTGCCGGTCACGTCCCGGCCCGCAGAGTGGTCTCACCCTGGTCCTATTAGCACTCTCCCGCTGAGAGTGCTAGTCCCATTGTTAGCACTCTCAGCGGGAGAGTGCAAGTATCGGCAACCGCTTTGGAGGTCCACCATGCGGTTCGGAAGAATGGTGCGGTCATACGAAGTAACCGTCACGAACTCGCGGCCGGGTGTCGAATGTCTCGTCGCGATCGACGGGCTCCCGGGGGGCTTGTCACTTCATCGTCAATCACTGGACCGAAGGCCGGTGGCTCGCGTCCCCTCGCAGGAACGGCACCTGGATGTGGTGCCGCGATCGCCCTCGGCTACTGGTGGCGGTTCGGCGTTCGGCTGAGCCGCGTGTGAGATGCAGCGCGCCGGACCTCAGTCCTCGAACTCCTCGAGGTCGTGCAGGATGTCCTCGGAGAGGTTCTCCTCCACGCCGCTGTCCTCCTCGAAGTGCATCGCCGACTCCTCGGCGGACAGGTCGGTGGTGTCGTGGCTGTCCCAGGCGATCTCTTCGGCCGTGTGGTCGTTGCCGTTCTCGTCGTCCTGGGAGATCAGGTGTCCGATGGTGTGACCGTCGTTGGGATGGGTGTCGGTGTAACCCGGCCCGTCGGTTCCGAGTTCCTCGCTGATTTCGGTCCAGAGGGCTTCAACAACCTCGTCCCCAGGACGATCCCCGAATTCCCTGCTCATGATGGCTCCTCAGGTAGTCCCACTACCTCCAGCGTAGTCCTCAGGACTTGCCTTGGTTGGCCACGGCTGCTGCAGCGCTTTCGGCAGCTGCGGGATCCAGATACTGGCCGGGACCGGTGGGCCGCATCTGGGCATCGAGTTCGTACACCAGCGGGATTCCAGTCGGGATGTTGAGCCCGGCGATGTCGGCGTCGGAGATCCCATCGAGGTGCTTGACCAGGGCGCGCAGCGAGTTGCCATGCGCACCGATCATCACGGTGCCGTGGGTCTCGAGATCGGGCACGACCGCGTCGTACCAGTAGGGGAGCATTCGCACGACCACGTCCTTGAGGCATTCGGTCAACGGGCGGACCTCGGGCGGAAGTGCCGCGTAGCGGGCGTCGTGCATCTGCGAGTACTCGTCATCCGGGTCGATCGCCGGCGGAGGCGTGTCATAGGAACGGCGCCACAGCATGAACTGCTCCTGGCCGTACTCCTCGAGCGTCTGCTTCTTGTTCTTGCCTTGCAGCGCTCCATAGTGCCTCTCGTTGAGCCGCCAGGACCGCCGCACGGGAATCCAGTGCCGGTCGCAGACGTCGAGGGCGAGGTTTGTTGTGCGGATCGCGCGGCGCATCACCGAGGTGTGCACGACGCTGGGCAGTACTCCTGAGTCCGCGAGCAGCAGACCGGCCCGACCGGCCTCTGCCACGCCCTTCTCGGTCAGGTCCACGTCGACCCAGCCGGTGAACAGGTTCAACGCGTTCCATTCGCTCTCGCCATGGCGCAGCAGTATCAGTGTGCTCATGGGACCAAAGTAGCGATACCGACGTCGAGGGTGGGTCGGCTGGCTGGATTTGGGTTTGGCGGCCCGTCTGCGAGGTCCGGGAAGCGCGGTGATCGCGACCAATTCTCGCGGCGACACCTCCGGGTCACACCCACGGCGACAGGTCGTCAGTCGCGCGGACGCAGGTGTTCGAAGGCGGCGAGGTTGGCGGTCGGCTCCCCGCGGGACAGTCGCCAGCGCCACTCCTTCTCGATGGACGAGCGGAAGCCCATCTCGAGGATCGTGTTGAAGGAGCCATCGGCCTCCTGCAGCACCGCTCCGAGCAGGGCGTCGAGCAGGTCGTCACTGACCGCGGCCACGGGCACCCGGCCCACCAGATAGATGTCGCCCAACTGGTCGATCGCGTAGGCCACGGCGAACAAGCGGCGGTTGCGTTCCAGCAGCCAACGGTGCACCTCGGCGGTGTTCTCGTCCGGGTGTCGAGCCACGAACGCGTTCACCGCCAAGGAGTGGCGACCGACTGCCAGGGAACACGTTGTCCGCAGTTTGTGCTCACCGGGCAGGATCACCGTGAAGACGTCCCCGGCCCGGTCATGGTCCAGACCGGAGGCGTCGAGCCAATCCGCGATGATCTCGATCATGCGTACCTGCGCAGCAACACCGGGCGGCTGTCCAGGCTTCGGTGGTAGGCCTCACGTGTGGCGTCGGCGGTCGCTGCCCAACTGAACTGCTCTGCGTGGTCTCGAGCCGCCAGTGAGAGAGCGCTGAGCCGACTGGGTGCCAGCAGGACCTGTTCCAGCGCTGTGGCGTAGTCGCGCGGATCGTGCCCGGCGACCAGGATGCCAGCATCGGCGACGGCAGTGGTCAGGCCGCCAACTCGACTGGCGACCACCGGTGTGCCGCACGCCTGCGCCTCGACAGCCACCAGCCCGAAGGATTCGGAGTAACTGGGGACGACCACCAGATCCGCGGCCCGGTACAGATCCGGAAGGGCATCGCGGCTGACCGGATCCATCATCCGCACGACGTCGCCCATGCCCAGGGAATCGATCAGCGCCGGCAGATCCCCGGCCCGTTCGATCCCGGATCCGGACGGGCCGCCGTTGATGACCACTTTGAGTCGGGGGCGCAATTCAGGACGCTGGGCCAGTAGTTGCGCCGCAGCAGCCACCAGCACGTCAGGTGCCTTGAGGGGCTGGATGCGCCCCACGAACAGCAGGATCACATCGTCGTCGTCGAAGCCGTATCGGTGGCGGGCCGCGGACTGCGAGCCGGGGGTGAATGCGCCCAGGTCGACCCCGGGCAATGCGACCGTGATCGACGTGGGATCGGCGTCGTAGAGCGCGATCAGGTCCTCGGCCTCGGTCTCGGTGTTGGCGATCAACCCGTCGGCTGCGGCAACCACCTGTTCCTCACCCATCACCCGTTCGAACGGTTCGGGTGCATCACCGGCGGCCAACGTCAGGTTCTTCACCTTCGCCATGGTGTGCATGCTGTGCAGCAGCGGTATCTGCCAGCGCTCGGCGGCCACCCAGCCCACTTGCCCTGACAGCCAGTAGTGGGAGTGGACGATGTCGTAGTAACCCTCGGGACGGTACGCCTCGGCGTGCAGCACCGACGCGGTGAAGGCGCACATTTGGGCGGGGAGTTGTTCCTTGCGAAGGCCCTCGTAGGGTCCTGCGCTGACGTGGTGCACCGTGACGCCGTCGGTCACCGAAACCTGCGGGGGCTGTTCGCTGCTGGTGGCCCGGGTGAAGATCTCGACTTCCGTGGATCTTTTGGCGAGTTCCTTGGCGACCTCGAGGACATAGACGTTCATGCCCCCGGCGTCACCGCTTCCGGGGGTGGCCAACGGTGAGGTGTGCATGGAGATCATGGCCACCCGGCGGGCATCGTGCATGTGTCCAGTCTCGCCGATGCTGGTCAATGGCGCTTCCGGGCGGGTTCGCCGGCCCGAGCCGGTGGTGCGTCAGGAGGCGTTGAGCACCGCGTCCTGCACCGCGCTGTCCTCGGTGCTCGTGCGTGGCCCGGGGACCATGACGGGCTTCCAGGAAGCACGCAGGGCTCGGCGTCCATCTGGACCGGTCGTCAGATTCCAGATCATCGTCATCATGGCCACACCTCCTGGCTTTTCTGAACGCGAGTGTACCTGAAAGTGAACGAGACATGAACAAGGCAACGTGCCGTGGGCAGGGAGGGGGCCATTCCGTCCCCACGCTGGAGCACGACCCACAGAGCTCTTGCGGCACCGGTCCACCCGGTGCGCAGACCGTTGAGGGCGGTGTTGTTGGGGGTTTTCGGTGCCCGAAGTGCCCAACAACGTCGCCCTGGGGAAGGTCACCGTGCCGATGCGACGGCGAAGTCGCCCATGCGCTCCAGCGGGGGCCCGTGCCACGGACGCGAAATCTGCCGTGGGCGTACGTGAGATGAACGGCAGGCAACACAAAGGGGGCGGCGCACCGTCTGCTGCGACCCTTGCCCGGCGATTCGTATCCTCACAGGTGTGGCAGGACTCTGGTTGCTGGTCGGGGCCGTCATCGGCCTGGGCATCGGTCTGCTCGTGGCGCGGTGGCGGTCGCGGAGCCTCGTCGAGGGCACGAATGCTCGCGATGAGGCCGAGGAGGTCCAGCAGGCCGAGATCGAACGCATCCTGTCAGCACTGCCCGGTGCCTCGATCATGGTGGACGGTTCGGGGGCGCCCATCCGCGTGAGCAATCAGGCGCTGGCGCTGACGCTGGTGCAGAACGGCCGGATCGCGATCCCCGAGATCGTGTCGATGGTCGCCGACGTGCGCAGGGACTCGGTGATCCGTGAACACGATCTGACGGTGCGTCGACCCCCGCTGGGCAAAGGTTTGATCTCTTTGCGGTTGCGGGTCGCCCCGCTGGGCCCGGACACCGTTCTGGTGCTTGCCGAGGACCTCTCGGAGGCCCAGCGCATCGACGCCGTCCGCCGGGATTTCGTGGCAAACGTCAGCCATGAGCTGAAGACCCCGATCGGTGCCCTGAGCCTGCTGGCCGAGGCTGTTCTCAGCTCGGCGGACGAGCCCGAGGCCGTGCGTCATTTCGCCGGCCGGATGGAGGCCGAGGCCGGTCGGCTCAGCGAGTTGGTCGGCGATCTGATCGATCTGAGCCGACTCCAGGGGGCCGACCCCCTCAAGGATGCCGAGCCCGTGGACATCGATGCACTAGTGTCCGAAGCGGTGGACACCACCCGACTGCAGGCGCAGAACTCACAGATCGAAATCGTCGTGGGCGGACAACCCGGCCTGCAGACCCTGGGAGTCGAGGGGCAGCTCGTCACGGCCCTGAGAAATCTGCTGGCCAACGCCATCAACTACAGCACTCGGGGAACGAAGGTGGCTATCGCTACGCGGCTGTCCAAGGGCGTCGTCGAGATCAGCGTCACGGATCAGGGCATGGGCATCCCGGAGAGCGAACTGAACCGCGTCTTCGAACGCTTCTACCGCGTCGATCAGGCCCGGTCACGCGTCACTGGCGGCACCGGGCTCGGGTTGTCCATCGTCAAACACGTCGCCGAGAATCACGGCGGTGAGGTAGGGGTGTGGAGCGTGCTGGGCGAGGGCAGCACCTTCACTTTGCGCCTTCCGACCTATACCGAGGCAGAAGTCCCCGTAGCCGTCAGAACCGCCCAAGAGGAGAGCACCCCATGAGCAGGATCCTGGTCGTCGAGGATGAGCCGTCGTTCAGCGATGCGCTGGCGTTCATGCTGCGCAAGGAAGGGTTCGAGGTGTCGGTGGCGGCCGACGGCAACACCGCTGTCGAGACCTTCGAACAGGAGGGCGCCGACCTCGTCCTGCTCGACATCATGTTGCCGGGGATGCCGGGCACCGAGGTGTGCCGGGTGATTCGCAGCACCTCGCAGGTGCCGATCATCATGGTCACCGCGAAGGACTCCGAGATCGACAAGGTCGTGGGCCTGGAACTCGGCGCCGATGACTATGTCACGAAGCCCTTCTCGTCGCGCGAACTGGTCGCGCGCATACGGGCGGTGATGCGTCGGCGCGGCCCCGAGGAAAGGAGCAACGCCGAGCCCACGTTGGTAGTCGGCAACATCCGGATGGACGTCGACCGGCACGTGGTGACGGTCGACGGCGAGGTGGTGAAACTACCGCTCAAGGAGTTCGAACTGCTCGCCCTGTTGATGCGCAACGCGGGACGGGTTCTGACGCGGGGGCAGTTGATCGACCGGGTCTGGGGTTCGGATTACGTCGGCGACACCAAGACGCTGGACGTCCACGTCAAACGCCTGCGGTCCAAGATCGAGGCCGATCCGGCGGAGCCGACAATGCTGGTGACCGTGCGCGGACTGGGTTACAAACTCGAGGTGTAGGCGCGAGCCGACTGGCCCGACTACTCGCCGGCCGCCTGTGCCTTTTTCTTCTTCTTGGCTTTGGCGACCTTCTCGGTGGTGGTCGTGTCGTCCGTGGTGTCGGTTTGCTCGACCAACTCCTGAAGTTTCTTCTGCTCGACCAGTGAGACCGCCACACCGGCGTACTGGCCGGTGTTCGGCGTGGTGAAGACATCGCCGGTGACGGTGCCGGCGTTCTCGAAGGTGAAGGTGGTGGTCACGAACGTCGAGGGGAACGCCTGCACACCGAACGCGTTGATGAAGTTCGGGCTCCAGTAGCCGGTGCGCAGCGACCCGATCACGGGCACCTCAAGCTCCCCGCCGGTGATGCCCATGGGTGACGGTGGCTCGATCTCCACCTTCACCAGCTTGTCCGGCACGTCGCTGTTGTTGACGAATGTGGCGGTCAGTGTCGCCTCGGCCGGGTTCGCGGTGTTGCGCACCCAGGTGGCGCCGCGGATCTCGATGTCCCCGGTGGACATGTTGGCGCCGTTACCGACTGCCTGGTTGGCCTGCATGGAGGTCTGAGCGTCGAATCCCGCCCAGCAGCCCGACAGGGATGGCAGCAGTACGGCGACAGTAGCGATCGCTACGAGGCGGCGACGGGCTGTGGTCACGAGTTTCCTCCCGGGGGCGGCAGTGCTGTGGGCACTCTATCGGGGGCGGGTCCGGCGATCAAAGGCGACTCGACGGCACTGACTGGCCGCGGGCCTGGTTTACGAACCTTTAACCGCATGAATACGGCGTGTTACGATGGAGTCCACGGAAGGGACAACTCAACTTATGGCATTTTCCGTCGGAGACACAGTTGTCTACCCACACCACGGAGCAGCTCTCATCGAATCGATCGAGCAGCGCGTGATCAAGGGTGAAGAGCGAGAGTATCTGGTTCTGCGCATCGATCAGGGCGATCTGGTCGTCCGGGTGCCGTCGGACAACGTCGATTTGGTCGGCGTTCGCGACGTGGTGAACTCGGAGGGGCTGGAGCAGGTCTTCTCGGTCCTGCGTCAGCCGTACACCGAAGAGCCCACCAACTGGTCGCGCCGGTACAAGGCCAACGTCGAGAAGCTGGCCTCCGGCGACGTCATCAAGGTGGCTGAGGTCGTGCGTGATCTGTGGCGCCGGGATCAGGACCGAGGGCTGTCCGCGGGCGAGAAGCGCATGCTGTCGCGGGCACGTCAAATCCTGGTCAGCGAGTTGGCCCTGGCCGAACAGACCAACGAGGACAAGGCCGAGATCATCCTTGATGAGGTCCTTGCGTCCTAGTCTGGGGTCATGCCCCGGCTGTCTCGCGTTCCAGACCTTGGCGCTGAAGTCCTGCGCCTGCTGTTGGTCGTCTTCGGCGCCGCGGTAGGTTTCCAGGTCGGCACCGGTCTGCAAGCCGACAACCCAGGTCGCATTCTCGGCCTGTTCGACGTCACCGTCGCATCGGTCATCGTTGGTGCGGGCCTGGGCTATTCCCTCGGTGGCGTCTTCAGCCGCCGCCTGCTGCGCAGCATCGAACGCGGAGAGCGACGCCTCAACACCCTTCCGCCGGACCAAGTTGTGGCCGGATTCACCGGTGCGATCGTGGGAATGGTGGGCGTCTCGCTGGTGGCCTGGCCGCTGTTCCTGCTGGGCCCCGCGGCGATGATGGCCGCGTTGTTCGCCTTCCTCGTGGTGCTCGGCGCTCTCGCCGGCTTCCGGATCGCCCGCACCCGAGGGGCGGTGATCCGCGGCGACCTCGCGGGACAGCGTGCGGGTTCCTCGACTGTCAGCCCTGGCTGGGGGCCCAAAGTGGTGGATACGTCCGTGGCCATCGACGGGCGGATCTTGCAGGTCGCGCGATCCGGCTTCCTCACTGGAACCCTGCTTGTGCCGCAGGCAGTCGTGGGTGAGTTGCAGGGCTTGGCAGACAGCGCGGACGAGGGCCGCCGCGCCCGTGGGCGCCGGGGACTGGACGTTCTGGCGAAGCTGCGAGACGACCTGCCGCTCGAGGTGATCCAGGATGACCCGGCCGGGGTCAGCGAGGTGGATGCCAAACTCGTCCAGATCTGTCTTCGCCGCAAGGTCGCGCTGATCACCCTGGACCAGCATCTGGCCGATGCCGCGGGACTGGCCGGGGTGAACGTGCTCAACCTGCATGCCCTGGCCAAAGCCATGGCCGCACCGGTGACCTCCGGTGACGAGGTCGAAGTGCACTTGGCGAGGTCCGGCAAGGAGCCCGGACAGGCCATCGGTCATCTTCCGGACGGCACGATGGTGATCGTGCAACGCGCCGACCATCTGATCGGGGACACCGTCAAAGTGAGCCTCACGTCGGTGACCACGACCAGTCACGGGCGCCTGGTGTTCGCGCGGCTGGCGCAGGCATGATGCCTCAGGCGGCAAGGACACCGCCATGATCGGACTGGTACTGGTGGCCGCCGGTAGCGGTCAACGCCTCGGTGCCGGTGTTCCCAAAGCTCTCGTGCGGGTAGCCGGGCGGTCCATGATCGAGCACTGTCTGCGAACCGTGAGTCAGGTGGACCGGATCGGCCAGGTCGTGGTTGTCGCCCCGCCAGGACGCGCCGACGACCTGGTGTCGACAGGCGTGATACCCGAGGGGGTGCGGGTCGTTGCCGGAGGAGCATCCCGCGATGCGTCGGTGCGCCACGGTCTGGGTGTGCTCGACGCCGGGACGCAGTTCGTGCTGATCCACGACGCGGCCCGGCCATTCGCCCCGCCGGAGGTGTTCGAGCGGGTGCTCGACGCACTGGTCGCCGGACAGGACGCCGTCATCCCGGTCATGCCCGTCACCGACACCATCAAGGTCGTCCGCGACGGTGTGGTCCACAGCACGCCGGTGCGTGACGAACTGGTCGCCGTGCAGACACCGCAGGGCTTTCGTCTGGACATCCTCAAGGATGCGCACGCCACGCTGGATGTCCGAGTCACCGATGACGCCATGCTGGTGGAACGTGCCGGGATCGAGGTGCACGTGGTCGACGGATCCCAACGGTCGTTCAAAATCACCACCGGATTTGACATGCGTGTCGCCGAGTCCGTCCTGGCACAACAGGATCCTGTCGTCGGCGGTTCGGTGGCCTTCGACCCGACAGTTCAGGAGGACTCCATGCTTGCGATGGTGGGTATCGGCACCGATGTGCACGCGTTCGACCCAGGTTCCCCCGCGTGGGTCGCGGGGCTGTTCTGGCCCGGTGAGGTGGGCTTGGCCGGGCACTCCGACGGCGACGTCGTTGCGCACGCTTGCGCCGATGCTGTCCTCAACGCCTGTGGGCTCGGCGACCTCGGTGGACTGATCGGGACCGACCGTGCGGAATACCGCGGCGCCTCGGGTGCCGAGATACTGCGAGCGGTGGCCGTGCACGCGCGCAAGCAGGGCTTCGACCTGGTCAACATCGGAGTGCAGATGATCGGCAATCGTCCGCGTATCGGCCCGCGTCGACTGGAGGCACAAGAGGTGCTGGGGGCCGCGGCCGGATGCCCGGTTCACGTATCGGCCACGACCACCGACGGACTGGGTCTGACAGGTCGGTCCGAAGGGTTGGCCGCAATGGCCACCGCCCTGGTTACGCGCAGTCGATAGCCTTGTGCCGTGACCCTGCGCCTCTATGACACCAGCACTCGCAGTGTGCGCGATTTCGTGCCGTTGCAGGAAGGGCGCGTTTCCGTCTATTACTGCGGAGCCACGGTGCAGGCATCCCCGCATGTGGGTCACCTGCGGCCCGGAGTGGTCTTCGACGTCCTGCGGCGGTGGATGATGGCCCGCGGCTACGACGTGACGGTCTGCCGCAACGTCACCGACATCGACGACAAGATCCTGCTCAAGGCAGCGCAGGAGCAGCGACCGTGGTGGGCGGTCGCCCAGCACTACGAGCGGGAATTCAGCCACGCCTACGAGATCCTTGGCTGCCTGCCGCCAACAGTGGAACCCCGCGCCACCGGCCACATTCCGCAGATGATCGCCTTGATCGGCAGACTGCTGGATTCCGGTGCCGCGTACGCCGTGGGCGGGGACGTCTACTTCTCGGTTGCCTCCTACCCGGACTACGGGCAGCTGTCCCGGCAGCGGCCGGACGACCTGCAGGCCGCAGCGGACCCTGCCGGCGACGTGCTCAAACGCGATCCCCGCGACTTCGCACTGTGGAAGGCCGCCAAGCCGGGGGAGCCGGCGTGGGAATCGCCGTGGGGCCCGGGCCGGCCGGGCTGGCACCTGGAGTGCTCGGCGATGGCCGTGTACTACCTGGGGGAGCAGTTCGACATCCACGGTGGCGGGATCGACCTGATCTTCCCGCACCACGAGAACGAACTGGCCCAATCGAAGGCCGCGGGGGACCCGTTCGCGCGGTACTGGTTGCACAACTCCTGGGTGACGGCCGCCGGGGAGAAGATGGGCAAGTCCCTGGGCAACGCGCTGGCCGTGGACGAGGTGCTCAAACACGTACGTCCGGTCGAGTTGCGCTACTACCTGGCGGCCGCGCACTACCGGTCGACGCTGGAGTTCTCCTACGAATCCGTCACCGAGTCGGCTGTCGGATTTCGCCGCATCTCGGCTTTTCTGCAGAGACTGGCCGGCGAACCGCTACCGGCGGCCCTGGCGTCGGAATGCCCAGACCCCTTCGTGGCCGCCATGGACGATGATCTGGGAGTTCCGGCTGCGGTGGCGGTCATCTTCGACACGGTGCGGGTAGGTAACGGGGCGATCGAGGCCGGCGACGAGCAGGCCGCGCGACGGGCGTGGCGGTCGGTGAGTGCCATGTGCTCGGTACTGGGCGTGAACCCGCTCGAGGATCCGTGGCGCTCGCGCGACCGGGAATCCGAGCAGGCGGCAACCGCATTGTCGGCCTTGGTCGAGGAACTGCTGGCAGCACGTCAGCAGGCCCGGGCCGACCGGGATTGGGCACAGGCCGACGCGATCCGGGATCGACTGGCCGGCGCAGGCGTCCAGATCGAGGACCGACCCACCGGGCCGGTCTGGGCGGTGGTCTCCGATGGCAGGTAACTCTCAGCGGCGTGGAGCGCGGCGCACATCGGGGTCCAAGAAGGGTGCCAGCGTCGGTTCGGGGGGCCAGCGGCGGCAGGGCTTGGAAGGCAAAGGTCCCACACCAGCGGCGAAGGACCGCCCGGGACACCCGGCCGCCCGACGGTCCAAGGCGAAGGACCGCGCGGCGAGCAAACCCCGGCGCGAGGGTGGCGGCGGTAAGCGCCCCCGCGACGTGGTGGCTGGGCGCAACCCCGTGGTCGAGGCGCTGCGTGCCGGTATTCCGGCGGTAGAACTTCTGGTGCAGCAACGGACCGACCTCGACGAGCGTGTCCAAGAGGCGGTCACCCTGGCAGACGCCGCCGGGCTGCCGATCAAAGAGGTTCCGCGGTCGACTGTCGATGATGCAGCCGGTGATGTGGTGCACCAAGGTGTGGTCCTGGTGACACAGCCGTTCCAGTACAGCGACCTGAACGCTCTGTTGGGCACGCAGAACCCTTTGTGGGTGGTCCTGGATCAGGTGACCGATCCGCACAACCTGGGAGCCATCGCGAGGTCGGCAGCCGCCTTCGCAGCCACCGCTTTGTTGATCCCGCAGCGCCGCTCGGCGCCGGTGACGCCCGCGGCCTGGCGCACTTCCGCCGGAGCGCTCGCACGGCTGCCCGTCTGCCAGATCGGCAATGTCTCGCAGACCCTGCAGACACTTCAGGAACACGGGGCGTTCTGCGTGGGGCTCGACGGTGAGGCCCACCACGATCTCGGTGAACTCGCGAAGTTGTCCGACGGACCGTTGGCCCTGGTCGTCGGGGCTGAGGGCCGCGGCTTGGGCTCGTTGGTTGCCAAGCGCTGCGATCTGCTGGTGTCCATCCCGATGACAGCGGCAACGGAGTCCCTGAATGCCTCTGTTGCCGCCGGGATCGCGCTGCACTGGGTGGCTGCCCATCGGAACCGCGAAACGACGGCTCCCAGCCGATAGTCTGGTGGCCGTGAGCCAACCACCTCCGCCTCCTGCATACGGGTACCCGCAACAACCGCAGCCTCAGCCGCAGACGTCCTCCGATGCCATCGTCGCGCTCGTGCTGGCGATCCTTTCGTGGGCCGTGTGTCCGTTCGTGCTGGCGATCGTCGCCCTGATCTTCGCCAGTAAGGCCTCAAAAGCGATCGTGGCTTCCAACGGCTGGGTGAACGGTTCCGGCATGGTCACAGCGGCCAAGATCATCGCGTGGATCAACATCGCGGTGGGCATTCTGGTCGCAGGTTTCCTGGTCGTTGCCCTGATCGCGGGCCTGGCATCGACGAGCGTGGACACGAACAACGTCAACGCCTTGATCGGTTGGTGGTAGGAGTCGCGCGCTGCCTGCGGCGCGTGCGGCGAGGCGTGACCGCGTTGTGGATGCCATCGGCGTAACGGCAGTCCAACGGCTGTGCGGCGTCGAGCGGCTGGGTGCGGCTGGGCGCGGGCCGCGTCGCCGGTGCCATCGGCGTGAGAGTTGTGTACATCCGTTGGACATCGGTACAGGGGTGAGAGAAGGAACGGCCGTGGTACTCCAACGGTTGTACCTAAGTCCAACGGCTGTGCGGCGTCGAGCGGCGAGGCGCGGGCCGCGTTGTGGGTGCCACAGGCCCAACAGTTGCCGCGGACGTGGCCCCCGCACGCCCCCAACACCATGGACCGTCCTCGCGAATCAGACGGTTTCGACCGGTGGTGCTTCGCCCGCCGGAGCCGTGTAGCCGATACGTCGCAACCGGCGCAACGCACGCACCGCCCAGTTGTCCACCGAACCCCCGCCCTCTACCCGACTGTTCCGACGCCGCCAGGCCAGCCGGATAGAACCGAACCACAGTGCGGTGATGACGAAGTCGAACATGACCAGGCCGAACCAATACGTGTCGACCAGGTCCACGGGTATCTGTTCGATAGTTGTGGTCGCCGCGTCGATCCCGGTGAATCCTCCGCCGATCAGGATGAAACCCAGGATCGCGATCGGCACCGCCTTCGCCAGTTCGTGGGCGATCTCCTCGTGCACGTGAGCCAGTAGGCGTGCGCCGCCGATCACCGCGGACGTCGCGACGACGATCTGTTCACCGCTGCGGTCCCTCGCGGCCGCGGTCAGAAGCGCCAGCAGGACGAACATCCAGAACGCCACCATCAATGGTGTGGTGAGCAGATAGCGCAGCACGCCGGACCAGGTCACGCTCGGTGGTGATGAAGCGGGGCGGTTGACCGGCAGTCGCGGGTGCTGGAGGGTCTTGTAGGCCATCCACAACAAAGTGGCCAGTAGCGCCATCCCGATCGCGAGGAAGAAGACGTCGACGGCGGAGTCTGCAGCGAACTCGGTCATGCGGTAAGTCTGACGGGTGTCGGGGCCGCTCGCTGAACGCCTCGGACCGAAGATGACCCTCAGCAACGCCGCGCACGGGCGCCGAATCACCCCACCCGTGCCTCGGAGGCCGCTAGGGTAAGCAAGGTCACAGGCCAAACGCCAGATTCACCGGCAACCCCCTTTGACCCGGCCGTGAGACGTGCGGTACCTTTTTAGGAGTGTCCGGGACGTCCGGACGCCGCCGTTAGTGACCTACTAGCCAACCTACCGGGGCCTCAAAGCCCAGGGGTTGGCTTGCGCTGTGAGCGCTGGGAACTGACCCCGACCTACAAACCGGTCGCGTTGCATGCGGAGAAATCCGCGACACGCCCGACCGCGTGGGTCGGAGGAACCGGACGTCGCAACGCACGGTGCCACACCTGGTACCACCACTGACCACCGATCGAAAGAGCGGAGACGTAGTGCCCACGATCCAGCAGTTGGTCCGCAAGGGCCGGCAGGACAAGGTCGCCAAGAACAAGACCCCTGCGCTCAAGGGAAGCCCGCAGCGTCGTGGGGTCTGCACCCGTGTCTACACGACCACCCCGAAGAAGCCGAACTCTGCGCTGCGCAAGGTTGCCCGTGTGCGCCTGACCAGTCAGATCGAGGTCACCGCGTACATCCCCGGCGTCGGCCACAACCTGCAGGAGCACTCGATCGTGCTCGTGCGTGGCGGTCGTGTGAAGGACCTGCCCGGTGTGCGGTACAAGGTCGTTCGCGGAGCACTGGACACCCAAGGTGTCAAGAATCGCAAGCAGGCTCGCAGCCGGTACGGCGCGAAGAAGGAGAAGGGCTGATGCCTCGCAAGGGACCCGCGGCCAAGCGCCCGGTGGTCGTCGACCCCGTATACGAATCGCAATTGGTCACCCAGTTGGTGAACAAGGTGCTGCTCGACGGCAAGAAGAGCACCGCCGAATCGATCGTCTACGGCGCTCTTGAGGGATGCCGCCAGAAGTCCGACCAGGACCCGCTGGTCACGCTCAAGCGTGCCCTGGACAACATCCGTCCGACCCTCGAGGTCAAGAGCCGCCGTGTCGGTGGAGCGACCTATCAGGTCCCGGTCGAGGTCCGTTCGGGCCGTGCGAACACCCTGGCCCTGCGCTGGCTGGTCACCTACTCGCGCGCCCGTCGTGAGAAGACCATGACTGAACGCCTTACCAACGAACTTCTCGACGCCAGCAACGGCCTGGGCGCCAGCGTGAAGAAGCGCGAGGACACCCACAAGATGGCCGAAGCCAACAAAGCCTTCGCGCACTACCGGTGGTAGGGGCGTAACGACATGGCAGACCTCAACAACGTGCGCAATATCGGCATCATGGCCCACATCGATGCCGGTAAGACCACCACGACTGAGCGCATCCTCTTTTACACCGGTATCAACTACAAGATCGGTGAGGTCCACGACGGCGCAGCCACGATGGACTGGATGGAGCAGGAACAAGAGCGCGGCATCACGATCACTTCGGCAGCCACCACCTGTGAGTGGAAAGGCACCCAGATCAACATCATCGACACCCCCGGGCACGTCGACTTCACCGTCGAGGTGGAGCGGTCGCTGCGGGTGCTCGACGGTGCGGTCGCCGTGTTCGACGGTGTGGCCGGCGTGGAGCCGCAATCGGAGACTGTATGGCGCCAGGCCGACAAGTACTCCGTGCCGCGCATCTGTTTCGTGAACAAGCTCGACCGCACCGGTGCGGACTTCTTCTTCTGTGTCGACACCATCGTCTCGCGCCTGGGCGCCACGCCGTTGGTGCTGCAGTTGCCGATCGGTGCCGAGGCGGACTTCATCGGGTTGGTTGACCTGATTCGGATGAAGGCCATGATGTGGCGCGGCGAGACCCAGATCGGTGAGGACTACGTCCTGGAGGACATCCCCGCAGACCTGACCGACAAAGCCGCTGAGTACCGCGAGAAGCTGATCGAGACGCTGGCCGAGGCTGACGACGACATCATGCACATGTACCTCGAAGGCGAAGAGCCCTCCGAGGCGCAACTGCAGGCCGGCATCCGGCGGGCGACCCTCGACGGCAAGCTCACCCCGGTGCTGACCGGTACCGCGTTCAAGAACAAGGGCGTGCAGCCCATGCTCGACGCGGTGGTGGCCTACCTGCCGACTCCGCTGGACGTGGCGGCGATCACCGGGCACAAGCCCGGCGACGAGTCCGTGGTCATGGAGCGCAAGCCCAACGACGAGGAGCCTTTCTCCGCGCTGGCGTTCAAGATCGCCAGCGATCCGCACCTGGGCAAGCTGACCTACATCCGTATCTACTCCGGGGTCCTGAACACCGGCACCCAGGTGCTGAACAGCGTGAAGGACCGCAAGGAGCGCATCGGCAAGATCTACCGGATGCACGCCAACAAGCGCGAGGAGATCGCGTCGGTGGGTGCCGGGGAGATCGTCGCGGTGATGGGTCTGAAGGACACCACCACCGGCGAGACCCTGTGCGACCCGGCGAACCCGATCGTGCTGGAGTCGATGACTTTCCCCGCCCCGGTGATCGAGGTGGCCATCGAGCCGAAGACCAAGGGCGACCAGGACAAACTCGCCACCGCCATCCAGCGACTGGCCGAGGAGGACCCGACGTTCCAGGTCCATTCCGACGAGGAGACCGGGCAGACGATCATCGCGGGCATGGGCGAACTGCACCTCGAGGTGCTCGTCGACCGCATGCGCCGGGAGTTCCGGGTTGAGGCCAACGTCGGCAAGCCGCAGGTGGCCTACCGCGAGACGGTGACCGTGCCGGTGGCCAAGCAGGAGTACACCCACAAGAAGCAGACCGGTGGTTCCGGACAGTTCGGCCGGGTGATCATCGCCCTGGAGCCGAACGCCGATTCGGAGTCCGAGGACCGCGCCGAGAACGGTTACGAGTTCGTCAACAAGGTCACTGGTGGCCGCATCCCGCGGGAGTACATCCCCAGCGTGGACGCAGGCTGCAAGGAGGCCATGACGACCGGGATCCTCGCCGGCTATCCGATGGTCGACCTCAAGGTGACGCTGCTCGACGGTGCCTACCACGACGTCGACTCCTCGGAGCTGGCGTTCAAGATCGCCGGGTCGATGGCCTTCAAAGAGGCCGCCCGCAAAGCCAAGCCCGTGTTGTTGGAGCCGATGATGGCCGTCGAGGTCACCACCCCGGACGACTTCATGGGTGAGGTGATCGGCGACCTGAACTCCCGCCGTGGCCAGATCCAGGCCATGGAGGAGCGCAGCGGCGCCCGTGTTGTCAAAGCTCTCGTACCCCTGTCGGAGATGTTCGGCTACGTCGGAGATCTGCGGAGCAAGACGCAGGGGCGCGCGAGCTACAGCATGCAGTTCGACTCCTATGCCCAGGTTCCGAACAACGTGGCCGAGGAGATCATTGCCAAGGCGCGCGGGGAATAGTCCCGAACGTCAACGTCTCGAGGTTTGAGGCACCCACCCACAACAAACAACCGAAGTTAGGCAGTCAGGCCGAATCCCATCCAGGGGCGGCCGTCAGTCCAGAATCATAAGGAGGACCGCAGTGGCGAAGGCGAAGTTCGAGCGGACGAAGCCCCACGTCAACATCGGCACCATCGGTCATATTGACCACGGGAAGACGACGCTGACCGCGGCGATCACCAAGGTGCTGCACGACAAGTACCCCGACCTGAACCCCTTCACGCCTTTCGACATGATCGACAAGGCCCCTGAGGAGCGTCAGCGTGGTATTACGATTTCGATCGCGCACGTCGAGTACCAGACCGAGGCCCGGCACTACGCCCACGTGGACTGCCCGGGTCACGCCGACTACATCAAGAACATGATCACCGGTGCTGCGCAGATGGACGGTGCGATCCTCGTGGTCGCCGCCACTGACGGCCCGATGCCGCAGACCAAGGAGCACGTGCTGCTCGCCCGCCAGGTCGGCGTGCCGAGCATCGTCGTGGCCCTGAACAAGTGCGACATGGTCGACGACGAGGAGATCCTCGAGCTTGTCGACATGGAGATCCGGGAGCTTCTCACCACCTACGAGTTCCCCGGCGACGACACCCCCGTGGTGCAGGTTGCCGCGGCTCCGGCGCTGAACGGCGACGAGAAGTGGGGCGAGTCGATCCTGGAGCTCATGCAGGCCGTGGATGACTTCATCCCGACCCCCGAGCGCGAGGTCGAGAAGCCGTTCCTGATGCCCGTGGAGGATGTGTTCACGATCACCGGTCGTGGCACGGTCGTCACCGGTCGTATCGAGCGCGGCATCGTGAAGGTCAACGAGGAGGTCGAGATGATCGGCATCCGCGACGACTCGCAGAAGACCACCGTGACTGGCATCGAGATGTTCCGCAAGCTGCTCGATGAGGGCCAGGCCGGCGAGAACGTCGGACTGCTGCTGCGTGGCACCAAGCGCGAGGACATCGAGCGCGGAATGGTTGTCTGCAAGCCCGGTAGCGTGACCCCGCACACCGAGTTCGAAGCTCAGGTCTACATCCTGAGCAAGGATGAGGGTGGCCGTCACACGCCGTTCTTCAACAACTACCGCCCGCAGTTCTACTTCCGTACCACGGACGTGACCGGTGTAGTGACGCTTCCGGACGGCACCGAGATGGTGATGCCCGGCGACAACACCGAGATGTCGGTGCAGCTGATCCAGCCGATCGCCATGGAAGACGGTCTGCGGTTCGCGATCCGGGAAGGTGGCCGCACCGTCGGCGCCGGCCGGGTCACCAAGATCAACAAGTAGTACCAGCACCACCCCCGGTCGGGGGCAGTGGGCACCACCCCGCTGCCCCCGACCACCACCAAGGACCACAGCGGCGAGAAGAAGAGGAAACACACGCCATGGCGGGACAGAAGATCCGCATCAGGCTCAAGGCCTATGACCACGAAGTCATCGACAAGTGGGCGAAGACGATCGTGGACACCGTTTCGCGCACTGGCGCGAAGGTCGCCGGTCCTGTGCCGCTGCCGACGGAGAAGAACGTGTACTGCGTCATCCGCTCGCCGCACAAGTACAAGGACAGTCGCGAGCACTTCGAGATGCGTACCCACAAACGACTGATCGACATCCTCGATCCGACCCCGAAGACCGTTGATTCGCTGATGAAGCTGGATCTGCCGGCCGGTGTCGAGATCGAGATCAAGCTGTAGGACACCACATGAAGACGAGAACTCGCAAAGGGCTGCTGGGCACCAAGCTCGGCATGACCCAGGTATGGGATGAGAACAACCGGATCGTGCCGGTGACCGTGGTCGAGGCCGGCCCGTGTGTGGTGAGCCAGATCCGCACGCCGGAGACCGACGGCTACTCCGCGGTCCAGTTGGCGTTCGGCGCCATCGACCCGCGCAAGGTCAACAAGCCCGACGGCGGACACTTCGCCAAGGCCGGGGTGACCCCGCGCCGGGACATGGTCGAGCTGCGCACTGAGGATGCGTCGGAGTACACGCTGGGTCAGGAGCTCAAGGCAGATGTCTTCGCCGCGGGCGACCTGGTCGATGTGACCGCCACCAGCAAGGGCAAGGGTTTCGCCGGTGTCATGAAACGGCACGGCTTCCACGGCCTGCGCGCCAGCCACGGTGTGCACCGCAAGCACCGCTCGCCGGGTTCGATCGGTGGCTGCGCCACTCCGGGCCGGGTTTTCAAGGGTCTGAACATGGCCGGACGTATGGGCTCCGACCGCGTGACGACCCAGGCGCTGAAGGTGCAGTCGGTTGACCCCGAGCGCAACCTGATCCTGATCAAGGGCGCCGTGCCCGGACCAAAGGGTGCGCTGGTGCTTATCCGCGACATCGCGAAGGGCGCATGACCATGACATCGATCGACATCAAGACCCCAGGCGGTGACGCCGCCGGCAGCGTGGAGTTGCCAGCCGAGGTGTTCAACGTGCAGACCAACGTGCCGCTCATCCACCAGGTGGTTGTGGCGCAACTGGCTGCTGCCCGGCAGGGGACACACAAGACGAAGACCCGCGCCGAGGTCGCCGGTGGTGGCCGCAAGCCGTACCGGCAGAAGGGCACCGGCCGCGCCCGTCAGGGTTCGGTACGCGCTCCGCAGTTCGCCGGCGGTGGTGTGGTCCATGGCCCGACGCCGCGCAGCTACGCGCAGAAGACCCCCAAGAAGATGAAGGCGGCCGCTCTGCGGGGTGCTTTGTCCGACCGCGCTCGCGCCGACCGCGTGCACGTGGTGACCGGTCTGGTCGAGGCGGTCTCCACCAAAGCCGCAATGAGCGCTCTGCGGAGCATCACTGATGCCGCGGCCGTGCTGGTGGTGGCCCAGCGCTCCGACGACATCACATGGTTGTCGTTGCGCAATGCGCCCGAGGTGCACCTGCTGACCCCGGATCAGCTCAACACGTACGACGTGCTGATCAACGACGACATCGTGTTCACGCAGGCTGCTCTTGAGCAGTTCCTGTCGGGACCGCGTATGTCGGGCAAGGCCACAGCCACCTCCACGGAGGTCGAGGCTGCCGCCGAGGCGACCGTGGCCGCGGACGACGCCGAGCAGACCGACACTGAAGAGGAGTCCGCATGAGGATCGCAGACCACCGCGACGTCCTGCTGGGACCGGTGATCTCGGAGAAGGCCTATGGCCTGCTCGACGAGAACAAGTACACCTTCCTGGTGCGTCCGGACGCGAACAAGACCGAGATCAAGATTGCCGTCGAGAAGGTCTTCGGCGTGAAGGTGACCGGTGTGAACACCCTCAACCGCGCTGGCAAGCGCGTGCGCACGCGGGCTGGCTTCGGCCACCGCGCTGCCTCGAAGCGTGCCGTCGTGACGGTTGCCCAGGGCGATCGCATCGACATCTTCGGCGGACCGGTCAGCTGAGGCAGGGAACAGACATGGGAATTCGCAAATACAAACCGACAACACCGGCCCGACGCGGGTCCAGTGTGGCCGACTTCGCCGAGGTGACCCGGTCGACGCCGGAGAAGTCGCTGTTGCGTCCGCTGCCGCAGAAGGGTGGCCGGAACAACTCCGGGAAGATCACCACCCGTCACCAGGGCGGCGGCCACAAGCGGGCCTACCGGCTGATCGACTTCCGCCGTGCGGACAAGGACGGGGTGCCGGCCAAGGTCGCGCACATCGAGTACGACCCGAACCGCACCAGCCGCATCGCCCTGCTGCACTACGCGGACGGCGAGAAGCGCTACATCCTGGCACCGCAAAACCTGCGCCAGGGTGACCGCATCGAGACCGGCCAAGGCGCGGACATCAAGCCGGGCAACAACCTGCCGCTGCGCTACATCCCCACCGGTACCGTCGTGCACGCGGTGGAGATGCGTCCCGGCGGCGGGGCCAAGATCGCCCGCTCTGCCGGAGCCAGCGTGCAGCTGGTCGCCAAGGATGGGCCCTACGCACAGCTGCGGATGCCGTCCGGGGAGATCCGCAACGTCGACCTGCGCTGCCGCGCGACGATCGGCGAGGTCGGCAACTCCGAGCAGTCCAACATCAACTGGGGCAAGGCCGGCCGTAACCGCTGGAAGGGCAAGCGCCCGACGGTGCGCGGTGTAGCTATGAACCCGGTCGACCACCCGCACGGTGGTGGTGAGGGTAAGACCTCCGGTGGACGTCACCCGGTCAACCCGAAGGGTAAGGCCGAAGGCCGTACCCGCTCGAAGAAGAAGCCGAGCGACAAGTTCATCGTCCGCCGCCGTAAGTCCGGCAAGAAGCGCTAGAGGGAAATACGATGCCACGCAGTCTGAAGAAGGGTCCCTTCGTCGACACGCACCTCATGAAGAAGGTCGAGGCGCAGAACGACAAGGGCAGCAAAGCGGTCATCAAGACCTGGTCGCGCCGGTCCATGATCGTCCCGGCCATGCTGGGTCACACACTCGCGGTGCACGACGGCCGCAAGCACATCCCGGTGTTCATCACCGAGAACATGGTGGGCCACAAACTTGGTGAGTTCGCCCCGACCCGGACCTTCCGCGGTCACATCAAGGACGACCGCAAGGCCAAGCGCCGCTAAGGGCGCACGAAGACACCAGACACGATTTCGAGAAGGCAGGGATAGCGATGGAAGCCAGGGCCCGCGCGCGGTATGTGCGCGTCACGCCTATGAAGGCGCGTCGGGTGGTGGACCTCATCCGGGGTCTGCCGACCGAGCAGGCGCAGGCGGTTCTCCGATTCGCTCCGCAGGCGGCAAGCGAACCGGTGGGCAAGGTGCTCGACAGCGCCATCGCCAACGCCACCAACAACAACAGCATGGACCCGAACGACTTGTTCGTGTCTGAGGTGTACGTGGACGAAGGTCCGACGATGAAACGCTTCCGCCCCCGGGCGCGTGGATCGGCGGCCCGCATCCGTAAGCGTACGAGTCACATCACAGTGGTCGTCGCGTCGCGCACAGCGGCGACGGCCGAAGGGAAGGGGTGAGCCACGTGGGTCAGAAGATACACCCGCACGGGTTCCGGCTTGGGATCACGAGTGAATACGTGACCCGCTGGTTCACCGACAGCACGAAACCCGGTCAGACCTATGCCGACTACGTCGCCGAGGATGTCAAGATCCGCCGGCTGCTGTCCCAGGGCATGGAGCGCGCCGGTATTTCCAAGGTGGAGATCGAGCGCACCCGCGACCGGGTCATCATCTACATTCACACCGCACGTCCGGGCATCGTGATCGGCCGCAAGGGCGCCGAGGCCGAGCGGCTGCGCATGGAGCTCGAGAAGCTCACCGGCAAGCAGGTGCAGTTGAACATCCTCGAGGTGAAGAACCCCGAGGTCGACGCCCAACTGGTGGCACAGGGCATCGCCGAGCAGCTGTCCAGCCGGGTATCGTTCCGCCGCGCCATGCGCAAGGGGATGCAGTCCGCCCAGCGAGCCGGTGCCCTCGGTATCCGGGTTCAGGTCGGTGGACGTCTCGGCGGCGCGGAGATGAGCCGTACCGAGTTCTACCGCGAGGGCCGGGTCCCGCTGCACACGCTGCGCGCGGACATCGACTACGGCTTCTACGAGGCACGTACGACGTTCGGCCGGATCGGCGTGAAGGTGTGGATCTACCACGGCGAGGTGTCGACCGACCGCACTGAGCGTGAGCAGCAGCGCCAGGCGCGTCTGCAGCGCTCGGGTTCACCGGGTGGTCGTGGCCGCCGGGATGGCCGTGGAGGCCGTGACCGCGGTGATCGTGGTGACCGCGGCGACAGGGGCGATCGCGGAGCCCGCGGCGCCGAACAGCAACCCCAGACCGCACCGGTCGAGGCACCTGCCGAGACCCCGGTGGCGACGGAGGCCTGACATGTTGATTCCCCGCAGAGTGAAGCACCGCAAACAGCACCACCCCAAGCGCAGCGGTATGGCTAAGGGCGGTACCAAGGTGTCGTTCGGCGACTGGGGCCTGCAGGCCGTGGAGCCGGCCTACATCACCAACCGTCAGATCGAGGCCGCGCGTATCGCGATGACCCGTCACATCAAGCGTGGCGGGAAGGTCTGGATCAACATCTACCCGGACCGTCCCCTGACCAAGAAGCCGGCGGAGACCCGCATGGGTTCCGGTAAGGGCTCGCCCGAGTGGTGGGTCGCCAACGTCAAGCCGGGCCGGGTCATGTTCGAGCTGACCTACCCCAACGAGCAGACCGCGCAAGAGGCACTGCAGCGCGCAGCCCACAAGCTGCCGATGAAATGCCGGATCGTGCGGCGCGAAGTGAGTGAGGACTGATGCCTGCTACGAAGACCGAAGAGTTGCGGCTACTGAGCAACGAAGAGCTCGTGGCGAAACTGAAGGAGAGCAAGGAAGAACTGTTCAACTTGCGCTTCCAGTCCGCCACCGGCCAGCTGGAGAACCACGGCCGCCTGCGGGCGGTCAAGAAGGACATCGCTCGTATCTACACGATCATGCGTGAGCGCGAGTTGGGCATTACGAATGACGAGGTCGTGGCATGAGTGAGCAAGTAGTCCCAGAGGACGCCGTGCAGTCGCGCGGGTTCCGCAAGGTCCGCGAGGGCCTGGTGGTCAGCGACAAGATGGACAAGACCGTTGTGGTCGCCGTCGAGGACAGGTTCAAGCACCCCCTGTACGGCAAGGTCGTGCGACGCACGAGCCGGCTGAAGGCACATGACGAGAACAACGAGTGCGGCGTGGGTGACCGCGTCGAGCTCATGGAGACCCGTCCGACCTCTGCCACCAAGCGGTGGCGGGTCGTGAAGGTCCTCGAGAAGGCGAAGTAACCATGATCCAGCAGGAATCCAGGGTCCGGGTCGCGGACAACACTGGCGCGAAGGAGCTGTTGTGCATCCGCGTGCTCGGTGGCTCCGGGCGCCGCTACGCCGGCATCGGTGACGTGATCGTGGCAACGGTCAAGGACGCCATCCCCGGCGGGGCAACCAAGAAGGGCGAGGTCGTCAAAGCCGTCATCGTGCGGACCACCAAGCAGAAGCGCCGTCCGGATGGCTCCTACATCAGGTTCGACGAGAACGCCGCGGTGATCCTCAAGGCCGATGGCGAGCCGCGCGGGACACGCATCTTCGGCCCGGTCGGTCGCGAATTGCGTGACAAGCGCTTCATGAAGATCATCTCGCTGGCACCGGAGGTTTTGTGATGGCAGGCGTGAAGGTCCGCAAGGGCGACACCGTGCAGGTGATCTCCGGCAAGGACAAGGGTATGACCGGCCGCGTGCTGATCGTCGACCCCGACACCCAGCGGGTGATCGTGGAAGGCGTGAACCGGGTCGTCAAGCACACGAAGGTCGGCCAGGGAGACCGGGGCGCCAAGACCGGCGGCCTGATCCACACCGAGGCACCGATCCACATTTCGAACGTGATGGTCGTCGACGACGAGGGCAAGGCCACGAAGGTCGGCTCTCGCCGTGACAGCGTTGAGAAGCGGCGCGCCGACGGCACGACCTACGAAGGAACACGACGGGTGCGGGTTGCCCGGCGCACAGGTAAGGACATCGAATGACGCAGACACAAACGGCCGGCACACAGCCGCGCCTCAAGCAGCGTTACCACGACGAGATCCGCGGCACGCTCAAGGAGCAGCTCGGACTCGACAACGTCATGCAGGTTCCCGGCGTCGTCAAGGTCGTCGTGAACATGGGTGTGGGTGAGGCGGCCCGCGACAGCAAGCTGATCGACGGTGCCGTGCGGGACCTGGCCACCATCACCGGCCAGAAGCCGCAGGTGACCCGGGCACGCAAGTCCATCGCGCAGTTCAAGTTGCGCGAAGGACAGCCGATCGGAGCCCACACCACGCTGCGCGGCGACCGGATGTGGGAGTTCCTCGACCGGCTGATGTCGGTCGCGCTGCCCCGTATCCGCGACTTCCGGGGTCTGTCGCCACGGCAGTTCGACGGCCGCGGCAACTACACCTTCGGACTGACCGAGCAGGTCATGTTCCCGGAGGTGGACCCCGACAAGGTGGACCGCGCCCGTGGAATGGACGTGACCATCGTGACCAGTGCGGTCGACGACGAGGGCGGCCGCGCGCTGCTCACGCTGCTCGGCATGCCGTTCAAGGAGAACTGACATGGCCAAGAAGGCATTGATCGAGAAGTCCAACAAGAAGCCGAAGTTCAAGGTGCGCGCCTACACCCGGTGCAGCCGCTGCGGACGTCCTCGCTCGGTGTACCGCAAGTTCGGCGTGTGCCGTATCTGCCTGCGCGAGATGGCCCACCGCGGTGAACTGCCCGGCGTCACCAAGAGCAGTTGGTAATTGACCAGCACCGAGCAGTTGCTAAACCAGACCCCCACCGCCGAAGGTCCCGAGCGGAAACCACGGCGAGAAAGTAGAACCCCATGAGCATGACCGACCCGATCGCTGACATGTTGACGCGCGTGCGCAACGCCAGCGCGGCCCACCATGACGAGGTGGCGATGCCACACTCGAAGATCAAAGAGGGGATCGCCGCGATCCTGCAGTCCGAGGGCTATGTCGCCGGTGTGCGCACTGAAGAAGCACCCGTTGGCAAGACCCTGATCGTGGACCTGAAGTACGGCCCCAACCGCGAACGTTCCATCTCCGGCGTGCGCCGTGTGAGCAAGCCCGGACTGCGCGTGTACGCCAAGCGCGGCGCCATGCCGCGAGTACTGGGCGGGCTGGGTATCGCGATCATCTCCACGTCGTCGGGTCTACTGACCAACCGGCAGGCTGAGAAGAAGGGCGTAGGTGGGGAAGTCCTCGCCTACGTCTGGTAAGGGATCGACATGTCACGTATTGGAAAGAACCCCGTTCCCGTCCCCGGCGGCGTCACTGTCGAGCTCGACGGCCAGACAGTCACCATCAAGGGCCCCAAGGGGACTCTGAGCCACGTCGTCGCCGAGCCGATCAAGGTCGCACAGGCCGATGGCGTCATCGAGGTCACCCGGCCCGACGATGAGCGCATCAGCAAGTCGCTGCACGGTTTGAGCCGCACCCTGATCGCCAACATGGTGATAGGCGTCACCGAGGGCTACAGCAAGACCCTGGAGATCTCCGGTACTGGTTACCGTGTGGTGCCCAAGGGTCAGGGTCTGGAGTTCTCGCTGGGCTTCAGCCACCCGGTGCAGGTCGACGCCCCCGAGGGCATCACCTTCGCCGTGGAGGGCCCGACGAAGTTCACCGTGTCCGGCACCGACAAACAACTGGTGGGCGAGGTGGCTGCGAACATCCGCAAGCTGCGTAAGCCCGATCCGTACAAGGCCAAAGGCATCCGGTACTCCGGCGAGCAGATCCGTCGCAAGGCCGGAAAGGCAGGTAAGTGATGAGCGTTGTAACCAAACTCGGATCCGGATCCAAGCGATCGGTATCCCGCAGCCGTCGGCACTCCCGGGTCCGCAAGAAGGTCACCGGTACCGCGCAGCGTCCCCGTCTGGTGGTGTTCCGCTCCACCCGGCACGTCGAGGCGCAGATCGTCGACGACACCACGGGCACGACGCTGGCAGCCGCCTCGACGATGGAAGCCGACATGCGTGCCGGCGACGGCGACAAGACCGCCAAGGCGAACACCGTGGGCAAGTTACTCGGTGAGCGCGCCAAGGCCGCCGGCGTTTCCGCCGTCGTGTTCGACCGGGGTGGCTACCGCTACCACGGCCGGGTCGCCGCGGTGGCAGACGGTGCCCGCGAAGCCGGCCTCGAGTTCTAGGAGAGAAGATGTCGAATCAGAATCGTTCCGGCCGGGACCGCCGTGATGGCGGCCGTGGCCAGGAGAAGTCCCAGTACCTCGAGCGGGTCGTGAACATCAACCGCGTCGCCAAGGTCGTCAAGGGTGGCCGGCGCTTCAGCTTCACCGCGCTGGTCGTCGTCGGCGACGGCGACGGCATGGTCGGCGTCGGCTACGGCAAGGCCAAGGAGGTGCCCGCGGCCATCGCCAAGGGTGTCGAAGAGGCTAAGAAGAACTTCTTCAAGGTGCCCCGCATCCAGGGCACCATCCCGCACCCCGTGATGGGTGAGGACAGCGCCGGTGTGGTTCTGCTGCGTCCGGCTTCGCCGGGTACCGGTGTGATCGCCGGCGGCCCGGTCCGCGCCGTGCTGGAGTGCGCCGGTGTGCATGACGTGCTGAGCAAATCGCTGGGTTCGGACAACGCGCTGAACATCGTGCGCGCCACGGTGACCGCGCTTCGCGAACTCGAGCGTCCCGAGCAGGTGGCGGCCCGCCGCGGCCTGCCCCTGGAAGACGTCGCACCGGCCGCGCTGCTGCGCGCCCAGGCGGCGGGGACGGGGTCCTGATGTCAACGCTGAAAGTGACCCAGACGCGTTCGCAGATCGGCGGCACCGAGTCACAGCGGGCCACACTGCGCTCGTTGGGCCTGCGCAAGATCGGCCAGACCGTTGAGATCGAGGACCGTCCCGAGCTTCGGGGTATGGTCAACACCGTCATCCACCTGGTGACGGTCGAGGAGGTTAACTGACATGACGCTCAAGCTGCATCACCTGCGACCGGCCCCCGGGTCGAAGACCGCTAAGACCCGCAAGGGTCGCGGTGAAGGTGGTTCGAAGGGTAAGACCGCCGGCCGTGGAACCAAGGGTTCGCACGCGCGCGGTCAGGTGTCGGCGGCCTTCGAAGGTGGCCAGACTCCGCTGCACATGCGACTGCCGAAGCTGAAGGGCTTCAAGCCGCCGAACAAGGTGACCTTCCAGGTCGTCAACCTCGCCCAGATCGAGAAGCTGTTCCCCGAGGGCGGCACCGTCACGGTCGAGGACCTCGTGACCAAGGGCGCGGTTCGCAAGAACCAGCCGGTCAAGGTGCTTGGCAACGGCGACATCTCGGTTTCGGTCCAGGTGACGGTCGACGCCGCTTCCGCGACGGCCAAAACCAAGATCGAGGCTGCCGGCGGCTCGGTGACGACCGCTTAGGAGTTCTACACACGAAAAGGGGCGTCGGGAGACCGGCGCCCCTTTTCTTGTTCGTGGAGGAGGCGGCCGGTGCCGGTTTCCGCGTTCTTGGGCGAGGCCGCGCCTCCGGCAATCCGGCTATTCAAACTTGATAGGGCCGGCAATCCCGTTGGAGTTAGGTACAGGCGTTGGAGATCGGTACATCGGGGAGAGTTGCGCGGGCCGTGGTTCTCCAACGGCTGTGCGTTTGTCCAACGTGTGTGCACAACTCCAACGGGCGTTCAGGTGGGGTGGGCGCAGGCGGCACCCGTGCGCCCCATGACCGCCGGTTGTTCAGCGGGTCCCGTGTGGCGTCCGGCCGATCCCCTCGGTAGCCGTTGGAGTTAGGTACAGGCGTTGGAGATCGGTACATCGGGGAGAGTTGCGCGGGCCGTGGTTCTCCAACGGCTGTGCGTTTGTCCAACGTGTGTGCACAACTCCAACGGCTGTTCAGGTGGCGCAGGCGCAGCCGCGCAGCCGGCACCCATGTAAGCCGGCGCCGCGTACTCTGAAGCGCATGTGGCGTCGCGACCTCATCAAGCTCGGGGCCGGGGTCGCTGCCCTTTCGGCGTGTGGGTCAACTGCGAAGCCATCAAAGCGGCCGACCAGTGTCGTGACCCGCTGGGATACCGACCCGTGGGCGAGAGGCTCCTATTCGGCGCTTCCGCCGGGCACGCCGTACTGGGTGCGCGAGGAGCTCGGCAAGGCGGTCATCGAGGGTCGGATCATCCTGGGAGGGGAGTACACCGCTACCGACTATCCGGCCACGGTGCACGGGGCATATATGTCCGGCCAACGAGCGGCCAATCGTCTGCTCGCCAAGCTCCCGCAGGCGCAGTCAGTCGTCGTGATCGGAGCGGGGCTGGCAGGACTGCGCGCCGCCGCGGTGCTGCAAGACGCGGGAAGAACCGTGACGGTCTTGGAGGCTCGGGATCGGGTCGGTGGCCGGGTGTGCACGGACTACTCGATGGGTGTGCCGGCCGAAGAGGGGGCATCGTGGATACACGCAGTGACGGGGAACCCGATGGTTCCCGTGGTTCGCAGCGCTGGGCTGACACTGGTGGCTTCTGACTACGACGACATGGTGGTGCGCGACTACCGCACCGGGAAACGCGCAACGGGAGTGGCTGCTGCCGAAACGCAGCTGTGGCGGGCGATGACGGCAATAGGGAACAGCAGACCGCCCAAGAAGCGCAGTTCCAAAAAAGCACTGGCCCAGCAAGGCTGGACCGCCGACACCGCCGGGCGCCGGCTCGTTCAGCACAGCGAGTTCGACCTTGAGTTCGGGCTGCCACCCGCGCAGCTCGGAGCCCAAGCGCTGTGGGAGGGCAAGGCGTACCGCGGTGGGGATGCCCTGGTCCAGGGCGGTTTCAATCGCGTGCCGGAATATCTGGCACGGGGCTTGGACGTCCGGCTGAACACCCCCGTCGAGCGCATCGTCGTCGAAGAAGGTGTCCGTGCTGGCCAAATCGTGGCCGACGCCGCCGTAGTCGCCGTGCCGCTGGCGGTATTGCAGCAGAACCGGCCCGCCCTGCCCTGGCCAGGACGGCTGCGCACGTACCTCGACGCCCTGACGACCGGGAACCTGGAGAAGGTCTTCTTGCGCTATGAGAAACAGTGGTGGCCCGACCGGCAGATCCTGGGTGTGCTCAACGCGCCGGGACTGCGCTGGTCGCAGTGGTACAACCTGATAGGGCTGGTGGACGCTCCGGTCATCTTCGGCTTTTGCGGAGGCACATCGGCCTGGAGCCGCCCCGGGGACGACGCGGCTCTGGTGCGGCAGGCGCAGACAGTAGTGGAATCCGCCTACCTCACTCAATGAGCAAGCCACCGACCACCACATAGCGTCGGTCAGCCTTGCTACCCTCAGTGCAGTACCGGACAAGTTCGTGTGCGCGCTGTCGGCGCGCGAGGAGGATCTTTGCTATCGCAATTCGCTGCAGCGTTCCGGACGCCGGACCTGCGCAACAAGATCCTGTTCACGCTGGGCCTCATCGCGATCTACCGCGTCGGCGCCATCATTCCCACCCCCGGGGTGGACTACACCGCGATCCAGACCTGTCTGACCCTGGTCGAAGGCAACTCCCTGTACGGCCTGATCAACCTCTTCAGCGGCGGTGCGTTGCTGCAACTGAGCGTCTTCGCGCTAGGCATCATGCCGTACATCACGGCAAGCATCATCATCCAGCTGTTGACGGTGGTCATCCCGCGACTGGAGGCTCTGCGTAAGGAGGGCCAGTCCGGCCAGGCGAAGATGACGCAGTACACCCGGTATCTCACGATCGGGCTGTCGGTTCTGCAGGCCACCGCCTTCATCTCGCTGGCCCGCTCGCCGGGGCAGCTGTTCCAGGGCTGTAACGAGAACCTCATCCCGAACCAGTCGATCCCGCTGATCATCACGATGGTGCTGGTCATGACCGCCGGTGCCGCGATGTTGATGTGGTTCGGAGAACTGATCACCGACCGTGGGGTCGGCAACGGCATGTCCCTGCTGATCTTCGTGTCGATCATCTCCGGCATGCCCGGGCAGTTCTACTCGATCTACGTCACCCGCGGTGCCTTCATGCTCACGCTCACGCTGGCCGTGGGTGTGGTCATCATCGGTGCGGTGGTCTACGTCGAGCAGGCGCAGCGCCGGATCCCGGTGCAGTACGCCAAGAAGATGGTCGGGTCCAAGCTCATGGGCGGGGCCTCGACCTACATCCCGCTGAAGGTCAACATGGCCGGTGTTATCCCGGTCATCTTCGCCTCGTCATTGCTGTACATCCCGCAGTTGCTGGCCACGGTCAGCGGCAACACGGGCTCGGGGTGGGGTCTGTGGATCCAGCGAAATCTCGCGAACGGCACCGAGCCGCTCTACATCCTGTTCTATGTCGCGATGATCGTCTTCTTCGCGTACTTCTACGTCTCGATCACGTTCAACCCGGTCGAAGTCAGCGACAACATGAAGAAGTACGGCGGCTTCATTCCGGGTATCCGGGCAGGCAAACCCACCGAGCAGTATCTCGCCTATGTCCTGAGCCGCCTTACCTTCCCCGGGTCCATCTACCTGGCGGTGGTCGCGGTCATCCCCTTGTACGCCTTCGGGGCGCTGGGGGTGGGACAGAGTTTCATCTTCGGCGGTACGTCATTGCTGATCATGGTGGGTGTCGGACTCGATACGGTGAAACAGATCGAGGCACAACTGCAGCAACGAAGCTACGAAGGGTTCTTGCGATAATGCGCATTGTTCTGATGGGACCGCCCGGCGCGGGCAAAGGTACCCAGGCCATCAAGGTCGCCGAAAAACTGCAGGTGCCGCACATCTCCACCGGTGAGATCTTCCGGGCGAACCTGGCCGATGGCACTCCGTTGGGGCTCGAAGCCAAGCGGTACATGGAGGCCGGGGAGTACGTCCCCGATGAGGTGACGAACTCGATGGTGGCCAGCCGGCTGGCCGAATCCGATGCCGCCGGGGGCTTCATCCTCGACGGGTACCCGCGCACGGTGGCGCAGGTGGGGGAACTGGACACCATCTTGGCCGGGCTGGGAACTCCGCTGGACAAGGTCGTGGAGATCACCGCGAACACCGACGAGGTCGTGGCGCGCTTGCTGAACCGTGCGCAGGAGCAAGGGCGCGCAGACGACACCGAAGAGGTCATCCGGCGGCGCATGGACGTCTATGCCGAGCAGACCGAGCCGTTGGTACGCGTCTACTCCGAACGCGGCTTGCTGCTGAAGGTCGACGGTATGGGTTCCATGGATGAGGTCACCGCTAGGTTGCTGACCGCGCTGGGTGCGTAGATGTTCCGTCGCCCCACCAGGCTGCAAGTGAAGACCGACGATCAGATCGGTCTGATGCGGCAGGCCGGACTCGTGGTGGCCGATGCCTTGGATGCGGTCGTGGCCGCGGTGCGCCCGGGTGTCACCGGCAAGCAGCTCGATGCGATCGCCGAAGAGGTCATCCGCTCGGCTGGTGCCACTCCCTCATTCTTGGGGTACCACGGGTTTCCGGCGAGTATCTGCGTGAGCATCGACAATGCGATCGTGCACGGTATCCCCAACGATCAGCCGCTGCATGAAGGAATCCTGGTCAGCATCGACTGCGGGGCGATCCTGCATGGCTGGCATGGGGACGCTGCCGTCACCGTGGGGGTGGGGCAGGTGGGCCGCGGCGCCCAGGACCTGTCCGACGTCACGCGTTCGGCGCTGTGGCACGGACTTGCACACGCCCGCCCTGGCGGCAGGCTGACCGACATCGGCGCGGCGGTGGAGCGCACAGTGCGCGGCGCTGTGCACGACTACGGCATCGTGCGCGAATACGTGGGCCATGGGATCGGCACCCAGATGCACATGCCGCCGGACGTGCCCAACGTCGGGCCGGCAGGTAAGGGTCCGCGGCTGGTCCCCGGTCTGGTGGTCGCAGTGGAACCGATGGTCACCCTGGGTGCGCCCGACAACGTGACCCTGCCCGACGGCTGGACGGTGGTCACCATGGACGGCGGGCTGGCCGCGCACTGGGAACACACAGTTGCCGTCACCTCGACCGGCCCCTGGGTCCTGACCGCCCGTGATGGCGGCCGGGCCGAACTCGCGGCCCTGGGGGTAGAGGTGTCGGCGCTCGCAGGGTGAACGTTCTGAAGTGGTTGGTGAGAACGGCTCGTCGACTCAGAACGCCGGGCCAGTCAGTACAGCAGTTCTCGCCGCAGTTGCGTCATCACCGCCGGGGTGGCGGGGTCCCGTGCATCACCCGCGCCCCCCTAGCCACTGTCGGAACCCATGCCTTACACTCGAACGGAGGGCACATGCCCTCGCCTGCGGTACAACAAACCGCACAATCCGCACACAATCGGAAGACTGGATCACGCATGGGTAAGAAAGACGATGCGATCGAGCTCGAGGGCACGATCGTCGAGTCGCTTCCCAATGCCATGTTCCGCGTCGAGTTGGACAACGGCCACAAGGTCCTCGCCCACATCTCCGGCAAAATGCGGATGCACTACATCCGGATCCTTCCGGATGACCGAGTGGTCGTAGAGCTCTCGCCCTACGACTTGACCCGGGGACGCATCGTCTACCGGTACAAGTAGAGGAATCAGCAGCACCGATGAAGGTTCAACCGAGCGTTAAGAAGATCTGCGACAAGTGCAAAGTGATTCGTCGCAACGGTCGCGTCATGGTGATCTGCGAGAACCCTCGCCACAAGCAGCGCCAGGGCTGACCCCGGGCACGACGCCATCCGAACCTGGCGCCCGAAGCCAAGGGCTGCCAGACGCCACCCCCGGACGTGAAGGCCGGGGACCCACCAGGGCGGTGGGACCGATGACGTCACCAGACCTTCACGACAGAACGAGGAGAGCCCAATGGCACGCATTGTGGGTGTCGACCTGCCGCGTGAGAAGCGCGTCGAGGTCGGCCTGACCTACATCTTCGGGGTGGGACGTTCCCTTTCCCAGAAGGCCCTGGCCGCGACCGGTGTTGATCCCAACACCCGTGTGCGCGACCTGTCCGAACCCGATGTGATCGCATTGCGCGACTTCATCGAGTCCAACTTCCAGACCGAGGGTGACCTGCGCCGCGAGGTGCAGGCCGACATCCGGCGCAAGGTGGAGATCGGTTCCTACCAAGGGATCCGGCACCGCCGCGGTCTGCCGGTGCGTGGGCAGCGCACGCACACCAACGCGCGTACCCGCAAGGGCAAGCGCAAGACCGTCGCCGGCAAGAAGAAGGTCGGCAAGTGAGCATTCGAGCAGGAGTCTGAGCAGCCATGGCACCCCAGAAAGGCGCGAAGAAGCCGCGCCGTAAAGAGAAGAAGAACGTGGCGTTCGGCCACGCCCACATCAAGAGCACCTTCAACAACACCATCGTCACCATCACCGACCCGCAGGGCCAGGTCATCGCCTGGTCATCGTCGGGTCAGGTCGGATTCAAGGGTTCACGTAAGTCGACCCCGTACGCCGCCCAGATGGCAGCCGAGGCCGCGGCCCGGCGCGCGATGGACAACGGCATGCGCAAAGTCGATGTCTTCGTCAAAGGCCCGGGTTCCGGGCGTGAGACGGCCATCCGCTCGCTGCAGGCTACTGGCCTGGAGGTCGGAACCATCCAAGACGTGACCCCCGTACCGCACAACGGCTGCCGTCCGCCCAAGCGGCGCCGGGTCTGAGCAGGAGATAGAAAATGGCCCGTTACACAGGCGCGGACTGCAAGCGCTGCCGCCGCGAGAAGACCAAACTGTTCCTCAAGGGTGCCAAGTGCGACTCGCCGGCGTGCCCGGTCGAGAAGCGCCCCTACCCGCCCGGCCAGCACGGCCGGAACCGGATCAAGGAGAGCGAGTACTTGCTGCAGAAGCGGGAGAAGCAGAAGTGCGCCCGTATCTACGGTGTGCTCGAGCGCCAGTTCCGCAGCTACTACGACGAGGCCAACCGCCAGCAGGGCAAGACCGGTGAGAACCTGCTGACGATCCTCGAGAGCCGCCTGGACAACGTGGTGTACCGCGCTGGCCTGGCCAAGAGCCGCGACATGGCCCGGCAGCTGGTCCGCCACGGTCACATCACCGTCAACGGCCACAAGGTCGACATCCCCAGTTACCGGGTGTCGCCCAACGACATCGTCGAGGTCCGCAACAAGTCCCGCGAGATGACCCCGTTCATCGTGGCCCACGCGGAGGCCGGCGAGCGCGAGGTTCCTGCGTGGCTCGAGGTCATTCCCTCGCACTTCCGAGTGCTGGTCCACTCCCTGCCCAAGCGTGAGCAGATCGACACGCTGGTGCAGGAACAACTCATCGTTGAGCTCTACTCGAAGTAACCCCGCAGCAGTCCCGCTGTGGTTTGCAGGCGTCATATAGCGGTCGCCTGAGAAAGGAAGAAGTCACGTGCAGATCGCCAGTCGGCCCGTCCTGACCGAGGAGTTCGTCTCCGACACCCGTTCCCGGTTCGTCCTCGAACCGCTGGAGCCCGGGTTCGGATACACCCTGGGCAACAGCTTGCGCCGAACCCTGCTGTCGTCGATCCCCGGCGCAGCGGTCACCAGCATCCGCATCGATGGTGTCCAGCACGAGTTCAGCACCGTCCCCGGCATGACCGAGGACGTCACCGAACTTGTGCTCAACGTCAAGGGCATCGTCGTGAGCACCGAGATGGACGAGCCGGTCACCATGTACCTGCGTGCGTCCGGACCCGGAAAGGTGACCGTGGCCGACATCGAAGCGCCGACCGGGGTCGATGTCCACAACCCCGACCTGCACCTCGCCACGCTCGGCGAGGACTCGTCGTTGGCGATGGAACTGACCGTGGAACGTGGACGTGGTTACGTCCCGGCAGCCGCCGGCTCCATGGTGGAGAAGCAGGCCGGGCGCATCCTGGTCGACGCCATCTACTCCCCGGTGCTGAAGGTGACCTACAAGGTCGAGGCGACCCGTGTCGAGCAGCGCACGGACTTCGACCGGCTCATCGTCGATGTGGAGACCAAGCCGAGTATTCGTGCCCGCGACGCCGTGGCCAGTGCCGGCAAGACCCTGGTCGAGCTCTTCGGCCTTGCTCGCGACCTCAATGCCGCGGCCGAGGGCCTGGAACTCGGACCGTCCGAGGTGGACACCTACATGGCCGAGCAGTTCAGCCAGCCGATCGAGGCCCTGAACCTGTCGGTAAGGTCCTACAACTGCCTCAAGCGCGAGGGTGTTCACACCATCGGCGAGCTGCTGACCCGCAGTGAGGCCGACCTGATGGACATTCGCAACTTCGGCCAGAAGTCCATCGACGAGGTCAAGGACTCCCTGGCCGGACTGGGACTGAACCTCAAGGACAGCCCCGCCGGTTTCGACCCGTCGCAGGCGGTCACGTTCTACGCCGAGGACGACCAACAGTACGCAGAGGACGAGCAGCTCTGACGAGCTGCCGCTTAATCAAGGAGAACCACGATGCCCACGCCGTCGAAAGGACCCCGCCTCGGTGGCGGTCCGGCGCACGAGCGCTTGATGCTGGCCAACCTGGCCACCTCGCTGTTCCAGCACGGGCGCATCACCACGACCGAGGCGAAGGCCAAGCGCCTGAGCCCGCTAGCCGACCGGCTGGTCACATTCGCCAAGCGTGGTGATCTGCACGCCCGGCGCCGGGTGATGTCGGTGATCCGCGACAAGTCTGTGGTGCACGAGTTGTTCACCGAGATCGGTCCGCAGTACGCCGGACGCCCCGGTGGCTACACGCGGATCACCAAGATCGGCCCCCGCAAGGGCGACAACGCGCCGATGGCCGTGATCGAGCTGGTGGAGCCGATGGCTGAGGCTGTCGTCAAGGAAGCGACGTCGGCGGCCAAGCGCGCCGCGCGTGACGCGCAGAAACCAGCGGCGACCGAACCCGAGACCACCGACGAGGTCGAAGCCACTGACCCGGTCGAGGCCCCCGAGGCGCAGGCTGAATCCGCGGAGGAGACTGCCGAGGCATCGGAAACGGCTGAGCCCAAGGGCGATGCCTGACCTTCCGCCATACACGCACGAGCCCGCGCCGGAAGGTGGCGGGCTCTTGCGTGTCCGGTTGGATCTGGCCTACGACGGCCGGCAGTTCGCAGGGTGGGCGCCTCAGCCCGGCCAGCGCACGGTCTGCGGCGAGCTGGCCACCGCTGTGCAACGGGTCCTGCGGGTGGACGACATCCGGATCGTGGTCGCCGGGCGTACTGACGCCGGCGTGCACGCGCTGGGTCAGGTGTGTCACCTCGATCTGCCGGGCGATCTGTGGCCCGGCGGGCCCGCGGCGACGCGTCGGATCAACGCGGTGCTGCCGGCGGACATCCTGGTCCTCGACGCGCAGGTCGCCCCAGCTGGCTTCGACGCGCGCTTCTCCGCGCAGTACCGCCGCTACGAGTACCTGATCAGCGACAGTGGGCGCCACGATCCACGGGCCCGGGGATCCGTGCTCATCCACCGCCGGCCACTGGACGTGGTGTCGATGCACGCCGCCGGGCAGGTCCTGCTCGGCGAACACGACTTCGCAGCCTTCTGTCGCGCCCGCCCGGAGGCCTCGTCGGTGCGCACGGTCCTTGCCCTGACGGTAGACCGGCGACGCGATCCGCGAGATCCCGCGCTCATCAGCGTGCAGATCAGTGCCGATGCGTTCTGCCACTCGATGGTGCGTTCGGTGGTGGGTGCGCTGATCGCCGTCGGTGAGGCCCGGATCACCGCCGAGCAACTCGCAGACTTCTTGCATGCCGCGCGTCGGATGCCGGGGTTCACGACGGTTCCGGCCCATGGTCTGGCCCTCGTGGAGGTCGGGTACCCGGCCGATGCCGAGTTGGCCGAGCAGGCCCGTCGCGCCCGCAGGTTCCGCGGATGATCGCCGTCGTCGTCGCAGGGGCGGATCGGCCGGATTCGGCGCACCGTCACTGGATCGGTGGGCAATCATGGAGCCACGGGGCAACCGCAGGGTCTGCGGCGGGACGGGGACGCCGGTGCACGCCATCCCCGCTGTCCCGTACTCGGCTCGGTAAGTTATCCTTCTAAGAGGTCGTGTGCACTGTGTGCGCGTCAACCAGCGGTTGAGACTGCGTTCACGCGCAGCACCACAGCCCAACAGCAGAGCTACTGCTCCCCGGCAGGGCCACCACACTGAACTAGGTAGGAAGTCGTGCGTACGTTCACCCCGAAAGCCGACGACGTCACCCGCGAGTGGCACGTCATCGACGCTCAGGACATCGTCCTGGGCCGCCTTGCGACTCACGCCGCCACGTTGCTGCGCGGAAAGCACAAGGCGACCTTCGCCCCGCATGTGGACACTGGCGACTTCGTCATCGTCATCAATGCGGAGAAGGTGGCGCTGACCGGCAACAAGGCCGAGCAGAAGCTCGACCAGCGCCACTCCGGATTCCCCGGCGGTCTGAAGTCCACGACCTACGGTGATCTGCTGGAGAAGAACCCGCGCCGAGTCATCGAGAAGGCCGTCGCCGGGATGCTTCCGCACAACAAGCTGGGTAACAAGCAGATCCGCAAACTCAAGGTCTACGCGGGCCCTGATCACCCGCATGCTGCGCAGCAGCCGACCCCCTACGTCATCACCCAGGTCGCGCAGTAGCGCCGAGGAAGGAACACCCGTGACTGAGACTCTGACCACAGAGACGCCTGCCGCGACCACCCGCGAGGCGGTGAACCGCCCAGGCGGTGGCACCGGCCGTCGCAAGGAGGCCGTAGCCCGCGTGCGAGTCGTACCCGGCTCCGGACAGTGGAAGATCAACGGCCGCGACCTCGCGACGTACTTCCCGAACAAGGTTCACCAGCAAATCGTGACCGAGCCCTTCCGGGTCCTGGGCCTTGACGGACAGTACGATGTGGTCGCCCGCCTGCATGGCGGCGGTGTGGGTGGTCAAGCCGGTGCCCTGCGCCTGGGGATCGCTCGTGCTCTGCTGGAGATCGACGAGGACGACTACCGCCCCGACCTGAAGAAGGCCGGATTCCTCACCCGCGACCCGCGGGTAGTCGAGCGCAAGAAGTACGGACTCAAGAAGGCACGCAAGGCACCCCAGTACAGCAAGCGCTGACCTGCCGTCGGCATGGGCGTATTGTTCGGCACCGATGGGGTGCGGGGGTTGGCCAACCGCGATGTCACTGCGGAGCTGGCGCTGGACTTGTCCGTGTCAGCGGCTCACATCCTGTCCGAAGTCGGTTCCCGGCGCACGGCGGTTGTCGGCCGTGACCCGCGCGCCAGTGGCGAGTTCCTGCAAGCGGCGGTGTCCGCGGGCCTGGCCAGCGCAGGTGTGGACGTCATCGACGTCGGTGTCCTGCCCACACCCGCGGTCGCGTATTTGACCAAGGCGCGACGGGCCGATCTGGGCGTCATGCTGTCGGCCTCCCACAACGCCATGCCGGACAACGGGATCAAGTTCTTCACCGCGGACGGCAACAAACTGCCCGATCATGTCGAGGCCCAGATCGAGACCCGCCTGCGGGAGACCTGGGACCGGCCGGTCGGCGACGCCGTCGGTCGCATCGTGACCGACACCTCCGCGGACGGCGAGTACGTCAGCCATCTTCTGACCAGCCTGCCCGTGTCCCTGAAGGGATTGACCGTCGTGGTCGATGGCGCGAACGGCGCAGCGAGCCATGTCGGCCCGCTCACGTACCGCGAGGCCGGCGCCGACGTCATCGAGATCCACTGTGAACCCGACGGCTACAACATCAACCACGGTTGTGGCTCGACCCATATCGAAGACCTGCAGAAAGCAGTCATCGAGCATGGGGCGGATCTGGGCATCGCACACGACGGGGACGCAGACCGTTGCCTGGCCGTCGACGCCGAGGGCAACCTCGTCGACGGTGACCAGTTGATGGCAATCATCGCGCTGTCCCTGCGTGATCAGGGGCGCTTGGCCAAGAACACCGTCGTCGCCACGGTCATGGCCAACCTCGGCTTCAAACACGCGATGCAGAACGAGTCGATCGAGGTCGTACAGACCGCGGTCGGAGACCGTTACGTGCTCGAGGCGATGATGGCGTCCGGTTTTGTCCTCGGCGGTGAGCAGAGCGGACACGTCGTCATGACCGACCACGCCTCCACCGGCGACGGCATCCTGACCGCACTGCAGGTCATGGCGCGGATGTCGGCCACCGGCACGTCGTTGGCCGAACTGGCGGGCGTCATGCAGCGGCTGCCTCAGGTCCTGATCAACGTCGACGGTGTGGACAAACACGGCGTGGACACCGATCCCGTGGTCGCCGCCGCCGTGGCCGATGCCGAACTGAGCCTGGCCGAGAACGGCAGGGTGCTCTTGCGCAAGTCCGGCACCGAATCGCTGGTGCGGGTCATGGTTGAGGCGCAGGATGAACACACTGCTGCAGCGGTGGCCAATGACTTGGCCGACCTGGTCAGGCAGCGTCTGTCCCTGTGACCCTCACATGGGCGTCAGACTCAGCGCCTCGAAGTTCGGTCCGTACGCCTCGATAGCCCCCAGCAGGTCCCGGACGTCGACCATCTGACCCAGAAGGTACTGGCGGCCGTCAGGTGCCGTGTAGAGATCACACGGTCCGAGATCCCCCTGCAGTATCGTGCGGCCGGCGTCGTTGAGCAGCGTCGCCGCCGCCTGCGGATCGAGTCCGGTCACATACAATTCGGGCGCATCTTTGCCCGTCAGCCCGACCGTGTAGGCGAAGGACGCATAGCCCGGCTCCGCCTCCACGTACTGGACCAACCATCCGTACTTCTCGATCGTCCGGAACATGTCCGCGCGCACATCGGCCATGGTCAGGCTCGGGTCGTCGCACATCTTGCACATCGGATCATCGCCTCCTTCATCCGGGGTCCCTCCCCGTCACGAGCAGTCAACGCCGGGGGTACGACATTTGAATCGGGATGCCGGTAGCGTATGTGGATATGTGCGGAATCGTGGGCTACGTCGGGGGTCAGGACGCCACTGAGGTCATCGTGGAGGGCCTACGCAGGCTCGAATACCGGGGATACGATTCCGCGGGCGTAGCCGTGATCGCCTCCGACGGCGTCCAGTCGCGCAAGCGGGCAGGGAAGCTGGCGAATCTGGAGAAGGCACTGGCCGAGTCGCCACTGCCGGAGACCACGGTGGGCATCGGACACACCCGCTGGGCCACGCACGGGGCACCCAACGACGTGAACGCCCACCCGCATCTCAGCGAGGACGGCCGGCTGGCGGTCATCCACAACGGCATCATCGAGAACTTCGCGGAGTTGCGCGATCAACTCAGCTCTGGCGGTGTCAGGTTCCTCAGCGAGACGGACACCGAGGTGGCCGCGCATCTGCTGGCCGTGGAACTGCGCGACAGCGCTGACCTGACCGAAGCGATGCAGCGGACCTGCCAGCAGTTGCGAGGGGCATTCACCTTGGTGGCCGCGTCCGCCGACGATCCCGACACCCTGGTGGGTGCACGCCGCAACTCCCCGCTGGTCGTGGGACTCGGCGAGGGTGAGACTTTCCTGGCCTCCGATGTCTCTGCGTTCATCGCGCACACCCGCTCGGCCATGGAACTCGGACAGGACCAAGTCATCACCATCACCCGTGACGGCGTCGAGATCACCGACTTCGAGGGCGGACCGGCCAAGGGCGAGCAGTTCGAGGTGACCTGGGACGCCAGTGCCGCCGAAAAGGGCGGATACGACCTGTTCATGCTCAAGGAGATCGCTGAGCAGCCCAAAGCGGTCGCCGACACCCTGCTCGGCCGCATCAGCGAGGACAACCAGTTGGTGCTCGACGGGCTCACGATCTCAGACGCCGAGCTGCGCGAGATCGACAAGATCGTGGTCGCCGCCTGCGGTACCGCCTATCACGCGGGACTGGTCGCCAAGTACGCCATCGAGCACTGGACGCGGATCCCGGTGGAGGTCGAACTGGCCAGCGAGTTCCGCTACCGCGATCCCATCCTGAACCGGCAGACCCTGGTCGTGGCCATCTCGCAGTCCGGCGAGACGATGGACACCCTGATGGCGGTGCGACACGCTCGCGAGCAGGGCTCCCGCGTGCTGAGCATCTGCAACACGCAGGGCTCGACGATCCCGCGGGAGTCCGATGCCGCGCTGTACACCTACGCCGGCCCGGAGATCGCCGTCGCTTCCACGAAGGCGTTCCTCACCCAGCTCGTGGCCACGCAGCTGTTCGGCATGTACCTGGCGCAGGTCCGCGGCAATTTCTTCGGCGACGAGATCCGCGGGCTCGTGTCCGACCTGGCGAGCATGCCGAACAAGATCGACCTCGTGCTCGACACGATGGACCCGGTACGGGAACTCGCCCGTGGGCTCAAGGACGCCCGCTCGGTGCTGTTCCTCGGCCGGCACGTGGGCTACCCGGTGGCCCTTGAGGGTGCGCTGAAACTCAAAGAACTCGCCTACATGCACGCAGAGGGATTCCCCGCCGGGGAACTCAAGCACGGACCGATCGCACTGATCGAAGATGGTCTGCCGGTGATCTGCGTCATGCCGTCGCCGAAGGGGCGTTCAGTTCTGCACGAGAAGATGATCTCGAACCTGCAGGAGATCCGGGCCCGCGGGGCGTTCACCATCGTCATCGCCGAGGAGGGCGACGAGGGAGTGGTGCCGTACGCCAACGAGATCATCACGGTGCCTGCTGTGCCCACGTTGATGCAACCCCTGGTGACCACGGTGCCGCTGCAGGTGTTCGCGTGTGAACTGGCTACAGCCAAGGGGCACGATGTGGATCAGCCGCGCAACCTCGCGAAGTCGGTCACCGTTGAGTAGCGCAGCGCAGTAGGAGCCGCAACGATTTGACCTTGACGCTGCGTCAACATCTAACGTCGTTGATGTGGAATACAGCATCCAGCAGGTCGTCGACGCAGCGGGCGTGACCAGTCGCGCCTTGCGTCACTACGACACGATCGGGCTGCTGCCCGCGCATCGCACCTCATCGGGGTACCGCTGTTACCGGGCCGCGGACCTGGTGAGGCTGCAACGCATCCTGTTGATGCGCGAGATGGGGATGGGGCTCTCGCAGATCGCGCAGGTGCTCGACGGACAGACCGACGACGGTGCCGCGCTTAGCGCCCATCTGGACCATCTACGACGAGAAGGCCAGCGTCTGCAGCGGCAGATCGCCGCGGTGGAACGCACCATTGCCGGACTCAAGAACAAGGAGCAACTCATGGCCGACGACATGTTCGACGGATTCGACCACACGCAGTACAAGCAGGAAGTGGAAGAACGCTGGGGGGAGCAGGTGTACGCAGACGGCGACCGCTGGTGGCGTTCGACCAGCGACGAGGACAAGCGCGGGTACCTCCAGGAGCATGAGAGCATCGCCGCGGCTTGGGCCCACGCCCGTGCCCAGGACCTGCCGGTCGACAGCGACGAGGTCCAGCAGATCGCCGCACGGCACACGGCCTGGATCGCGATCGGCTGGCAGGGTCGCTCACCCAGCGCGGAGGCGCTGGTCAGCCTCGCTGAGATGTACGTCGCCGATGAGCGGTTCGCGGTGAACTACGGCGGAGTGGACGGCGCTACCTACGTCAGGGACGGGCTCGTGGCCTACTCCCGGACCCTCTGAGGGTCCAACACGCCGGATAGTCTGCGAAATGCAGGCAGGACGGCGAAGGGTGGGTGACGCTAGAACCGTGGAGAGGACCAGCACGATTCGGGCTGCACAGCGCCCGGGTCTGACCACCGGCCGGTTGACGGTCGTGGTCATCATCGCGGCAGCGCTTTTGCTCACGCTCGCGCTGCCCTTGCGTGAGTTCCTCAACCAACGCTCCATGATCGCCGAACTCGAGGTCACCACCGCCGCTCAACGCGAGCGGGTCGAGGCTCTGCAAAAGGAGGCCGACCAGTGGGCCGACGATTCGTATGCGATGGCGCAGGCTAGGGAGCGGTTCCACCTGCAGTACCCCGGGGAGACCGGTTACGTCGTGACGGATCCTCCTGTTCAGCGGCCTGCGACGCAGCCGTTGACGACCAACGTCGAGGACAATTCGGCCTGGTACGAGCGCGCCCTGCGATCGGTGCAGCAGGCTCAGCAGCAGCCCGATGAGTCCGTGGTGAGCGTCCGGCCCGATGCCCCGCGCTGAGGCGGTCTGCGACGCTGACCTCGCTGCGATCTCAGCGCAACTCGGGCGGCCGGCACGCGACGTGGTGGCGATCGCGTCCCGCTGTCCCTGTGGTCTTCCGGACGTGGTCAGTACAGCGCCTCGATTGCAGGACGGCACGCCGTTCCCCACCTTCTTCTACGTGACGTGTCCGCGGCTGAATTCGGCCATCTCGACCCTGGAATCGGAAGGCTTGATGGCTGCGATGCAGCAGCGATTGTCCCAGGAGCCTGCGACGGCTGAGCGGTACCAGCGTGCGCATGACCTGTATCTGCGGGGCCGTGCTGAGCATGGAGAGGTGGCTGAGATCGACGGGATTTCCGCCGGCGGTATGCCTGAGCGCGTCAAGTGCCTGCATGTGCTCGTCGGGCAGGCGCTGGCGATGGGCCCGGGGGTGAATCCGTTCGGTGATGAGGCACTTGCGGAACTGCGCGCGCGTGGGTTCGAACGGTCGCACGCCTGCGTGGAAGTGCCATGAGAGTCGCCGCCATCGACTGCGGTACCAATTCGATCCGGCTGCTGATCGCCGATGTGACCGACGCCGGACTAGTGGACGTCGCCCGAGTGATGCGGGTCGTCAGGCTCGGTGAGGGGGTGGACGTGACGGGCCGTCTCGCGCCGGGGGCCATCGAACGGACATGGAGTGCCGTGGAGGACTATGCCGCCCAGATCCGGCAGGCAGGGGCCGAACGTGTGCGGATGGTTGCCACCTCTGCCTCTCGAGATGCTGAGAATGCCGATGAGTTCACCGCCGGGGTCGTGCAGCGTCTTGGGACGCCGCCCGAGGTGATCTCTGGAGACGAGGAGGCACGACTGAGTTTCGCCGGGGCGGTTTCCGTGCTCGAGGTTCCCGGCCGGGTCGCGGTTGTGGACATCGGGGGAGGATCCACCGAGTTCGTCGTCGGGCACCACCAGGTGGAGGCCGCCGTCAGCGAGGACGTCGGCTGTGTCCGAATGACCGAACGCCACCTGCGGTCCGATCCCCCGACGGCTGCGGAGATTGCGGCTGCGACCGCTGACATCGATGCGGCGATCATGCATGCATTGACGGCGACGGCATTCGACAGCGTGGACCGCATCGTGGGACTCGCCGGTTCCGTGACGACAGTCGCCGCCCTGGCGATGGGCCTGCCCGAATACGACTCCCGGCTCATCCACGGCAGCCGGATCAGTTCGGGCCAGGTGCACGAGGTGACGCTGCGGATGCTGGCGGCGACCCGTGCCGAGAGGGCCGCTGAACCCGTCATGCATCCGGGCAGGGTGGATGTCATCGGGGGAGGCGCACTGGTCCTTGATCGCATCCTGCACCTGGGCGGGTTCGACGAGGTCATCGTCAGCGAACACGACATCCTGGATGGGATTGCGCTGGGGCTGGCGGGTGCCGAGAAGTAGGGTGCCAAGCATGGCATCTTTGGCAATCACCGTCCTCGGTCACGATCGTCCCGGGATCATTGCGGACGTCACCGCCGCTCTTGCCCTGCGTGACGCCAACGTGGAGGACTCCTCCATGACCCTGCTGCGCGGACACTTCGCGTGGACCTTGGTGGTGGGAGCGGAGGCGACAGCTCGGGAGGTGGCGTCTGACCTCAGCTTCTTGGAGAGCGATGGGCTGGTGGTCAGCGTGCTTCCGGTCACCGATGAAGCACCCGAGCGCGACGAGGACCTGCAGTCCTTCGTCGTGAGTGTGCACGGCGCCGACCGGGTGGGCATCGTGGCTGCCATCACGGGAGCGATCGCCTCGTATGGCGGCAACATCACCGACCTGCAGACCCGACTCGGTGGCGGACTGTATGTCGTGGTGGCGGAGGCGGACTTCCCGTCCTACGCCGACCCCGAGAAGCTCACCGCAGCTCTGACCGCAGTGGGCCAGAGCGTTGGCGTGGACGTGTCGATCAAACCTACGGACATGGATGTGCTGTGATCGAACTCGCCGTGGATCTTCCCGCTGGGTCCATCCGGCCGGTGATCACCGCCCCCGATCCGGTTCTGTCCGCGATATGTGAGGAGGTCGACCCGGCCGATCCCGCGGTCGTGCAGTTGGCCGCAGACCTCTTGGCCACCATGGACGTCTCGCCCGGTTGTGTGGGCCTCGCGGCGAATCAGGTGGGGGTGGGCTGGCGGGTTTTCTGCCTCGATGTCGGTTCGCACCCGAAGACGCGGACCTGTCATGGCAGGTTCGTCCTGGTGAACCCGCGCATCGAACAGGCTTCCCGCAATGAGAAGGCGCGCGAGGGGTGCATGTCCGTCCCGGATTTCACCGGTGACGTGAAGCGGGCGACCCGGTTGACGGTCAGCGGACGACTGCCGATCAGTGGGGAGATGGTCACGTTCAGCACCGACGCGTTCGAGGCCCGCGCCATCCAGCATGAGGTGGATCATCTGGACGGCATGGTCTTTCTGGACCGGGTGATGTCGGCGGCCGCGGTCCACCGGCGCAAGGTGTACCTGGACTAACCTTGGCGGTGCGCCCGGGTGGCGGAACAGGCAGACGCACTCGGCTTAAACCCGAGGGTCGAAAGACGTGCGGGTTCAAATCCCGCCCCGGGCACGAAGTGCCCATGGGCTTGGATTTGGGAGGAGCGAGGCCCGCCAGGGCCGAGTGACGGTTCCCGCCCCGGGCACGTAGTGCCCATGGGCTTGGATTTGGGAGGAGCGAGGCCCGCCAGGGCCGAGTGACGGTTCCCGCCCCGGGCACGTAGTGCCCATGGGCTTGGGTTTGGGAGGAGCGAGGCCCGCCAGGGCCGAGTGACGGTTCCCGCCCCGGGCACGAAGTGCCCATGGGCTTGGATTTGGGAGGAGCGAGGCCCGCCAG
>Ga0209607_1000282_pt1 | contig 46181 bp, 44 predicted proteins | sample AD_UKC117_MetaG_FD_184413 | JGI IMG/M metagenome (GOLD analysis project Ga0209607, IMG submission 184413) | Active sludge microbial communities of municipal wastewater-treating anaerobic digesters from Hong Kong - AD_UKC117_MetaG (SPAdes)... | ecosystem: Engineered > Bioreactor > Anaerobic >... | reverse complement strand
AACTGCAACCCCATTGGTGCCAGTCTATTCTTTCCGGTCTATTCTTTATTAGCTCGTAGGGATACCGTTCACCATGTAGTGCGACAATATTGGCGAAGGCATGCTTGAAATAGCACCAGAGATTGGTGAACCGCTTCAAGCAAAGCAATACTATCAATCATTGTCCTGACTCAACCCGCTTGGAGATGCCACATGCTGGAAAAACCTGCCATGACTTCAATCCCGATAGCCGGCCTGCTTGCTCGCCGCTGGAGTCCCCGCGCTATCGATCCAGACCAGCCGGTTAGCCGCGAACAATTGCTAGCACTGCTGGAAGCAGCCCGTTGGGCACCATCTTGTTTTGGGGAGCAACCGTGGCGTTTCCTGGTCTGGGACCGGTTCCGCGATATTGTTAGCTGGCAACAAGCCTTTGCATGCCTGGCAGAAGGTAATCAGATCTGGGCCAAGAACGCGCCAGTGTTATTGTTATCTGTGGCGGCGCCCAATTTTGGCCATAACCAAAAACCCAACCGGTGGGCGCAGTATGACACGGGGGCTGCTAGTGAAAACCTTTGCCTGCAAGCAAGCGCTCTAGGCTTGGTGGCGCATCAGATGGGCGGGTTTGATCCAGACAAAGTTAAAGCGGCATTCAATATTCCGGACGATCACACTTGCATGGCGATGATCGCGGTGGGTTATCCAGGGCCGGTTGAAATATTACCCGATTCACTGCAAGAACGGGAACAAGCCCCTCGGGAACGCAAGCCACTGACACAGAATATATTTGATAACACTTGGGGACAAGGAACCTGGTGAAGCTGCAACCATGAGCATGTAAGATTGCCGTATCCAATCTTTGTCCGGCTCGAATCAGTGCACTCCCTCTGTTGGGAGATAATGGATAGTCCTTAATGCTCATTGTTTACCTGGTTGGCGTCCCACGCGGAGGACGCCAACGGCCGGCTGTCTTCTTTCCTTTTTCCAGCCACGCTAGCGGTGCTGCTAGGTGTGGCCTTTTCCGTGATTCCTCACTGCTAGTCAGGTTGTGCTGGTGTTCGATCATAGCCAGTCCATTAGCTAGAAAGATTGTAGAAATCTACCCTCCATTCGCCTGAAACCGCAATCGCGCCCGCATCAACGCGCCACCCAGCGTTCCGCGGCTGATCTCCAGCTTTCCGTAATAAACTTCCTCAACCAGATCCCGCACCACCGCTAGGCCGATACCGTGGCCGGCGACTGCAGGATCAGCCCGTTGCCCCCGGTTGAGCAGCAACGGTGCTTTTTCAACCGGAATGCCCGGCCCATCGTCCTCAACTTCCACTACTAGTTCAGCCCGTCCGTCATGCTCGGCAGACCAGGCACGCACGATCACTTGGCGATATGCCCACTTGCAGGCATTATCGGACAGGTTACCGAGAATTTCGAATAGATCACCCTCATCACCGTGGAACATAGTATTTTTCTCAATAAAACAGTGTAAATCCAGAGCACGTTCCGCGTAAACCTTGGCCAGCGAGTCGAGAATCCGGCGGGCCAGTGGCGCAACCGGCAATGGGACGCTGAGGGCGATGCGCCCAGAAGCTGCGGCCCGCTGCAATTGATAATCCACTGTGCGATTCATTCGCTCCAGTTGCTCACCCAACACTTGCCGCAATTCCTCGGAGGATACGCTGTTATCCAATGCGCCACGCAACACAGCCAGTGGCGTTTTCAAACTGTGCGCCAGATCGCCCAGGGCATTTCGATAGCGCTCCAACAGAGTGCGGCCCTGGTGGATCAGCGCATTCAAATTGATCGTAAGCGGTCGCAGTTCATCAGGATAATCACCGCTCAGTTCAACGCGTTGACCGGTTTCAATTTCGGTAACCTCCGTCGCTACCCGCCGCAGGGGATTCAAGCTCCAACGCAGAATCAAACCCTGCACGGTGAGCAATACACCAGTGGCTGCCAGCAGCCAACCCCATAGACTGCGCCGGAAACTCCAGAGCTGGTCGAGGAAATTCCACTGAGTTTCAGCGACCCGGAAGGTATAGAGCCGGTATTGATTGGGAGCGACTTCCCAGCTGACCGTAAAAGCCAACAAGAACAGCGGGGTGCCATCAGCCACCTCCAGCGGCGCAAACTGCGTATCACCGGGATTGCGAACTGCCGGAAAGAACGGCAGCGCCATGCCTAGCAGCGAGGGTGAGCGCCAAACCAGATTGCCTTTAGCATCCATCACATCCGCATATAAGCCTGAGTCCGGGGTAGAAAACCGGGCTTCGGGCAACGCCTCCGGCAAGGTCAGGCGGTCGAAAGCATCCATATCGGCCGCACCAAGCAGCATATAGACTTGAGCCTGCAAGCGGTCTTGAACAGCTGCCAGCGCGCTATCCTGGAACGCCCGATCCAAAGCCAGGCCGGTCAGACCAAGAAAGGCGGCCAACACTACACTGGCCGCGATCAGCAGGCGGCTGCCGAGAGAATGCATTGCATTCAGCCAGCGGTGCGTTCCAGACGAAAGCGGTAACCACGTCCCCGCAAGGTCTCAATCGGATTGAGCGTGCGATCCGGGTCGAGCTTGCGGCGCAACCGGCCCACCAGTACTTCCAGTACGTTGCTGTCACGGTCCTCGTCTTCCTGGTAGAGATGCTCGGTCAATTCGGTTTTGGAGATCACCGTACCTGCATGCAACATCAGATATTCAATCAACTTGTATTCGTAGGCAGTCACTTCTACCGGTTGGCCGTCCAGAGTGATCTGTTGAGCGCCTGTGTCCAGAGCGATTGGCCCGCAGCGCAACACGGCCTGGGTCCAGCCGCCCGTGCGGCGAATCAGCGCCCGCAACCGTGCCAGCAGTTCCTCAGCATGAAAGGGTTTGACCAGATAATCGTCCGCGCCTGCTTCCAGTCCTTCAACCTTATCCTGCCAGCGGCCACGGGCGGTCAGAATCAAGATCGGGAATTTGCGTCCTTCTGTCCGCCAACGGCGAATGACTTCGATGCCGGACATATCGGGAAGACCGAGATCAACGATAGCAGCATCCAAAGGGTATTCCTGCCCCAAGTACAGCCCTGTTCGGCCATCAGCGGCCGTGTCGACTGCATAACCTTGCTCGCGCAACTGAGCGGTGACCCGTTCCAGCAATGGAGTTTCATCCTCGATGATCAAAATGCGCATTTTACCTCTCATCCCCACCGTTCTCCTTTATGTATGGAGCGTGAGGTAATTTCTGCTATCGGTCTCGATCGCGCATGGCGCCGTTACCAGGATCATAGTGAAAGTTTCGCACCCGGCCATCCGGCTGCAGGATGCGGACCCGATAACCGCGCCGACCATCGCGCTCGTCAGCACCTTGCACTCCTAACACCCGGCCCCCCGTCGCTTGGCGAGCCGCATCAGCGGCCCGGTCAGGGTCGGCAAACTGACGGGATAGCGGACGATCCGGCCTGCCGCGAACAGGCAAGCCGTAATCACCACCCCGGTATGACCGATAGGATTGCGCTTGGACATTACCAATGGCTAGCAAACCGGCTAGCGCCAGGAGCGCCAAAAACCATGATAGCCTTGATCTTTCAGACATGGTGGAAAACTTCCAGATGAATTTTTCAATTAAGTTTAAAGCTTAAGTTAGTTAGAGTGAATCAGGACTGAATTTCATCAGAGAATTCTTTCTCTATGAATTTATCCAGAGAAAATCCTTGATCTTTCCTTGCAAGCGGCACAAATATTCAGTGGAGATTCAGCCAGTGCTTCCTAGGTTGGATGATGCTTTGAAAACCACGGGAATGATGGCGTGGACTCTCAATTGACCAGGAGCAAATTGATGAACACCCGATGGCAAACCGGCTTATTAGCGCTTTTAATCTTTTTGGGTCCGGCTGTGGCTTGGGCACTCAATACGCGCGATGTTGAAGTAGAGGTTGTCAACGAGCGAGGGCGGCCGTTTCCACAATATCCGCTACAGCGTGGTAATAACCGGATTGTATATAAGGCTCATTTGGAAGCAGTGCATGACAGCAATTATTCGATCCGGATTCACAACCGCAGCAATCAGCGGATTGGTGTGGTGATTGCCGTGGATGGACGCAACATCATCTCTGGCGAGCGCTCCGGTTTGCACCCCAATGAGCGGATGTATGTTCTTGATCCCTATCAACAAGAAACCTATGAAGGATGGCGAACCGGTCGAAACCGGGTTAATCGTTTTTATTTCACCGATGCCGGTGAGTCCTATGCCGGCGCATGGGGTGACTATTCAGCAATAGGGGTGATCGCAGTAGCCGCGTTCTGGGAAGCGGCGCCCTATCCGTCACCTCAACCTCAACCCTGGTCTGAAGGCCGGCATGACCAACGACGCGGCAGTGAATCCAGCAGGCAAAGCACCCCGCCAGCCGTTGCTGATGCGCCACGCAACTTGCGGGCAGCGCCCGGCACTGGTTATGGTGAAAAGGAGTGGTCCCCATCGCGGCGCGTAGAATTTGAGCCGGAACAACAGCCATTTGCCCAATTCTTCTTGAAATACGCTTGGCGCGATACGCTCTGCCAGCAAGGAATCATCGATTGCGATTACAACCAGCGGCCGTATTCTCGCAACCGGTTTTGGGATGAGAACGATCGCTATGCACCACCCCCCCCTTATGATCGCTATGATGCGGAGCAACGGTAGGGATAGATAGATTTCAGGATATTCCACGATGACCCATATCATGGATCATCTACACTTCAGGGTTACCTGCATGGCTTCGCCTGATACAAAGCATTGGCCTGATGGCTGGAGCCTCCTGCGCGAGGCGTTGCTTAATCCACGCGTCAGCCCAGAAAAACTCAACGAAGCGTTACGTGAAGCACGAGCGCGGCAACCTCTACCGGTATTATGGCTGCTTGGTAAGGCACAAGCTGGCAAAACCTCGATTATTCGTGCTCTGACCGGCAGCACTACCGCCAGGATCGGCAATGGTTTCCAACCTTGTACGCGCACTGCCCGGTTCTATGACTTCCCCTCTGAAGCGCCAGTAGTGCGCTTCCTCGACACGCGTGGTTTGGGCGAAGTTGCCTATGATCCTTCCGAAGATATTCACTATTGCGAATCGCAAGCACATCTGGTGCTGGGGGTTATCAAAGCCACCGATATCCGCCAAGATGAGGTATTCGAGATGCTGCGCCAAATTCGCAAGCGCCATCCCGAATGGCCTGTACTGATGATCCAAACTGGTTTGCATGAAGCCTATCCCCCTGGCATCGAACATGCTTTACCCTATCCTTACGATCAGCAACCGTGGCCGCTGCAAGTCCCTCACGATCTAATCCGCTCCTTGCAAGCACAAAGGGATCGCTTGGGAAAATTGCCAGGTCCGGCACTGGTACACTGGGTAGCCGTTGATCTGACATTGCCGGAGGATGGCTGGAAGCCCGTAAATTATGGACTGGAAGCGTTATGGACAGCGATTGATAAAGTCTCCGTGCTGGGCTTACAAGCACGGCTGCAAGGTAACCCAGAAGTTCGTGATGCCTATACCCGCGCGGCGCACCCGCACATCGTTGGCTATGCGTTAGCCGCTGCTGGTATTGGTGCATTACCGATGGTCGACCTGGTTGGAGTACCCGCAATACAGGCCAAACTATTGCATAGCCTTGCGGTGTTATATGGACAACGCTGGGACGGTCGAACCGTTTCCGAATTTCTTAGTTTACTGGGTATGGGCGTCGGCGCCAGCTATGTAGCACGGCTGCTCAGCCGGGAAGTGGTTAAACTCATCCCAGGCTGGGGGTACACAGCCGGAGCGATGTGGGGAGCCACCACCAATGGAGCCACCACCTACGCGCTAGGCCAAGCCGCCAATGCCTATTTCGCCAGGCGCCGGCGCGGTGCTCCCTTAGACGCTACAGCAATCCGCCACACTTATACTGAAGCGCTGATCACTGGAGTGAATGTCCTAAAATCCCTGCCGCGAACTTGAGAATTTTCTGGCTATTTTAGCCAAGATAGACACTGTACGTCTTAATCTGTATGGGGTAATTTTGGGTACTGGTTAAAGCGGTTTGAAATCGCATCTTAGGAGTAACGTTTTGAAGCTATTGGCGCTAGAGACCGCGACTGAAGCCTGTTCCGCCGCCGTGTGGATAGATGGCACTGTGTTGGAATGTTATGAATTGGCTCCGCGCCGCCATGCGGCATTGATTCTGCCAATGATCGAGATGGTGCTAGCGGAAGCTGGACTGACGATCCATCAATTAGACGCCCTGGCCGCCGGGCGCGGACCAGGCGCTTTTACCGGGGTACGCATCGCGATAGGCGTTGTCCAGGGCATGGCTTTTGCTAGCGATCTACCGGTTGTACCCATATCTACCTTGGCAGCACTGGCACTCGGCACAGCGCGGGACACCGGTCAGACGCGGATTGCTGCCGCGCTGGATGCTCGCATGGGTGAAGTTTATTGGGGGACTTGGACCGTCACGGATGAAGCGACGCAATGGTTAGCTGAGGAACAAGTCTGCGCGCCAGTTCAGGTAACCGCTCCACCGGGTGAGTGGTTTGGCGCTGGGAGTGGCTGGACGGCCTACTCCCAGACCTTGTCACAACGGTTAACTGTCAGCGGCTGGAAGGGTGATTGTTATCCGCGGGCTGGCGACGTGGCCCGGCTGGCTGCCGATCCTGGCAGACGCAGCGAGTGGCTGACTGCCGAGCAGGTGCGGCCGGTCTACTTGCGCAATCAGGTAGTGAGCCACTCTTGAGAGCAGGTCACTCATTGACAGCACCCTATTAGATCATATTGCGAATGTTTGGCATTGGATGGATATTCGCGGTAAGCTCCTACCACTATAGTCAAAAACACAAAAATATTACTGCCTGGAGGATATGCCCATGAACACAGCGATGACTGCTGATGCTGTCCATAGCAAGGCGCTGCCCGATCTGGTAGCTAAACTATTGACTGCGCGCCAGGAGAGCTTGGTGCTTTATCAAAAACTGGCTGCGATGAAACCCTTTACGCTCGCTGGTCCGGCCCGGCACCGGTTACGGCGATTCCAGCAGGCACTGGTGGATTATCTGGCGCTGGGGCCATTCGAAGTCTACCAAGCACTCGAAGAGCAACCAGCCGACTCGCCCTATCGTCAGGCCCGCGAATTAGCCCGGCAACTCTATACCCGCATTGCCTGGACAACGCAGGCTGCCTTGGCTTTCCATGACCGCTATGACGGTGAATTATCCGAACCAGCACTCGCTCAACTGGATCGAGCACTCTCGCAATTGGGCGAATCATTAGCGACCCGCATCGAGCTCGAAGATCAGATCCTGGCAGCAGTCTGCCATAGCGAAGCTAAGACCCGGGTAGCCGCTTGACTTAATCATCAAATTATTATCTAGCATAAAGCGTGCGGGCAAATCATCTTGGCACCTTGCATCATGCATCCTTGCAAGGATCAAGACTAAGAACTCAACAAGCACCGGCTCAATAGCCTCGCAGCCAAGCCGGACGCAACGACGTCCGGCCGGCCAGCGCATGTTCCAGTCGCGCCAGCAACCGCTCACGATCTTTGGGTAATTCGCCAGCCAATGCCAAGGCATTCGAAGCGTGATTGGAACGAAACACCAATGGCAAAGGCGGATTCAACCGCTCAATCAGCCGCACCTGTTCGATTAGCAGCGCCCAGTCATCTTGCTCCTGAAACGGTTCACGGAATTTGCGATGGAATTCGTCATGAATCACCGGATCCAGCATAAGCTGTAAAGTTGAGAGATAGTCCAATTCCACCTGGTTGACCAGCTCTGCTGTGGCGTCGATATGCGCCTGCCAATGCGCCTGCCCGCCAAGACCGAGAATCACCGTCGCCGAGAGAATCAAGCCCGCCTTTTTAGCCTTGGTTAAGCCCGTCACCATAGCCTCCGGCGTTGCACCCTTGGTAATCCGTTTCAGCAGATCTGCCGAGCCGGTTTCGATGCCGTAATACAATAATTTCAGACCGTTCTCACGCAACTCAACCAGTTCTTCCACCGATTTCTTCAGTAAATTAGCCGGCAGCGCGTAGCTAGATACCCGCTCTAACTGAGGAAATGCAGCATGCAATAATCTCAACAGGATGACGAGATGGCCGGCCGGTGCAGCCAATGCATCGCCATCGGCCAGGAATACCCGTCGTGTTCCAGGGCAGGCGTGCGCCATTATCTGGATTTCGGCCTGAACCGCCTCCAACGGACGGACCGCAAAACTCTTGGTCCGATACATGGAACAGAAGCTACATCGGTTGAAGCTGCACCCCAGAGTTACTTGCAGAATAAAGCTCTCTGCCTCGGAGGGTGGCCGCCAAAGCGGCATGTCGTAATGAACCAGCATGATCAATTCCTCCAGGTTCTACTCAGGGATGGGTGTAACCTCAGGAATTGGGATTCCGTGTTGCCGGCAGGTGGCCGTCAAAGTATTCAGGAGCAAACAGGCGATAGTCATCGGCCCAACGCCACCTGGCACTGGAGTGATTGCACCTGCCACTTCAACCGCCGATGTAAAGTCCACATCGCCTGCCAATCGACCCTTGCCATCGGGAGTGGGAATACGGTTTATACCTACATCGATCACCGTCGCGCCGGGTTTCAACCAATCCCCCTTAACCATTTGCGGCCGGCCAACCGCAGCTACCAGGAGATCAGCCCGCCGGCACTCATCTGCCAGGTCACGGGTACGCGAGTGCGCAATGGTCACAGTGCAATGCTCCCGCAGCAGCAAGGCTGCCATCGGCTTGCCCACAATATTGGAGCGTCCTAGCACCAGCGCCCGCTGGCCAGCTAATTCACCCGCATAAGCTTTAAGCAGCATCAGGCAACCCAATGGCGTACAGGGTATCATCGCCGTTCCACCGGCAGCCAACAGGCCGGCATTGAGCGGATGAAAGCCATCCACATCCTTGCTCACTGTGATGGCTTCAATGACTCTCTCCGGATCGATCTGCGACGGCAGGGGCAACTGAACCAAGATACCGTTGACCAACGGATCCTGATTCAAGCCGGCAATACACGCCAGCAATTCGGATTGGGTGACAGTTGCAGGCAGACGGTGTTCAAAGGAATTCATACCCGCTTCTTGAGCCTGCAAACCCTTGTTACGCACATAGATCTGGCTGGCAGGATCCTCGCCCGCCAGCACGACCGCCAAGCCAGGCGTCAAACCGTGACGGGTCTTGAGCTGGGCAACATGTGTGGCGATACCGGCACGCAGCCGGGCAGCGAAATGTTTACCGTCAATGATAGTGGCGGTGGCCATAGGCTTCCTCAAAATTGTTAATAAGGATGTTCACCAATTTTACTACAGAGTGTTCTATATATGCCTTGCCTTGCCGGCGACTTGCTCGTATCTTTGCCCGTTTGTTTCCATCACTCCCCACTGGAGCGCATTGCTGTGTCGAGTCAGGACCAACAAATCATGTTCATTTTTCCCGGACAGGGCTCCCAATATGTCGGTATGGGCAGCGATCTGATCCGCGATTTCCCGATAGCCCGGCAACTCTATGAGCAAGCCAATGACATCTTGGGCTACGATCTCGTCAAGCTTTGCCAGGAAGGGCCTGAAGAAAAGCTCAAGCTGACTCGCTACACACAACCCGCGCTACTGGTCCATTCGCTGGCCTGCCTGAACATTTTCCGGGAGCTGACCGGCCACCAAGTCAATCCAGTCATCACCGGCGGCCATAGTCTTGGCGAATATTGCGCCCTGGTCGCCGCCGGCGCTCTGAATTTCGAAACAGCCCTGCGGCTGGTGCAAAAGCGCGGCGAGTGCATGGCTGACTATGGCAGCGGCGAAATGCTGGCTTTTCCGCTGCATCTGGACAATATCCAGCCATTAGCGGAAAAACACTATTGCGTAGTCGCCGCCCGTAACTTGCTCGACCAGATCGTGGTGGGCGGTCTTGGCGAAGATCTGGACCGGCTGACAGCAGATGCACATACGCACTTTCCACGCAAGCGGCCTACTCGCCTCAAGACCGAAGGTGCTTTCCATACTTTTTATATGATCACTGCTGCTCTGCATTTCCGTCCAGCGCTGGATGCCGCCGAGATGGATACTCCAACGATCCGCATCCTATCCAACAATACGGGCGGCTATCACGACCCTGATCCAGCCGCCATCAAGACCCGGCTCTTCTTCCAGCTGTTCCACCCGGTCCATTGGATCGACAATCTTGAAATGGCTTTCCACGACGGCATCACCTGCATCGTCGAATTTGGCGGCGGGCTGGGCAGCGACCCGAATCCTGAAGACAAGCGTCCCAATCTAGAAAGTATGATCAAGAAAGCACTGCGTGGCTCGGACTTCAGCGCGCACTATCATGCGGCCATCAATAGTCGAACCCTGCGGGAAACCGCAGAGGCCCTGCGTCCATGAAGCATCCTGCCGCCACGCAAGCCCAACGCAACCGGCGTATTCGCAGCCAAGAAGCGATGAATCGCTCCCACCGCCGCAGTGAGTTAATCCGGTTAACCCCGATTCAGGAGGAACCAAAGCTGCCGTTTTCACCACTTGCCGATGAATCCGCAGCACGGATTTCCAGCCCATGTTCAAATAGGCAAGGTGTTTATCTTGCCTCTGACGGACTGCCAAAGAAATTATTTCCTAAATAATTTCAATTGGATTGCACAACTAAAAACAGGACCCTGCTGCCAAACGGCAACGTTTCTGACATTGGCCGAAAGACCGGCCCTTACACCAATATCGCGAAAATATCGCGAAGATGTGTAAGTAAAAGTGAAACGTGCGCCGTGCTGATCTATGACATCTCGTAAAGGGCTATCGCGTTTGTCAGGATTTCAGCTACCCTTAAAGCAAAATTTGGCTGGAACGGGTCAGTGTCGATGATGGGGAATCCTCCACCACTACTATCGCCCTGCCCAGACCGTTACTCCCCCGCGTCTCACCAAAAGAGATAACCAGCCCTGCGTTACCCGGACGCAGGACGCGGGCCATTGACTGTCGATTTGTCGATCAACCCGAACCATCATGAGGACCGTTCATGCTTTCTGAAAAACAGCTTGAAATTTTGCGGGAACGCCGTGCTAAGGTGTTAGCCGGCGGTGGCGAAGACAAACTTCAGGAACGTCACGCCAAGGGATTGATGGGTGCCCGCGAACGGTTGCTGGCTCTATTCCAGCCGGACACCTTCCAGGAAATCGCCACCCACGCCAAGCATGCTGCCAAGCACTTTGGCTTAGCCGACAAGGAACTGCCTTCCGACGGTGTAATCGTCGGTACTGGTTTCGTCGATGGCCGGCCGGTTGCCGCGTTCAGCCAGGATTTTACGGTCATGGGCGGCACCCTAGGAAAAATGCATGCTAAGAAGATCGTGCAATCCATGCAGATGGCGCTCAAGATTGGTGTGCCGGTCGTAGCGTTCAAGGACTCTGCCGGCGCCCGCATCCAAGAAGCGGTCGATGCACTGTCCGGTTATGGCGAGGTGTTCTACAACAACGTACTGCTATCGGGCGTCGTACCACAGATCGCCATCATCGCCGGTCCCTGCGCCGGCGGCGCGTCGTATTCGCCGGCGCTGATGGATTTCATCATCATGACCAAGCAGAACGCCTACATGTTCATCACGGGCCCGGAGGTGATCAAGGCTGTCACCGGCCGCACCACCAGTCTGGACGAGGTCGGCAGCGCCCAGATGCATGCGACGATCAGCGGCAACGTCCACTTTGTCGCTGAAGATGACCGCCATGCCATCCAAATTGCAAAAGCGTTGCTCAGCTACATGCCGTCCAACAACACCGAGGACCCGCCCCATCAGCCCTATCCCGACCTCGACCTGTCAGCAGATGAAGGCATTAATGCGCTGATCCCGGAAACCTCTTCAGAACCCATGGACGTGCAACCTGTCATCAGACGGCTGGTCGATAACGGTCAATTCCTAGAAGTCCATGCAGGTTGGGCCGGCAACATTGTGGTGGGTTTCGCCCGCATTCAAGGGACTGTGGTCGGCATCCTCGCGAATCAATCGCTGGTCAGGGCCGGAGCGATGGATATCGACGCCTCTGACAAAGGCGCTCGGTTTATCCGTTTCTGCAATGCCTTCAACATTCCTCTGGTGACGCTGGTGGACGTGCCCGGCTTCCTGCCCGGCATCGAACAGGAGCGTGGCGGCATCATTCGCCATGGCGCGAAGATGCTTTACACCTACGCCTCCGCCACCGTACCCAAGATCACCATCATTCTGCGTAAGGCTTACGGCGGCTCCTACCTGGCAATGTGCGCTCAGGAAATGGGCGCAGATGCGGTCTACGCCTGGCCGACTGCCGAAATTGCCGTGATGGGCGCGGAAGGTGCTGTCAATATCCTCTATCGCAGCGAACTCAAGGCGGCCGAGGACCGCAAGGCCAAAGCCACTGAACTGGCGGCCGAGTACCGGGCCAAGTTTGCTTCGCCCTATATGTCAGCCTCACGCGGCTACATTACCGACGTGATCGAGCCCGCTGACACTCGGGCCACTATCGCTCTGGCGTTGCGCAAGCTACTGACCAAGCGCGAATTGCGCCCGGCCAAGAAGCACGGTGACATCCCGCTCTGAACCCTGTCCGGCCACCGGCTCACGCCGGTCCGGATCGTCATCCACTCTACACCGGGAAATCCCTGATGAACTCTTCCTACACCACGATGAACGCCATTGGCGACATCCTCGTGATCTACGGCATCGTGATCGTGGTTTCGATGCTAGTAGCCGTGGTCATTCGCGGCATTGTCTGGGCATTGTCACGGCAAGTGACTGTGCCTGTACCGGTGGCCAAGCCCGTTGCGCCGCAGCCGGTGGTGGCCGCTGGCATCCCGCAGGAACATCTAGCGGTCATCACTGCTGCTGTGGCTGCAATGCTCGGTGCCCATCGTATCGTCCATATCGAAGCGCTCGCCCGAGGCTACAGTTGGACAGCCGAGGCGCGTTCGGTTCATCACACGTCGCACGCGCCGCGCGGGCACCGTTAGATTTTGCCTAGCTGATTTTCAAGCTCCTAACCCTCCCTTACTCTAATATCTTGCGAGAAAACATCCATGGAGAAAAAATTCCGCATCACCGTCGAAGGCAAGCAGTACATCGTCGCCGTTGAGGATCTATCAACCGACAGCGCTCAAAGTCTGTACCCGGAACCGGGCAGCATGAATGTTGCACCGCAACCCCCTGCTCCCGTACCCACGGCGCCACCGCCAACCCCTGCTGCTGCGCCTGCAACGGCAACTGGCCCAGGTGACGAGGTTGCGCCGCTGGGTGGCGTAGTACAAACAGTGCATGTCAGCGTCGGGCAAGCCGTCAATGAGGGCGACAAGCTGATCTCGCTGGAAGCCATGAAGATGGTCACTCATGTCGTCGCCAAACGCGGTGGCAAAGTGACCAACATTGCGGTCAAGCCGGGCGATCCGGTGGATGCCGGACAGGTATTACTGAGTATCGGCTAACAACCGGGAGTGTTCCATTATGGAATCTCTGAATTTTCTTGATATTTTCCAGGGAATTAACACCCTGGTGCAAGGGTTCTCTACGGACCCTAAGATTGCCTTTGGTCGCATTTTTCTCATGGCGCTGGGGGTACTGCTGCTCTATTTAGGACGCAAAGGGGTATTGGAAGCATTGCTCATGATCCCAATGGGCTTGGGCATGGCCACAATCAATGCTGGCGTCATGTTCTTCTCAGCCTACGATCCGGCGACTGGGATAAACGCCATTGCAGGACAGGCGCAAATGCCTGGTACCCTGTTCGTCGCGCCACTAGCTTCGGATACCACGGCGTTAATGAACATTCTGCAGATCAACTGGCTGCAACCAATCTACACCTTCATGTTCAGCAACGGTCTCATCGCCTGCCTGGTGTTTATGGGTATCGGTACCTTGCTGGACGTAGGCTTTGTCATGGCGCGGCCGTTCCAGAGCATGTTCATCGCCTTATTCGCAGAATTGGGTACGGTTTTTGTGTATCCGATTGCGGTCGCTATGGGTTTAGCGCCGGGCCAAGCAGCAGCAGTAGCAACCATTGGGGGTGCTGATGGGCCGATGGTATTGTTCACCTCGCTGCAACTGGCACGAGATTTATTTGTGCCGATTACAGTGGTGGCTTATCTGTACCTAGGACTGACTTACGGTGGGTATCCGTACCTGATCAAGTTGATGATTCCCGAGAAGCTTCGCGCTTTGCCAATGCCGATGGAGAAAACCAAACCGATCACTTCCAATCAAAAACTAGTGTTCGCGGTGATCTCCTGCGTGTTGCTCAGCTTGTTATTCCCGGTAGCCTCACCGTTATTCCTGTCGCTATTTATCGGCGTCGTGATTCGAGAAAGCGAATTAACCTATTTCTTCGAACTGTTCTCGAACACTGTGCTATACGCATCGACGTTCTTCCTAGGACTACTGCTCGGTGTGCTGTGCGAAGCCGGTACGATTTTGAACCCGATCGTGGTGAAACTATTGATGCTGGGCATCCTGGCACTACTGATTTCCGGGATTGGCGGAATCATCGGCGGCTACGCAATGTACTACCTGTCCGGCAAGAAATACAATCCGGTCACCGGCATCGCCGGGGTGAGTTGCGTACCTACTTGCGCTAAGGTCGCACAGAAGTCTGTTATGCCTGGAGTGGTGGTTTTACCGCATGCGCTGGGTGCCAGCATCAGCGGCGTCATCACCAGCGCCATCTTTGCTGCAACGTTTATCGCCCTGCTACTGCCAAAGCAGTAATCTTGCTGTAAGTATTCAGTATGAGGAAGGGGTGTCATCAACTTGACACCCCTTTATCCTTTTCAGGAAGGCCGTTCAGGATACCAGCAACTTTGCTGCCAATAGAAATACTGGTTGTTCATAGCCTGGCGACGTACTCGCTTATCGGTGTTATTAACCAAGCCATCCCCGTTGATATCACCGCAGACTGCCCGCGTAGACCAGCATGTTTGTAACCACTGCTTAAACTCATTCTGTAATTCAGTTCGTTTTTGATCCTGATCCTGCTCATTGACTATGCCATCATGATTATGATCGGCACAGGAAAAGTAGTCATGCGTCTGACTGTCCTGAATGAATGCCCCGAAATTAGCAACCCGCGTATAAACTCCATACTTGTTGGTTCGAGCGCAGCCGATACCCCAACTGGTAATTCCTGCCAATTGATACCCTCCCAAATTCACCAGTAACGGCCCTCCGCTATCACCCTGACAGGTATCCGTGCCGCCTCCGGCATAACCGGCACACAGCATATTATTGGTAATCGCATAAGGTGCCAAAGCTTTGGCACAAACCGGGTTGGCGACAATAGGCAAAGATGCTTCCTGCAGGGTTTCTGGATAGTCCGGCAGCCCCCGGGACCGGGTATTACCCCATCCCAAGATTAATGCTTCCTGCCCATCGAGGGTATCCTGGCCACTATAGACTGAGATCGGTGCGTAATTCGCGGTTTGTTCCAGCTCCAGCAAAGCGATATCAAAATCACTTGATCTTGGGTCATACTGCGGATGGACCACAATCCGCTTGACCCCCAAACGCTGTCCGACTCCATTCGGTAAATCCTGCTTTAGGTCGTGGACACCTAATACCACATCTACGTTATCAGGTAATTCCTGAGTAACGCAATGTGCTGCAGTCGCTACCCATTTTGCAGAAACCAACGATCCACCACAGAAAAATCCATTGTATATATCTGATTCATAAGAAAATACAAGAGTTGCCATCCACGGCCAGGAATCGATAGTTTCACGGCCTCCAATGATCCGAGGCTCAAGCATTCGATTTTCAGCTAGGATCTGGGTTGGCGTCATCATAAAAATTAAGGTGACAAACAGGCCATTGAAAGTTATGCGCCAAATTTTATTCATCACTATTCACCTGCTAGCCATTTTTAATGGGCAATATAAAAATACATACACATATATTTAAAATACTTAATTGAGTTTAGAATAAATCAAAGCGGGTCAAGAAAGTCAATTGGCTCACTATCATCAAAATAATTAGCTATAAGTAGACTATTGTCAGGCAAAAATTTAACCAAACCTAAGGTGAGAGTTCCGCGACTTATGAAGACAGTGCCAGTCTATTGGCACACCCTTTATCAGGGTGTTTGATAGCATTATATTTATGGGATAATGCTGTTTTTATGACAGCGGTAACAAGAATATCTATCAGCGATCCAGTACCGGAGAAAGTCCAGGTCACCGTAGCTGTGCCGGATAGCCCGCACGATCCGTGCTATATCACACGAACTCCGGGAAACAGACGATAAAAAAACAGCTCATTATTTGAAGGAGCTGGTCGGGGTGACAGGATTTGAACCTGCGACTCCTGCCTCCCGAAGGCAGTGCTCTACCAGGCTGAGCTACACCCCGATGCTTTGAGAAGAGATTAATAACGGCGCTTAACCGCAAACCGGGCCAATTCAATCAATGCATCCTTGGCAGGCGAATACGGCAGCAGGCCTAGATGAAAAGATGCTTTCTCAGCCTCTCTTACGGCAAGAGAAACAGTATAATCCAAGGCACCGGTCGACTCAATAGTTTGGGTAATCGACTCAATCTGATCCAACCCTCCTTGTTCAATAACCTCACGAATGATATTTCTTTCTTCAGGGCTACCATGCTCCATTGCATAAATCAAAGGTAAAGTTGGCTTGCCCTCTGCAAGGTCATCACCGATGTTTTTACCTAGTTCTGCGCTGGATGCACTGTAATCTAAAGCGTCATCAATCAGTTGGAAGGCAGTACCTAGATGTAGCCCATAACGGCCCAGCGCCAGTTCCTCTTCACGCGGCCGACCAGCCAGAACCGCTCCCAGCTTCGCAGCAGCTTCGAACAACTTAGCAGTCTTGCAGTGAATCACCTTCAGATACCGTTCTTCCGTAGTGTCAGGATCATGGCAATTGAGCAGCTGCATGACCTCGCCTTCGGCAATGGTGTTAGTCGTGTCAGCCATAATCTCCATCACCCGCATACTGCCAATACCCACCATCATCTGAAACGCACGGGAGTAGAGAAAATCACCTACCAGAACACTGGCTTGATTGCCCCAGATAGCGTTGGCGGTCTCCTGCCCACGACGCAGACCAGACTCATCTACCACGTCATCATGGAGCAAGGTTGCGGTGTGGATAAATTCGACAATGGCAGCAGCAACGATATGCTGGTCACCGGTATAACCGCAAGCACGCGCTGCTAGCAGCACAGTCACGGGCCGCAATCGCTTGCCGCCACTGTCAATAATGTAGCTGGCTAACTGGTTGATCAATACCACATCAGAATGTAGTTCCTGGCGAATCAATTGGTTAACAGCCTGTAAATCGCCCGCGACCGGTGCGCGGATATATTCGATATCCATGAGGATTAGCAGAATCCGAAGAAAACGCTTAACATGCTACGGTTTAGCTCCAGCAGGGTCAAGAACAGCGCCTTGGCGTTACCATGACTGGAATGAGTTTGACCTTGTCCGGGTGTGCGACTAAAATCCGCCCCCTTATTGCCTCAACGGCTAATCCAGGATAACAAGGATTGAGAAATATGTACGCTGTCATCAAAACCGGGGGCAAACAATACCGGGTAGCTGAGGGCCAAACCCTTAAAGTCGAGAAACTCGAAGCCGAAGAAGGTGCCTCCGTGGAGTTTAACACGGTGATGATGTTGGCTGACGGCGATCAGATCCAGGTGGGTACCCCCTTTGTTGAGGGTGTCCGCGTCACCGCCACGGTTAAATCCCAGGGGCGCGGCCCCAAAATCCGTATTATTAAATTCCGGCGCCGCAAGCACTATTTCAAGAGGCAAGGTCACCGGCAAAGTTATACCGAATTGCGCATCAACGGTATCAACGGCCTCTCTACGCCAGCAGCGTTCGTTGAAACATCGAATCAAGAGGGCTAAACCATGGCGCACAAAAAAGCAGGCGGCAGCAGTCGCAATGGTCGCGATTCCCAATCCAAGCGTCTGGGCGTCAAGCTATTCGGCGGCCAACTAGCCAAAGCTGGCAGCATCATCATCCGGCAGCGCGGCACTCAATTCCATCCCGGCGATAATGTCGGTTGTGGCAAAGATTACACGTTGTTCGCGAAAACTGAGGGACATGTGGTATTTGCTACTAAGGGACCTTTCAATCGCAAGTATGTGAGTATCCAGCCCGTGTCATGAGCACCGGTCAATCCGGATGCGCTGAAAGCCCCCTTCGGGGCTTTTGTTTTGCCCATCATTCATGGAGGGCATCATGAAATTCGTCGATGAATTGCTCATTCGGGTCGAGGCCGGTGATGGCGGCAACGGTTGTGTCAGCTTCCGGCGAGAAAAGTATATTCCTTTCGGTGGCCCTGACGGTGGTGACGGCGGTGATGGAGGCAGTATCTATCTGGTGGCCAATGCTGAACTAAACACCTTAGCTGACTTTCGCTTTACCCGGCGATTTCAGGCCGAGCGCGGCCAGAACGGCATGGGTGCCAATTGCACCGGGCGCAGCGGCACCGATCTGGAAATCGTAACACCAGTTGGCACCATGGTATGGGATGCTGACACTGGCGAGCTTATCGGTGATCTGGTGAAGCCAGATCAGCGTTTACTGGTAGCGCAAGGTGGCTTTCACGGCCTTGGTAATACCCGCTATAAAAGCAGCACCAACCGTGCCCCACGGCAATTTAAACCTGGTACGCCAGGTGAGGCACGTAACCTGCGGCTAGAGCTCAAGGTGATCGCCGATGTTGGCCTGCTAGGGATGCCTAATGCGGGTAAGTCCACCTTGATCCGTGCTGTGTCCGCCGCCAAGCCCAAGGTCGCCGATTACCCCTTCACCACCCTGCATCCCAATCTAGGCGTGGTGCGGGTTGGGCCACTGCAAAGCTTCGTCATGGCCGATATTCCAGGACTCATTGAAGGGGCCTCCGAAGGCGCGGGGCTGGGGATGCAGTTTCTCCGGCATTTGGCCCGTACCCGGCTGTTATTGCATTTGGTGGATGTCTCTCCATATAGCGACAGCGGTGATCCAGTCGGGGATATCGAGATTATTCTCAATGAATTGACCCGGTATAGCACTGAACTGGCGAGCCGTGAGCGCTGGCTGGTATTGAACAAGCTGGACCTGCTGCCTGAGGAGCCGCGAGCAGCACGAGTGGCAGAAATCGTCACGGCCCTAGACTGGAAGGGACCGGTATTTGGGATATCTGCCGTCAATGGTGAAGGTGTGGAGGCGCTAATCCAAGCGGTCATGGCGCGGCTGGAAGAACGGCGGCAGGTAGAATCCATGATGGGCAGTGAGTCAGACGATGTTCAACAAAACCCGTGAGCAATTGGGCGCGGCTCGCCGCTGGGTGGTCAAAATCGGCAGCGCGATGATCACCAATGAGGGGCAAGGGCTGGACAATTTTTCCATCAATGCCTGGGTCGCGCAGATGGCCGAGTTGCATCAGTCCGGCCGGGAACTGTTGCTGGTCACCTCCGGTGCGGTGGCTGAGGGAATGCGGCGGTTGAATTGGCAACAGCGGCCTACCGTTCTGGCCGATTTGCAGGCAGCGGCAGCAGTCGGCCAAATGGGACTGGTGCAGGCTTGGGAATCGGCTTTTGAGCGCCATGGAATTCGCACTGCACAAATCCTGCTGACCCATGAGGATGCTTCCGACCGGCAACGCTATCTTAATATCCGCAATACCCTGCGCACCCTGCTGCGCTTGCAAGTCGTGCCCGTCATCAATGAAAACGACACTGTAGCTTTCGATGAAATCCGCTTTGGCGACAATGACACCTTGGGCGCGCTGGTAGCGAATCTAGTTGAAGCTGAATTGTACGTCATCCTGACGGACCAGCAGGGGTTATATGATAAAAACCCGCGCCAGTTTTCCGATGCCCGGTTGATTAGCGAGGGGCGGGCGGGCGATATGGCCTTGGAAATCATGGCGCACGGTGGTGCGGGCAGTCTGGGGAGCGGCGGCATGTTGACCAAACTAAATGCAGCAGCGAAAGCCGCCCGTTCCGGGGCATTCACTTTGCTGGCCTGGGGCCGGGAAACAGAAGTGTTGCGGCGAGTCGCTGCCGGTGAACTTCTGGGAACTTTGCTGCGGCCCAGCCAAAGTCCGGTAGCAGCCCGCAAGCAATGGTTAGCCGTGCAATTACAGGTTCGTGGCCGCCTCCATCTGGATGCGGGGGCGGTGCAAGCGCTACGCGCTGCCGGTAAAAGTTTACTGCCGGTTGGAGTCACCGCGATCGAAGGCCACTTCGAGCGTGGCGATCTGGTTACTTGTCTAGATCCGAATGGTGTTGAAGTCGCCCGTGGACTCGTGAACTGTGATACCGAGCGGGCGTTGCTGCTGATCGGTAAGACCACCCGCCGGATCGAAGAACTACTGGGAGCAGTCGACGATCCGGAGCTGATTCACCGGGATAATCTGGTAGTGGTGTAACCCTCAAAAGCTGTGCCAAGCCAAGCTATTGAGATTGCAGGAACGAACCTGATGAGGGCGATTTTCCTAGCTGCCACTCGCGAATGGGATACTGGTTGACGCTTTACTCGCCTCAGTTATCCATATTCTTCCTGGTCTTTGCTGCTGATTCCGCTACCTGATCCAATTCATGAATGCTTTCCATAAGCAAAGGACCGTCTTAAAACACCAGGAAGTCATCCGGCTGTTGAAGGCATCATATGTTCCGGCATCTGCACCGCGACCACCTGGCCACGCGCACAGAGTTCGCCCTTGGCGGTCACCGTTGCCTTGACGACAACTTTACGGCCCTTGATCTCCTCTATCTTGCCACGGATTTCTAGCGGTACGCCCAATGGCGTTGGGCGCAGATACTCGACCTGCAATGACGCAGTGACGAACCGTAAGGCGGGTTCAGTACCCATATCTCGTCCGGCGGCGCGATAAGCCGCCGCTGCCGCCGTTCCAGTGCCATGACAGTCAATCAGAGAGGCCAGCAAGCCGCCATAGACATAGCCAGGAATTGCAATATGGTAAGGTTGAGGGGTGAACGAGGCGATGGTCTCCTCGCCATCCCAGTAGCTCTTGATTTGGTAGCCCTGTTCATTGAGCCGGCCACAGCCGTAGCAATGACTCAGTTCTTCAGGATAAAAATCTTGAAACGCTTTTGAATTCACAAAATATCTCCTGGATGGATGTAAAACAGTTCCCCCAGCGCTTTCGCTGCTGGCGCAAGAAACATCCGGGATCAGACCTGAACGATCCCGATTGATCATCGAATTGTAGGCGGGTGAAACAAATTCAGGAACCCGATTGAGCGATTGCCAGAGGAGATTTGCATGTTCTTCGGCCAGAAAATCCATCCACTGAATTTCGATATTCCTGAACAGTGGAAGATCAACGGAAATACAGTTGAATTAAGCGGGCCAGGCGTTTGCCTACGCATTCACTGCGCAGATATCGCCGACGGCTGTTCGCGGCTACGGTTTGAGAATCTGCACGATACCGGCTCACGCCAGCATTCGGACGCCGTATTATCAGAACTGCGCGAAGGCCGGCTGGTTGCACCGATAGTCTCTTCCTATCCCAACCCGCATCTATTAGGGGAGAAAGAGACGGATATTGTGCAGTTCACTACAGCAGCGGGCCGTATCGAACTTGGCGCATCCCGCCTGCGGCTGGAGTTAGCTGGTATTACGCTGGACACCGTTGCCGAAGGCATCGGTAGCTGCGGGGAAAATCTGCTGCTCAACTTCGCATTAAACAACGTGGAGGGTTGCTATGGCTTCGGCGAGCGCACCCGGCGCCTCAACAAACTGGGCGACAGCGCCGAATTTCTGACCGTGGACGTGGTGGCCGTGTTTCGCCATACCTATGCCCGCGATGACTACGATCCCACTTATGTTGCCATCCCCTTGGCAATCCTCAAAACTGGCGATGGTTTTCTCGGGCTGTTCTTCGACAATCCTGGCCGGGCAGTGATGGATACTGGCAAGAGCCGTCCTGGAGAATTCTGGTATCAGGCTTTCGGTGGCGTGACCGATCTTTATGCGCTCGCAGGTCCCGGTTTAGCCGATGTCGTCCGGCGTTATGCAGCGTTGACCGGGCGAGCGCCGCTGCCGCCGCTGTGGGCGCTTGGTTATCATCAGTGCCGGTGGAGCTACCGGAGCGCGGCCGAGTTCCGCGAACTGGCCGCGCGATTCGCCGCTGCCGATCTACCGGTCAGCGCGCTGTGGTATGACATCGATTACATGGACGGCTTCCGGCTGTTCACCTGGAACCGGGACGCATTTCCCGATCCTGCCGGCCTGAATCATGCGTTGCAGGCGGCGGGGATTCGCACCGTGACCATTGTCGATCCTGGCGTCAAGCGTGAGCCGGGCTATGCGGTTTACGACAGCGGCCGGGAACGGCAGGCATTCTGTCAAACCGCCAGTGGCCGCGATTACGTCGGCAAGGTCTGGCCCGGTGACACCGTATTTCCCGATTTTACCCTAGCGAACACCCGCGGCTGGTGGGCGGACAGGCTAGCGGATTTTCTGCGCGACAATGCGGTAGACGGTGTCTGGCTGGATATGAACGATCCAGCGACCGGTTACAGCCGCAGTGAAGAAATGTGCTTCGACTACGGTTCAATTCCTCATGACCGCTACCACAATCAGTATGCGCATTTTATGGCAATGGCCAGCCGTGCAGCCTGTGACCGCATCGACCCCGGCGGCCGGCCGTTCCTGCTGACTCGCAGCGCCTGCGCCGGGACCCAGCGCTACAGCGCAGTGTGGACCGGCGATAACGCCAGCAACTGGAAACATCTGCGGATGGCATTGCCATGTTCGTTGAACTTGGGATTGTCGGGCGTTGCATTTAATGGCCCGGACGTTGGCGGTTTCATGGATGACGCCAGTCCTGAACTGCTGGTGCGCTGGCATCAGGCCGGTTGTCTGTTCCCCTTCTTCCGCAACCATGCGATTCAACATTCCCGGCAGCAGGAACCCTGGCAATTCGGGCCGGCACCGCTGGCGGCGATTCGCGGCGCGATCCGTACCCGCTATCGCTTGTTGCCCTTTTTATATCAGTGCTTTTTCGCTCACTGGCGGAACGGTGATCCCATTATCCGCCCCCTGCTCTACCACTACAATGGGCCGGAATATGTACATCTGGATGATCAATATCTAGTTGGCGACACCTTGCTGGTTGCACCGATCCTGCATGGCGAGGGTCAGGGACCGGAAATCATCCGTCATGGGGTCAAGATGCAGGAACGCCCGGTGCGGCTGCCGCCGGGAAGCTGGTTCGATCTGAACCACGGCGAATGGCTCGACGGTGGATGTGTTCTGCACTATGCCGCCGCATTGGATGAGTTACCGCTGTTCGTTCGTGATGGGGCCGTATTGCCCTATTACGCTGGGCCGTTGCACAACAGTTTGATGGATTTGCGCACAGTTGAACTCCATCTATTTTATCGCGAGCGGCCCGTGCAATTTGACTACTTCCTGGATGACCGGGAAACCCGGCGCTACCAAAGCGATGGTTATAGCATTGCTAGCATTTCGGCGAAAATTGAGGATCAACAGCTACGGATGGGGATTACCGAGACCGGCAACTATCCCCAAAATACGGTGACATTCACACCGGTGATCTATGGTCGCCCAGATATTCAGGAACTGGAATTGACTGTCAATGGCCATACCAGAAACTGGCCTATGCAATCCACTTCGCGGAAGTGGTTGTGCCGGCAGTGGACGGTGCAGAGCCTATAGAGCGGGCATCCTCATCTATTTCAATAAAGATGAAAGTTCTTTTCGCATTGCCTCCATAAAGAAGATGGCGCAACCAATCACTTGAGGATCAAATTCATGGCGATATTTACTGTGACTGGAGACGTTGACCCTTTCCTGCATGTCTCTCTCAGCAAAGGCGAGAAAATTTATTGCGAATCCGACGCTATGGTGATGATGGAAGACACCCTTGACCTGACCGGCAAGATGACGGGTGGACTGGGTAGCGCGCTCATGCGCCGGTTCGCCAACGGCGAATCGTTTTTCCAGCAGCACATTGAAGCGAACCGGGGTGATGGAGATTGCCTATTGTCGCCCATATTGCCAGGAACGATTCAGGTTCTGGAGGTCGGCGCCACCTGCTACATGCTCAGCGATGGCGCTTTCGTGGCGGCGGAAAGCGGGGTCGATTTGCGAGTCCGCAGCCAAAATTTAGGCAATGCGCTATTTGCCCAATCCGGTGGTTTCTTTGTCGGTGAAGCCACCGGCAGTGGCAAGCTGGCGGTTTCGGGATTCGGCTCCGGCTTTATCCTGGACGTGGAGCCGGGCAAGGATGTGATTATCGACAATTCACATGTCGTAGCCTGGGATAGCCAGTTGCGCTATGAGATTACCGTACCCAGCCAGCAAGGCGGTGGCGGATTGTTTAACCGGCTCGTAAGCAGCGTAACCAGTGGAGAGGGCATCGTGCTGCGTTTTTCCGGGCGCGGAAAGGTGGTGATCTGTTCACGCAACCGCAACGCTTTTTCCAGTTGGGTCCGTGGCGGCGCCAGCAGTAATGGATAATACCATGCTCGACCTCTCTCCTTTCCCGGCTGATTTTCTCTGGGGCGCTGCGACCTCCGCCTACCAGATTGAAGGCTCGCCTCTGGCGGATGGCGCTGGCCCGAGCATCTGGCACGAGTTTGCCCATACGCCGGGACGGACTCGCGACGGCGATACGGGCGATATCGCCTGTGACCATTATCATCGCTACCGGGAGGACGTGGCGTTGATGGGTGCGCTGAACCTGAATGCCTACCGCTTCAGCATCTCCTGGAGCCGGGTATTGCCAGAAGGGTGCGGCCGGGTCAACACATTGGGGCTGGATTTTTACCAGCGGCTGGTGGACATGCTGTTGGAACAGGGCATTCAGCCAATGGTGACGCTTTACCACTGGGACCTGCCAGCCCTGCTGGATCATCGCGGCGGCTGGCTGAATCCCGACAGTGCCGGTTGGTTTGCGGATTATGCCCGGATTCTGTTCCGGGCGCTGGATGACCGGGTCAAGCTCTGGGTCACCCTCAATGAACCGTGGGTCGTGGTGGATGGCGGCTACCTGCAAGGCGTGCTGGCGCCGGGTCAGCGCAATGTCTTCGCGGCCCCCTACGCGTCACATCATTTACTACGAGCCCACGCTGCCGCTGTACAAGCCTACCGGGCCGAAGGCCATCATCAAATTGGCCTCGTGGTCAATCTGGAACCCAAGTATCCGGCAACGGAAACCTTGGCCGATTTCGCCGCCACGATGCGCGCCGATGCCTACTGGAACCGCCAGTACCTTGACCCGGTTTTCCTAGGTGCCTATCCACCGGAACTAGCGGAGATCTTTGGCGCAGCTTGGCCATCATTTCCCGCTGCCGATCTCGATAAGATCCGCCAGCCGCTGGATTTTCTCGGCATCAATTACTACAGCCGGCAGGTCGTGCAGCATGACCCTGGTGACTGGCCGTTGAAAGCAAGCCGGGTTCGCCAGCCCCGGCAGACCCATACCGGTCTGGATTGGGAGGTCTATCCGCAAGGCTTGACGGACATTCTGGAATGGGTCACCCGCCGCTATGGGCCGCTACCGCTGTATATCACCGAGAATGGCGCAGCGTTCTACGATCCACCGCACGTGGAAGGCACAGCCGCCGATCCGCTCAGGCAACACTACTTGCGCGATCATTTACGCGCGGCCCTGGAAGCACGGCGCAAAGGGGTTGACCTGCGCGGCTACTTCGCGTGGTCGCTGCTGGATAATTTTGAATGGGCGTATGGTTACTCGCAACGCTTTGGGCTTGTGCATGTGAACTATGCGACACAACAACGGACCATCAAGACCAGTGGCCAATTTTACGCTGACGTGATTCGCAGCCACGGCGCAACGCTCGAATCCGGGACGGAAGATTGACCTCATATCATTACCCAGCCCTACGCTTTCTCCAGCGTATTCTTCAGTCACCTCACTCAACTTCACAGCCGATTGCAAACGGACCGATACCTGCCAATAATGATAAAAAAACACCTCACCGAGGATCACCCATGGAGAATGCAGCGGCCGTCGAACTCTACACGGAGGCCCGTAGGCAATGGCGGGAAGCGGTTGAATTGGATTTATACGCTTCCGAGGATATTGTGTATGGCATCATGCCACTGCTGGTCAAGGCACTCAGCCTTGATCCCGATCATTTGCCTGCGCTGGATCTCCTCAGCGATTTACTGATGGAAATCAGCGTCTATGATGAAGCGCTTGAGTTGGTCGAGAAAATGCTCAGTCTGGCACCTGACAATGATATGTACCGGCAAAAATTGAATGCATTGATCAGCGAGGGACAAAATCAGCGACGCCAAGCTCGCGCCTACCTGCATCAAAAACGTCTGCAACTGACCCGGAAAAGCATGAGTCTTTGATACTTTGCCCGACTCCTAGCGCCCAACCCAAGAAATATCATTGCTGCGGTTACCGCCCGCCCGGCTTGGCTGCTGTATCCAGCGTGACCCGCAGTTGCCGGTAGCTTTCCAACCGGCGCGAGCTAATCTCACCCTGCATTACGGCAGCCCGCAACGCGCAATCCGGCTCAACATCGTGGCGGCAATCGGAGAACCGGCAGTGACCCAGATACGCTGCCAGTTCCGGAAAACCGCGATCCAAATCATTCAAACTAATCTCACCCAGCTCGAAGCTGCGCACCCCCGGCGAATCGATCAAATCCCCGCCATCCGGCAAATGGTAAAGAGTGCTGGCACTGGTCGTGTGGGTGCCGTGACCGGTGGCGGCAGATACCGCCTGAATACGGATGTCACGATCTGGCAGTAACGCCTTGACAAGCGACGACTTACCAACACCCGATTGCCCGGCCAGCAGACTGGTCCGCCCGCGTAACCAGCTTCGCAATGCCTCTAAACCATGTTCCGTGCGGCTGCTGGCCAGCAACACGGAATAGCCGATCTCACGGTAAGGTGCTAGCCGGCCGCACAGCGCCGCTAAAGCGGGAACGTCGAGCAGGTCCACCTTGTTCAGCACGAGAAGACCTTGCACACCGATGGCCGCAATCGCAACCAGATAGCGATCGATCAGATATTCACTCAGTTCCGGCAAGGGCGCTAGGACCACGGCTACCGCATCCAGATTAGAAGCTACTGGGCGCGGTTGACCGCTATAGTCACGGCGGGTCAGCAGCGAACGCCGCCCGGAAACCGCGACCACCACCCCTTGCTGCACACCGGATGCCTGCCAGACGACCTGGTCACCACAGGCCAGTTGCCCCAGATTTTGCCGTACGGTGCAGTGATACAGCTCTCCCTCGCTACCCTCAACGATGAGTGCCGCACCGTAATGGGTAATCACCAGGCCAGTTCGTTCCGGGCCAAGTCCAGTTTCATCCAGTGCCTTGGCGCCTTGAGCAGCCCGTGCCCGGCGGCGGTCATGCGCATGCTGAATATGCCTCTTTTGACGCTGGCTTAATCGCCGCCCGGCTAGCACCTGTCCGCTTCTCTGGGGAATTTTAATGAGTTCCAAACCTTTCCTTGGCCATTGGCTATTGTTCGAGATTCAAGCGTTGCAACCGTTTATCTCCTTCCGCACAGGGGGGAGGGAGCGCTAAACAACTTATTGCTTCATAAGGCTCCCTCACCCTTCGCAGGAGCGGGCTGGAGCGGGAGGTCTAAACAAGTATCAAGCTCTTAGGATCTACTCATGCAACGCGGATATCCGGGTGTCACATCCTGCACCGGCAACTGACTGAATCGCAGGTTAGCTGTATTTCTGTACTTCCGTCAAGCGAACCAATGGGTTGCTTAAAGTAAGCGCCTTACGGAGCGGAGTTACCAAAATACATGGCTGGATGGACACGGATCGGCAGATCAAATCCAAATTGCGTTCCTCGATGCAGCCGGCTCGCAACGTGTAGCTGGCTGCCATGCAGTTCGACAATCCGCTTAGCAATCGCCAGCCCCAACCCGAGATGATTGCCGTCGTCCTTGGCTTTGCTGGAACCTCGATAGAACCGGTCGAAAATATGCGGCAATTCCTCGGGTGCAATGCCATGCCCCGTATCGGTGATGGCAAAAGTCGCGGCTTTATCCGCCACTCGCAACTCCAGAGCAACGATGCCTTCTGGCGGCGTGTGATAAAGCGCATTAAGAATAAGATTATCCAGTACCCGTTCCAACAACCCGATATCGGCCTCGACGAATAGCGTTACAGCAGGCAAGCGGACCACAAAGCGGATATGATGCTCGCGGGCCGGCAATTGATATTTCTGCGCAATATCCTGCACCAGCTCAGCGGCCGGGAAGCATTCACAGCGCGGCTGAATCGCGTGGGCATCCAGCTTGGCCAGCTCGAACAGGTCACCGACCAGCCGGCCCAGCCGCCGTGAATGACGCAGAGCAGCATCGAGATAAATCTCCCGATCGGCAGACGACAGGCGGCTGGCTTTCAGTTGCAAGGTCTCCAAGTAACCGTGGAGCGCGGCCATCGGGGTGCGCAGGTCGTGGGAAACATGGTTGACCAGTTCACGCCGCAAGGCATCCCGCTCTTGCAAGTCACCGATCAAGGTTTGCAGACGCTCCGCCATCCGGTCGAAATGCGCACCCAGTTGTTCGATTTCATCTCCTGGAACACCCTGGCCCTGATAGGGTGTGTAAGCATTAAAGTCACTGCCCTGAAAGTCATCGACCCGAGCCGCCAGCCGGCGCAGCCGGCGGGTGAGAACATGAAACAGCAGCAATCCGGCGAACAATCCGCACAGCAGACTGCCAGCCAGCACCCAGCCGCTGAGCCGCAGCAGTAAACTGTCCCGGTAGAGACGCTCGAAGGATTCATACATCTGCCCACGCAGCACCACATACAAATAACCTTCTGCGCCTTCCTCTCCAGCGGGAATAGGCGTCACTGAAAAGCTTTTGCGGGCATCGTGACTGCGCGGGTCATCGCCAAGAATAGGCAACTCACCGCCGGCCAGAAAGGCCCGGACCGGTTCCAGCGCCACCTGATTGCGCTTGACCGCGCTCGGCTCGGCGGAATAAGCCAGGATCGTGCCATCGGCAGCCAACAGGTAGATCTCGATGCTGGGATTGATGGTCATGTAACGCATAAAGGTGGCTTTCAGCGCCTTGGGATCGAGCTGGCCGCCCGCGACCAGCCCTTGGTCAGCGACCAGATTACGGGCAAGGTCACGATTGAAACCTTGCTGCGCTTCTTGCAGGTAGCGTTGGGTCAAGGAATGGCTAATCAGGCCATAACTTAAACCGATAGCGGCTAGCAACGCCGCCAGAGCCAGAGCCAATTTGCCGTAGAGCGTGTTCAGCATGATTCAGTGAACTTGTAGCCGACACCCCAGACGGTGAGCAGGTAGTGAGGATCGGCGGGATTGGGCTCCAGCTTGGCGCGCAGACGGTTGATATGCGAATTGACTGTGTGTTCATAGCCTTCATGGCCATAACCCCAGACCTGATCCAAGAGCTGACCACGGCTGAACACCTGCCCCGGATGGCGGGCGAAGTGCAGCAACAAGTCAAATTCCTTGGCCGTCAGCGCGAGTTCCTGACCGGCGAAGGTGACCCGGCGCTTGCCGGTTTCAATCACCAACGGACCACGGGTAATGTGCTCCTGGTCTATCGGTGCATCACGGTTGCTACTCAACGCCTCGGCCCGGCGCAACAGCGCTTTCACCCGTGCCAACAACTCTGGGAAGCTGAACGGCTTGGTGAGATAATCATCCGCGCCCAATTCCAGACCCAACACCCGGTCAATTTCCGAGGATTTGGCTGTCAGCATCAAAATCGGCACATACCCGTCACCCCCACGCAGCTTTTGGCAAATCGTCAGTCCGTCCAGATCGGGCAGCATCAGGTCCAGGATCACCAGGTCATAGCGCTGGCGGGCATAACATGTCAGGGCTTCCTGCCCGCAAACGGCGATGTCTGCCTCACAGTGGATATCTTGAAGATGCAATTTGATCAATGCAGCGATATCACGATCATCCTCGACCAGCAGTGCTCTACGCGCCATGATTTCCAACCTTGCCTCAGTATCGGCCCACATGAAGCTTTCCTCCATCACCGGTGAGTATTCAATACGCCATGATCGGTGGTGAAAGTCATTTTTTTATCACAAACACATCACGATTTGCCGGTCAGTATGCCAGTGAGAAGCAACCGTGGATGCATAGCCTCAAGGGTTGAATTCACTCGCTGGCGCAATTTGACCCTGCCGTTATTAAATGCCATATTGCGCGGCTTCATTACCCTGGTTATTCTCCATCCTTCCAACCTGCCTTAATCATAGTTACACGAAGCCGCCCGATGAAACGAGAACCGATCAGTCCCTATTTTGATATTAAAAAGGATGCCGAAGACCGTGATTATATGGAAGTTTACTTGGAAGGCATCGCCTTGTTACGGTTGGTGCTAAGCAACAAAGGCACGGCTTTTACCGAGGACGAGCGGGTCGCGTTAGGATTGGATGGTCTACTGCCGCCACAGGTCAATACACTGGAACAGCAGGTTGAACGCGTTTATCGTGGCTTTCTGCGCGAACCGGACCCGATCGCCAAGTACCAGTACCTCCGCGCCTTGCAAGAGCGTGCTGAAACCCTGTTCTACGCCCTGTTGGAACAACATCTTGAAGAGATGATGCCGATCATCTACACCCCGACCGTGGGTCAGGCGGTGCAGCAGTTCAGCCATCTTTATCAAAATCCTCGCGGTTTGTCGTTTTCGCCGCTCAACATCGATCGCGCTGCCAGGGTAGTAGATAACTTTCCGTGGAACGACGTGCGCATGATTGTCGCAACCGATTCCTCGGCAATTCTCGGCATCGGCGACCAGGGTTACGGCGGGTTAGCCATCGCGATCGGTAAGCTGGCAATTTACACCATCGGCGGGGGTGTCGATCCATTTCATACCATGCCCGTGAAGCTGGATGTCGGCACTGACCGGCTGGAGCTTCTCAACGATGAATTCTATCTCGGCGTCCACCAGCGGCGCTTGCGCGGCGAGCGCTATCTGGCATTTCTGGATAAGTTCGTCAAGGCGATTCATGAACGCTGGCCACGCGCCATCATCCAGTGGGAAGATTTAGCCAAGGAAGTCGCGTTTGCCGTTTTGGAGCGCTACCGGAAGCAGATCCCTTCCTTTAACGATGATATTCAAGGTACCGGCGCGGTAGCACTGGCCGGTCTGTTATCAGCCAGCCGACTCAAAGGTGAATCGCTACGCGATCAGCGCATCGTGATTCACGGTGCCGGTGCAGGTGGCGCAGGAGTCGCCTGGGCCATCACTCAAGGGCTCATCCGCGAAGGATTAAGCCAGGAAGAAGCCCGTGACCGGGTTTGTGTGATCGACTCGCGCGGCCTGCTGGTGGAAGGACGCACGGTGGAAGCTTACAAGCATTACTACCTGCAACCTCGCGAAAAAGTGGCTGGCTGGCCGATTGTTAATGAAGTGCCCACCCTGATGGAGACCATTGAACATACCAAAGCCACGGCCTTACTCGGGCTGAGCGGTCAGGCCGGTTCGTTCAATCACCCCATCGTGCAGGCCATGGCACGCAATACTGCCCGGCCTATCATTTTTCCGCTATCCAATCCGACTTCAGCCTGCGAAGCGCTTCCGGAAGACATTCTGGAATGGAGCGAAGGCCGCGCGATCGTTGCTACCGGCAGTCCGTTCCCTGATGTGGTCCGCGACGGTCAGACCTATCATATCGGCCAGGGTAACAATGCCTTCATCTTTCCTGGTCTGGGATTTGGCGCCATTCTAGCCGAATGCCGGGAAATCACCGATAGCATGGTGCTGGAAGCCGCTTACGCGCTGGCCGAGTACACCGCCGCCGCTCACTTGCAGGCCGGACGGGTCTACCCCCCGATCAGCGAGTTGCGCGAAGTCAGCGTTCGAGTCGGCGTACGGGTCATTGAGCAGGCGCTGCGGGAAGGAGTGGCTGGCAAGACGGATCTGGCAGGACGCGATCTCGATGCCTATCTGCGCTCACGCTTTTGGAAACCGCGCTATCTGCCGATCGTGCGCGGCGATCACACCGCGATGATCGATCATCCCGGCTATTGACGCAATTCCACCTCATCGCTCCCTATCTTTCCTTTCCCTACTCAACCGATACGCCGAAGCCAGATCGTTCGATCTGACTTCGGGTCACCAGCGGAATGGAACTTTCGTATGTCCGCCGCAACCGCCGGCCAGCCTGCGCGTACAAAATCGCTGATCCTGATGCTGAGTTGCGCACCACAAAACTTAGCGTAATTCCGGTAGTTCGATACGCCTGCATCGCCGCATTCAACAAGCTATCACGGGTGATAGTCTGTCCAACATAACGGCTCAACACCCGTTGCACCTCATCGCGATCGACGCCCGTGATCGAACTATCAATCTGTAGCGAGCCAATTTGCCAAGCATTGGCTCGCGAAGGTGGCGCGGGAGCGGGGAGCGGGGCCGGGGCCGGGGCCGGAATCGAGATCGGGCTTGGGGGCGCCACCGTAGCGATCCGTTCCAAAATAATCGATTCGGTTACATCGCGATCGGAAATGCGCACCGGGACTTGTTTCGTTTCGTAGCTGCTCCGGCTAACCTCCACCGTATAGGTACCGGGCGGTAAGCGCACTCCAGGCCGATAGGTAAAGGAGGAATTGACCAGCCGCACCCGGGCTCTTGACGGATCAGTCCGTACCGTCAGCTGGTACAGCGCCGGCTGTATGGGCTCAGGCTCTTTGACCAGCGCCACTGGCAACGTCACATCCGCGCTGGCAATGCGCGCTGTAAGCACCTGGGTTTCATAGCCCGGCCGGGAAACCTCTACCGTATAACTGCCGGGTGCCAGCTCGATTCCTGGCCGATAACGGGCTCTAATGCCCAATAACCGGATTTGCGCATCGGCTGGCTCAGTTCGCACCGTGAGCCGGTAGGATGCCGGCTGCACGGGCTCAGGCTCCTTGATCAGCGCCACCGGCAAGGTCACATCCGCATTCCCGACGCGCGCTGTAAGCACCTGAGTTTCGTAACCTGACCGGGAAACTTCTACCGTATAACTGCCAGGCGCCAGCTCAATACCCGGTTCATAGCGAGGTTTAATGTTCAGTATTCGAATTTGCGCGTCAGACGGATTTGGACGAACCGTTAACCGGTACACTGCTGGTTTTTCCGGTTCAGGCAGCTTGGTCAGCTTTACCGGAATGATGATATCACTGCGGACGATCTTAACCGTCACCTTCACCGGTTCATAGCCGTCCTCGCTGACTTCGACCGTGTACTCGCCAGGCGGCAGCTGCATTCCCGGTTGATAAGGGGTTTTCACGTTCAGCAGCCGGGTCGCTGCCTGCGCAGGATCTGCCTGTACCGTCAGACGATACTGCTCCGGTGGCGGGGGTAGCGGCTGTTTTTCTAACTTCACGGGCACGGTCAGATCACTATCGGCCATCCGTACTGGCAACTTGCGCGGGGTGTAGCCTTCACGAGCCACTTCAATTTCATAGTTGCCTGGTGCGAGTTGTATTCCAGGCTCATACGTCCCCGGAATACCCAAAAGCCGGATTGTTGCATCTGCAGGTTCTGCACGAATCGTTAAACCATGTTTGGTTTTTTCCAATTCGACATTCATTGCTATATCGTGATCATCGATCTTGACGGTTCTCCGGCTCGCCATATAGCCCGATTGACCGACTTCAACTTCATAGCTTCCTGGTGGTAACCGAACCCCAGGCTGATAAGGAATCGGGCTGTTCAATAAGCGAACGCTGGCTTCGGCAGGTTGAGTCCTGACCATCAACCGGTAAGTTTTCGGCGGCTCCGGCGGCGTCGTGATCATCGCCGCCAATTCATTGACTTTGATCTGAATAGTGTCGATATCCCGGCCTTGAATCTGGCCACTGCGTAACAGGGAAGCTGTCTTGGTATCGATTAATCGCGCCGTAACAGTGATCAGATCTCCCAGTTTATTGACCCCGCCGGTCACGATAGCGTCCACACCATAACGCCGGCCCAGTTCTGCCGCAGTCTTAGGATCAAGTAATCCGGTAGAACCGAGTTCCTGCTCCTTAGCAATCTTAGCCGCCGCTGACAGCGCCAAACGGTCCTTCAGCGTGAAGCGCCCCGTATTCGCAAGCGCCGACATCATCAGATCGGCAATGATCGCGCCGGCTTGCTCATGCAGTTCGCCACGCACACTGAACTCGATGACCGTAGCGGTCATCCGCGCTTCAGGCATTCCAGAAGCAGCTTGCGCCTGATTAACCAGCAACCCGCCGGTTAACATCCACCCTAGTATCAACCATTTTATGATGATCTTGCTCATGGCGCGCTTCCTCGGTCATCCTCTCCCGCTTAGGGTTCCAGCACCAGGCGAAATCCGATATCGGATCGCCATTTCCCATATTCCGGGGCCGCTGGAAACCGATAGGCGAATCGCACTAATCCCGGATAATCAGACCAAGACCCCCCCCGCAGTACGCGGCGTCCCGTAGATGAAGCGCCTCCCTCAGCACAGCGGGTCTCACCCCCAGCGTAGGTGCTGTCATATTCAGAGCAGGTCCATTCGGCAACATTGCCAAGCATATCGTATAAGCCAAATGTATTAGCCGCATACTGGCCAACTGCCGCGGCTGCCGCTTGATGATCCTCACAGGGATAATTTGCCCAATTGAACGGCTTAGCCTTGCGAGCAGTTTCATCGTAGATATTGGCATAACGGCAAGCCTGATTCGGATCGTTGCCCCAGTATCGGGAACTGGTCTGACCGGCACGTGCTGCAAACTCCCATTCCGCTTCAGTCGGCAGGCGATAGCGCAGACCGGTTTTTTCCGACAGCCAGCCGGCGTAGGCAACTGCCTCCTGCCAGCTCACGCGGACAACAGGCTGGGCCGGTGCGTTCAGTGTGTAGGATTCATAAGCGCCACTGTCATGATTGCTTTGAAATTGCCGGTACTGGTCATTCGTCACTTCGGTTTTACCCATCCAGAATCCCTTCAAACAAACGCGGTGCAGCACTTCATTGGCGCTACGATCCGGTTCATTTTCCGGACTGCCCATACTGAAACAGCCCGGTTCAATCCAGATAAAATCCATTCCAGTCACGATATCGGTATACACTTGGCCAGCTTGGGGATTAGCAGGCGGTCCTTTCATCACCGATTCAACGGGTGGCAGCGGATTAACCGGTGGTTGCTTCATCGAAGGAGGAGCCGGCGTTTGCACCATCCAGAAACCCGCCCCAACAGCAACAATAACAGCGAATACCCCCAATCCAGCTGCCATCACCCTCCAACGCTTGCCTCCCTGCCAAGATAAAGCGGGCGCTGAAGAAGACTGCTGGACTGACTGATCGATTGCTGGTTGGAATTTCTCACCACTCCGGTGTAATTCCGAACGAAGCGGCAGCTCTAATTTGACGGTGCGCTCCTCCTCTTCCAGAGGTGCCTCCAGTGCCGCCCGCATTTGGCTGATGGTCTGAAACCGCTTCTCAGGACGAACTGCAATAGCTCGATCGATCAAACGCAGCAATACCGGGCCATACCGCCCGGCAGCCACTTCTTCCGCCGGTTGCAGAGGATCGTCGAGGACGCGTGCTGGGGCTTCAATTGGTGCCGCGCCCGTCACACAGTGATAGAGAACAGTACCCAAGGCATAAATATCCGTCCAAGGGCCATATCCTTTGCCATCAATCAGATATTGCTCAATAGGCGAATAGCCTGGGGAGAATACGCTGGTAACGCTCTTACTGCGCCGGCCCAACGCTTGGCGGGCTGCCCCGAAATCGATCAAGATCGTCCGGCCATCCGAGCGGCGATAGAGATTGGCCGGCTTGAGATCACGATGCAGATAGCCCTGAGCATGGACCGCCTCCAAAGCCGGAAGCACATCATCAATCAACCGGCGGATCTGTTCTTCCGGGAGGGTTTTCTCTCTTTGCAAAATCTGGCTGAGCGATTCTCCGTCGACATAGTCCATCACAATGTAGGCCGTGCCGTTGGACTGAAAATAATCCTGTACCCGAACGACGCCGGGATGTTCGACGCGAACCAGGGTTTGAGCCTCGTTGAGAAATCGCTCCAAACCCCATGTATAGCAAGCGTCTTCACCCGCTTCGGAAGTGGGCAATCCACCTTGAGTATTGGCTAAAACATGGTCACCGTCCCGGTAGGACCATTCCACCGGAAAATATTCCTTGATAGCGACACGCTTGAGCAGCGCTTCATGCACAGCCATATAAGTAATTCCAAACCCACCCGCACCTAGCACCGCTTCAATACGGTATTTGTCAAGCAGGCGATAACCGATGGATAGCGTATTGGATTTTTTAATCATGGTTTTCTAATCATGGCATCGGCGGGCATCATGGGGCATCGCCGGCCGTACCGGGGGATCGCCCCTTCAATACTCCTAAACTAAAACAGATGAGTTCATTTAGATCGGTGCTCTCATTCAAACGATTCTACCTGTCCCTGCTGCAAAGGCACACTAGATTCATATTCCAGAGGATTTCACCTGGGTAACTGAATTGCCATAAACTCGCAGTTGTCAAAATCGACACCTATCACCACCAAATGCTCGATGGCTTGATGAGCCTCTCTCCTCATTCAACGGTAAGTGCCGCGCTAGACAGTCCCGCTATAAATAAGGCGGCTAAATTGGACAGCCAGGCAATCCAATTCCTCGATAAATCGGTTGGGTTGGTTCACCGACTCAAAAACGACTTCACCGAATCCCTCGATGCCTTGCCAAAAGGCTACCCACCAGATCCATAACATACGATTTTCCATTCAGAACCATCTGCTCTCAAAATCTATCTGCTCAAGGCAATTCTCGAACCAGCCGGAATCCCAGGAAGTAATCCTGGAAATCAAACCGGCTGCGATGCCGATCCGCTGAACGTATATTACGCGGCTCATCGCTCCAGGAACCACCTCGCACCACAACTTCTTGGTCTCCAAAAGGTTCTTGGCAGCGCTGGACCGGCGCCTTCGACTCTTTATCATAAGGCGAGCACGTCCATTCCAGTACATTACCCGCTATGTCATACAAGCCAAAATCATTGTCCCGGTAGCTGCCAACAGGCGCCGTATAAACTTGGCCATCGTGGCATTGCATCGCCGTCCAGCCGACAAAAACCTTTTTACCATCCAGATCTGCTGCATTGGCAAAGGCACAACCTTCATCCGGGTCATCGCCCCAATAATAGCTGCTGGTTGTACCCGCACGCGCTGCATACTCCCACTCAGCCTCAGTGGGCAGACGATAACGCTGACCGGTTTGCCCGGACAGCCATTCAGTGTAAGCGGTAGCATCTGTCCAGCTCACATTGATGACTGGCCGCCGGCCACGCCCCCATCCATGATCATTGGGTAAAGGCTTGCCCTTGGCTGCGGCAAATCGTTCGTACTCGTGAAACATAACCTCATACTTGCCAATAGCAAACGACTTGTTAATGCGTACCGGGCGGGAGGACTCATCGCTGTAACGGCCTGGTTCCGAGGATGGTGATCCCATTTGAAAATCACCGGCTGGAATCACTACCATCTCCGGACCTTGCGAACCATCGCTCAGTTGATCGCGCAGCACTGGATTGGCAGGAGCCAGCCGGGCTAGCGCTACTTCTGCCTCCGTGCGATATTTACAGTCAGCCGTGCAACGCTCAAGGTAAGCCCAGTAGGCCCGGCGGGTATCAATGCGCCGGGCCATGGCGAAAGATTCAGCATCGGTCTGCCTAAGCCGCTCTGCTGCGTCAGCCTGCTTAAGCGCCTGTTTTAACGCAACCAGTTCGGGCAGTTCCGGTTGCACTGATTCAATCTTTCTCAACCACTGGCGGGCTTTATCCGGATCAGATTTATTGAGGCTCATTAGCGCCAATTTGGACCAGGTATGCACTAGCCGTTGCCGTCCAGCAGTGACTGCGGGATCATCAGGCACCAGCGCTGCCAAGGCATTTAACTGGGACAAGGCTTCGTCACTCCGCCCCTCACGTCCTTCCTCCAGCGCCGATACCAGCACCTCAAAACCGGCCTTAAGGGTCTCCACCTTTTTGCGGTTTTCCAAATTTTGGATAGCAGCCCGCGCTTCCTTCCCATAGCCACACTGCGGGCAGCGCCGCAAATAAAGCCGGTAAGCAGCGATGGCATCCATTCCTTGTGCGGCTTCGAAAGCCCGTAAATCGGCTTCACGTTCGGCTTGCTGCAACAATATGCCTTCCTCGGGCTGTCTATCTTCCCGCCTCTCCTCCTCAGAGGAAACATCACCCGGCCGGATTTCCACGGTGCCCGCAGGTCCAGGCGGAGTAATGACGGACTCTGGTTCAACAGGTGTCCGCAACCAAAGCCCTAGGCTAACCACCAGGACCAACCCTGCTGCAAGCCCCCAAATCCATTTCGGCAAAGGACGGCGGGTTGATGGTATCACCACCGCCGATCGCTGAGCGGCATCCAGATTCTGAATAAACTGGCCTGCATCCACCGGACATAATTCACTGGGATACGCCAGCCCTCGCCGCAAAATTTGCCAAGCAGCATCGGTCAATCCGGGTGGCCGCAACATCGCACCCGGTGACTCGCTCTGGGCTTCATAGGCGCTATGTCCAGTCAACAGGTGGTAGATTAGCAATGCCAGCGCGAAGACATCACGGCGAAAGGCCGTTTCGGCTACAACCGATTCAACTGCGCCCTCCCCTGCAGTTTCCCGCCCTGCCCCACTGATACTGAACAGGACGCTGCGTGGCTCCCGGATTTCCGTAGCCAAGCCAAAGCTCAACAGTTTGACTGCGCCCTGATCAGTAATAAATACCGTATCGGTATCGAGATGCTGGCAGGCAAATCGATACTCGTGGCGCGCGTAATCCAGAGCAGATGCCACCGGATGCATCCATTTGGAGACGACCTCCCAAGGCAGGCCATTTTTTCCTTCCTGGTCAATCCATTGCGCCAAGGTGCGACCTTGACGGAGATCAACATAGTCCATTTCAACGAATGGCCATCCATCAACACCCTGCCGCCATCCATACGTACGGTTAATGCAAGGATGATCGAGCTTAACAGCAAGTTCTACCCGCGCTCTAACCTTGGTAAGATAGGAACGCAAACCGATCAAATCGGCCCGTAAAGCTCGCTCATCGCGCCCAACATCGCGCAGCCCCGGCTCATAGCTGGCGGGCAAAAAGATCTTGATGACCCGAAACTCATCCGTTGATCCATAATGATCCGGTGATGGCGCAACAACACGTGCTAACCAGATACGTCCTGTGCCACTCAGGTCATGCACGAGTCGCACTGATCGTTCAGGAGGGCCAATGACCCTCCCGATTTCAAGGACTTCCGAAGCAGCAGATCCTGGAGCAGAAGATCCACCCAGATGAGTTTCCTGCGAGATACTCACGGCCAAGTCGCCGACCAACGATCGCGGGGCATTGCCTTCCTCGTTCATTTCACGCAAAGCCTCTCCTTGAAGACGTGCCAGTTCACTCTCATTCAAACGACCGGCGGCATAAGCTTGCGCAAGTTCCTCAAGACGCATTCCAATATCCATAAGCCATCAAATCATCAGATGATCCCAAAAGATTTATTTGAATTAACAGCCGTAAGGCGCATTATGATCTAGTCTAGCAGAAGGATAAAATGACGGGGTGCCTATTCGTTAAAGAGACGCCAGCACGGAGAGGTTTCAGCCTTGCTGGCTTAGAGGCTTGATACTTGTTACTTTCGACTATGATCTGATCGCAGATGCATACTGACCATCACCCCCCTTCCTCGAAAGCAGGGTCCACGCCCCATAAGATATCCCGCTATCGTAGCCCTCAACTGGAAGTTGCCGTGCGCTCGCTGCGCTCGCCGACCGGCCAAGGGCGCCATGAAAATCAGGATAATTATTTGCTTATCGATGGTGAGGGACGTGCCCGATTTCTCTGGGATGAAAAGGAAACCCAGTTACAATTACCCGACTGGCCATGCGGACACCGGCGAGTAGCCGTGCTCGATGGAATGGGTGGCCATAGCCACGGACGGGAAGCCGCTGAAAAAACCGTTGATGGATTGCTCGAACTGTCTGCTGCTACCGATTTGGCGCAATTATCCAATGGACTAGATACTCTGCATCGGCGGCTCTATCAGGAATTTCAAACTGCTGGACTGGAAACCGGGTGTACGCTCATTCTTCTGGAAATCCCTCCTCGTTCCCCAGCGCTACTGTTCCATGTAGGCGATTCGCGCATTTACGCTATCGATCCAGGCAACGTAAAGTGTTTAACAGTGGATCATGTGCCGGCCACGCATCTTGCCATGCTAGGCCTGCTGGATAGCGCTCAATGGCTGCAACAGGTACACATCCAAACCAGCTCTCAAATCAGCCAAGCTTTCATCCTAGGCAGCACTCTGGGCGCAACGAATTTTTATACCGATACCATTGACGAAGAGCTTTACGAGTTACACAACGGCAATCTACCGCTGTTCCTGCGCGGGCTGAACGATCGCCGTCTTCTGAACCTGGAATCTGATCAGGTTTATCTAATGGCCAGTGATGGCCTCTGGCATTTACGGTATCCACAGATATTTATCCAGCGTTGGCCAGCACTACTAGCGCAACCCCATCGCCCTCTTGAAGAACTTCTTGACAACTTACTGAACGAACTGGCAGTAACGATTCGCCAGCAACAGCGTCAACCTGACGATAACTGTACGGTGATTCTCTTACGCAAACCCAGCCGGGCTGGGCATTCCCCTGACGATTCCTGATCCCGAATCTAATAGAGGAGATCTCCCTGTTGAAAATCCGGCATACTCTCCTTATGTTGCTGGCCATACTAGCAATTGCATTTATGCAGCCACTGGTTTTCTTTGTAGGCGGGCTGACCCTATTACTCATTGCTAGCGCGTTCATCTTTCGGGATCTGCCGCCGGCTGCTCAAGATGCCGTAGAGCGCTACATCCTCGGCTGGCTGCTTCGGGCGCGTTCCAATCCAACACTGGAGATTGAACCTTCTGCTGCCCGCTGCCCGCCTGCGGCCAGAACCCCTGCCGGACCAAGCCCCCAAAAATCTGAGCAGATCCGCCGCGTTCACGCCAAAACCACTGCTGCTGCAATCCAAAGCGATCCTGCCCTAGACATCGCGCCAGATCTGCCAGCTCGCAATAAAACAACACCAAGCGCGACTAGCCGTTATAAAAAACCACCGCCAGCACCCTGACAATTTATGCTGTTTGCACGATGGCTAGCAGTGGGATTTTCAAAATGAGCAGTAGCGCTTAAACAAGCGCTTCGGCACGCAATTTCGCCCTTAGGATCGCGTAAATCTCATCTTTGAGGTGTAACCGATTCTTTTTCAGGGTTTCTGTGTAAAAATCGGAAGGTGTTTCGATCTGCAACTCAATCCGCTCCACTTCATCATTAACAGTATGATACTCGTCGTATAACTGGGAAAAATGGGGGTCAGCAGCCTTCAATTCAGCAATGCGATTCTTAAATTCGGGAAACTCATGGAACAGATCGTGACTTTCTCCAAGCATGGGGGATGTCCTCCTAATCAGAGTCTTGTTGCGGACTGATGAATACCACATGATGATTTCATGATGATTAAGTATAGAAGCATCACACACTGCCGTCACCGCAGTTCCAGACCGTCAATCTGCCTCATCCTAACGGTCTTGCATCTGTGCTAATCAAGCTCCTGTTACTACCACCAAGCGGACCGTTGCTAGTCAGCTTGCTGGGTGCATTCCTGTGGCGCTGGCGGCCAGGATCAGTTCTACTGATCATTGGTGTGGTCTCTGGGTATCTATTCAGTATTCCCGTAACGGCTGGTTTATTGAGCCGTTCCTTGCAATCGGAACCACCGATTATCGAATACCTTTTACCATTACATGAACTGGGGGCGATTGTCGTGCTAGGGGGAGGTATCCACGAAGATGCGCCGGAGTATGGCAACAATCCAACCGTGCAGGATCGCACCCTGGGCCGAGTGCGCTATGCCGCACGGCTGGCGCGGCAAACAGGTCTGCCGGTTTTAGCAACCGGCGGCCGTCCCAAGAAAGATTATCCTGCTGAAGCCGAGCTAATGAAGGCTATTCTAGAGCGGGAATTCGGGATTGGTCCGGTACTGATCGAGACCAAGAGCCAGAATACCTGGGAGAATGCCACCTACAGCGCGGCTATTCTGCGTCGACACCATATTAATACAATCCTGCTGGTGACTAATGCTGCTCATCAACCACGAGCAGTTGCGGCTTTTGCCGCACAGGGGTTGAAGGTCATTCCTGCCCCAACTCTATTCTTTAATGATCAGCCTGACCTGCTTGATCCCCAATCCTGGTTACCTTCAGTACGCGCCATTGCCGAAATTCATTACGGCTGCTACGAGTGGCTGGGGCGCTGGTGGTACACCGTGCGTTATACCAAGGTTCAAAGACCTCTAATATCTTCCGATGAAGACTAATTTAAGCGTAACGTGGTAACACTGCTTGCTCTCCTGCACGAACTGGCTAGTCTCGCGGGATCGATAGAGCGGATATTTTTCTTACCCAAAGAAATAGCCCGGCAAAACCGGGCTATTTCTTTGGGCCTTAATCCTGGACGTTTAGTCGATAGAGCGGATATTGGCTGCTTGTTTACCCTTGGGTCCAGTGGTGACATCAAACGAAACCTTCTGGTTTTCCCTAAGCGTTTTGAAACCTTGCCCCTGAATGGCCGAAAAGTGAGCAAATAAATCCTCACCGCCATCATCCGGGGAGATGAAACCAAAACCCTTGGCTTCGTTAAACCATTTAACAGTACCAACTGACATGTAATTAGATCTCGAAAAGATTAAAAAAACTACAGAGCAACCGCTCACGGGCACAAGAATTAAAATTAAGGAATTAACGAGCCGAATACTGATAAGGAAGGGTTGCAGCAGACGAACAGATAACCTAAATTTAAATCCTTGCGCTACTACTATAGGCTAGAGGGCAAGACAAAACAAGTACCTAATTAACGCAATCCAGTGATTGCTTTGTTGCAACAGAAACAGAGTCGCTCATTGAGTTGATGGTGGGCCGTGTTGGATTCGAACCAACGACCAACAGATTAAAAGTCTGCTGCTCTACCGGCTGAGCTAACGGCCCCAGAAGGGTTGGGTATGCTACAAACAATTCACTAAAATCACAAGCCCCAACTCGAATCAGTGCAACAGTAATAACCGCTGCCTAGCCAAACCAGCAGCTTGTGTGTCCGGATAGACTTGCAACAACTTTTGCAGGACCTCTTGCGCTCGGCTGATATCGCCAAGTATCTCATAGATATAACCCAGCTTCAGCAATGCATCGGGAAGCCGTCCGCTGTTTGGATAACGTAGCCCCAAGTCGATGAAGCTCTCCTTAGCAGCAGCATAATCCCGGGTGACATAATAAGACTCGCCGAGCCAATATTGTACCTCGCTTGCTAGAGAGCTAGCTGGATACTTCTGCAAAAACTGCTGGAAGCCGTTAATCGCTTGGGGATAACGGCCTTCGCCAAACTCACGCAGCACAGCATCGAAGCTTGCCTGTTCCGTTGCAACAGGAACTGCTGGCTCTGGCTGAATAGCAGACGTTTGCTCACTCCCCGGACTGGGCGGAGCCGATACCGGCTGTTCAATTCCAGCCGGTTCAGCTGCTGGAGCAATGCTGCTGGATGAAGCGGCCGTCGCAGAGGCTGGTTGCGCCCGATGATCGGTTACTGACTGCTCCCGCTGAAGTGACTCGACCTGATGACGGTAAAGTTCCAGTTCTCCACGGATATGCCGAACTTCCTGTTCCAACTGCTCAATACGTTGAAACAATTCCAGCGTCAGTGCGCTATCAGGCGCCTGGGCACGAACGACATTGAACGAACCCAAGCTGCCTAGCAGAAATACTATCAGCCAAGAAAACCCCTGCTTAGGCATGATTGCAATGGCCCTGTCAGTAAACGATTTCTACACGCCGGTTCAGCGCATGGCTTTGCTCATCTCTGCCGCTAGCCGCTGGGCGCTCCTCACCGTAACTAACTACCCGGATCTGCTGGGAAGAAACACCCATAGCGCTCATGACCTGGCGCACAGCGTTAGCGCGGCGTTCACCCAAGGCGATGTTGTACTCGCGGCTACCCCGCTCGTCAGTATGGCCTTCAAGCTGGGTGATAATACGCGGGTTTCCTCTCAAATAGCCTGCATTGGATTCGATGATGGTCTGACTCTCAGGCCGAATATCAGCGCTATCGAAATCAAAATACACAATCCGGTCTGCCGAAACCATGCTACCTCCCATACCTGCCATCGGTTGTCCCAGTTGTCCCGATTGTCCCGATTGCCCCGATTGCCCCGATTGCCCTCCGCTAGAATAACCGCTGTAGGTGCCGCTTCCAGTGTCATAACTATCATAGCTACCAGGTGCCTGGCCATAAGCATAGCTATAGGCCTCCTGCCCTGGCTGTCCGGTGATCTCAGGTTGTGGAACATCCTGCGGAGTTGGATCTGTGCTCTCACCCGTTGAGGCACAACTAGCCAGTAACGCCATAGAAGCAGCAGCTATCAAAATACGGATACTGTTTTGCATGACAATTCTCTCCCTATTCAAGTCAATAAAGTTGAAATCAGCGGCCGTAAGGCCCCCAAACCGGATCACGCGCTCGACCACGCAAGGCAAAATCCTGCTGGACGGTTCCATCCACCGATACTGCAGACAATCGCTGACCGTCGGAATAGATAATCATTTGACTATTCGGCGCAAAACTAGGCGATTCAGCCGTTCCACCTGAAGTCAAGACACGGAACTGCCGGGTTTGCAGGTCCATTACGGCAATGTGAAAGCGGCCACCACGCCGGTGCATCATTGCCAGATAACGGCCATCCGGTGAGACTGCCGGACGGGCATTGTAGTCACCCTCGAAGCTCAAACGTTGTGCAGCACCGCCACCTGCACCGATCCGATACAATTGTGGTGATCCGCCTCGATCGGAAGTAAAGATAATACTGCCATCCGGCAGCCAAGCGGGTTCAGTATCAATCGCACCGTTGTTGGTTAACCGGACCGGTGCCTGGGTTGCCAAATCCAGCGCGTAGATTTCCGGATTACCATCTTTCGACAAGGTAAACGCCAGCCGTTGACCGTTTGGCGCCCAAGCCGGAGCACCGTTGATGCCGGGGGCAGCGGAAACAATGCGCCGGGCGCTGTTATAAACATCCTGAACAATAATCTGTGGCCGACGGCCCTCAAAAGAGACGTAGGCTAGCTTGGAACCGTCCGGGGACCAAGCCGGCGACATGATCGGCTGACTAGAACGCAGAATGACCTGGGGATTTTGCCCGTCGGCGTCAGCGACCACCAGATACCAAACGCCACCACCACCAGCAACAAAGGCAATGCGTGTGCCTGCTAACCCTTTTTCTCCGGTAAGCTTTTCATAAATCAGATCGCTGATCCGATGCCCGACAGGCCGTAACTGATTAGCGGGAATATCAAAGGATAGATTCAGTAACGTGCCACCCTGAGCACCGTTCAACTGAAACTGCACGATATAACCCCGCGAACCACCTGGATTCACCTGGCCAGTAACCGAGTAGCTGGCCTGCGCATTCGGTGGTTGTAGAGCAAACTTGCCGGTTCGCTGCAAATCAGCGGCAATGATGCCAGCGATATTCTCAGGCGCACCTCCGCTGAACGGTGCAATCGCGATCGGTATACCGCCGCTTTCAACTTTCTTGGTGATGTCCAGACTGATCTGGGCATGGACAAGACCTGTGACACCGAACAATAAGATCAGTACGCTAATAAATTTTTCAATTAGTTTCAAAGCTTAACCCTCTGGAACATGCAAGTCAGTAAATATTTAATATTTTCCCATCAATTGGAATCCAGAGAAAATTTGATTTTCAGAGACTGCTTCGCGATATAAGTCGCCTGATAATCATTAGCAGGCATGGGCAGTGGTGAAGCGCTGAAAATTGCCGCCTTTACTGAATCGTCAAACTGGGCATCACCGCTTGATTTCACAATTCTGACTTTGGTCACCGCTCCGTTGTTGTTAACCGAAATCACCACCTCGCAACTCAGCCTAGGATCACCGCCCAGCAATGGATTCCACTGTCTTTTAATATACGGCTCGATCCGTCGTTTAGCGAAGTCCGCTGCTGCCAGCTCTTGAGCAAGCCGACGCGCTTCTTCCGCTTTCCGCGCTTCTTCCGCCTTACGTTTCGCTTCCGCTTCAGCTTCGGCTTTACGTTTGGCTTCGGCTTCGGCTTCGGCTTTACGTTTCGCTTCCGCTTCGGCTTCGGCTTTACGTTTGGCTTCTTCAACCGCTTTGCGCTGGGCTTCAGCTACTGCTTCCGCTTC
>Ga0209607_1000281_pt1 | contig 46327 bp, 47 predicted proteins | sample AD_UKC117_MetaG_FD_184413 | JGI IMG/M metagenome (GOLD analysis project Ga0209607, IMG submission 184413) | Active sludge microbial communities of municipal wastewater-treating anaerobic digesters from Hong Kong - AD_UKC117_MetaG (SPAdes)... | ecosystem: Engineered > Bioreactor > Anaerobic >... | reverse complement strand
ATTGGGGCAGTAGAGCGTTTCCCACTTCATAAGATCCCCGGTCAGTGATTAACACCACAATCACAATGAGGATACATGTTGTCGTCGTCACTGGCTTAGCTCATCACGTAAACTGAGGGACACCACCCAGGTTTGGAATGAGATCAAAAATGGTCATCTGGAAAAGGAGCCGATTAAAAACAGAGCTCCTGAGTCATCTCGATGTTGAACTCGCGGCTCACGGAGCGATGTGGTTCAAACGAAACATCTTGGATCTCACGGCCACATCAGCGCGAGAACTCCTTCGAGGCCGATCCGGCAACCGGGCACAGGTCGATGATGATCGGCTTGATGCCTACTATCGTTTCGCAGGTTTGGAGACCGTTCAGAGACCGGAGGAAACCATCGCATCGGTTTCAAACAACCTGCATGAGCGGGTGTACAGCGAATAGTTAAAAATAGAATTTGACTCAATTTCACCCGAAACGCTGGAATCCACCGAAAATCCGATCGGACCAGATGCCTCCTAACCTGTCAAAACTTTTGCAACAGCCCACTAGCAATCTCCTTCCGCTCTTCCGGCGTGAGTTTCTCTGCTCGCGCCTTCCCCCCCTTCTTTCCACCAAGGCGGCCAAGCGCCACCGCCGCCGGATTCTTATTCGGCTGTTCTGGTTCCTTGGTTTCCTCGTCCGTCGCTTGATCTACAATCGACTTGGCGAGTTGGTTGAGGTCGAGCCGACCTTTGCTTGAGCGTTTAGGCATGGTGGAGTCAGTATGCTTAGGCTCCCGCTGACCGTCAAGATGCTAAATTTCAAACTGAGACACTACCCAAACCCGATTCCGCATAGAAACCGGACAAATTCAAGAGTAACTACCCGTTCCTGTTTCTGATGCCTGAAACCTCTATATCAGGCTTTCAGATTATGCTTACTCAACAGGGTGTACAGGGTGGGCCGGGTAATGCCCAGCAACTCGGCAGCCTGGGAAAGATTGTTCTGGGTGTAATTGAGCGCTTGCAAAATAGCATGCCGCTCAGCTTGCTCGCGCGCCTGGCGCAGGTCAGGCGGAGGTTCGATGGCAACCGCCACATCTTCATCGTCCGTTTCCAATTCCAGGTCCTGGGCAGTCACCTGACCCGATTCGCTCATGATCAATGCTCGCTTGAGCCGATTTTCCAATTCCCGAATATTGCCCGGCCAGCGATACCTCTCCAGCGCCCGCACTGCATCAGAAGCAAAATTCAGCCGGGCCTTGCCCAGCGATTCTCCAAAGGTATTCAACAACGCACGGGCAATCAGCAATACATCTCCCTCCCGTTCGCGCAGCGCAGGAATCTGGACCGTGATTTCGCTGATCCGGTAGTAGAGATCTTCACGGAACTGGCCTTCATCGATCAAGGCTGAAAGATCGCGGTGCGTTGCACACACCACACGGACATCGACCGGGATCATCTCGCGGCCGCCGACTCGCTCGATCACCCGTTCCTGCAAAAAACGCAACAACTTAGCTTGCAGTGGGAGCGGCAAATCGCCTACTTCGTCGAGCATCAGCGTCCCACCGTCCGCATACTCGATCTTCCCTCGATTCTGCTTGACGGCACCGGTAAAGGAACCCTTTTCATGGCCGAATAACTCGCTTTCCAACAGAGCGTCGGGAATCGCCGCACAGTTAATGGCCACAAACGCGCCCTGGGATCGGCAACTCAGTTCATGCAGCGCTCGCGTCAACACTTCCTTGCCAGTACCGCTTTCCCCCAGTAGCAATACATTCGCATTGGTCGGCGCGATTTTCCGAATTTTCCGGCAGATTTTGAGCATCTCCGGGCTACCGGCGATCATACCCGGTAACGGCATGGTCATCTGGTGAGCCAGCAATTCCCGGTTCTCCTGCTCCAGCGTATACAGGTTATAGGCGCGATCCACCAATAAGCGGAGCACGTCGGCATCCACTGGCTTCTGGTAAAAATCGTAAGCGCTCATTGCAATCGCTTGAAGGGCGTTTTTGCGCTCGTCATTGCCGGTGACCACGATAACCTTAGCTTCCGGGGCCAGTGCGCGAATTTGTTCAAGCGCTTTCAACCCTTCTGAGGCATTGGCTGGGTCCGGCGGCAACCCCAGATCCAGCAGCACAATCGACGGCGTATGCCGCCGCACCTGGGCCAAACCCGTCTCACGATCCTCGGCCATGAGTACTTCATAACCGTCAAAGCACCAACGCAATTGGCTGCGCAAGCCGGAGTCGTCCTCGATGATTAATAACTTTCGGCTGGATTCTGCCATTCGCGGGTCTCTGTTTCGATGTTTGCCACGTTCGGATTCTCAATCAACGGCAACCGCAGAAAAAAGGTCGTACCCTGACCAGGCTGGCTGTTGACCGTCAACTCGCCACCGGCGGCGTGGGCGAATTCACGACTTTCATAAACGCCGATGCCCATACCGGCGTTGCCTTTGGTAGTCGTAAAAGGACGGAACAACCGCTCGCGAATAAACTGTTCGTCCATACCGCAGCCATCATCATGCACTGCTGCTACCGCGATTGATCCTTCGGAGTAAACCGTCACTTCAACCATGCCTTCCGCACCGGTCGCTTCCTGGGCGTTCTGAATCAGATGTTCCAGCATCGCGACCAAGCGTTCCGGGTCAGCCTGAATCCAGGGTTCATCATCGGCCACGAATCGTGCGACGGGCGCCGGACGTTGTACCGCACGCGCTTCGACTGCGCGCTTCACCACGGTTTTTAACGCCATTGAACGTGCAGCGCTGGCCAGCGGTTCCTTGCGCAGCTGCGCCAGTAGCCGGTTCATGCGCTCAGTGGCATTGGTCACGGTCTGAAAAGCGTCTTCAACAAACGCCGGATTTTTCCCGTGGCGTGCGGCATTGGCTACTACCAGCGCCAATTGGGCAGCGATATTCTTGAGATCATGGACCACATAAGCCGATAACCGGTGAAACGCCTCGAACTGGCGCGCTTCACTTAACGCTTCACTAGTTTCCAGCAGAGCCACGTAACTGGCTACCTGACGACCGGCCGTTTTGAGCAAGTCGCGATCCTCCCAGTTGATCTGCTGCGGGGCGCGCGCTTCGGCGAGGACCAGAAAACCCTGTAAATGATCACCCAGCAACAAGGGTACAATCAACCAGACCCGGCGCGCTTTACGCAGCCAGTCCGGCAGAATTAAATCACCGTACAGTTCCGGTTCGCGCCAATACTCATCCAATTCAACTACCCACTGGCGTTTTTCCAGAAAACGCGCCAATGATGAATCGACGGGTTCGACCTGAATCGCCGGTTCATTACGGTCACGCATATTATGGCAGGCGATCAGAGTGAAGCCGTCCGGTTCTCGCCGCGCCCAGAGCGCGCCGCCGGTGCTATGGACAATTTCGGCCACCGCACGGATGATCCGTTCCTGGGGAGACTCACTGGGATCGCCGGAGGACAGGGTGCCGATGAACTTCAACCATTCTTCCCGATAGTCATATTTATAGCTAAAAAAGTGCTTGTTCATCAGCACCAGCGCCCTAGCGCGCACTTGCCCGGAAAACAATAGCGTTGCCAACAGGACGCCCGCACCGGTCAGAAACGCCAATTGCAAGGTTGCCCCCCAGGTGCCGCCGTAAGCCCGGACGTAATAACCCGCGCCCGCCATCGTCAGCAGATAAACGCCCGCGCCGAAAATAGTCGCCGAATGCAGCACAGCTCGTCGCGAAACAAACACCTCCATCGACCATTCCGGATTGCGCGCCGCCGCTAGGGCGATCATAGGCGCGGCGAAGGCGCTTACCAATCCGCGCGCCTCCCAGATGACCGGATCCAGCCGTTTGAACAGCAGCGCATCGGCATACAGGAAAAAATCATAAGCGAACAACAACCCTAACCCTAGATAGAGGAATTTGGTGGCCCAGCGCCGTTGGGGATGAGTATTACGGAAGAGTTGTTCAATCAGCGCCAATCCCGCGATGGCCAAACCAATATGCCCCAGAATCCCGGCATCCGCGGGTAGTTCAAACTGGGAACTCCACAAGGGTTGCAGGTCGACCGCGAACAACACGGTTGCGTAGCTCGCCAGTCCGGTCCAGAACCATTGAACCCAACGGTTCGTCCAGGTTTCGCGAACCAGGGGTTCGAGCAATGCCGCCAGAAACGCCAGCCATGCCACACTATGGATGATTTCCAGCAATTGATACAGCCAGTCCGGCGCCAGCACTTCGGCGCTGGCGTACATCGCCGCCCGCAATGCCCATAACAAGGTGATCAACACAGCGGTCACCAGCAATCCCCCCTGCAAGCGGCCGCGCCAACTGGTCAACAACAACAGGAAGAGAATGAGCCAGCCGGCTGCCGCCATGCCATAACCAATCACTCCCAACAAGCTCATAGATACTCTGTCCTGTAGCTAGTGCGCGCCCCGGCCCCACAGCACGGTATGCACCGTCTGCAACAGGATCACGATGTCGAAAAAGAAACTGTAATTCTTAATGTAGTACATGTCGTACTGCAATTTTTCGCGGGCGTCTTCCTCGGATGCGCCATAGGGATAACAAATCTGCGCCCAGCCGGTGATGCCGGGCTTGACCATGTGGCGCATTGAATAGAAAGGGATTTTTTTGGCCAGTTCGGCAACAAATTGCGGTCGTTCCGGGCGCGGCCCTACAAAGCTCATATCGCCGCGCAATACATTAAACAGCTGCGGCAACTCATCAATGCGGGTATCGCGCAGCACAGCGCCGACCCGGGTAATCCGACTGTCGTTGGCCTGCGCCCAGCGCGCCACGCCATCTTTTTCCGCATCGGTTCGCATACTACGAAACTTGATCACCTCGAACAGATCATCATTCAAACCAACCCGGGTTTGCCGATAGAGAATCGGTCCGCGAAATCCCGACTCGATCCAGATCGCCAGGGTCGCGCCCAACATCAACGGCCAGGCCAATGCGAGCAGGATTAAACTGACGGCAATATCGAACAACCGTTTCAAAGTTTCCTCGATCAAGGCCCGGCGAAACCCATCCGCGAAAATCAGGTTGCTAGGTCGCAAGGCATCGAGTTGGATCTTGCCGGTCTCCTGCTCGTAGAAATGCAGGAAACCGCTAATGCGAAATCCCTGAATTTTACATTCCAGAACCTGATCGATGGGAAACCCTTTGCGCCGATCGTCCAGCGCCACTACAATTTCGTCAATCCGCAAGCGATCTGCTAAATCAGACAGATGGCCAGACGCTTCAAGCAAATCACTTGCTGGAACACGTAAATTCTCGTCTTCATGAAGCCGCACATAACCGGCGATCAGAAAACTGGTATTCGCATCCTGTTGCATCTCCTGGATACGACTAGCGTTTTGACCTACGCCCAGCACCAGTACCCGGCGTTTGAGCGCTTCGCGATCAGACGCTTCAAAGAATAAAAAACGCAACAATAAAATACCGAAAAAGGCGATGACAAAGCTCAGACTGAACTCACCGCGCCCCAGAGACAGGTCTGGAAACAAATAATACGCCAGCGTCATCGTAAACAGGCCGACCAGAAAGCTGACGCCAATGCGCAACAGCATATCCCCCCGGCCGCTCCAGAAGTTGCGCTCATACAAACCCATCGCGGTCATAATGGATAACATGACCCCAACAAAAACCAGCGCGCTTGGAGCTACTTCGCTCAGAGGCGGCGCGATGCTTTGCTCGGTGAGCGCCATCAGGCGCAAGGAGCGGCCAAAATAGATCGACCAGAACAGAAAGAGCATCTCGGCGGCTAGTAGCGTCAGGAATGCCCGGGAAACATAATGTCTGAATAGACGGATCATAGGGTGCTTGATGCAAATTGATCGGAATCGGTTAGAGCCGGTCGAAACCCGCATTTTGGTGGAAAGCAGTTACGCTCCCGCCATTATTCCTCTCCTGTGTACGTTCTATACTAATCCTATACTCGTACTAATTAAATCATTGTGAATGGAGCATGATCGATGTTTGACCTCGCTACGACCCGTATCGGGATTATCGGCCTCGGTTACGTAGGGTTGCCGCTGGCCGTCGAATTTGGCCAGCATTTTCCTACCTTCGGCTTGGACATCAATCAGGCGCGCATTCGAGAATTACAGGCGGGAGTCGACAATACGCTGGAAGTGACGACTGAGGAACTCCGTCAGGCCCACCAGCTGCGCTATACCGACAGCCCGGAGGATTTGGCGAATTGTAATGTGTATATCATTACCGTTCCCACCCCCGTGGATGAGTATAGACGTCCCGACTTTGCTCCGTTGATCGGCGCCAGCACCACAGTGGGCCGGTTGCTCAAGCCCGGTGATGTAGCGATTTATGAATCAACCGTGTACCCGGGGGCCACCGAGGAAGTGTGTGTGCCAATCCTGGAGCGGGAGTCAGGATTGCGCTTCAACGGCGATTTTTTCGCCGGCTACAGTCCCGAGCGCATCAATCCTGGTGACAAAGAGCATCGCCTGACCACCATTCGCAAGATTACCGCTGGCTCCACGCCTCAAGCAGCGGAATTCGTGGACGCTTTATATCGATCCATCATTACCGCCGGCACCCATCCGGCCTCCAGCATCCGGGTAGCGGAAGCGGCCAAAGTGATTGAAAACACCCAACGGGATGTCAATATCGCCCTGATCAACGAGTTGGCGCTGCTGTTCAACCGATTGGGCATCGACACTGAAGAAGTGTTGCTGGCGGCGGGCAGCAAATGGAATTTTCTGCCGTTCCGCCCAGGTCTGGTCGGCGGTCACTGCATCGGCGTCGATCCCTACTATTTGACGCACAAAGCCCAGGAGATCGGTTATCACCCGGAAATGATTCTGGCTGGGCGGCGAGTTAACGACGGCATGGGCGCCTACGTCGTGCAGCGAGTGGTCAAGCTGATGAACCAGCGGCGAATTCCGGTCATGGACGCCAAAGTTCTGATCATGGGTTTGACCTTCAAGGAAAATTGTCCCGATTTGCGCAATACCCGGGTGGTGGATATTGTCCACGATCTGCGCGACTACAACGCCCAAGTGGATGTTTACGATCCCTGGGTCAATCCCGAGGAAGCCCGGCATGAGTATGGCGTTGAGTTGGTCAGTCAACCGCAAGCCGGGCATTACGACGCTATCATCCTGGCGGTCGCTCACCGGCAGTTTCGAGAACTGGGTGCTGAGGGCATTCGGGCGCTGGGCAAGCCGGGGGCGGTGTTATTTGACGTGAAATACCTGTTGCCTATGGGTTCAGCGGACGGGCGGCTATGAAAATCTTGGTGACTGGCAGCGCTGGTTTCATCGGTTCAGCGTTGTCCCAGCGACTGCTGGAACGCGGCGATGAGGTCGTCGGTTTTGATAATCTCAATGATTATTATGACGTAAACCTGAAGCAGGCGCGGTTGGCCCGCTTACAAGCGTATCCGGGATTCACGGAGGTGCGGGCCAATCTGGAGGACCGGACGACGCTGACAGAGACGTTTGCCCAGCGTTGCCCGCAGCGAGTCGTGAACCTGGCGGCTCAGGCCGGAGTGCGTTATTCGATTCAGAATCCGCACGCCTATGTCGATTCCAACCTGGTCGGCTTCGTCAATATCCTGGAAGCCTGCCGCCATCACGGGGTCGAGCATCTGGTCTATGCCTCGACCAGTTCGGTTTATGGCGCTAATACCCGAATGCCGTTCTCGGTGCATGACAACGTCGATCATCCGGTCAGCCTATACGCCGCGACCAAGAAGGCGAATGAGTTGATGGCGCACACCTACAGCCATTTATACCGTCTGCCGACCACCGGCTTGCGGTTTTTCACGGTTTATGGTCCTTGGGGCCGTCCGGATATGGCGCTGTTTCTGTTCACTCGCGCCATTTTGGCGGGTGAACCTATTGATGTCTTTAATTACGGTCACCACCGGCGCGATTTCACGTATGTTGATGACATTGTCGAGGGAGTGATCCGGGTGCTGGATCGAGTGGCGACGCCCAATTCCGAGTGGTCCAGCGATGCACCTGATCCCGCCACCAGTTTAGCGCCCTATCGACTCTATAACATCGGCAGTAACCGACCGATTGAATTAATGCGCTATATTGAAGTGCTGGAAGAGTGTCTGGGACGCAAGGCCACCAAGAATCTGTTGCCGATGCAGTTAGGCGACGTGCCGGATACCTACGCTGATGTCGAGGCCCTGGTGAAAGATGTCGGTTATCAGCCCGATACGCCGATTGAGGAAGGCGTAGCGCGTTTTGTGGCCTGGTATCGGGAGTATTACCGGGTTTAGAGGGCCTTGCCGAATTTCATGTTGTCTCCAATCGCCGCCACACGCATGACCCGCCGCTGGTCTTGTCCAGCATTTCCAGATAGCGGGCATGTTCTGTCTGTTCCTGGGTATCGGCATGGAGCACCGGCAACGGCGAACGGTTGCGGGGTCGCGTCGTCCGTCGAGTCGACTCATGGCGTTGCGCCGTTGCCGCACTCTCCCGAATAAACAATGAATCCTGCTGGCGGGTCATCGCCAGATACACGTCGGCCAGAATCTCCGCATCCAGCAATGCGCCATGCAAAGTACGCTGGGTGTTATCGACGTTGTAGCGCTTACACAATGCATCCAGGTTATTGCGCTGACCCGGATGGCGCTGCCGGGCCAACAGCAAAGTGTCCTCAACCTTGCAAAGATTCTCGATCAGAAGGTGACCACGCCCACAGCGTTGCAACTCGTGGTTAAGGAAACCCACGTCGAAAGGCGCATTGTGAATAATCAATTCCGCATCCCGGACGAACCCCAGGAATGCATCGGCGACATCGGCAAAACGCGGTTGGTTGATGAGAAATTCGTTGGTAATGCCATGAACCTTGATCGCTTCCTCATCGATCAATCGATCCGGTTGCAAATACACATGAAAACGTTGGTCAGTCGGTCGCCGGTTCAAGAGTTCCAGACAGCCGATTTCAATGACCCGATGCCCTTGATTGGGATCGAGGCCGGTTGTTTCCGTATCGAGGACGACTTGTCGGGTTGGCATATCAGTTCACCGCTGAAGTCATGGTCAATCGCGCTGGGGAAATCGCTGCCCGCGCCAGCGCGTCCACCCGCTCGTTTTCCGGATGCCCGCTATGGCCACGCACCCACTCCCACTCGACCTGGTGTGGAGTCAGCGCGGTTTCCAAACGCTGCCAAAGATCGATATTTTTGACCGGCTGGCGGTCGGTGGTTTGCCAGCCGCGCCGTTTCCAGCCCGCCAACCATTCAGTAACGCCTTTCATCACATATTGGCTGTCGGTGCAAATCCGCACCCGCACCGGACGCTTTAATGCTTCCAGACCGTGAATGACCGCCAGTAGCTCCATGCGATTGTTGGTGGTCTGTGGTTCGCCGCCGGACAATTCCCGTTCCTTCCTTTTATAACGCAACAATGCCCCCCAACCACCCGGTCCGGGGTTGCCAGAGCAGGCGCCATCGGTAAACAATGTCACCTGCTCGCTGGAGAAATCTGCGATTGCATCGTTCAATTTGTTTGCTTTTCGCTACGTTATGACAAATTTTCTGGGTGAATTTGAATGCCGGCTCGACGCCAAGGCTCGAATGGCCCTACCAGCAGCACTGAGAAAACAGCTTCCCCCGGAAGCCGGAGAGCGTTTTGTCATCAATCGTGGATTTGAGCAATACCTCGCGCTGTATCCATTCACCGAATGGCAAAGAATTACCGCTGAACTTAACCGGCTCAATCTGTTCGTCAGAAAAAATCGTGAGTTTGTCCGCTATTTCCACCGGGGCGCAACAGAGCTTGAGCTGGATAGTCATGGCCGTTTGCTGTTGCCCCGGCGACTGCTGAGCTATGCCGGCATTCAGGATACCGTGATTTTACTAGCCTATGCCAACCGTATTGAATGCTGGGATCCGGCCCTGTACGAAAACCTGTTGTCCGATGAGCCAGCGGATTTCGCCCGGTTGGCCGAGGAAATTATGGGGAATGCGGATCATCCAGAGCAAGAGGGATTGCCAGGGTTCGGCCAGTTCCCGTTGATGCCGCCGGATTCGCGGCATTAAGTTGGACAAATCGGTTCTGCTCAACTCACGGCCCCTAGCGTCAGCACGTAACCCCCCGCGACCAGCAGCTCACCCGGTTTCGCCTCGGTTGCGGTATTCACGCCCGGCGCCAGCACATCGAGCAGATCGCCGGACGGCGTCAGTCGGTAAACGGGCATGTTCTGGCTTTCCAGCTGCGCCCACCAGCCATCGCGACGCACTTGCAGGCGCAGGTGGCGGCGCGACAGGCCCAGATATTCGGCGCTAATCCCGACCGTTTTAGCTGGGTTGCCGTCCCAGCGCAACGACCGAGGGTCCGCCAGCAGCCGTGGAGCGATATCTGCTTCCGAACCGCGTCCAAAACTGACGGCCCGTTCTCGCGGCACGGGCAGCGTTAATGGCGTTGGCAAGCGTAACCAGCCCAGATAATGCGCGGCCATCGGGCCAGGAACGCCATACAGTTCCAATTCCAGTTCTGGAAAAGGCCGCCATACGCTGGGCAAATCCAGCGGCGTCGACAGTCCCGCGACTTCGCCAAAAACCTGATCAGCGCTGTCAATGCGCAACCAGGCCACTGCCTCCGGATGATGGTCCGGCGCCAAGCTGCCTGCCCGGTTGAAGCTCAGCCGCCAATCGCTGATTCCAGCGGACGCATAGGTCGACAGGCGTTGCAAGGCGACTCCGGACACTTGCAGAGAGGCAGCCGGTCGTCGGGGAATCCAGGTCTGTTGATCTACTGCTGGCGCGGGCAACGGTAGTGTCGGGTGCGGAGCGGGAGGCTCCAGGGGGTTTTTAGGTTCATCCTCCCTCCCTGTATCTTCTGCTATCAGGGGGGCAGGCGTGTTGACTGACGATGAAGCAACGATTGGCTCTTCGAACTCGACTGGGATACCGAAAACCGGTTCGCGACGTCCCCAGGGGTCGATCCGGGGATAATCCTCGTCGGGTGGTAACCGTTCAGTCCCCCCCTTTGGTAAAGGGGGAAAGTGAACGTCTACGTCGGGTGAATTTACATACTCCACGGATTCCACAGCGGATTCTGACGGTTCCTGCTCCGGGGCATCCACGGGTTCATCATCGAGTTGCGGGAGCGACAGCGTTTGCTGGACCACCGGCTCCTGTTTGACGGGTGACTCCTCAACGCCGGACAATGCCGCGACCCATAACCGTAAACCGCGACCCCGCCGATCGCGCGCCAGAAAGCGACCACTACCATCTCCGGTCACAGTCAGACACGCTGGTGGTTCCGCCACTACATCCACGGCGATCGGCGGCCCAGGCCGTAACATCAACAGCACGGATTCGCCACTTATAAAAGGCCAGGCCGTAACCACCATACTGCTGGCCCGCCGGTCGCCATTTAACAACGTCAAGCGCTGACCGGGATAGATCAGTCCCAGTTGCCGCCATTCACTCTGACGATCGGTCGCCGTATCGATGCGAAACAAGGGGCTTTCGCCATACACCGGAATGTGGATCGCCCGACCGAACAGAAATTGCACTTCGCCGGACCGTAAGCTTGTATCCGGCTCCACCCGATAGCGAATCGCGGTCTCTTCGGCCAGATAGCGGCCTAGTTCCTGCTCGTGCAGACGCTGCAACTCGCGCAGCAGCGTACGCCGCCCGAAACTGTCCTCCAGCCGGTCATCGCGGATGTAATCGCGTTCAGGAATCCGGATAACGATCTGGCTGTAGCGGGTTTCCTTGCGTTGACGGGCGCGGGGGGTGCGGGGATGACGCTTGAGCGCTTCCATCAAGCATACGCCCTCCTGCCCGCCGCGAACCCGCTCCCAGAGCAGTTCAGCGTTGAAGACGTCCGGAACCTTGCGCAGAGTCGCGCAAATCACATAGTCGGATGCAACCAGCGCATCAAGATGGGTGGCCATGATTCTCTCAATCGTAAGCTGGGCGTCAAAATGGATTCGATTCGTCCCTGTCCGACCGGGTTCGCAACCAAACTCGCATGAGGTCCGCCGCAAGAGCGCCAGGGTCTTGATTAAAGGGCGGATCAGACCGCTTCCAGCGTCGGAATCACCTGGGCCAGCAACCGTTTAACCTGGTCCATACCGCTGGCCAGATTCCGTTCGATTTCCGCCATGGTGATTGGCCCGGATGACTTGCCTGCCGCCCAGTTGGCCACCACTGCGCAGGCGGCGTAAGATAAACCCAACTCGCGGGCCAACGCTGCTTCCGGCATTCCCGTCATGCCGACCATATCGCAGCCATCCCGCTCCATCCGGCGGATTTCCGCCGCCGTCTCCAGGCGCGGCCCTTGAGTTGCGCCATAAGCGCATGATTCATGAGCAGTCATCCCCAGGTTGCGGGCGGTCTGAATCAGCTTTTCCCTGAGTGCAGAGCAGTACGGCTCGGTAAAGTCGATATGAGTGACCTCCTTCAGATTATCTTCGAAGAAGGTGCTATGCCGGCCCCAGGTGTAATCCACGATTTGATCAGGAAAAGCCAGCCTGCCAGGTTCCATGTCGGCGCGAATGCCGCCAACCGCCGCAGTCGCGAGCACCTGTTTGACGCCAATGTGATGCAAAACCCAGAGATTAGCCCGGTAATTGATCCGGTGTGGCGGCAAAGTATGGTGTTGGCCATGCCGGGACAGAAACACCACCTTCCGTCCGCTGAGTTCACCGTAAATCAACGGACTGGAAGGTTCGCCATAGGGAGTAGACAAGGTTTCCCGGTGAGTGATCTTCAGGGTATCCAGAGTTGTGAGGCTAGTGCCTCCGATAATAGCGATCGTCGGTGTCATAGCGTGATACCTCGTTAGGCAACGATTATGCGCTCAATCACGAATCGCGTAGATCCCCGGCAGTTGCCGCCAATACTCTTTATAGTCCATGCCACAACCGAACACGTAGCGGTCCGGGATTTCCAGACCGATGAAGTCGACCGTTAATCCTGCAACCTTCCGATCATGTTGCTTATTGACCAGCACCGCGCTATAGGTCTCCATCGCGCCTTGCCGACGCACTTCTTCAACGATGGCTTTGAGGGTATCGCCTTCATCGAAAATATCGTCGACCACCAATACGACCCGACCCTCTACAGCCGGACGTGGCTGGGCAACCCAGTCAATCTCGCCGCCCCGAGTGCCGCTGCGATAGCGGGTGGCATGCACGTAACCGACTTGCAAAGGAAATGGCAAGCGCGCCAGGAGTTGCGCGGTGGGAATGAACGCGCCATTCATCACCATCAACACCAGCGGATCGCGCTGTTCCAGACGGGCGGTCACTTGAGTGGCCAAGCGATCCAGGGCGGACTGCACCTGTTCGGGCGAAAAGAGCCGCTCTGCATCGCGTAATACGGCAAGCGCCTGTTCAGGGGTAATAGTCGAGGACATAGCGAACTCCGAAAAGCAGGATAGATGGCAAACGCCAGTTTAAGCCTGCTTCAAATCAAATATCCATTTCCAGCAGGGGCGACGCATCATAATCCTGAACCAGGCGAACGGCGCGTTGCCAGACAGGATTGTAATGCAATCGTTTGAGATTGGGACGGCCACGCCCATGCAGGCGGATCAACCGCACCTGACTCACCGGATCAGGCTTTAGACCCAAATGATCGAGAATCGCTACGGCGGCCCGGCGATCATTACAGGCCAGCGCCATATCGCAACCGGCCATCAACGCGGCCCGCGCCCGCTCCGGCGGAGCGCCCGCTTCCTGAGCGCCCGCCATATCCAGATCGTCGCTGAAGACGACTCCATGAAACTCCAGTTCCTGACGCAGGATATCCTTGATCCAGCGCTCTGAGAAACCAGCCGGTCGGTCATCCACTTGTGGATAAAGCACATGGGCGGGCATCAGCGCCGCCAGACCGTAATGGATCATCCGTTCAAACGCCAGCAGGTCAGCCGTCGCCAGATCGACATAAGGGCGCGGGTCCACGGGCAACTCCAGATGCGAATCGGCGGCGATCCCGCCATGCCCTGGAAAATGCTTACCCACCGCTTCCATGCCGGCTTTCTGCATCCCGCTGACATAGGCATGGGCCAGATCAGCGACGACTTCGGGATCGTGATGAAACGCCCGGTCGCCAATGATGCCGCTCACGCCATGATCCAGGTCCAGCACCGGCGCAAAGCTGAAGTCGACGCCTACCGCCCGTAATTCGGCAGCCATCAGCCAACCGGTAATGCGCGCCAGTTGCTTGGCGCGCTGTGGATCCTGATCATGGATCTCGCCCAATCGCCGCACCGCTGGCAAGCGGGTGAATCCTTCGCGAAAGCGTTGAACCCGGCCGCCTTCATGATCCACGGCAACCAGCAGGCGTGGTTGCCGTAAGGCGTGAATGGTGTCGGTCAACGCCGCAACCTGCTCTGGCGACTCGTAATTGCGGGCAAACAGAATGACCCCGCCAACCAAAGGGTGTTTTAATAACTCACGTTCCTCGGCGGTCAGCGCCAAGCCTTCCAGTCCCAGCATCACCGGTCCCAACGCCATCAATCCACACTCCAAGTTCACAATTTCCACTCATGAATAACTGCAATGATAGCGGCTAATTCCATAATCGTCAGTTACCATGTTGGATGATTGATTTTGGGCTATATTGACGCCAGTCAGTCAAACCCCGACAATCGCTTTCCTGTTTGCTCCGCCGGTTTCCGGTAAAACCAGGCGGCGCGCTAACCGCTTTCGCATTCCAGCCCTACGGACCCCATGGACCCCTATAAACTGACTCATCTCAAGCAACTCGAAGCCGAGAGCATCCACATTATCCGTGAAGTCGCTGCGGAATTTGAAAAACCGGTGATGCTCTACTCGATTGGCAAGGATTCTTCGGTGATGTTGCGCCTGGCCTTGAAAGCCTTCCATCCAGGCAAGCCGCCGTTTCCGTTGTTGCATGTCGACACGACCTGGAAGTTCAAAGAAATGATTCGCTTTCGCGACGAACAGGCCAAGCGCCTGGGGCTGGAACTGATCGTTCACATTAATCAGGACGGATTAAACCAGGGCATCAACCCTTTCAGCCACGGCTCGCAAGTCCACACGGATATCATGAAAACCCAGTCGCTTAAGCAGGCGCTGGAGCGACACGGTTTCGACGCTGCGTTTGGCGGCGCACGGCGCGATGAAGAACGCTCGCGGGCCAAGGAGCGGGTCTACTCGTTCCGTGATCGCAACCACCGCTGGGACCCCAAGAACCAGCGTCCGGAATTGTGGAATCTTTATAACGGTCGAGTGCGCAAGGGCGAGAGTATCCGGGTCTTCCCTCTGTCCAACTGGACCGAGCTGGATATCTGGCAATACATTCATTTGGAAAATATTCCCATCGTACCTTTGTATTTTGCCGCGGAACGTCCAGTCGTCGAGCGGGATGGAACGCTGATCATGGTCGATGATGAACGGATGCCCCTGGAGCCAGGGGAAACGCCTCGGAAGGAATGGGTCCGGTTTCGCACCCTCGGTTGCTATCCGCTGACGGGCGCTATTCGTTCCCATGCAACGACTTTGCCGGAGATCATCCAGGAAATGCTGCTCACCCGCCACTCGGAACGCCAGGGCCGGCTAATTGATCACGACGCCGCCAGTTCCATGGAAGAGAAAAAGCGGCAGGGGTATTTCTAACATGTCCCACGCTTCCCCCCTGATCGAATCCGATATCCAGGCTTACCTGGAAACCCACGAGCGCAAGGATTTGCTGCGCTTTATTACCTGTGGCAGCGTCGATGACGGTAAGAGCACCTTGATCGGCCGGTTGTTGTACGACACGCAATTGATCTATGAGGATCAGCTTGCCGCGGTGCGCCGCGACACCACGAAATATGGAACGACCGGCGAGGAACTCGATCTGGCGCTCCTGGTGGATGGATTGCAGGCCGAGCGCGAGCAGGGCATCACGATCGACGTAGCCTATCGCTACTTCTCCACCGAAAAACGCAAATTCATCATTGCCGACACCCCGGGCCATGAGCAGTACACCCGGAACATGGCAACCGGCGCTTCCACTGCGCAGTTAGCCATTTTGCTGGTCGACGCCCGCAAGGGCGTACAAGTCCAGACGCGCCGCCACAGTTTTATCGTTTCCTCGCTCGGTATTCGCCATTTATTGCTGGCGGTGAACAAGATGGATCTGGTCGGCTTCGACCAAGCCGTGTTCACTCGGATTAGCGAAGAGTACCAAGACTTCGTAGACAAGCTTGGGGTGCGCGATGTGCGTTGCGTCCCCGTGTCGGCGCTGCGCGGCGATAACGTCGCTCAGCCCTCCACCGCCATGTCCTGGTATACGGGGCCGACCCTGTTGGATCTGCTGGAAACAGCAGAGGTCTCATCCGACCGGAATTTACGCGATTTCCGCTTTCCCGTGCAGTATGTAAATCGCCCGCACCTGGACTTCCGGGGGTTCTGCGGAACCATCGCCGCTGGCATGGTTCATCCTGGCGAAGAAATTGTTGCCCTGCCCTCAGGCCGGCGGTCTCGGGTAGCCACAATTGTCACCGCCGAGGGAAATCTGTCGGAAGCCTTCGCCGGCCAGGCGGTGACTTTGACCTTGACCGATGAAATCGACGTCAGCCGGGGCGATTTGCTGGTTCATCCCGACCGCTTGCCGGCAGTGGCCGAGGCGTTTGACGCGCGGGTGGTGTGGATGGCCGATGCGCCGTTGCTGCCCGGTCGCCAGTATGATCTGAAGTTGGGAACCCGAATGCTGTCGGCCATGCCGGAGGTCCTGCACCACCGGATTGATGTGAATACCCTGGAGCATCAGCGGGCTGAGGAGCTGGGGTTGAACGAGATCGGCCATTGCCGCTTCAGTCTGAATCAGCCAGCGCCGTTCGATGCCTACGAAGAAATTCCCGGCACAGGTGGTTTCATCGTTATTGATCGGGTCAGCAATGCAACGGTCGGGGCCGGCATGATCGTGCGTCCCGTTATCCGGCCATTGGTGGACAAGTCGCGCAATGTCGTCTGGCACGAACATAAGATCACCAAAGCGCAGCGGGCGAATCAGAAGGCGCAACGGGCCTGCGTGATCTGGCTAACGGGTTTATCCGGCTCCGGCAAGTCCACCCTGGCGAATGGTCTGGAGCAACGCTTGTTACAACGTGGGTACCACAGCTATCTGCTGGATGGCGACAATGTTCGCCACGGTCTGAATCGCGACCTGGGTTTCTCCAAGGACGACCGCATCGAGAACATTCGCCGGATTGGCGAGGTGGCGTCGTTGTTCGCCGACGCCGGGTTGATTGTAGTGACCGCTTTTATTTCGCCGTTTCGCGCCGACCGGGCATTGGTGCGGGCGCTGGTGCCGGAGGGTGAGTTCATCGAGGTGCATGTCCATGCTTCGCTGGAAGCGTGCGAGCGCCGCGATCCCAAGGGCTTGTACGCCAAAGCACGCGCTGGGGTGATCCGTGATTTTACTGGCATCGACTCGCCTTATGAGCCGCCGGAACGCCCTGATCTGGTGCTGGATACCGAGCAGGATTCGGTAGAAACCTGTCTGGAGCGGCTGATGGGTTATTTAAGCGAGCGGCGCATTCTGCGCGGCGCTTGAGCAACGGACAGCAATCTCTATGGGATGGGAGGCTTGGTTTACCGGCGGTTTGATCGTGACGCTGATGGGTATACTGGCGACGACTCGGGCGGCGCCGGACATGGTGTTCCTGGGCGGACTGATTTTGTTGGTCCTGGTGGGCATCGTCCCGGCGCCCCAGGCTTTTGAAGGCTTGGCGAATCAGGGCGTAATTACTGTTGGGGCGCTCTACGTGGTGGTCGCGGGGTTGCGGGAAACCGGCGGGGTGCAGTGGCTGGTGCAACGGGTGCTGGGTCGACCCGAGTCCTTGTCCCGTGCGCAATTGCGCCTGATGTTACCGGTGACCGTGCTCAGCGCGTTCCTGAACAACACGCCGGTGGTCGGTATGCTGATTCCAGCGGTCAGCGAATGGGCGCGCAAATATCAATTGCCGGTTTCCAAGTTGATGCTGCCGCTCAGCTATGCTGCGATCCTGGGCGGCACCTGTACGCTGATCGGCACCAGCACCAATCTGGTGGTCAATGGCCTGCTGATCGACAGGGCCGCCATTAATTTGCGAATGTTCGACATTACCGCCATCGGCCTGCCGGTGGCGATCGCTGGTCTGGCATTCCTGATCCTGACCAGTCGCTGGTTGCTGCCCAGCCGACAGCCGCCGGTATCGCCCAACGACGATCCGCGCCGCTATACCCTGGAGATGTTGGTTGAGCCGAATGGCCCCTTGGTCAGTAAAACCATTGAATCCGCTGGCTTGCGTCACTTGCCGGGTTGCTACCTGATGGAAATTGACCGGGATGGCGCGGTGTTGCCGGCGGTATCGCCCCGGGAAACCTTGCGGGGCGGTGACCGTCTGGTGTTTGTCGGGGTCGTCGATTCGGTCGTAGATTTACAGCGCATTCGCGGGTTAACTCCGGCGGCTAGTCAGGTCTTTAAACTGGCTGAGCGGCGCAGCAACCGCTTGTTGGTCGAAGCGGTGGTGTCCAATACCTGTCCCCTGGTCGGGCATAGCATTCGCGATGGGCGGTTTCGCAATCGCTACAAGGCGGTGGTCATCGCCGTTGCGCGTAACGGCGCGCGATTGCGCGGTAAGATTGGCGATATCGTGCTGCGGCCCGGCGATATTCTGTTGGTGGAAGCGGGTATCGGTTTTCTGGAAGTCCATCGTAATAATCAGGATTTTTTCCTGGTCAGCCCGGTGCCAGATTCGACGCCGCTGCGTCATGAACGGGCGTTGCTGGCGCTGAGTATTCTGGGGGCGATGGTGTTGCTGGCTGGCGTGGGGTTATTGGACATGTTCGAGGCGGCGCTGAGCGCCGCAACATTAATGCTCCTCACCCGTTGCGTCAGCATTATTGGCGCCCGGCAGAGTATCGACTGGTCGGTGTTACTGGTGATCGCCGCGGCGTTTGGCATTGGCGGGGCATTGCAGAGTACGGAACTGGCGCTGAATATTGCTACAGCGATGGTGAATCTGGCGGGCGATTCACCGGTGTTGAATCTGGTGATGATTTATCTGGCGACGGTGATGTTTACGGCGGTGATCAATAATAATGCGGCGGCTTTGCTGATGTTTCCCATTGCTCAGGCGGCCACAGCCAGTTTGGATACCAGCATCATCCCGTTCGCGATGGCGATCATGATGGCGGCTTCGGCAGAGTTTTCCACGCCGATCGGTTATCAAACGAATCTGATGGTGTATGGGCCGGGCGGGTACCGGTTCAGCGATTATCTGCGCGTGGGGTTGCCATTGAATGGGGTGGTGGGCTGCGTGTCGCTGGGGATGATCTTGTGGTTGTATTTTTGAACATCCGGCTATAGGGTGGTTCAGCTTTATTTTGATTTCATCTTAAAAAATCATTCCAAATCAGTATGTTTTTCGAACTCGCCCTACAACTTGGAGGAGATAATGAGATGTCCAATTTTTCCATTCGCCTCAACTGGCAACGCACAACGCCGGATTTCGACTATAAGACCTTTGATCGCAGTCACACTTGGCGTCTCGCTGGTGGACAGACCGTAAACGGATCGGCCGCGCCGGAGTATTCCGGCAATCCCGAGATGAGTAATCCTGAAGAGGCCCTGCTGGCATCACTGTCGAGTTGCCACATGCTGACCTTTCTGGCTATTGCAGCGCTCAAGAAACTGGTGGTGGACAGTTACGAGGATCAACCGACAGCCGAGCTGGGCAAGAATGAGAAAGGCCGGACCATGATGAGCCGTTTGACCCTGCGGCCTCGAGTGGTTTTTAGTAGCGATACGGTTCCAAGCACCGAAGCGCTGATGGATTTGCATCGCAAAGCCAAGGAAAATTGTTTTATCGGTAATTCCCTATTAAGCCAAGTGGTCCTAGAGCCGGTTGTTTAATACTACCGAAAACGATTGGCCCATATTGCATCGCTGCTTCGCCTATCTTATAAATTTGTCTCTGATGAAATCTTGCTTGGGAGGCGAAGGTTGGTATGTGGAAGTTAGGCAAACGAGTTGTGCTTGTCGGGGTCATGCTCGGGTTGAGCAGCGGATGTGTTCCAAACACCGTCCAGGAAAAGAAGCAGTCTCCCCCCGCACTAACTACAATTTCTGATCCAGCGCTGCGCGAACCCTGGCTGTTGATAGACACCAAAGCGGACAAACTGATGGTGATGCAATACAATCACCCGCTTGAAGTCTTCCAGTCGATTGCCGTGGGTAGCAGCGGAGCTGGACTTAAATACCAGCGTGGGGACAATAAGACGCCGCTGGGCGTATTCCGGGTCGGCTGGGTCAATGATCATAGCCGGTTCAAAAAATTCATTGGCCTCGACTATCCCAATACTGACTATGCCGAACGGGCGCTGCGTGAACATCGGATCGACCACTCAACCTATGAGCGTATTCGATCTGCCTGGATCACTGGCCATACCCCCCCCCAAAACACGCCACTGGGTGGGCACATTGGCATTCATGGCGTTGGCGCCGGCAACCCTCAGGTGCATGAAGCCGGCATCGATTGGACTAGCGGTTGTGTGGCGCTAAACAATGCGCAAATTGATGCGCTTAGACCGTGGGTGAAAATCGGAATGCGGGTTGAAATCCGTTAGTGGTATCATTCTTGCTACTATTCGCAAATTGAAATTCCGTTATATAATGTCATTTGTTGTGTATCGGCAATCATTGAGTTGCGCTGAAACAACAGTGTAATGATCCAGTCCGTTACTTTGTTTGCAGTGATGCCAAGGAGTTGAAGATGTCCATGAATACCCTGACCAAAAGTTCTACGTTGGCCCTGATTGCTGGCCTGAGTGTCGGTTGCGCCAGCACCAGCGATTTGAAAGTGGTGCAACAGGATGCCAATGAAGCCAAGTCGATGGCGCGCAATGCCATGGACACCGCCAACGATTCCAAGTCCATTGCCATGGAAGCGAAGTCCATGAGCATGTCGACTGAGGAAAAAATCAATCGTATGTTCAAGCGTTCGATGTATAAGTAAACCGAACGCCTGACAAAGGTCGCAAAAACCCCACGACCATGAATCGTGGGGTTTTTTATTGCCTGATCTACAGGCGATTGATGGTTGTTGAGGTTTCTGACGGCGTGATGGGGACGGTGCGGCTGTTCGAGGGCCGAACCGGTGGTGGCGGAACAGCGGGATTAATGGAGGGTGGCGTCACTGGAAGCAGTGGATAGGTCCGGTAAGCAGGCGGTGCGCCAATCAGCGGCGGTTCAGCCGGCGCTGGATAGGTGGGAGAACGTGGCGCGATCGGCGCCGCATATCCAGGCGCTTGGTTATGATTGTTATAAGGCGGAGCATATTCAGGCCGATAGGCGGGTCTAGCTTCTTCAACCGGCGACGGATGATCGTAGCGCTGAAGATCGTCATCGTAGACCAGGATGTCAGAAGAGTTTTCAACCGGCAAGGAATCCGGTTCGGTCAATTCAGTCGGCAGAGCTTTCGATGCCATTGGCGTTTTGATTGCGGGTATAGCTGGGGCCGAACTGGCTACTGGTCCGAAAGGCATTGATCCTGGCCGGGCGCCAATGGAAACGGGAATACCGCTGACTTGCTCCATCGCGGCTTGCAGCGCCGCTTGATCCACGCCAGGCATGTCAGGACCCGTCTTGGCGATCACGGCCTGTTCGGCTTGCTCCAGAGTGACCTTGATCGGAATATTGTCCTCTTCCAACGGCTCATGGGCCTCCATGAACCATGCGCCATTCAACCGGCCCACCTTAACCGGTTGGTCAATAATGCGCACCGGTATCCCGACCGGAACCATGCCGAACAACCGTTCAATATCTTCAGGGTACATCCGCACACAACCGTGGGTGACGTGCATGCCGATCCCATAGGGGCGATTGGTGCCATGAATCAGATAGCTGGGCAACGCCAGACGCAAGGCGTAGCGGCCCAATGGATTGTCCGGACCACCGGGAACCACATCGGGCAGGATGTCGCCTTGCGCAGCATGCTCCGCCTTGATCGAAGCAGGGGGTCGCCAGGCCGGGTCAGTTTCCTTGCCGGTCACGCGGGTGACGCCCAGCGGAGTTTTCCAGTCCATGCGGCCAATGCTGACGGGATAGGTATAAACTACCCGCTGTTCACCCTCTTTGGCGCTGGGATAGTAATACAAGCGCAACTCGGCGATATTGAGAATGATCCCTTCACGCGGGGTATCCGGCAGGATGTAACGAGTTGGCAATACAATAGGCGTTTCCTCGCCGGGCGCCCAGCGGTCTACGCCAGGATTGGCGTGAACGATTTCATCATAGCCCAGGCTGTGCCGGCGGGCGATGTCGATCAGAGTATCGGTCTTGGTTGCGTAAACGACTTTAACCTGGCCGATCACATCCGTATCCGGCGGTGGCAGAGGATAGACTGTCGCCTGGGCGGCGCCGGCGAACAGCCATCCGAGAAGCAACCAGTGGGCGGGTTTCAAGCATTGGCTCGACATAGGAACATCTCATTCTGCGGTAGTGGGGGTGGGTGAGCGAAAAATGCCATATTGTCCAGTAAAAGTCATTGCGGGTTCGCCATCGGCGCGGACGACGACCTCTACAGTCCAGCGCGCCTTGCCGCGCTGACGGTAGCTTTGGATGAACCGGTCGACCGCCTGTGCATCCGGTCGCGAGCACTCTGTGATAATCGCGCCGCGCACCGGACGCAGAAATTTCTGGGTGCTGTCGGTGATGACGATTTCTGAGGCCTCGCCGTATTCATTCAAGGTGATCCGGGTCAACGCCCAGCCGGTCAACGCGGCCAGCGCCGCCATCGAACCGCCAAAAGCAATGCCTTTATCGTTGATATTGGGTTCCAGTGGCGCGACGATACTTAACCCGGTATTGTCGCAACGATCCAGTCGCGCCTGCATCGCCTGAAACAGAGGCACATAGCGGTTAAGATAGTCGTTGATTTCCTGAATGACCTGCGCTTGGGACATGATGGATTTCCTTGGATGGGGCAAATTCTGAAAAATGCAGTCGCTATTATCATAAAGGAACGAACGCATGACCCGCGCCGTTGTTTTTGCTTATCACAATGTTGGAGTCCGTTGCCTCAAGACGCTGCTGGCTGGCGGTTTCGATGTGGCGCTGGTTCTCACCCACGAGGACAGCCCGAACGAGCAGATCTGGTTTGACCGCGTCGGGGCGGTGGCCGCCGATTATGGCATCCCGGCAATCACTCCCGAAGACCCGAATTGCCCGGAGATCGTGCAACACATTAATGATCTGGCGCCTGATTTCCTGTTCTCGTTCTATTATCGCCGCATGTTGTCTCCGGAACTGCTGGCGATCGCACGGCACGGCGCGCTCAACCTGCATGGTTCGCTGCTGCCGAAATATCGGGGGCGAGCGCCGGTCAACTGGGCGGTTCTGCACGGTGAAACGGAAACGGGCACGACCTTGCACTACATGACCGCCAAGCCGGATGCCGGTGATATTGTCGCCCAGACCGCCGTGCCGATTCTGCCCGATGACACCGCCCGCGAAGTGTTTGACAAAGTCACGGTGGCTGCCGAAATGACCTTGCACCGCGTCTTGCCTGCCCTGATCAATGGTACAGCCCCGCATCTTCCCCAGGACCTCAGCCAAGGTAGCTACTTCCCTGGGCGCAAGCCGGAAGACGGGCGTATTGACTGGAACTGGCCCGCGATACGGATTCACAATCTGGTTCGGGCGGTCGCTCCGCCTTATCCGGGAGCTTTCACCACTGTTGCGGGCCAGCCGGCGCGGATTTTGCGAACGCGGGTTGTGCTAAGCTCGCCTCCCCAGCCCGACTCTCCGCCGCCGAGAGGACATCAGTCTGTTCTGGCGGAAATCAGCGGACGACTGATTGCCTCTTGCACGGGCAGCGAAGCATTGCAAATTCTGACATTAGACATTTCCGGTCAACCGGTGTTCCCTGAGCAACTGACTGACCGGCTTGGCCCAGGACCCTGGCGACTGGGCGATTAGGTCAGGTTTCTTCAACGATCAAAATTCTCCACACTCAATGAAAAGCATCCTCATTCTTGGCGTCAACGGCTTCATTGGCCATCATCTATCCCAACGTATCCTGGCCACGACCGGCTGGCGGATTCACGGCATGGACATGCAGGATGACCGGGTTCGCGACCTGATCGACCATCCCCGTTTTCACTTCTTCGAGGGCGATATCACCATCAACCGCGAGTGGATCGAGTACCACATCAAGAAGTGCGACGTGGCGTTGCCTCTGGTGGCCATCGCCACGCCTGCAACCTATGTACGCGAACCGCTGCGGGTCTTTGAACTCGACTTTGAGGCGAATCTGCCCGTGGTGCGATCCTGTGTCAAGTACCGAAAACGCCTGGTGTTTCCCTCGACTTCCGAAGTGTATGGCATGTGCGCGGATGGGGAATTCGATCCTGAACAATCGCCGCTGGTCTATGGACCGATTAACAAACCGCGCTGGATCTACGCCTGCGCCAAGCAGATGATGGATCGGGTGATCTGGGCCTACGGCATGGAGCAGGGACTGGATTTCACTCTGTTCCGCCCTTTCAACTGGGTCGGGTCGGGTCTCGATTCCATTAACACGCCGAAAGAAGGGAGTTCCCGGGTCATCACCCAGTTCCTGGGGCAAATCGCCCGTGGCGAGTCCATCAAATTGGTCGATGGCGGCGCTCAGCGGCGATCGTTCACTTACATCGATGACGGCATCGATGCGCTAATGAAGATTATCGCCAATCCGAACGGCGTGGCCAGCGGCCAGATTTACAATATTGGCAACCCGCACAACAATCTGTCAGTGCGTGAACTGGCGATGCGAATGCTGGAGTTGGCGGCGGAATACCCAGAATATCGTGACAACGCAGCTAAGGTGCGGCTCGTGGAAACTACGGCGCATGACTACTATGGCCAAGGTTATCAGGACGTACAGCAGCGGGTGCCGAAAATTGCCAATACCTGCACCGATCTGGATTGGCAGCCGACCGTGACGATGGACGAGGCGCTACGGAAGATTTTCGAAGCGTATCGGACCCATATCATGGATGCGGGCGATCTGGTGGACTAAGCGATGATCACGTCCCTGCTGGCGCTTAAAGTCGATGTCGATACCCTGCGCGGAACGCTGGAGGGCGTCCCTCGCCTGGTCGAGCTGTTTCAGCGCCACCGGACCGACGCAACCTTTCTATTCAGTCTCGGCCCCGATCATACCGGTTGGGCGATCCGCCGGGTGTTCCGTCGAGGGTTTCTTGGCAAGGTGCAACGCACCTCGGTGCTCGAACACTATGGGTTGAAAACGCTGCTGTATGGGACGTTGTTGCCGGGGCCGGATATCGGACGGCGGGCAGGAGACGTGATGCGTTCGGTCCGTGACGCAGGTTTTGAGACCGGCATCCATTGCTGGGATCATGTGCTCTGGCAGGATCACGTCGCTCAAGCTGACCGGGAATGGACGATGGAACAGATGAACAAGGCGGTTGACCGCTATCGGGAAATCTTTGGCGCGGCGGCGACCGTGCATGGCGCGGCGGGCTGGCAAATGAATGATCATGCGTTACGGCTGACCGGGGAATTGGGCTTTGCCTGGTGTTCCGACAGTCGAGGCGCGCACCCGTTTTTACCGGTGGTGGACGGCGCAACTATCGCCTGTCCTCAGTTCCCCACCACCTTGCCGACATTGGATGAACTGATTGGCGTCGATGGAATCACTCCGGATCATGTGGCTGATCGCTTGTTGGCAATGACGCAGACAAAGCCCAATACCGGCCACGTTTTTACCCTGCATGCTGAACTGGAAGGCATGAAGTTCCTACCGATTCTCGATCGCTTGCTGACCGGCTGGCGAAAGCAGAGCTATTGCCTTGGGGCATTGCGAACCCTGGCGGGGGAGATAAACCTGGATGCCTTGCCGCATCATGCGGTGACGGAAAGAACGGTTCCCGGACGGACGGGAACCTTGTTGGTTCAGAGGTAAGGTTAAAGTTGCGCTTGCAGGTAACTGGGCAAGCCCAAGTGTCCTATCAATCCTAGCTGCATTTCGAGCCACTGAATATGCACTTCCTCGCTGGCAAGGATGGCGGCCAGCAGGTCGCGGGTGACGTAGTCGCTGCAACTTTCGCAGTAACCTATCGCTTCCCGATACAACGGATGCGCCTGATGTTCGAGTTTCAGATCGCCACGGAAAATTTCCTCAACGTTCTCACCAATATAAAGCTTGCCAAAGTCTTGTAGATTGGGCAGTCCCTCCAGATCCAGAATGCGCTTCACCAACCGGTCGGCATGCTTCATTTCGTCAATCGATTCGTCATACTCATGTTTGCCGAGCTTGGCGAAGCCCCAACTATCAAGCATACGGGCGTGGAGAAAATATTGGTTGATCGAGGTCAATTCGTTCTTGAGCGCCTGGTTCAGGTACTCGATGACTTTGGCGTCGCCTTTCATTGAGCAATATTCTCCCTGGAGATTACAGATCAACCGCGAACCAGGGCCGCTCGGGAGCAGGCTCAACGGGTTTGCGCGGTGGAGGAGTTTCCGTAGCGACAGGCGGCATAACCTCGGTTATGCCTGTTGGTGATGGAGCGGCTAGACACGCATCGAGAAATTCCTGGACGCTGTCAGTGCATTTACCGCAGTCGGCGCTGATTCCCAGACGAATGTTCAAATCACCGATCGTCCGGGCTCCCAGTTCGACCGCTTCACGAATTTGCCGGTCAGAGACCGACTTGCAGATACATAAATACACGATGGCAATCTCCTGGTCAAAGTTATTGAAATGAATTCATTCATAACCCCATCCGATCCTCCCTCTAGCGGGCAAATAATATGCCCGAACTCTGGAGGGGGTTCACAGACATCTGGTGTTAATTGCCCGCCACTGTACAATGATTACGCACTCGATGAAATGACCTCATTCCACCACCGTACAGAAGATGGCTGCCGTGCCCGATTCCTCCCAACCTCTTGGCTTCGCTACCCGCGCCATTCACGCTGGTCAATGGCCCGATCCGAGCACCGGCGCGATCGTGACGCCCATCTACGCTACTTCAACCTATGTCCAATCCAGTCCAGGCGTCCATCAAGGTTTCGAATACTCGCGCAGCCAGAACCCGACCCGCTTTGCTTATGAGCGCTGCCTGGCCGATCTGGAAGGCGGTGACGCCGGTTTTGCTTTCGCTTCCGGGCTGGCGGCCAGCTCCACAGTGCTGGAACTACTGGATAGCGGCGATCATATTGTGGCCCTGGATGACCTGTACGGCGGCACCCGACGGTTGTTTGAGCAGGTGCGACGGCGCAGCGCCGGATTGGATTTTTCCTACTCTGATTTGCGCGACCGGGCAACTTTGGAAGCGGTGTTGACCCCGCGAACCCGCATGATCTGGATCGAAACGCCGAGCAACCCGTTGTTGCGGCTGGTCGATTTGGCCATGATCGCCAATGTGGCCCGTGAGCACGGAATTTTGGCCGTGGCGGATAACACTTTCGCTACCCCCTGGGCGCAGCGCCCGCTGGAGCTAGGTTTTAACATTGTGGTGCATTCCGCGACCAAATATCTAAACGGCCATTCCGACATGATCGGCGGTGTGGCGGTGTGCCGAGGTCAGGCGTTGGCCGAGCGCCTGGGTTATCTGCAAAACGCCCTGGGCGCGGTGGCCAGTCCTTTCGACAGTTTCCTGGCCTTGCGCGGACTGAAAACCCTGGCGCTGCGCATGGAGCGACATAGCGCGAATGCCCGACAATTGGCGGAATGGCTGGAGCGACACCCGAAGATTGAACGAGTCATTTATCCCGGTCTGCCGAGCCATCCCCAGCATGAACTGGCGTGGCGACAAATGTGCGGTTTCGGTGGCATGGTCAGTGCGGTGGTGCGCGGCAGTCTCGCTGAAGTCACCCGATTCCTGACCGGTTGCCAGGTGTTCACGCTGGCGGAAAGCCTGGGCGGCGTGGAGAGTTTAATTGAGCATCCGGCCATTATGACTCATGCCTCAGTGCCGCCGGAAGTGCGCCGGGAACTGGGCATCGACGACGGACTGGTGCGGCTGTCAGTGGGCATTGAGGATGTGGAGGATTTGATTGCCGATCTGGCGCAGGCGCTGGAACACGAGGCATGATTGCGAGCAGGTCAAATGGTTTGCTTATCGCCATTTGAGGCAGAACGGGATGAGCGCTGTCCGTAGCGAGAGGAACATGCCGTTGATTGGTGAGAATGTGCGCTAAGCGCTTGGTGCCGGGAGAGAGACTCGAACTCTCACGAGGTTGCCCCCGGTGGATTTTGAGTCCACTGCGTCTACCATTCCGCCACCCCGGCACGGGAGGGAAGCGGGTAATTATAAGGATTTTCCATCGATGGGCAAGCCAGCAGCGCATTTTCCGGTTAAAAAAGCGCAAGATCACGAATCCGCTGAATTTCATCCCGCAATTTCGCCGCTTCCTCGAATTCCAGATCGCGGGCATGGCGGTACATGGCCTGTTCCAGCTGCTTGATCTTTTTCGCCAACGCTGCCGGGGAGGTGCGAGCGTAGGCGGGGGTTTTCTCGGCAACCCCGACCCACTGTTCGGCGGGAACCGGTGCGCCGGGATAAGCGCCTTCCAGAATATCAGCAATTGCCTTCTGGATGCCGCGCGGGGTGATGCCGTGGACTTCGTTATACGCGCGCTGTTTCGCGCGCCGCCGTTCGGTTTCCTCCAGCGCCCGGCGCATCGAACCGGTGATTTGATCGGCATACAGAATCGCTTTGCCGCGCAGATGGCGGGCGGCGCGGCCAATGGTCTGAATCAGCGACCGGTCTGAACGTAAAAAACCCTCTTTGTCGGCGTCGAGAATGGCGACCAGCGACACTTCGGGTAAATCCAGCCCTTCCCGCAGCAAATTGATGCCGACCAGCACATCGAACTGCCCCAGGCGCAGGTCGCGGATGATTTCGACCCGCTCCACAGTGTCAATATCCGCGTGCAGATAACGCACCTTGACCCCGTTTTCCGCCAGGTAGCCGGTCAAATCCTCGGCCATGCGCTTGGTCAGCGTCGTCACCAGCACCCGCTCCTGGTGATTGACCCGCTCGCGGATTTCGCTTAGTAAATCATCGACCTGATGCAGCGCCGGGCGGACTTCCACCTCGGGGTCTACTAAACCAGTCGGTCGCACCACCTGCTCCACAATCGCGTCCCCGGAATGTTCCCGCTCATATGCACCGGGGGTTGCGGAAATAAAAATGGTCTGGCCGCTCAGCCGTTCAAATTCCTCGAAGCGCAATGGCCGGTTATCCAACGCCGAGGGCAGGCGGAAACCGTAGGCCACCAGGGTTTCCTTGCGGGAGCGGTCGCCCCGGTACATCGCGCCCAGTTGCGGTACGGTGACATGGCTTTCGTCGATGAAAATCAGAGCTTCCGGCGGGAGATAGTCGAACAGGGTTGGCGGTGGTTCGCCAGCCTCACGCCCGGACAGATAGCGGGAATAGTTCTCGATGCCGCTGCAATAACCCAGTTCCTGAATCATCTCCAGGTCGAACCGGACCCGTTGCTCCAGACGTTGCGCCTCCAACAGCTTGCCGGCGGCGTGGAGTTCGGTCAGTCGCTCCTGGAGTTCGACCTTGATGCCTTCCAAAGCTTGTAAAAGTTGTTCGCGGGGCGTGACGTAGTGAGTTTTGGGATAAACGGTGTAGCGCGGCGTTTTGCGCAGGGTATGACCCGTCAGGGGATCGAACAGGGTGAGAGTTTCAATTTCGTCGTCGAACAGTTCCACGCGCAAAGCTTCCTGATCGGACTCGGCGGGATGAATGTCGATCACATCGCCGCGCACCCGAAAGGTTCCCCGCACCAATTCCAGATCATTGCGCGTGTACTGCAAGTCCGCCAGCCGGCGCAGAATGGCGCGCTGGTCGATTTTTTCGCCGCGCACCAGATGCAGCAGCATTTTCATGTACCACTCGGGATCGCCTAAACCGTAAATGGCCGATACGGTGGCGACAACGATGGTGTCCGGGCGCTCCAGAATCGCCTTGGTGGCCGAGAGCCGCATCTGTTCAATGTGTTCGTTGATCGAGGCGTCTTTTTCGATATAGGTATCGGAGGAGGGGACGTAAGCCTCCGGCTGGTAATAGTCGTAATAGGAAACGAAATACTCGACCGCATTCTCCGGGAAAAACGCCTTCATTTCGCCGTACAATTGCGCCGCCAGGGTTTTATTCGGCGCCAGCACCAGCGCCGGACGCTGCACGGCGGCGATGACATGGGCGACCGCGAAAGTTTTACCGCTGCCGGTAACGCCGAGCAGGGTCTGGTGCGCCAAACCATCATTCAGGCCAGTGACCAGGTTGCAAATAGCCTCCGGTTGATCGCCGGCGGGTTGAAAGGCGGCTTGGAGGGTAAAGGGTTTAGCGTTTTGCATGGGATTTTGGCCAAGCGGAAATTCCAGTATCATCCGACATCGTGTTGAGTCCGCGTGTTCAACTCGTCCTTCCCTTCTCAACCATCATTCAGGAGTTTGCCGTGAGCACCCCGCTTTCCGAACGTGTACAGCGCATTAAGCCCTCCCCCACTTTGGCGGTCACCGCCAAAGCCAATGCCTTGAAAGCTGAGGGCAAGGATGTCATCGGCCTCGGTGCGGGCGAGCCAGATTTCGATACTCCGGACTTTATTAAGGAAGCCGCCATTAAGGCGATTCACGCCGGTTTCACCAAATACACGCCGGTGGACGGTACGGTCGGCTTGAAAAAAGCCATTATCGCGAAATTCGAGCGCGACAATGGTTTGACCTATGAACCCAAGCAGATTCTGGTGTCCTGTGGCGGCAAACAAAGCTTTTATAACCTGGCCCAGGCGCTGCTGAACACCGGAGATGAAGTAATTATCCCGGCGCCGTATTGGGTGTCGTATCCCGACATGGTGCTGTTGGCCGATGGGACGCCGGTCATTGTCAACGCTGGCGTCGAGCAGAATTTCAAGATCACTGCAGCGCAACTGGAAGCCGCGATTACCCCCCGCACTCGGCTGCTGGTCATTAACAGCCCTTCCAATCCGACCGGCATTGCCTATAGCGCGGCGGAATTGACCGCGCTGGGCGAAGTATTGCGTCGCCATCCGCAAGTATATATTGCCACGGATGACATCTACGAACATATCCTGTGGGCCGGGGAAAAATTCCATAACATCGTAAATGTTTGTCCGGATTTGTATGACCGGACGATTGTGCTGAATGGCGTGTCCAAAGTGTATTCGATGACCGGTTGGCGCATCGGCTACTGTGGCGGGCCAAAGGATTTGATCAATGCCATGACCAACATTCAGTCGCAGAGCACGTCCAATCCAACCTCGATCTCCCAAGTTGCAGCGGAAGCCGGGCTGAATGGCGATCAGTCCTGCGTAACCATGATGGTCAAGGCGTTCAAAGAGCGTCATGACTATCTCTATGCCGCCCTGAAAGCGATGGATGGGGTGGAGGTGGCGCCGGCGGACGGGACGTTCTATTCCTTCCCCAGCTTCCAGAAGGTAATCGAGCGCATGGACCTACCCAATGATATTGCCTTCGCCGAATGCTTGCTGAGCGATGTGGGCGTAGCGGTGGTGCCGGGTTCAGCGTTTGGCGCGGAAGGGTGCGCGCGGCTGTCGTTCGCCACCAGCATGGATAATCTGACCAAGGCCCTGGAGCGCATTGGCCGGATGATCGCCGGTTGATCGGGGATTGACAGCATGACTGGGGATCAATAAAATCCTCGTTTCTTTATTCCCCAGTAGCTCAGTCGGTAGAGCAGGTGACTGTTAATCACCGGGTCCGTGGTTCGAGTCCGCGCTGGGGAGCCAGATGAATCAAGGGCTTGCAGAAACGCAGGCCCTTTTGGTTTTTGAGTCTGTGTAATTCCGCACATTGTGACGGTTAGGGGGATTTGAGCGTCGTCACTCAATGCAGTCCTGCGCTCATTAGTTTAGAATGCAAGCTCTAACCTCGTCTGCTAATGTCCGACTCTGAGAACGAGTACAGAGGACAGTGCATAATGAAAACTGATTTACCCGAAGAAAATCAATACACTCGCAATATCCAGGACTTCACCCGTCAAATCTGGCTGGCGGGATTGGGAGCATTCGCTAGGGCGCAAAACGAAGGCGGCAAGGTTTTCGATACGCTCGTTCAGCAAGGCCAAACGATAAATGCCCGGACAAAAAAGGCCGTCCAGGAGAAAACGGTGCCATTGCAGGAAGGTGTTGAAGCAGCTCAGGAAAACGCCGCGGCGATTCGCGGCAAGGTCGCAGGAAGCTGGAGCAAGCTGGAAGAAGTGTTCCAAGCCCGGACCGCCCGCGCCCTGAGCCAGTTGGGAGTGCCTACCCAGGAAGATATTCAACAGTTGTTCCAGCAAGTAGAGCAACTCAATCAAAATATTCAGGAATTGACCCGAGCGGCAGAATCGGAAGCCAGTACTGGGAAAAAGCCGCTCGCCAAGGTTGCCGAATCAGCAACGAATACTAAAGACGTTTCATCGTCGGAGACATGACCTTAGCGCGTTTCACACTACCACCAGATTATCCCGGTGAATCAATTCCGGATCGTCGAGTGCACCCAGCAGTTCCTCAATCCGGCGGGTCGTCTTGCCGATCAACAGCAGCGCCCGCTCCGTATCGCAATTCACCAAGCCACGCGCCACTTCAACGCCGTTCGGATCCAGACAGGCCACTAGATCGCCGCGCTCAAAGTGGCCTTCAATCGCGGTAACACCGACAGGCAACAGACTCTTACCGGCGGAGCGGAGCGCGCGCACTGCTCCGGCATCCAGATGCAAACGGCCCCGGACTTGTAGTTGCACCGCTAGCCACTGCTTGCGCGCCGCGACCGGACTCTGGCTGGGCCGCAACAAGGTTCCCAGCGCTTCGCCAGCCGCCACTCGGCGCAGCACATTCGCTTCCCGGCCCCAGGCCAGCAAGGTAAATGCCCCGGAGCGAGCGGCTTTAGTCGCCGCATTCAATTTAGTTAACATGCCACCGCTGCCTAAACTACCCGCACCACCCCGCGCCATGTTTTCTAAAGCCAGGTCACCCGCCCGGCCCTCACTGATCAGCCGGGCATCGGGAAATTGGCGCGGGTTCTTGTCATACAGCCCCTGTTGATCGGTCAGAATCACATACAACTCGGCTTCCACCAGATTCGCCACTAATGCGCCCAGCGTGTCATTGTCGCCAAAGCGGATTTCCTCGAAGGCCACGGTATCGTTTTCGTTGATAACCGGCACCACCCGTAAACGCAGCAGGGTGCGCAAGGTATTGCGAACATTCAAATAGCGTTGCCGGTCAGAGGCGTCTTCATGGGTTAGCAGGATTTGCGCGGTGCGAATGCCATGACGTTGAAAGGCCGATTCCCAGGCTTGCACCAGGCCCATTTGCCCGACTGCCGCCGCCGCCTGCAAATCCGCCAGACTGACAGGACGCTTGGGCCAACCCAGTCGCTGCATGCCCTCGGCCACCGCGCCGGAGGTAACCAGCAACAATTCCCGGCCAGACCGATGCAATTCCGCCATCTGCGCGACCCAGGCGTCGATGGAAAAATTGTCCAGCCCATGCCCTTCGTTCGTGATCATCGCACTGCCGATTTTGACCACCCAGCGATGGGCTGCGCCCAGTTGCTCGCGTGTTTTATTGAACATAGGCAAATTTTTAGCCTTCAGTCTCTTCCAACCGCATCATGACCGCCTGAATCAGCGCATCGGTACCCTCCCCACTCACTGCGGAAACGCCAAACGCCGGTCCCATCCAATGCAGGGCAGCGACGATTTTCGCCATGCGTCCTTCCCGTTCCTCTTCAGGCAGCAAATCCAGCTTGTTCAACACCAGCCAACGCTCGCGTTCGGCCAGTTCGGCGCTGTACCGCCCTAATTCACCGAGAATGATCTCGACATCCCGCACCGGATCGCCGCTGTCGCTATAGGGGGAGACATCGACCAGATGTAACAACAGCCGGGTGCGCGCCAGATGCCGGAGAAACTGCATCCCCAGTCCAGCGCCTTCCGAAGCGCCCTCGATGAGTCCGGGAATATCCGCCATCACGAAACTTTGCAGCGGACCCACTCGCACCACGCCCAGATGGGGATGCAGGGTAGTAAACGGGTAATCGGCAACCTTGGGCTGAGCGGCAGATACGGCGCGGATCAGCGTGGATTTACCGGCATTGGGCAAGCCCAGCAGACCTACATCGGCGATGACCTTGAGTTCCAGTCGCAGATTGCGCGCTTCACCGGGCGTTCCCGGTTTGAACTGGCGCGGGGCGCGATTGGTGCTGCTTTTATAACGGGTGTTGCCGAGACCGTGAAAGCCGCCGTGCGCGACCAACAAGCGTTGCCCCGGTTCGACCAGATCGCCGATCAATTCATCGGTATCGGCATCCCAGACCAGCGTGCCAACCGGCGTGAGAATATCCAGATCGGCGCCACTGCGGCCGGTGCGATTGGCGCCCATGCCCTTTTGACCACGCTCGGCCTGAAAGCGCTGGGTAAAGCGAAAGTCCGCCAGGGTGTTCAGTTCCGCATGGGCGACCAGGTAAATGCTGCCGCCATCGCCGCCATCGCCGCCATCAGGACCACCAAAGGGAATGTATTTTTCCCGCCGGAAACTGACACAGCCATCGCCGCCATCGCCGGCCTCGACTCGAATCAGCGCTTCATCGACGAATTTCATGCGGCTCTCTGCGAATCATGGACAAAACAAAAGCCCCGGACGGGGCTTTCAGCACATCCAGCCAGTCTGCATTCACGACGCCACAGGTTGGATACTCACATACCGGCGATTTAACGGTCCCTTGATGGCGAACACCACATGACCTTCAGCTTTGGCGAACAGGGTGTAATCCTTGCCACAACCGACGTTTTCACCGGGATGAAACTGGGTGCCGCGCTGCCGGACAATAATGCTGCCCGCCTTCGCCAACTGACCGCCAAACAACTTGACGCCCAGACGTTTAGATTGGGAATCGCGACCGTTGCGGCTGCTGCCGCCTGCTTTTTTGTGCGCCATATTCAGCCCTCCTGATGCACAGTCTCGGTGAAGACCGCCGGCGCTGCGAGACCGCTGATGCCGTTGATCCGCAATTCGGTATAGCTTTGCCGGTGGCCCTGCCTCTTGAAATAGTGTTTGCGGCGCCGGAATTTGATGATGCGGACTTTGGGGCCACGCCCCTGGGATTTGACGGTGGCGGTAACACGAGCGCCGTCGACATAGGGCGCGCCCACCTGGATTTGGTCGCCGTCAGCCAACATCATTACCGTGTCAAACTCCACGGAAGCGCCTTCCTCGACTTCGAGTTTCTCAACCTTGAGGGTCTGGCCCTCAGCTACCCGGTATTGTTTGCCCCCGGTTTTGATGACAGCGTACATATTTCTCGATCCTGATTATCCTGAATGAGCCGTTAAGGCAATAAGGGGGCGGATTTTAGTCGCACACCCGGACAAGGTCAAACGCATTCCAGGCTGACGAGAACGCAATACCCGTCTTGACCCTGCCGGAGCTAAACCGTAGCATGGTCAATGTTTTCTCCAGATTCCGCTAATTCTCATGGATATTGAACACATCCGCGCACCTATCGCGGACGATTTACAGGCTGTCAATCAACGGATTCGCCGCGAACTGCATTCCGATGTCGTTCTGATCAATCAGGTAGCCGGTTACATCATTGACAGCGGCGGCAAGCGCCTGCGGCCAGTGACCGTGCTGCTGGCGGCGCGCGCCTGCGGTTATCCTGGCGACCAGCATATTGCCGCCGCAGCGATTGTCGAGTTTATCCACACCGCGACCCTGTTGCATGATGACGTGGTGGATGAATCCGATCTGCGACGCGGGCGGGAAACCGCCAATGCGATCTGGGGCAATCAGGCCAGCGTTCTGGTCGGCGACTTCCTCTATTCCCGGGCATTCCAGATGATGGTCGGCATCGGTTCCATGCGGTTGATGGAAATCATGGCCGATACGACAAACACCATCGCTGAAGGCGAAGTCATGCAATTGCTCAATTGCCATGATCCCGACACCACGGAAGAACGCTACTTAAAGGTGATTCACTGCAAGACCGCCAAGCTGTTCGAGGCCGCTGCGCAACTGGGCGCAATTCTGGCCGGTCGACCGCGCGAAGAGGAACTGGCGCTCAGCCGCTATGGATTGCATCTGGGTACGGCTTTCCAATTGATTGATGACGCTCTGGATTACAGCGCTTCCAGCGCGGAACTCGGTAAAAATATCGGTGATGATCTCGCTGAAGGCAAGCCCACCCTGCCCCTGATTCACGCGATGCGTCATGGCAGTCCCGCCGAAAGAAAAATTATTCGCGAGGCCATTCAACGAGGCGGATTGGATCAGATCGAGTCCATCACGCGAACTATTGAGTCAACTGGGGCCTTGGATTATACTGCCTCTCTTGCCATGAAAGAGGCTAAGAGAGCATCTACCCAGTTAGAGCGGTTTCCGGTTTCGCCTGCGAAAGATGCCTTGATCGAATTGGCTGAATTCGCGGTTAAGCGTCGTTATTAAGTCTCTTCTCAAACATCGGGGTGTAGCTCAGCCTGGTAGAGCGCTGTCTTCGGGAGGCAGAAGTCGCAGGTTCAAATCCTGTCACCCCGACCAAAAAAGTAACCATCCCCCGGCAGAGCCGCACAGGGCCGCTCCAGCGGCCCGCGACTGGTCAGATCGCGCCCACGCTGGAGCATGGGAGCGATCTGATTTCATGGTTGCCCATCTTCATCCAAGGCAGGAATCCTCTCCATCAACGCAGCATTTGCGCCTGTCGTCCACTCTGACCCGGATCCAACGACCGCGTTAACCCAACCAGGGTTAGAAATTCACTGCGATAACCGAAGGGATCGGCGCCGCGCGCATCACGAGCTAAGGCCAGCACCTTGTCATAACTGAAGCTGCCGGTATAACGCCCCCCACGCAATTTTTGCCCGAAACCGGCCACTGCTGCGGCAAAGCGAAATCGTTCACTTGCCTCCCGCCAACTGCCGATCATTTGATCGCGTTGAATCGGCCATTCCAGCAATTGGCTGACCTCGCTGTCCGGCTGCTTGTAGCGCAACCGCAGGAAGGCGATTTCATCGCCGTGGGGCGTCGCATCAGTCGCCGGTTGGCCATAGCGCAGCGGTTCGGTCAATGCGCCGCCGCTGTCTTTCAGGGCGATTTCGTAGAGAGCAGTCACGGTATGTCCCGCGCCAATGTCGCCTGCGTCAACGGCGTCATTGCTGAAATCTTCCCGTCGCAACATTCGGTTTTCGTAACCGATCAGGCGGTATTCCTCGACCTGCGCCGGGTTGAACTCGATTTGAATTTTCACATCTTTGGCGATCGTCAACAGGGTGGCGCTCATCTGTTCAACCAGCGCTTTGTTGGCTTCCTGCAAGGTGTCGATGTAGGCGTAGTTACCGTTGCCAGCGTCGGCCAATTGTTCCATTAGCTGGTCATTGTAGTTTCCAGTTCCAAAACCGAGGGTGGTCAACGCTACGCCGCTTTTCCGCTGGGTCTCCACCAGATCCTTCAACGCCTCGAAATTGACTGTGCCGACGTTGAAGTCACCGTCGGTGGCCAAAATCACCCGGTTGATCCCACCGTCGACAAAGCCTTCCCGCACCAGATTGTAAGCTAATTGAATGCCTGCTCCCCCATTGGTCGAACCACCGGCGCTCAACCGATCCAGCGCAGATTCAATTTTGGCCTTCTGATCGCCGGGCGTTGGCTCCAACACCATGCCCGCCGCGCCAGCGTAAACGGCGATGGCGACCTTGTCCTCAGGACGTAGTTGCCGAACTAGTAATTTCAGCGCTGGTTTGAGCAACCCGATCTTGTCAGGCGAGTTCATCGAACCGGATACGTCGATCAGGAACACCAGATTGGCTGGCGGTAGTTGAGTTTTGGGTAGATCGTAGCCCTTGACACCAATCGCCAGTAGCAGGGTTTTCGGATTCCACGGCGTCGGCGCGAGTTCTGTGCTGACCCGGAAGGGTGGCTGGCGACCCTCCGGCAAGGGGTAGTCGTAGTCAAAATAGTTGATCAATTCTTCAACGCGCACCGCATCTTGGGGCGGCAGGCGCCCTTCATTAAGAAAGCGCCGGACGTTGGCGTAGGCGCCGGTATCGACATCGATGCTGAAGGTCGACACCGGTTGCTCGGCGGCGCGTTTGACCGGGTTATCTTCCTGATGGGCATACTGTTCCCGGTCAGTAGGTTCGCTGGGCGCGCGCAGGGCATCTAGGCGTCCCTGCCCGACAAAGTTGCTAAATTGGGCCACTCGTCCCGCTTCCCCTGCAGCTTTTGCTCGTTCCACGGATACGGCCTGGCGCTGCGGCGCGAGAGCGGGACTTGCTGGCGGGGGAGGAGCAGGTTGCGGTTTTGCTTCAGCTAGCGGTTCTGGCATTGCCGCGTCACGCTCTTCCATTTGGCGTTTCGCTGCTTCACGGGCGGGCTGCGCCATTGGTTTGGAATCAGCCGCGGCTGATCCCGCTGGTGATTCCGCATTAGGCGAGCATCCTGTCAATAGGATGACGACAACGGTAGAAAGAGCAATCAGTAAGGTTCGATTCATGATGTTCTCCACGGAGAATTGAGAGTTCATGCAGGGCAATCGCGCTATGCAGCAGCCGGACTGGGTTGACCGAAGAGGAGGCGCAACCGATAGTCATCATTGAGGGCGGCGCGGAGTTTGCGGCGGCGGAGGCTATCGCGTGAGGGACCATTATGACGTAGCCCATTGAGGGCGATGCGGCGGATGAGGGCTAAGTTCTCGGCCGAGTGATCAGTGCGTGTCCGACACGCATCTTCCCCAAACTGTACGTCCAAAACCCAGTGCTGTTGGTTTTCGATACCCCAGTGCCCGCGCACACGGGCAGCAAACCGTTCTAGATCGGTGAGCGAACAAAGAAAGTAGCGATGTTCGGTACTTGTTTGGTCGCCGATGATCCGGATGGATTCCACCCGGCCGACGGTTTGGAGTCCGGCCCAGTCCGGTTTCGCCTCCAGCCAATCCATTTGGTTGCTGAGCGTATAACGACGGATCTCGATCCGGCCGTGATCCTTCTCAAGGGTTTCCTAGATCGGTAGGCGCTCGCAGGCCACTTTGGTATCCAGCCAAAGCTGGACGTCCTCACAACGTGTTGGATGATTCTCCTTCAGCGCTAGGACGTCATCAGCGCCCGCATCGATAAGCATTTGGGCAATGGCTTTTTGACAGCCCATTGCATCGATGGATACCACCGCACCCTGCAGATCAAGCAACGCCAACAAGTTGGGAATCGCAGTGATTTCATTGGATTTCTCAGCGACTGCCTGCTGGGCCAACACCCAACGGGCGTGTCCGGCAAAGGCACTCACTCAATGTACTGCCGGGCTCTCGCCGTCGCGACTCCCACGCCCGGTCTTGCCATCCACACCGATCTGCTCACCGGCGAGATTCGGTAGTGCGGCGGTCGCCCCTGTGGTAAAAGCCGCCCGGAACGCTTCCGGATCAATCCGTCCCATCACGTCGCTCAACGTATCGTGCGAGGGAATCCCGTTGGGCAGATCCAGAAAACCTCGCAACCAGGCCTCTTTTTCTTCCGCAAACGCCTCCATCCCCACCCAATCCTCCACGCCACTGAGTATGGCACAGAGCACCATTATCAAACTATCCTGCAGGGGATGCAGTTTGTTCCGGGTCACCCGTTGGGGGTCGGGAAGATGGGCAAAATACGGGCGGGGGTCGAGTAAGCACGGTAACATGAGGGGCATCCACAGTGTGAGTTCTTACCACTACATACAGTCACTTCGCCATTTATCAACCCCCCACATAGCGCGATTGCCCTGGCCCGCGAGCCCATTACCTTGACCAAAATCGGGCTTACTAGTTATCCTCTTTCGAATTGCCAGCTCAATTGCTGCGATATCGTTCTGCACCGTGAACTTCTCCGCTATAGTTTTTGGAATCCCTAATCCGCTATCACATATGACCATTGCCAACCTATGCTGTTCGCGGAAAGTTGTAACTTGAATCTACCCTGCCGCCCCTCCGGCATGAACCAAGATATTGCCAGCCAACTCATTTAGCGCCCACTCGAATGCCTGAGGCACTCCTTTGCCGAAAACAAGCTGCTGTAGGCAGATATCTACCGCCTTGTTGACAAGGCTGTTTAGCTGGTTATCGTCATTGAGGCGGTACAGTGCCAAATGCATACCCGAACCAGAATCGTCGAAAGCTCGATACTTCCTTGGATCGAGATAGTGAAGCCAAGAATTTGACGTGAACAGCGACGCTACATCGCTATTGCTCGGAGGAATGACTTCGAATTCGATTCCGGCATCTTTGTAGGCAGTCACTTCTGCAATGATTGGGACAATACCGTTTGGGTAGACTTTTTCGGTTCCCGATAGATCAAGAAGCAATTCTGAGTAGCCTCTTTCGCTAGTGGCGTTGAAAGCAGCTTTTCGAAAATCTATTGTTGCTGCCCAATCGACCTTCTCGCCAAAAATCAGGCGATTGTCTCGTCGGTTAACACTTCTCGGTCGCCGGTTTATCGGTTTCTTAATCTAACGTGAAGCCTCAGCGGCGCGGCCTTATCGCACGTTCGCTGTAGGCGCTTGTTGGGGGTGCAGCTTCTTTCAATTTGCATCTTGCGTTTGGCACAAGCCTTGTACCAGCCGTATTCTATAGTTGTTTGAAGGGCAACGGTGCCCTTTTTGAGTGACTGCACTAAGCTAAGCCTCTCCTGCATATCGTCTTCCAGCCTCGGATAGTTCCTCAAATGAGGTTTCGAATGTATCTGGCAGGCATTCAATTGGTGTAAAGAACCATCGAACATGCGGATTTTCTATCTCTAAACGTTGCCAGAAATCTGGTGTTTCGACCACAAAATAACCCGTGTCTCCGGCTGTTACATGATTTAAGTACCTAATCGAGTAGTTGTTTCCGTAGACTTGCTGGAAAACCATCAGCATGGAGTGTTGAGCAGAAATTTCATTTCCTCTAGGAATGGGTAGGATCTTGTCATGGTATGTGAACTTCATGAGTTGAGCTTCTTCATCCCAGACTAGCTGAGTGTTTTCATTTGATAATTCGGCCGCCTCAAAGAACCGCTCCATCATGTCATTTTCCGCTTCTTTCCAATCAACAATAAGTAAATGTGGATACTCAAGAAAATCATCAAATGGGAAGGCATCATTGTCGCGACTGGTGATCTTGTCGAATGGATGCATTGTGGTTCTCCCGAAGAAGTTTAACGTGAAAGCTCGGATTTTTCTTTGTTTGATCAAATGGCAGATAATTTTGTGCCGCCTTTGAATTTTTAGAATGCAGTATTCGAAGCTTGTTTGAAAAGCGACAGTGCCTTTTTTTGGGGACTGCACTACGCTAAATGTAATTGGTGCTTCAATCTTCCGAAATTTGCCTTCTCCCAACGTCCAAGCTCAGCGGCGGCGGAACGCTGTCCGCTGAAGCGCCTTGTTGGGCGCAATTGCAAGGAGATGCCGTCAAACATGCTTTTTCTCTCTGGCCACCTCCGAGACAAAGTTCGCTATCGCATTTCTTGCGCGATGTGCCGACCTTGACGAATAGACCAAGCGCGCAGCTGGATCGGTGCCAGCTTCCGGATTGTCGAAGGCGTGGTGTGTTTGGGTGTAAAGCTCGAAGCGCACGTCATTTCCAGCCGCATCCATCTCGCTGATGACTGAATTGATCATTTCCATCGGCGATACTTGGTCCTGTGTTCCTTGGAGAATCAAGACAGGAGCCTTGATGCGGGTACCTGCCCCCGGCGCAGCAGTCTTCAGTAGCGCAGAACACAAAATGATGCCCGCGACGTCTGCGCCACTACGGGCGTAGTCCAACGCAATCATTCCTCCTGCGCTGTACCCAAGGCAAATTACGGGTGTTTCCGATGGGACCTCTTGTTGAAGCCGCGCCACGCACGCGGCAAGCGCCTCGACGCCTTGAGTTCTATTTTCCAGCAGGCGCTTCACCATCGGGCCCACTTGCTCCGGACTATCAGGATTGAAGCCGTTACCGTAAAGATCGGCAACAACCACGGCACAGCCCAGCTCCACCAGATACTCGGCATGATCGCATGCAAGGACACTTTGGCCCCGCCAATCTGGCAATAGCACAATCGCGGCAGTGGGCACGACGGCTGACCCTTTGTACATCGCGCCTGCGTAACGCTGCTCACCAACTGCGTAATCGAAACGGTTGCTTCTCGGATCACTCATCCAGACTTCCTTCCTAAGTTTTTAATTGCAATGGGGACTCGGGTTTTACGCCCAACGACAAACATCAGCCGACCGCAAAAGCGTCGCTTCGCTATGCTTTTGCGGTCGGCTGATGTAATTGTTATATTTGATATTTTCATTAAAACCCTTGACAATAAACGCCGTTATATTGACAATATTAAAAGATAACATTGACAAGGAGCAAATTGATGGTTGGCGTTAGAAGTCGTGGGGAAACAATCCGACAGTTCATTGTTGACAATGTTTCTGCGCACCCAACTTCAATTGTAGCTCTTACATCCGAGAAATTCGAAATATCGCGGCAGGCCGTTAACAACCATATACAACGGTTAGTCACCCAAAGGGCCTTGGTTGCAGAGGGCAATACGCGGAATCGTGTGTACAAACTTCACCCAGACATCGTCACCTCAGAGAGTTTTCAACTATTGGGTTTAGAGGAAGACTTGGTCTGGCGGGAGTTTGTTCTACCGAGGCTTGGAATACTACCAGACAACGTCATTGACATATGGGGCTATGGTTTCACGGAAATGCTCAATAATGCTATTGATCATTCCCAAGGTCAGCATGCCTTCGTTTCTATAGAAAAAAATCCTGCATTTACGCAGATTTCGATCACCGATGATGGAGAGGGAATATTTCTGAGAATTCAACGCCTCATGGGGCTACATGATGAAAGGCATGCCGTACTTGAGTTGGCAAAGGGCAAGCTGACTACTGACCCCAAAAACCATACCGGAGAAGGTATCTTTTTTTCCTCAAGAATGTTTGATGAATACGCGATTTTGTCGGGCGGAATCTACTTTTCACATGAATTTAGCAAACCGGAAGACTGGATCATGGAACGGGAAAACCCCAGAAGCGGGACAACGGTTTTTATGCAGCTATCCAACAACTCTTCAAGAACAGTAAAATCTGTATTCGACAAGTATGCTTCCGGTAACGAGTATGGATTCGATAAGACCGTAGTACCTGTAAGCATGGCTCGGTACGGTAATGAGCTTTTGGTGTCCAGATCACAGGCCAAAAGATTGCTTGCTCGCGTTGATCGATTCAAGATCGTTATTTTTGATTTTTCAGGAATAGACCAGATTGGCCAGGCTTTCGCGGATGAAGTTTTTCGGGTTTTCAAGAATAAACACCCCGAGATGCAACTCTATTTCTCTCAAGCAACACCTATGGTCGAAGACATGATTATCCGGGCGCTTCGCTCTGATGAAATATAACGTGGTAGCTCAGGGGCGCGCAGCCGGCTTGCCGGCGGAGCGTCCCACTGGAGCGGCGGGTTGGGCGGCGGGGTCACACCATTACCTTGAAAGTGCGCGCTCGATCTGAGCCACGACGGTGTCAAGTCCGTTGTGAGTATCTGCGGCCAGTCGATCGGCGAGCGCAGGTGAGTACCGCAGCAACATTTGCTTGTCCAGATCATGCCAAACGGGCAGCAGAGCTTTCTGGCCGCTGTCGGTCTCTCGTGCAACGAGGCCGTCCAACTCTCGCTGGGGCCATTCCTTCTCGAGAAATCGGGGGCTTAGGATAACGATACCGAACCGACACCTAGCCAAGCCATTGTCGATCTTTCGGCGAAGACTGTCACCGAGGGTCAACTCAGCTTCGTCGAACCAAACTGATAGGCCGCGTGCCTTCAGTGCTTCATATAGGGGCCGAGTGATCGCTTCCTTGTCTTTCGAAGCATGTGAAATAAAGAGGTCATATAGTCTCGCTAGCAGTGATCCCTACATTCCAAGGGATGTATTTTTTAATAATTTATAAAAATCAATTATATGACGAATATTTTAGTGAATTTCTCTATTAGCAGGACAATAGGAGGCTGGTTCTCTGGACAAGGCAGGCGTCGGCGTCCTGGGCTGTGCCGGTCCTATGTACGACGACCCATGCGCCCGGATTTGAGCTGCTACTTTCAGCCATGAAGCGTCGCCTTCACCCATGTTGACCCAGTAATGCAGGAATTCGCTGACTAGGACAGGATCGAGCCCGACCTTGCGTCCGGCGGCCAGGGCATCGGCTTCATCGAGTTCGCGAGTCCAAAGCTGGGTTACTTCGAGAAGGACGTCCCGAAACTGCTCTTGCTTTCGACGAATCTGAGCGAGCTTCTCGTCCGAAATCGGCATGATTGACTCCGAGATTTATTCAAAAGCTGTGGGTTATGGCCTTGATAAGCGGAGCGCGAAGCGCTCCGCTTATCGCTAGCCTCAGCCGCCGCCCAAAGTGGCGCGAGCGAAGCGAGCGGCGCTTTGGGCGGTCGGCTGGAGGCATTCGTTAGGGGTGCAATTGTTTGTACACAGCGAATATGTGATTTTCAATTTCGGCATACGCTCGATTGATAAAGCCGAATAGTTCTAAACCATTTGCACTCGCAATCATATCTGGTTCATCATACGGGTTGTCGGGTAAGTGGACGGTCGCAAATGATCTAACATTAACAGGCCGAATGGAATCCAAATGCACTGATTCAAACTCACCCATTGTTACCATCATTGGCAGCCGACGGTGCTGCAAAACGTTCCTCAATTTGTTCAAGTACGAATACGTTTTTTCGCCCCTAAAAGAACTAATAATAGTTGCTATGCTACTGTTATTAGTTGTTAATTTTTGATCGATACTCTTATATTCAATATCTTTTTCGTTGTAATTATGCAAGCAAACGGATGCGACTTCTTGAGCAAGCATGTCTAATGCAGATCTTAAATTGTTTATAAAACCGAATACATTTTCATGGAACTCATGATCAAATGGAGTGCGCATCTTTTGTTGTATATTTTGGTTTGGGGAATTTGAAAGGCTAAACGGAGAGTACCATTTTTCCTTAATCAAATAGTCTAAAGACTTCTTCGCCGACTTCATCCGCACCCCTACAGAATGATGTCGTAGTGCAATACTTTTTTGAAGTTCTGATGAACAGTTCTGTCTTATCTTGCCTAAATAAAGTTTTTCATCAACAGAGGATGACCATTGAGAAAGCGAAGGAGTGTAACTAGCGATACTCATAAGAGTAGGGCGCCAAGTTTCTTTTTTTCTGTACAGAGATGCCTTACAACTCGGGCATTTCGCTCCTTCGGGAGTTGTAAGAAGTTCCCACTCTTTATCATCGAATCCCGTTGTCTGTCCACAGCATGGGCAACGAAAGAATGCATAATATGTATCGCAATTATTGCATTTATGACCCACACCACCGAACGCTAATTCCCTTTGTGATTTCTTGGTAGCTTTAACGATTTCATTGCAATGAGAACAAGGAAACTCTAGCCAGAAATCTCCTAAGCTTTCCGAAAATGGCTGAAGTATTATTTCGTATCGTTCCATTGCGATATCATCAAGCCCCTAACGCCTAGTTAACCGGCAGAGCGGAGCCGGCCTGCCGGCGGAGCGGTTTGCAGCGGGGCGTAAAATTTGCGGAGCAAATGCCCCGCTGCAAACTGTCCGCGTTGAACGCCTGGTTAGGCATTTACCGAAATATTGCTCTGTGCCTATCAATAGCCATATTGAGTTGTTTATTTACCGCCGCAATGAGCTGATATCTTGACGCTACATATAAGTCGATCAACTCAATGCCTTTATCATCCAAAGGTTTAAAATCGTGATTGTTTCTGGGGCCCGTGAGCTCTTCGGCATTTTCTGCATCCTGAATTGCAGATAAAATTGGTTCCCGCAAATCAGGATCAAAAAGGTGGCTTTTGGCTTCATATTCAGCCTTAACAAAATGATAAGCCTCTGCTTGTGCAGATACGTATTTAACAACGAGTTGAAAGACCTCCTCTCTCGATTTTCCTTCCTTCATCGCCCATTCGATATCGTGAGTCAAATAACTCTCTGGAGTTTCTACAGTAACAATCCGATGCTTTAGCTCTTCTAATTCATTTAACGTCTTTACGTGAACATCCCATTTTTTCTTTTCTTTCTCTAGTTGTCTTGAATTTCTGATGTTCCAATAGGTTACAAGTAGATTCACTGCCAGGGCAATGAGCCCTGTTATCGCGGGCAACCATTTAACAAGATCTGGATTCATATTCGATCTCTTTTAGCATTGAGCCTAACGGGGCGCGAGCTGAGCGGAATCGGTCTAATACCGGAGAGCGCATAGGCGCTTGCAGGTGATTAGGCCGATTACCGCTCCAGCGAGTTGATAGGCGGAGCGCGCAGCGCGACGCCTGCAACTCGCGTCGAGCGAAGCTCGGCTCGCGCCCCGATAAGCGGAGCGCGAAGCGCTCCGCTTATC